>JAABUR0100008307.1_pt1 | contig 12020 bp, 15 predicted proteins | sample 5560091 | NCBI WGS metagenome assembly JAABUR01 (sample SAMN10711879, study PRJNA513375) | rock metagenome | isolation source: Antarctica rocks | place: Antarctica: Victoria Land, University Valley sud
GGTGCCGATTTCGTCGACCTCACCGTGCGCGAGCACCTGGAGTTCATGGCACGGGCGCACGGGAACGACGATCCCGACGGGGTGGTTGACGCAGCGCTCGGCGAACTCGGCCTCTCGGACCTGCAGGAGAGATTTCCGTTCACGTTGTCGCAAGGACAGCGACGGCGGTTGGGGCTCGCTTCCTGTTTTGTGCGTCCACGGAAATTGCTGATCCTTGACGAACCCGAACAGAATCTCGACGTGCAGGGCCGGACGTGGTTGGCGACCAAGATCGCCGACGAGCGCTCCAGGGGGATCTCGGTGTTGCTCGCCTGCCATGACGAGGCTTTGGTCGCGCAGGTCGCCGATTCGGTGGTCGAACTCACCGGCGACGTGGTCTTCGATACCGACGACCTGTCCGAGTCGGAGCTGCAGCGTCCATCGGCGGAGTCGGCGTTGACATGGGAAGTCGGCGATGCACCGGCACCGCCGGAGTGCTGATGCCAGCACGCATTCCCGCCTTCCGGCGCCCCGGCAGCTTTCCCCGATACCTGCGCGTCGCAGCCAGGCGCGGCCGCAAGCGGGCGGGCAGCGGGAACCGGTACGAGATCGGCGTTGCTCTGGTGTGGTTCGGCCCTGGCATCGTTTTCGGAACCTGGCAGGACCTGGCCGCGGCGCCCAGCTCCACCCCACTGCTGAATTGGCCGGCCGCAACCCTGCTGTTGCTGTCCGGAACGGCGCTGCTCGGTGGCGTCTGCAGCGCCCTCGGCCCGGTGACCGCGTCCCGCGAATGGCGCGCCTGGTTGCTGTCCACTCCACTCGACCGTGGAGTTTTGTTGCGTCGCCGCGCCTGGGGGGTGTTGGCGATGCTTGTCGTGCCGGGGATGGTGCTTGGAGCCGCGGTCGCCGGGATGGGCGGCTACCGCGGCTCGGACGCCCTTGCCTGCGTGCTCGTGGGCGTCGGAGCCGTGATCGCGGTCGGCGGATCGACGATGCGGCGACAGCGACGAGCCGGCGCAACTGCGGCCGGCCGCGGGTGGCTGGTCGGCGCTGCGGCCGCCGCCGGTGCTGCTGTTGCCGCTGAGTTCCTCGTCGTCGGCCCGATCGGGACGACGGTGTTGTGGGCCGCTGCTGCGGTTTCCGGGATCGGAGCGCTCTCGGCCGGCGTTGCCGGGCTCGCAGGTGTCGGGTCGATTCCGTTGTTCTCGCTCGCCGCCGGATCGGGATCGACATCGTCCGTCGCGTTGGCATTTCAGGACCAGTCGCTCGAGCCGCTTGCCGCGATTCTGGCGGTGCCACCTGGTCGCAGACGTTCCGAGGACGTGGTGCGCCCGCTGGCCGGCGCCGGTCGGCGGGCGGTCCTGGCAGTGCACCTGCGGCAGCTGCGACGAAATCGCTCTGCGCAGATCAGGTGGGTAGTACTGGCAGGTATCCCGTACGCGGTCTGGGTGCTGGTAGCCGGAGCCCGGTGGGCATCGAGCGCTCTGGCGGCCGTCACCTTCGTCTCCGCGGTGGCGGCCATCAGCGGCCTGTGCGGCACCGCACGCGTCTTCGCCTCGATCCCGACCCTCGCCGACCGCTACGGACTGGCTGTCGCGGACACCAGACGCGCGACCATGGTGCTCCCGCGGATCAGCGCGCTCCTGTGGGGTGTTCTCACCGCTCCGGCGCTGGTGATGCATGCGCCTGCCGTCATGGCCTTGGTCGTCACGCCGGCCGCCCTGGCGATCGTCGAGTACCGAGCCGGGCAACGCCCGTTCGAGCCGAGTTTTCAGACCGGACAGCAGTATGCAAAAGATCTCGGCCGCCGATTCGCCCGCGGTCCGGCGTTGCTGCTGGGCGGATGCATTCTGATTGCTCGCGTCGCCTATTCCAGGTAGTCGCGAACTCTAATCGGTTTAGCGCTGTGCTGGACGTGCGGTTAAGCGTGCAGGTCAGGAGCGTTGTGGGGCGAAATATCCTGTAGTAGGAAGGCCCACAAAATGACCGCTACCATGACAGAACTCGGTGCCATGTTCAGTTGTCCCTCGCCTCACTGGGCGAACGAGCCCACCGACTGGCACATGGGCACGGCGGAGCACCACCGGTACGCCCAGCGGGCATTGCGTGTCTGCGCGTGGCTCGAACAGCTCGACGAACTCGACGTGACCGATGGTCTGGTGACGTTTGTCCGCCATGCACCGACGATCATGGTGCAGTTCGACAGCTCCGGCGACACCTTCACGTCGGACATGCTGCCGGTCGACCAGTTCCGGCACGGGTGGATGCCCGCACCGCTGCCGGCCACCATCACAGCTGAACGCGTGGCACTCGCAAAGGACGCCGTTGCCGAGCTGCTGGTCATCCTGGACGGCTCGGTGACGGCATGAACAGCAAGGTCACGCTGAAGCGCGAGAAGCTGCTCGCGAAGCTGCGTCACGTGTGGTTGCTCGGCTACCGCAAGGGCCTGGCCGAAGGTCGATGCACCGGCCCCCGATCACTTCCCGGCGCCGGGAAAATTGCATCGCCCATCCGGTAGCTCGCCGTTGCGTCCGGCAGTCGTGGTCATCTGACCACTGCTGCCGGGCCGATCGTCGAGACGGTGCCAGTAATTCAAGCCTTGCTCTGGCCGGAACCCTTACGCGCCTTGAGGCATGTTCGGGATGTTCTGCACCACGCAGTGAACTGGCGTTCGCCGATCGTACGACGTGTAGTTCGTGCAGCCCTGTCGGTCCTTGCTCACCACGGTGACGCGATGTCCGTGTCCGTCCTCATCCACGGACACGCTGGTCACCTGCCGATACTCCCGCTCGATCCGTAACCGGTAATAGGCGCCAGCTCGGAGCGTATCGACGGTCAGTACCAGTTCGTCTGTTGTGTTCATGGCAAGAATCATCACTGGCGGAGCAGCCGCCGGGGTGGATCCTGTGTGCCGTGTCGCGGCCCAACCCTCGGCAGGATTCGAACCTGCGCGCTCCCGCCTCCGGAGGGCTCAGAGGTGCTCGTCAGAGGCTGATGGTGCGCCTTGACCTGCATCTTTGGCGCTCGTGGGGGTCACGCCGAAGCTCCTCATTTGGACTCAGGGTGTGGGCAGGGTGTAGTTAGGCGACGAGATCATTACGCTCTCCGCCATGGCCGATCTGGATTATGCGTTCCTTGCTGACTACGCCGTCGTTGAAGGCGGGAAGTTGACTGCTGTGGGTGCCAGCTACACGTACATCGTTGCCGGACCGATGCCTGCGGCTCACAACCTCGTTCTCGCTGGTCGAATTCGGGCTCCGGAGAACGTCAGAAGCATCCCACTGACCCTCAGAGTTGAGCCGCCAGACGGGAGTTACATTGTTGACCTCTCCGCAGAATTGCATCGCGACCCGAGTGCCCAGCCATACGCCGGTAAGTTGGGCTTCCTTTTCTCGCTGTCCTTCGGCATGCCCCTACCCGTCTTCGGCCTCTACCAGATTTACCTCAGACTTGACGGAGCCGATGTCCGCAGGCTGGCCTTTGAGGTCGTCGGACAGCAGCCCGATGTGGCTCCGTTGTCCTCGTGAACATCCGGTTGACTGATCACGTGCGCGAGCGGATGGCCCAACGTACGATCTACGAATGGCAGCTTCGACTAGCGCTGAACAGCCCGGTGAGCGTTACACAGACCCCCGATGACAGCCTCTGCTACCTTGGCGTTGTCGGGGGACAGTTGCTCAAGGTCTGGGTAGTTGACCCAACCCCCGCCGACGGGACGCTGATCATCAAATCAGCGGCATGGAAAGGTTAGCCCGATGTCTGACGGTCAGATCCGAGTGAGCATCGACTCGACAGCCAACGCCTGCTACATCCGCCTATCCTATCTGAGCGTCGAAAGCACGGTCGAACTAACAGCTGACGTGCTGGTTGACTTGGACGAGAACGGCATGGTCGTCGGTATCGAAACGTTGCGGATCCAAGCGGATATTCCGATCGAGGAACTTGTCAGTCGCTTTCACGTGAGGTCAGAAATCGCGAACCTTCTGCTTTCCGCGGAGAAGATGAGCGGTATCCAGGTGTCCCAGGGGCACGATGGCTACGCGGCCGCGGCCCCCCAACTCATGTTGGCCTGACTGCGAGACGACTCTTCAGGCACACACTGGGTCGTGCAAGAGAGTCGGGCAGTTCGGCGTCGAGCAGACTCGGGTGCGGAGTTTCATCGGCGGACCTGCCCAGTGGCCGCAAAAACCGATCAAGTTCAGGGTACGCGGCGACCTCACCCGTGGTCCTTTACGCGTGCCTCGATGGGGTATCCGCCCGGTTACGGGTCACATTGGTCGACTGGTGACTAGCGCCTTGTCCGGCCCCTCTTGTTGAGCGCCTGACACCGGCAGGAGCCGTCTGCAATCAGGTGGAGTGCCCGCTCGACGGACACGTCCCACGACTCGGGTGGCCGACCTCTGCGCGCTGCGCCTTCCGCTGCTGCCCAGCACACCCGCGTGTGCCCAGACGGCGGCCCTGGGTCGCCGCCGTCTCCCTGAGGAGACTTCAGCCCGCCATCTTCAACCCGCATGCCTTGACAGTATCGAACATGTGTTCGTCACAGTAAGGTTCGGGTGAACCAAGGACCGGTCACCGAGTGAAGGGCGAGGGATGAAGTCGAAACTCCATGGTGCCGAACTTGTCGGTGTCCTCCTGCTGCTGACGGCGTGCTCGACGACAGGCGGCGTGGGCGCGCCGGTCCCTGAGACGGCCAGAGCAACCACGACCATCTCTGGCCCGGTGACGACGGTGCTGTCCACCGTTGTCACAACAGTGACCGAAACCACGACAGTCAGCGTCGAGGTAACCCGTCCGTTGACGTTTGACTCTAAGACATTCGACCATGTGAAGGTCGAAGTCGGCGTCACCAAAATCCTGACGGACCCCGCTCCTAACGGCTACGGCCTCCAGGGAGTTTCAGGCGTCTCCTGTCCGGCGGACCAACCGGTTAAGGTCGATGCGAAATTCACCTGCACCGGCCGGGTCAACGGAGCTCAGAAGCAGATCAACATCACCGTCAAGGGTGCCGACGGCAAGTACGAGGTTGCCCCGCCCTCTTAGCGAAGTCGTTGCCGCATATCATTCGCTGGCTCGTCGTTTCGTTTGAGCGGTGTGCACGCAGAGGTCGACGCCCTTGCTAGCGGCGGACCGCTCGACTGCGCGTGGCGTTTCCACACCTACCGCGCACAACCGGCGGCGGGTCTCCCAGCCATCGCGCCGAGCCGGGCTCGGCGATAGCCGCATGGACGGCCCAAGCGGCGGCCGCGGCGGCGAAACGGGTAAGCCACGTCGCCCGGTGGCCACTCGGTGTCAACTTCCGCCGGTGCGTTCCCGCCCAGATACTGCCGCCACCATCGATCCGTCGCTGCGGCCAGGGCTGCATACCGGGCTCCAACAACTGCACACGTGAGTAGCGTCAAACTCCTCACTGCCAGTCACATCGAAAGGGTCCAAAATCAAACTCAGCCTTCTGCACAGCGAGGGACCTTCCCCGCGGTCCCGTGGACCTGCGACGACGCTTTGGGGCTACCCCCACCCCTTCAATCGTCGTCACGCTGGGTGTGTACGCGGCGACCTAACCCCATGGTCCCGCTCGGGAAGTCGGCTGCGGGGTGACGGCCGCCGGGTGGTGGTCGTGTGCTTGGCCGGCATGGTTTCCTCCGCTCTTGTTGTGGTGCAACCGGTCTCGCTCATTCTACTGCAGTCTGTGCAGGTCAACCTGTGCGCGACCTCAGCACCCGACCATCGCGCGGACGGTCGGGTGCTGGTGGTCCGGCGCTGGTGCGGGCCATTGGTTAGGAGGTCGGGCCCGCGACCATCGTTCTCACGCGGCCGACCCCAAATCGCGGCCGGTGGGTGACGTTGACGCCGAGATCTAGGGCGTGACAACGAGCCCGGCCGGCGTGGCCTGGATTGTGATCTCGTTGTCGCTTCCCGCATCGCCGAACAGCCGCGCGTGTAGCGAGTCGGTAGTGCGCTCGGTGGGTGCCGGGCGTGGGTTGTTGCTCGGGCCGGCGATGCGCTCACCTCCACCGATCTGCGAGGCGAGGGCGCGTGTCTTGGCCACGGTTCGGGCGTGGCTTCTGATCGCCTCGCCGTAGACCTGGTCGTAGCGTTCGTCCTGCTCGGCCATTGTCGGCAGCCACACGTCGCCGCCGTTCAGCAGCCACCAGGTGATTTTGTCTTCGTCGCCCCACGGCGGACGCGGATTTAGCTGGCGGGACTGCCGCGGCCACAGGGCCTCGAAGTTCCTGCACAGACCGAACTCTCCTTCAAGGTCAAGGCCCGACCTGTAGCCGAGGCGGGACAGCACAGCCCGTGCGGCCAGGATCGAGTCGACCTCGTTGCGGGCCGAGTGCACCGCTGCCATCTTTGTGCGAACCTTGGCCGGCGCGTTGAGCGCCTGCACCGGGTCGGGCCACGCGGCTGCGGTCTGCAGTCCTTCCCGAAGGTCGACGATCAGGCGGGCGAAGTGCGGCTGCAGCAGCGTCACGATTACCGTGCTGTTGCTGTGCACTGCCGACTGCAGACGGTTTGTCACGGCCTCCCGGGCGGCGATGATCGCCGTAGCGCGGTGCTGCGCGGCCTCTGTTTCCTCGGCTGCCCGGATCGGCGTGGTGTAGTCAACCGATGCCAGGTCATCGGCGTGGGCGGCCTGGACGGTCAACTCAGTGAGTTCGTCGGCGACCTCGAGCGGGTGCCGACTGGTCGGCATCTCGAGCGCGTTCAGCCGGTCGAGGCTGGTGCGCAGCTTCCCAATCTCGGCGGGTAGTTGGATGAGTCCTCGATCACCGAGGGCGAATACAGGGGTCAGGGTTACGCTCATTGTTGCTCCTTTGTCTACTGGGATTCACGCTGGATAGCGCTGGTGATGAGCCGGCGAATGAAACTTGATCGTGATCTGCCGTCGGCGTCGGCGTATTTGTCGATGGTGTCGAGTTCGTCGGGCGTGAGGCGAATGGTGACGTTCACGCGGGGCCGGTATTCCACCGGTCCGAGTACTGCTGCGGTGGTGTTTTTCATGATGCAATCATACCGCCTTTGATGCATTCGCACGCAGGGTTAATGCGCTGCCAGATTGGCAATCCGTCACCTCAAACATCGGTATTGATGGTGTTACACGTTGTCCTTTTCCGGGTGTTCTGTCGCGGCCACCCCAGACACCTGTCACCTCTTTCGCGGCGGTGGCGTATTGGTCGCAAGCGGTCAGGGCTGGGCATCCGCGGCAATGCTCGGCGGCATAGGCGCGGTCTTCCGCCGATTCGGAGATCCATTCCGTTCGGCTATTGCAGGGCACGGAATGCCTGTCATCCAGGACACCTTGCAGCACCCGCCAAGCGCCGACGGCGGCCGCGCGGATCGGCACGACGTGGCTCACTGGACTGCTACCCGGCGAGGGTTGGCCGGTGGTGTCGGCAGTACCGACCGCACCCGCTCGACGCCGTGCTGGCGGCCGACGCAACCACACCTGCAGCGCTTGGCCACCGACCGGCGACACCGAATCGAGCAGATCACCTGATCGTCGAACACAAGCGCGGTAGTCACGCTGCACCCCGCTTAGCGTTCCCGGCCTAGGCGATGCACTCGCCGCACTTGCCGGACGGCAACGGCTTGCCCGGATGTCCGCACGGTTTCGGCTCGCAATTCGGGTGCGTGGTGTGACCCGCCGTCACGAGGACGGGGTCGAGCCGGTAGACGCAGACGGGGCACTTGGGAGGCTGCCCGACGCTCGCGCCGTCGGTCGTGTAGTCGGTCGTGTCGTGCACGGGATGGCTGGCACGACCGAAATTAGTCGGGGTGTTCAGTTCCTGTTTACGCAGGTCGCGGCCGGTCGTGTCGGTCGTGCCAGCTTTCGTGTGCGCGGTCGTGGCACGACCGCGTTCATCGTCGGTCGGGTCGGTTGTCGTAGGAAGTGCCCAATACGTCACCCTGTTGATCCGACCGTCTATTGTTTCCCCCTCGGAGCTAATGATCACCCCGAGCCGGCGGCGGGATCGGGCGATGGTGCTGGCGCTGAATCCAGCGCTGACGGCGTCTCGTTTGGCCTGAGCCGACTTGACTCTGCCGTCACTTTCCAGGTACTCGCGGAGCCATTCGACGGCTTGGTCGCGGTCTTCCCGCTCGCCACCGTCACTGTCCCCGGCAAGGTGGTCCCTGGCGTCGCTGGTCGTTTCGCCGAGCCATTCCACGCGGCCGACGTTCGCTGGCCCGTCCTCGGTTTCGACGGTTTCGCTGACGATGCGGGCACCGATGGAAGCTGATTCGGCGGAAAGATTTTTCTTGGTCGCCGAGATGACAAGATCTCCGTCTGGGTCTTGCGCGACGGCGAGTACCGAGCGGGCCACCTGTGACCACGCAATCGAACCGAGAATCAATTTGCCGGTGTCGGCACTTTCACGCTTTCCGAAGTGGCATACGCCGAGGATCGAACATTGGGTTCGGGTGCCGATGGCCGCCAGCGGTTCGAGAAACTGGCGGACCTTGCGGTCGTCGTGCCCATCAAGCCCGGACGCCATCACCGACGTTGCTGCGTCCAGGATTAGCAGGGCAATGTTGTGCTCACGGATCAATGCTTCGACGGCGATATTGTCGATAGGCATCGTAACGACACCCTCGGCGCTCGTTTCCGTTCTAACATCAATGAAGAGCACACGGTCCATGTCTGCGCCGGCTGCGATAAAACGGGGCACAATGGTGTGCTCGCGGCTATCCTCCGACGAGATGTACAGGATATTTCTCGGTTGCCCCAACAGCTCGCCGTCGAGTTTCCCGAGAGTCAGTAGGGACCCGACACCTACCGCGATCGTCGATTTGCCGAGGCCTTCGCGGCCGGCGATCAGCGTCAGACCGCCGAGCACCATCCACGCCTGCCACAACCAGTGCCAGCGCCGTGGCCGGACCTGAGAGGCGCGGATTACCTCCAGTTTCCTGGCCCGCGGCGGATCTCCGACGGAAACTGGAGGCTTGACGGGGAAAACGACCGAGCCGGCCGTGGTGCTGCCCTGCTCGTAGTCGGGCGGCGGGCCAGCGGCGAGCAGAGAATCGAGCGCGTCGATATCCGCACCCGGCCAACTCATGCCGTCACCTCGGCGGCCAGTCGCAGCAACGCACTGGCCTCGCCCTTGACCAGGTCGCCGAGCTGGTCGTCATCGCCCCGCCATGCCGAGCTGATGAGTCGCTCTCCGGCGCTCTGGACGGCGCCGCGGACCGCTCCGGATCGGATGATCTGCACCAGGTCCGCGCCGCACACCATCGGAGTCCCGGTCACATCGCCGACCATCTTCGAACCGGTCGCGAGTACGAGTCCTCGCATGCCGGGAGGCACCTTGACGCCGGCCCGTATCGCGGCATTGGCGGCAGTGATCGGCGACGGGATGATCCCTGCAGACACGGACAAGCGGACGCCCGTCATCCACCAGCTCAACGCCGGGTCAGGCGCCTCGGTCGGCACTCCCCCGAGCAACTCCTGCGCCACGTTCAACGGCGGCGCCGACAGCATCAGGCCGGCGAACTGCTGCCAGGCCGCATCAACTAGCGCCTGCGAATCCGCGTTATGATCAGACTCGATCCCGCCCGCCAGCAGATCACCCTTGGAAACGCCCCCGGTGCCCGCCGGGGGTTTTCTGTTCTCAGGCAGCATCGGGACCACCAAGTGATTCCAACTCGGCCTCGGCTGAATCAGCGGCCGCCGCGAGAGTGCGTGACTTCCGTCGCGACTGTGCTGACTTCAGGGCCAGGCGAGCGAAGTGGGCCTTGCGTGCGTGCTCTGCCCGGATGGCGCGTTCGACGGTGGACAGCTTCCCGTCGGGGTCGACCTCAGTTTCGAACTTAGCCATCAGGGCGGGGGCGGTTCGGGCGGCTCGGTCGGACGTGTGCGCCCAAGACTCGGATGCTGCGATTCGGGCGATCAAGGATCGCTCGGAGGGGGATGGAGCAGGCATAGCAGGAGCCCCTTAAGAGGTGGCAATTCCTGCGGCTTACCTAGTTCCGCGAATCCTGGCGCGTTGCGCTCGGGCTTACTGCTCAGCGTACAGGCCCGAAAGCGTCATTGCAGCGCAATTCGCCCCAAATACTTCGCGCGTTTTCTCGCCTCGATGACGGCATTACCGTCAACGATGTTGCCCGTGAATAACCATGCTGAGCCGCAGGCCTTGCACCGGGCAAGGTGAACGAACGGTTCCGTCAGCAGATCCAATACGCAGGCGATCGGCGCAGAGCGACCTCCGGAAGTAAGCCGTTCGCCATCGAATGTCAGCGCGGTGCCTGGCGGTGCAGAGTCGGGTGAGGGGAGTGCATAGAGACGCGCAAGGATCGCCTTGCTCTCACCTCCGCAGTCACAGGGATAATCCGCGAGCTGTCTGAGCGTCTTCTTGTTCTTCCAGATCCAGCCGGCGAGCTCTTGGGGACTTGCTGCTCGTTGGCTTCCGTCGGGAAGGTCTACCCATATGCCAGGCGTGCCGTTCACAGGTTCCCCAGATTGAGTGTCCGGGCCTCGACGGCGGCCCGGTCGGACGCGCGGGCCTTGGTGTACCGAACGAGCATGTCAGGCCGGGTCCACCCGGCGACGGCCATCAGGCCACCCTCGGAGCCACCAGCGGCGAGCCAGCGATGCGCGGCGGTATGCCGCAGCAGATGCGGGTGAAAGTCAGGAATCTTGGCGGTCTCAGCCCGGCCGCGCAGCGCCCAGTGCAACGCGTAGTAGGTGAACCCGCGATTGCGATCGCCGAGCCACAGCGCGGGGGAGTCGGCGAGCTTGTGGGTCCGGCGCACTCGGATGTACCGGTCCAGGGCCCGGGCGGTCTGCGAGCCGAACGGCACCACCCGGCCCCTACCGCCCTTTCCCTTGCGGACCACGGCGGTTCCGGCGGCCAGGTCCACATCTGCCAATCCGAGCGCGACCACCTCGCCCGCCCGGGTCCCGGTCTCCACCATGAATCTGACGAGCGCTTCGTCCCGGCGGTCGCGGTAGTCCTGCCCCGAATCCGCTTTTCCCGAGCACGCCCTGAGCAACGCCTTGATCTGGGGCTCGGTGAGCGGCTCGGTCACCTTTACGTCGAGCTTGGGCGCCTTCATGCCGAGCAGCGGGTCAGCCGGTAGCTCGCCCTCTTCCGCGAGCCATGCGCTGAACCTGCGCACCCCGAGCTGGCGGGATCGGACGGTGGCGGCCTGGTCGCCAGCGTGGAGCAGCGCAACCGTGAAGCCGTTGACGACAGCCTTGCTCAGCACCGCGGGTGTACTGGTCTCGGCGCACCAGGCCAGCAGACGGCGCACCCCGTCGCCGTAGCTCTTGACGGTGGCCGGCGACTTCCGCTCGGCGCGCAGCGACAGCTCCCACGAGGGGAGCAGCACGGCGAGATCGACCGACCGGGGGGCCTTGGGCATGAACTCACCCTAGCCGTTATCTTGAGTAGTAGCGCTGTGCAGTGCTACATTCGGCGTGTCAGCGCTTCTACAGCGCACCTGACCTGCAGTGACACCGTATCTAGCGCCCGGGCTCTACTCCAGGTAGTCGCGAAGGACCTGCGAACGCGACGGGTGGCGCAGCTTCGACATGGTCTTGGACTCGATCTGACGGATGCGCTCCCGCGTGACGCCGTAGACCTGGCCGATCTCGTCGAGCGTCCGGGGCTGGCCGTCGGTGAGGCCGAAGCGCAACCGGACGACACCGGCCTCTCTTTCGGAAAGCGTTTGGAGCACTGCCTGGAGCTGATCCTGCAGCAGGGTGAAGGAAACGGCGTCGACTGCGACAACGGCCTCCGAGTCCTCGATGAAGTCGCCCAGCTGTGAATCGCCCTCGTCACCGATGGTCTGATCCAGCGAGATGGGCTCTCTCGCGTACTGCTGAATTTCCAGGACCTTGTCCGGAGTGATGTCCATTTCCTTGGCGAGCTCTTCTGGCGTGGGCTCGCGGCCGAGGTCCTGCAGCAGTTCGCGCTGGATCCGGCCGAGCTTGTTGATGACCTCGACCATGTGCACCGGGATCCGGATGGTGCGCGCCTGGTCGGCCATCGCCCTGGTGATCGCCTGGCGGATCCACCAGGTGGCGTAGGTGGAGAACT
>JAABUR0100008309.1_pt1 | contig 12018 bp, 12 predicted proteins | sample 5560091 | NCBI WGS metagenome assembly JAABUR01 (sample SAMN10711879, study PRJNA513375) | rock metagenome | isolation source: Antarctica rocks | place: Antarctica: Victoria Land, University Valley sud
AGCCCTATTCAGTGTCTCAAGACACGTATGATGAGTCGGTCAGGTCCCGCCGTCGGGAGCGAACACGGATCTGGGTCTGGTTCCAGGTAGTGTGAAGCGTCCGGGTTCCCATTTCCTCAGAGTCATAGGGATCTCCTTTCCAACGAGTCCTCTTGCCTACGGTGTTACTTACTATTGTTACAAGAACTCGAATTTGTATCAATGACTAATGCCACACTCACCAGCAGGGCCAGGGTCGTAGGATGGGAGATGTGGGTTCTGTTGGAGGGGGACACTCTGCACCGTACTGAAGGATCGAGCAGTAGCGGACAGTTGCAGGACACCAGAGCCTACCTCGCCGAAGATTCATAGGCAAGAACATCTCACGCTTGACCGGAGCATTCTTACACTGTAACCTGCGAGTATTACGTTCACTCAGGGATAGGGGGAATGATGCGCTCCAGGGCGTCCTATTTGCTATTAGGTATCACTGTTATTATTGCCGTGCTGATCGCCATGCCGGCGTTCGCCGCGGCGGGAGACTCGGAAGTGACGGTTGGCAGCAATGACACTCTCTTCTCGCAGAACAAGCAGAACGAGCCGGGGCTTGCGGTAAACCCGGTCAATACGCAGGTCCTTGTCGCCGGGGCGAACGACAACATAGACCTCGAAGCGTGTAACGCGGGCGACCCGAAGACCTGTCCTTTTACGCCGGGAGTCGGGGTCTCGGGCGTGCAGTTCTCCTTCGATAGCGGCGCGAGCTGGAGCCAGCCGAACTACACCGGCTACTCGGCACGTGGCTGCCTCGGCCCCGAGGAGTGCCAGCCCACCGTGGGTCCCATCGGCACGCTGCCTAAATACTACGAGAACGATCTCGTCTCCAACGGCGACCCGGAGTTGGCCTTCGGTCCCAAGCCGGACGGCAAGGGCGGGTTCACATACGCTAAGGGCGCGCGGCTCTACTACGCTAACATCGCGACCAACTTTCCGGGCCGCGAGGCGTTCAATGGCGACGGCGCGATCGCGGTCTCGCGGACAGATAAAGTACAGTTGGCCGCCGCTGGCAACAACAACGCGTGGATGGACCCGGTCATCGTGACGAAGCAGAACTCGGCGCTCTTCTCGGATAAAGAGCAGATCTGGGCGGACAATGCCAAGTCGAGCCCCAACTTCGGTAACGCCTACGTCTGCAACGTCGGCTTCCGTGGGGCGGCTGGCTCCGAGCCGGTGCTCTTCGCCCGCTCGACCGACGGCGGCGCGACATGGAGTACCAAACAACTCACCGCCGCCACCAACAACGCCCAGACCGGCGGACGCCAGGGTTGCGCGGTTCGAACCGACAGCAAGGGCGTCGTCTACGTCGTCTACGCGGGCTACAGCAAGCAACTTGACAGCGGCGTCTTCTACCAGCAACGTTCCTTCGACGGCGGGAAGAACTTCGAGCGTCCGCGCGTCGTCGCCCGCGTGGCGGGGATCGGACAGTTGGATCCCGCGCAAGATCGCTACACCATCGACGGCGTGGCCGGCGCGAGGACGGACGTGTTCCCGAGCATAGATATAGCGAACGGCGCGCCGAGCGGTAACGACGCCACCAACGAAATCCTCCTGAGCTGGTCTGACGACCGGGCCGGTCAGAACAAGGAGAAAGCCTACCTGGAGTATTCGACGAACCAGGGCAGAACTTACTCGCAACCCACCGCCATTTCCCAGGGCTCCGACCGGGCCAACCAGCCCGCGATAGCCATTTCGCCGGATGGCACGGACGCTTACCTCACATATAACGCCTACCTCGCGCCCTGGCAGTCCACAACTGCGTCACCGCGTCCGATGCTGGGCGTAGTCCGGCACGCGGACATCGCGGGGGCCGGGCCGGGAGCGTTTACCACGGTCCACCGGGGCGCGACGGGCGACGCGCGCGCATCCAGCTCCAACGGCCTGACCTCGGAGTTCCTCGGCGACTATAACTACGCCGTCGCCACCCGTGACTATGGAGCCGCCGTGTGGAACGATGTGCGCGACGCGGCGGACTGTCCGCTCATTGACGCCTACCGGCAGTCCTTCGTCGAGGCCGCCCAGAGCGGTAGGGTCGAACCAATAGTGGGCGATGAGGCAGAGGACCGCGACGCGGCGGCCGAAGCTCCAACGGTGCCCGGCGAGCGTCCGGCGCCGAACACCGATTGTCCACCGACCTTCGGCAACAGCAGCATATACGGTGGCTCCTACGCGGACCCGACACCGTAGACTCCAGTACCTGTACGCACTTCGCGGAGGGGCTCGAACTTCGAGCCCCTCCTCTTGTTCGGATTTGCTCCAACCTGAACAGCTCGGCCGGTTTCATACTTTGTCACGCTGGCGAAACAACCTACTTTGAGACGGAGATGCGATGGCAGAGATGACGTCCGCCGAGTACCGGAGCTTCATGTTGGATCCCGCCCGCACGGCGACCCTCGCCACGGTGCGGCCCGATGGCAGGCCTCACGCGGCGCCGGTCTGGTTTGACCTCGACGGAGATACGCTCGTCTTTATGACGGGCGAGACAACGGTCAAGGGGAAGAATATGCGCCGCGAGCCCCGGGTGAGCCTGTGCATCGACGATGAACAGCCGCCGTTTCATTTCGTCCTCATCGAAGGCGTGGCGGAGATGACCGCCGCGGACCCGGATCTCCTCTACTGGGCCACGCGTATCGGCGGGCGATACATGGGCGAGGACCGCGCCGAGGAGTTCGGGAAGCGTAACGCCGCCGAGGGTGAGTTGCTCGTGCGGGTAACGCCGGTAAAAATAGTTGCCCAGAAGAACGTCGCCGACTAAAAGTGAGGTCCGGCGGGGTTTCCAGCCGCGCTACAGTGGCATGATGTTCTATGATTTAGCGTATGGGCGATGCCGGCACGAACGAACACGAGATGAGGAGCCAGCCTCCGTCGGAGACTGCGGCATGGCTGCGCGGGGCGGTTGCGACTTCGCTAGATTCCTGGCGCGAGGTGTACGAGAGTTTCTCTCCCGTGGACATCGAGACGGGTGAGCGCCATTCGCGGGTCCCGCCGCCGGGCGTGGACTCGCGGCGAGCGGCGGTTCTGGTCCCGATCCTTCTGGAGTCCGACGGCGCTAGGATCGTCTACACCGTGCGCAAGGACCATCTCAACGATCACGCCGGCCAGATCTCCTTCCCCGGCGGCGGCATGGACCCCGCTGACGACTCCCTGCTCGCCACCGCCCTGCGGGAGGCGGAGGAGGAGATAGACCTCAGCCCGGACCTCATCGAGGTCATAGGAGAGCTGGAGGAGATGTACATCCCGCCCTCCAACTTCCGGGTGAGCCCCTTCGTTGGGCTGCTCCCGCCGGAGGCGGAGATGGTCCTGGCCCCGGACGAGGTCGAGGAGATCTTTACCGTCTCACTCGATACGCTCATGTCCCCGGAGACGTTCCGCAAGATGATCTGGAACCGTGACGGCCGCGACTACGAGGTACCCGTCTTCGCCGTCAGCGGACCCGAACCGCGCCAGATCTGGGGCGCGACCGCCGCCATGACCGCCGCCCTCCTCGTCCGGCTCGGCTGGAAGGGTTACTTGGGCAACGGCCGCGCCTAGCGCATCCGTGCGACGCGTCTCGAAACCCGGAGACAAAGCCAGCGCCTTAGAGCTTGCAATAGGTTGAATTCGAACGGCGCTTTACTATTGGCGCGGATTCTTATTACAGAGAAGTCCGATCCAAGGTCAACAGGAACTATTTCTCAGTTATGCTGCTGCCAGCATCTTGCGATGTAGCTCTTCGCCACATCGTGGGCAGTGGGCGATAACATCCTGGGCAGTGGGCGATACTTTGCGTATAGGTGTCGCTTATTTTATCATCATTGAAGTACACCCCAGCCGTGCTTTCCCTCGTCCGCCTTCCACCAGAATTCCGCCCAGATCACGCTCTTCTTCTTGCACAGACAATGAAGAGCAGCCATTCGTTTCCCTTCCCGAAGCTTTCTCGATAGAACGCAGCCTGAGATACCGACTATCTATACTATGTCACGTTTGCGACATAAGTCTATGCGTCAAAGTATGCAGGTTGTCTTCGGGACGGCCTGTTATCAAGGAGACAAGGAGCTTCTTCTAGCTTCGATCTTCTTAACAGCGTTGTCGACCGTGATGTTACATACGTCCGCTAGAGTGCCACCGAGAACATGGTGGCGAAGCGGAGGTATCTTATGGGCGAGAAGACGAGGCTCGGGCTCTGGATCCTGGGAGCTGCGCTTGTGCTTGGTGCCCTCGGAGACGCGCTGCTGCGGGCCACGCCCTGGGGCGTTAACTTCTTCTTGTGGATTCTGGCGCTGATCGGGGCCGCGGTGGCGGTGGCTTGGCGAGGGCGTTCTCCCTTGGCAGGTGAGGGGCGCTGGTTGATCTTCACGGCTGTATTCTTCTCTGGCGGGTTGGTCTGGCGTGACTCTCCGGTGGTTGCGGCGCTCGACGTCCTCGCGGTACTCATGGCCCTCGCCCTGGCGGTGGCGAGGGGGAAGTCCGGAGGTCTGCGGCGCGCGGGTCTCTCCGAATATCTCATCGGGAGCGCATACGCGGGAGCGCTTGCCTCGGCCGGCCCGGCCCCCGTGGCGATACGGGATATAGCGTGGAGTGAGGTAGCGCGTGGGGGATGGCGCGAACCGGTGCTGGCCGTTACGCGAGGCGTACTGATCGCAGCTCCTCTCGTTCTTGTTTTCGGCGCTCTGTTTGTCGCGGCGGACGCGGTTTTCGAGAACCTCGTGCTCAACGTGTTCGGTTTCGACGTGGCGAAGGTCTTGGGACATCTTCTCATCTTCACGGTGTGCGCCTGGATCACGTCGGGTCTGCTATGGGCCGCGCTGATGACGCGGGGCTCGGATCGTTTCGCCTTCGACCGCCCGCGAACGCTCTCGCTCGGGATCGTGGAGATCGGTGTCGTCTTCAGCCTGCTGGACGTCCTGTTTGTCGTCTTTATCGCCGTTCAGGTCCGCTACCTCTTCGGCGGCGCGGCCACGGTATCCGCTACGGCCGGCCTGACCTACGCGGAGTATGCTCGCCACGGTTTCTTCGAGCTGGTCGTAGTGACCGCGCTCGCCCTCCCGCTGCTCCTGCTCGCCCACTGGATGCTTCACGCCGAGGGGCGCGCTCACCGCTGGATCTTCACGGCGCTGGCCGTCATGCTGGCAGTTTTGCTCCTCGTCGTCGTGGCCTCCGCGTTGGAGCGGATGTACCTCTACACGACACGGTTCGGACTCACGGAATTGCGGCTCTACACGACTGTGTTCATGATCTGGATCTCCATAGTGCTCCTCTGGTTCGCCGCTACCGTGCTCCGCGGCGCGCGGGAGAGGTTCGCGTTCGGGGCGCTCATCAGCGGTTTCGCCGTCATCTTCCTCATAAACGCCATGAACCCCGACGTCCTCATCGTACGCGCCAACATAGCGCGTATGCAAGAAGGAAAGGAGTTTGATCCTTATTACGTGGATTCTCTCAGCGCCGACGCCGTACCCGTGCTGGTGGACGCGCTCCCGAAGATGAATCATACCGGACGCAAGGTCGTCGAAGACGCGCTCCGAAACCGCTGGCTCGACCCGAAGGAAAAAGACTGGCGCACCTGGAACACCGCCCGAGCCGCCGCCCACCGCACGACCCGGAGCTACTCCTCCACTATCTCTAACCACGCAAACTGACCTCGAACGACCAATATACGGTGTTCGGAAGACCTTAAAAGCCGCTTTATCCACAACATGTTGTGGATAACATATGAAAATAGTGGATAAGTGCATCAGGTGTAACAAGAGGTTAACCAATGCGACTCGCAAGAGATAGGCTGGAGAGAATGGAGTATCTTTTAGCAAGTCATCTTCAAAAGGAGCTATGAGTATATGGGTGAGGCGCGACACATCGAAGCTGCGCGAGGCAAGTTGGGTGTTCTGATGCCGGGGATGGGCGCGGTCTCGACCACGTTTATGGCGGGGGTCGAGTTGATCCGGAAGGGGCTCGCCGAGCCTATTGGATCTCTTACTCAACTCTCCACCATCCGTCTGGGCAAGCGCACCGAGGATCGCGTACCCAAGATAAAAGACTTCGTTTCTCTCGCCGGTCTCGACGACCTCGTCTTCGGCGGATGGGACGCCATGCCCGACGACGCCTACGAGGCCGCGGTAATGGCCGGGGTGCTGGAAAAAGAGCACCTGCGGGCCGCGAGCGACGAGTTGAAAGAGATAAAGCCTTGGCCTGCCGTCTTCGATCCCCGCTACGTTCAAAAACTCTCCGCCACGCATACAAAGAACTACACTTCACTGCACGAAGCTACCGAACAGGTCCGCGAGGACATCCGGGGCTTCAAGCGCGAGCACGGTCTGGAGCGGTTGGTCATGGTCTCCTGCGCGTCCACGGAGGCTTACCTCCAGCCCCAGAAGGCTCACTTCGCCCTGGAAGACTTCGAGGCGGCGCTAGACCGCTCTGACCCGTCTATCTCTCCGGCCATGATCTACGCCTACGCCGCCATACAGGAGGGCGTGCCTTACGCGAATGGCGCGCCGAACCTCGCCGTGGACATCCCCGCTCTGGCTGAGCTTGCGAAAGACAGAGGCGTACCAATCGCCGGAAAGGACTTCAAGACCGGACAGACCTGGATGAAGACCGTCGTCGCGCCAGGGATTAAGGCCAGGATGCTCGGTCTCGATGGATGGTACTCGACCAACATCCTCGGCAACCGCGACGGTGAGGTCCTCGAAGACCCGGAGAGTCTCAAGAACAAGGAAGTCTCCAAGCTCTCCGTGCTGGAGCACATATTGCAGCCGGGTGTCTATCCCGAGCTGTACGGCGACATAACGCACGTCGTGAAGATCAACTACTACCCGCCCCGCGGCGACGCCAAGGAGGGCTGGGACAACATAGACATCACCGGCTGGCTCGGCTACCCGATGCAGATCAAGATAAACTTCCTCGCCCGCGACTCGATCCTCGCCGCCCCGATGGTCCTGGACCTCGCGCTGTTCCTCGACCTTGCGCGGCGCGCCGGGATGGGTGGCATCCAGGAGTGGCTCTCTTTCTACTTCAAGAGCCCGATGACCGCGCCGGAGCTATATCCCGAGCACGACCTCTTCATCCAGATAATGAAGCTCAAGAACACGCTGCGGACCATCAAGGGCGAGGAAGTCATACACCATACCGGCCTCGACTATTACGAATGAGTGGAAAACGCCCATACTGGCTTTACAATGAGTGTGGGACACAGTCGCAAACGAACAAGAGGTGGAATTGTGGTTAACGAAGAGCGCGTAAGAGATCAACTCAGGAATGTCATAGATCCGGAGATCGGGATGGACCTGGTGGAGCTTGGACTCATCTACGATGTTGGAGTACACGACGAGGGACGGCACGTAGACGTAACCTTCAGCCTGACGAGCCCCATGTGTCCTGTTGGGGATTTGATCCAGGAGCAGGTCGAGACCGAGGCCCTCTCCGTGGAGGGCGTGGAGACGGTGAACGCCCAGCTCTCCTTCGATCCCATGTGGAACCCGGAGATGATGAGCCCCGCCGCCAAACTCTTCTTCGGCCGGTAAAGCCGTTCGAGAGCTATATCGAGAGACACCGGACCTCCAAACCCGGTGTCTATTTTTATCCGGTGAACCTCAAGGGCCTGCTGATCGACCTCGACGGGACTCTCTATGTGGGGGAGGAGCCCATAGACGGCGCTCGGGAGGCAATCGAAAAGCTCGAGTCAGCCGACCTGACGCTCCGTTACGTCACCAACACCACCCGGAAACCTCGTCGAGTAATCCATGAACATCTGGACTCTCTAGGTTTCGAGGTCGAAGAGAGGCAAATCTTCACGCCCGCCATCGCCGCAGCGCGTTTGATCGGCCCGAAGACCTGCTTCCCATTGGTGGACGAATCGCTCCTCGAAGATCTCGCGACGCTTACCTTTACCACCAAAGACCCCGATTACGTGCTGATCGGAGACTTGGGAGAAGACTTCACCTACGCCCGCCTCAACCCGGCGTTCCGCCACCTCATGAACGGTGCGGACCTCGTGGCCTTGCAGAAGAACCGTTATTGGAGAAAGCCAGACGGCTTTGCGCTCGATGCGGGCGCGTTCGTCGCTGCCCTGGAGTATGCTAGCGGAAAGGCTGCGGCTATCGTCGGCAAGCCCGAGAAGAGTTTCTTCCGGCTCGCGCTCGGGGAGATGGAGCTAGAGCCTCACGAGGCTGGCATGGTCGGTGACGACCCGGCGTCCGACGTTGCGGGCGCCCGCGCGGCGGGGCTCGCGGGCATTCAGGTCAAGACGGGTAAATATCGTTCCGAAGACGAGGTAGAGAGCGATCTCGCGCTCGACAGCATCGCTGGGCTGCCCGAAGCGCTGGGGATCTAGAGAGGAGAGAGATGAAGACTTCTGACATTCAGGTGCGGACCAACGAGCGCTACGAGTTCGTCACGATAACGGACGAGGTGCGTGACGCCGTCCGGGAGGCGGGGGTCGGGGAGGGGATCTGTATCATCGCCTCCACCCACACGACGGCCGCAATAACGGTGAACGAGGACTACGACAGGGACGTGCCTCGGGACTTCGCGGCTGCCTGTGAGGCGTTTATCGGGTCGCTGGACGTGCGGTTTCAGCACGCGGAGGGCAACAGCGACTCGCATTTGCTTACCAGTCTCTTCGGGCAGTCGCAGACATTGCTCGTGCGGGGAGGGGAGTTGGACCTCGGCCGCTGGCAGGGTATTTTCCTCGCTGAGTTCGACGGTCCGCGCAGTCGCGTCGTTCGGGTCGCCGTGAGTTAGAGGCGTTGCGGCGACGTCTGTTGTTAAGTTGCTCGATCCGGTAAGATATGTAACAGATTGAGAGGTTGCCGGCCCGAAAAGCGTTCGGACGAAGTTAAGCCTGGGAGGTTGTTATGAACGGATGGTTGAAGGGGGGTCTCGCTGTAGGCGGGATGGCCGCCGGGGTAGGGGTTTTGAGGAGGATCTTGAATCCAAGGCCCCGCTATGCTCCCTGGGAGAAGCCTCGTTACGAAGACTTCGAGGAAAAGATCCTTGTCGTCGGCGGCGGCTTCGGCGGATATACGGCAGCCACCAAGCTCTGTGAGCTGACTAAGGGACGTGAGGATGTGGGTGTCCTGGTCATCGCGCGGGACAACTTCTTTACGTTCTGGCCGATGGTTCCCGGGATAGTCAGCAGCGACATAGACACTCGCAATGTCGCCCAGCCTTTACGTCGCGCTCTCATAATGGCTGGATCCAGCTTCCGCCGGGCGAATGTTCAGAGCATAGACCCCGACCGTAAGATCGTCGTGGCGAACGATGGGCTGGAGTTCCCTTACGACCATATCATCCTCTCGCTCGGTGGACAGCCCAACTTCTTCGGCATCCCCGGAGTCGAGGAGCACAGCCTCACCATGAAGAGCGTCGAGGACGCCGAGCGTATCCGCAACCGGGTCATCGAACGTTTCGAGGAAGTTTCCCTGATCCGGGACGAAGTCCCTGATTCCAAGCTGACTTTCGTCGTTATCGGCGCGGGAGCCACGGGGACGGAGGTGGCGTCGGAGATCCACACGCTCGTCCACGACGCACTCGCCCCGGACTACCCGAACATAGACTCGAATAGAGTCCGCATCTTCTTGCTTGATGGCCTGCCTCAGATACTGCCGGAGCTTGACCCGGTCTTGCAGCGGGCCGCTCGCGCCCGGCTGCACGCGGAGCGCATCGAAGTTATGACGAGCACGTTCGCCGAAGAGGTGACCGCGGGTTGCGTCAAGCTCAAGGGCGGTGGAGAGATCGCCAGCGAAAACGTGATCTGGACCGCCGGAGCCCGCCCAAACGTGGCGATACAAGACCTTGGCCTCCCTATCGATGAACGTACCGGTATCAAGGTGGATAATTACCTCCGGGTCGAGGGCCACTCGAACATCTGGTCCATCGGCGACTGCGCCTCTATTTCAGACATCCGCGCCGAGAATGGCAAGGTCGTGCCACCGACCGCCCAGGCTGCTATACAGGAAGGCTATACCGTCGCCAGGAACGTGCTCAAGACCATTGACGGCGACGGAGACCTGGAGGAGTTCAAGTATAGGCCTATCGGACAACTCGTCGAGCTCGGGAGCGATTTCGCGGTGAACGAGGTCATGGGCGTGCGCTTCTCCGGTCTCACGGCGGCTTTGTTCTGGAGGATGACATATCTGGTACGGCTCAACAGTCCGCAGAGCAAGGTTCGGATCGGTCTCGACTGGATGCTCGGGTATCTGCTTCGGCCGGCCGTCACCCAGATCCGGGGTTCCGGTGAGGGCACTCAGCGTCCTTGAGCAGGGCGGAAGAAGATGTTACGTTAGCCGCGTAGGGAGCCTGAGCATATACTCACGGAGTCTCAATGAACCTAGCTAACCAGTTGACCATCGCCCGCATAGTAGCGGTCGTGCCAGTAATGGCGGTGATCTACTTTCCGTTCCCTGGCAGCCGCATGACGGTGCTCGTGCTGTACGTCCTCGCGCTGCTGACCGACTATTTCGATGGCATCGCTGCGAGAAGGAGCAATAAGGTTACCGGGTTCGGCAAGCTACTCGACTCCATCGCGGACAAGGCCCTCATCGTCTCGCTGTTCTTCGCCCTGGTAGGAGAAGGGCTCATGCCTTCCTGGATGGCGGCGGTCATGGTGATACGGGAATTCGCCGTTACGGGCCTTCGGATGGTGGCCCTGGAGTCCGGGGAGGTGATAGCGGCCAATAGCTGGGGCAAGGCGAAGATGAACTCCCAGAGCCTGGCGGTCTTTGTGCTGCTGCTTGGTTATGCCTTGCGGGGCCGGGGAGAGTTGCTGCTCCAGATCGGCTGGTGGGTGATGCTAGTCGCCGTGGTCCTTACGCTCATCTCCGGCTGGTCTTACCTGAAAGACACGCCGAGGATTCTCTCCGTTCAGTCCGAACGGGATCAAAGGCTCTAAAACTTGTAGAATCACGCCCCGTATGCCGAACGATAACGAAAAACGCCTTAACCCGGCCGAGGTCGAAATGGTCCTGCGTCGGGCTTCGGAACTCAACGCCCGGCGCAAGACCGGAGGTTTATCCGGAGGAATGTCCATATCCCCGGAGGTCCTGATCCAGGTGGCGGGCGCCGCAGGCATACCTGAGGGTGACGTGCGCCGCGCGATGTGGGACCTTGCCTCCGAGAAAACCGCGGAACCTTATTCCCTCGCCAGAAAACTCTACGGTCCGGCGCGCCTGAGGGTTGTGCGGGAGGTGGAGCAGCCTCTGGAAGGGACACGCGACCATCTGGAATTTCTTATGCGGATGGAGCAGGGTCTCAAGCTGCGTCGCAAGACTGAGGCCAGTTCGCTCTGGGACGCGGGAGACGAGCTGGGCGCTGTACGCCGCGCGCTGGACTTCTCTGGTGACCGGACGCTCCTCAAGGCGCACGCGGTGGAGCTTCGGGTAGAAGAGGTGGGTGATGACCGCTGCGGGGCGAACCTCACCGCCGACGCCTCCAACCAGCGCGCCGAGTACCTTTCTCTGGGAGGGATACTCGGGGCCACATTGGCCCTGCCGGTAGCCATAGCCGGTTTTCAGAACCCATTATTCTTCCTGGCCGTAATCCCGGCTCTCGCCGCGCCGGGTCTCGGCTTTAAGGTTGCCTACTACAGGGCTTGTGTGGAGATCCGCCGCGCCCTCGACGACCTTCTCGACGCCGCCGAGGAAGGGCCACCGAAGAAAGAGGAACCCCCCGACCGGGGAGACAGGCCACCTGGACAGATCCGAGGCCTCAAGCCCATCCCCCGGTTTACCTCGCAGTCAGGCGAGGACAAATAGGCGCCCGACGCACCCGCTGAGTCTCCGTGTCAATGCTGATTTCCGCAACTCCGGGCCTGTCTTTACCGTGCCAGGCGAGAGCATCTCACACCCACGAAGCACCGGTGCTGAGCGCGCCGATGATGTAGGTGACTAGAGCGTTTGTCATAATGAGTGGTCCTGCAATGTCTTGTATCCACAATGCTCAAAGTAGCCGCGGGCATCCTCTGTGCTAACCGCTCGAAGTGCTCTTCCGGTGGCTTCAAAGAGCGCTTGTCGG
>JAABUR0100008310.1_pt1 | contig 12015 bp, 9 predicted proteins | sample 5560091 | NCBI WGS metagenome assembly JAABUR01 (sample SAMN10711879, study PRJNA513375) | rock metagenome | isolation source: Antarctica rocks | place: Antarctica: Victoria Land, University Valley sud
CATCATCGGCCCGTCGTCGCAGGCGCATGTGACCGCCCCGGGGCTGGGCGACCCCGTCGTCCTCTATCGCCAGGGGCCGGCGCTATGGTGCCGGGCCTCCGGCGGCTTCGATGTGGATGGACGCCCCCACGTGGCCCGGGGCTCAATAACCTTGCAGTCGAGCGTCATGGGCGAGGGATTCTCCTTCAGTCTCGAGGCGCTCGGGCCCCCGTCGTCGCAGGTTTGACCGGCATCGAGGCACGCCCAGTCACGAACCCGGACGTCCGCCCGGCCCTCGCCCTCACGGGGCCGCCGACAAGAGCCGCGGACTACCCTGACCAGGAGTTGCATTGGTGATGAGCGCGACGGCCCGAGACATCCCCGGCACGAACCTGGACGAGACGATCGCTCACGAGCCCAACCCACAGTCGGGCCCTGATCGGCCCATGGGGTCCTCCGAGATGCCCACGCATATCCCCTCGCCCCAGGGACACCGCTACACCTACGGCTCGGGCGCACGCCCCCTGGACGGCTACACCATCAAGCGTGCCATCGGCCGCGGCGGGTTCGGCGAGGTCTACTACGCCACGTCCGACTCGGGCAAGGAGGTGGCGCTGAAGCTCATCCTCCGCAACCTGGAAGTGGAACGGCGCGGTGTCGTGCAGTGCATGAACCTGAAGTGCCAGAACCTGCTCGCCATCCACGACCTGAAATCCAACGACGCGGGCGAGTGCTTCGTCGTCATGGAATACGTCGCCGGGCCGAGCCTGGCGAACGTCCTGGCCAAGCACCCGCGCGGCCTCCCGCTGGCCGAGGTCCGCGCCTGGCTCAGGGGGATCGTCGAGGGGGTCGCGTACCTGCACGACCACGGGATTGTCCACCGCGACCTCAAGCCCGCCAACATCTTCATGGAAGAGGGGATCGTCAAGATCGGCGACTACGGCCTGGCCAAGCTCATCACCCCCGGCCAGGTCACCGAGCACTCCGAGAGCATCGGCACGTGCCACTACATGGCCCCCGAGGTCGCGTCGGGCAAATACGACAAGCCGATCGACATCTACTCGATGGGCATCATCCTGTTCGAGATGATCACCGGGCGCGTGCCGTTCGAGGGGGAGTCGGTCGGCGAGATCCTCATGAAGCACCTGACGTCTCGGGCCGACGTCTCGGGGCTGCCCGCCCCCTATCAGTCCATCGTGGCCCGGGCGCTCGCCAAGGACCCGAAGACGCGCCCGGCGCACGTCTACCACCTCCTCTCCCCGGAAGACGCCCCCCAGGCCCCGACCGTCCGCTTCATCGGCGAGGGGAAGGCCTCACCCCCCCTTCCCGTGGACCCGAAGCCCCAGGCCAGGCCCCCGCGGGAGGAGGTCTTCCGGATCGGTGCCGAGGAGCCGGTCTTCTACATCGGCCCCGAGACGCGCCCCCCGCAGTCGCGCCGGACGTTGCCCCAGCGCGTCCGCCAGACCCTGGCCGCGGCCCGTCCGCGCCGCGTCGGCGCGGCACGCAGGCCGACGCCCATGCCGGCGGGTCCCGCCGCGCCGGCCGAGCCGCCCCCCTTGCCCGGTGGCCGGGTCCGGGTGGCCGAGCTGGCCATCTCGATGCTCCGTGCGGCCATCCTGGCCGCGCTCTTCTCGGTGCCGGCCAGCGGCCTGCTCGGCGTCGACTTCGGACGCCCGCAACAGCTGGCCTACCTCTTCGGCCTGACGCTGCTGGGGACCTGGGGCACGCTCCTCTTCTGCAAGCACGTGGAAGGGCGATCGTCCGATTGCACGAGCCGACGAGTCGTCTTCCTCATCATCGGCCTGACCCTCGGGGGCGTCGGCGCGGCCCTCGCGGGGTGGACCCGACTCGAACTCGAGCCGACCTGGCACGTCAACTTGGTCGACGATGCCTTCGGCATGTCGCCGTGGGTCGGGAATCCCGGCCACCCGAATCCGCTCGCCTCTGCAGTCTATTTCGGCCTGGCCTTCTTCGCCATCGACTGGTGGAAGCTCGCGGCGCGCGATCGCAAGGCGCGGTTCCGCATCGTCCAGGTCGTCAAGACGGGGCTGATCGGCCTGCTCCTGGGCCTGCTCTGGCCGTTCCCCCAGCCCTGGGGCCTCGGCGTGATCATCCTGATCGCCGTGGTCGTCCAGCTCGTGAGCCCCTGGAGCGAGGTCGCCGCCGCCTACGCCCGCGCGAACAAGAAACGCAAATTGGCCTGACCCCGGGCCGCGGGGGAAGCCGCGATCGAATGGCTCGACACCGGGCCAATAACCCGGCCGCCCTCGCGAATGTCCTGATGTCCTGACCTCCCTGGGGACTTCGGCAAGGATCGGACTCCGATGAAACGACTCGCCTTCTGGATCGTCGTGGGAATCGTCGCGGTGAACCTATACAAGGGCCAGTCGTGCGCACGCGACGGTCGCGACCCGGACCCCGTCGACGCCGGGGGTCGGATTTACGGGACCACGCGCGATGGTCCCGATTTCTCCGGTCCTGTTCGCCACCGCGTATGGGTCGAGGGAGTCCCCGTCCCCATCGTCCCCGAGACTCGCGTCACCGAGGCCAAGGTCGAGGCCCCGCGCACTTACAGGGCCGCGAGGAAGCTCCGGCCATTCGAGCATACGACGACCGGACCGGCCGAGGCCCGGACGATCGTCGGGCGGCTCTCGGCCACAGAGCCCCGTGCACTCGCCGACGCTCGCGTCCAGCTCGAGCGCGCGGCCGCCGACTGGCTCGGGCCCGACGTCCCCCGCTCGTGGAAGGGCCCATCCAAGCTCATCGACGCGATGGTCCTCGACACGCAAATCCAGCCGGTCGTGAAGGAGTACGGGACACTCTACGAGGCGGCCCTGCGGACCGATTTCTCGCCCGGGCGGCGCGAGAAGATCGTCCGGGTCTACGAACGCGAGCTGGTCGCACGGCGCCTGGCGCTGCTGGGCGGCGTCCTCGGGTTCGTCCTGGTCTGCCTCGGGGCCCTGGCCGGCTACATCCAGGCCGATGAGGCCACCAAGGGCTATTACACGAACCGGCTCCGCCTGGCCGCCGCGGCCGGGGTTGGTGCCGCGGGCGTGGCCATCTATCAGGTCTTGACGTGATTGCCTGACCGCCGGCTTGCACGGAGGAGGATAGGCAAGGGTCGTCGACGTGTTTAGAATGGGGGCATGTCTCGGTGCTCGCCGGGACCGAGTCCCTTCCCGTGGCGACCGAACCGATGGCCACCAGCGACGCCGAGACGCTCTTGATCCAGCAGGTGCGCTCCGGCGACGCCCCAGCCTGGCGGCTCCTGATCGAGCGGTACGAGGGACGCCTGCTCGCCTTCGTCGACAGCAGGCTCCGCGACCGCGCCGCCAGCGAGGACGTGGTGCAGGAGACGTTCGTCGGATTCCTGACGAGCCTGCCGCATTACGACGAGAAGCGGGACCTGGAGGCGTACCTGTTCTCGATCGCCGCGCACAAGATGACCGACCACCTGCGCAAGCAGGGACGGCGGCCGATCGACCAGTTCGGCTCCGACGACCACGGCAGGCCGCTCGAAGAGGTGCCCGGGGGCGACCGGCCGGCCTCGAGCATCGCCCGCAGCGGCGAGCGCCGCAAGGCCGAGGAACGACTCTTGACCGAAGCCTTGGGCGGCCTCGTCCGCGAGTGGTCCGGACGCGGCGAGCTCGACCGACTGCGCTGCCTGGAGTTGCTGATCGTCAAGGGGTGGGCGAACAAGGACGTGGCCGCCTATCTCGGCCTGACGGAGCAGGCCGTCGCCAGCTACAAGTTCCAGACCGTCGCCCGGCTCAAGGAGATGGCCCGCCGGGCCGGGCTGAACCTCGACGGATTGGGCTCCGGATGAGGCGCGAAGCGGGAGAAGGCAAGATGGAAGGTCCGACGATCGATGTCGAAATCCTCCGGGCATACCTCGGCGACGCCCTCCCCCCCGAGGAGCTGGCACGGGTCGAGAAGGCGCTGCGAGACTCGGCCGAGTTGCGTGCCCAGTTGGAGGAGGTCCGGGAAAACCGGGGCGACCTCGGCCTGCACAGCCTGGGCGCCATCTGGCGACGAGGCCGCCTGAGCTGTCCGACCCGCCAGCAACTGGGCAGCTACCTGCTCGACGCCCTCGATCCCGACCTGGCCTCCTACCTGAAATTCCACCTCGATGTGATCGCCTGCCCTTACTGCCAGGCCAATGTGGCCGATCTCAAGTCCAAGGGCGCCCAGGTCCCCGCCGCGATCCAAACCCGCCACAATCGGATCATCCAATCGAGCCGGCACCTCCTCGGCGGCGAAGAAGAACCACGCCGAGGCGGCAGGACATGACGTGGAAGGGACCCTCCGCGGCGGCCGGCAGGCCGGGGACGGGCGCAGGTCAAGCCCGGTCGTCGCATGGGCCCGGCGACGCACGCCTCCTGCGCGGCGTTACCAGGGCCCCACACTTCCCGGCTCGGCCCCGGTCGGCTTGGGGCCCCCGTTGGTGATGGTGAAGTCCGGGGGGCGTGCGGAGAGGGATCCCGCCGAGGGATCGATCCGGAACCCGATCTGCCCGCGGAGGGGATCTTCCTCGGGCATGATCTTCAGCCACGACGTCAGGTCGGTCGGCCCTTTCGGCCACGCCGGGGTCTCCGACGCGGAGAGCACGGCCCAAGGCTTGCCACGCACGTCGTACTGGTTGCCCCGGCCCGACCAATTCAGGACCTCGCGCGGTAAGGGGAGGCTCGGGGGCGCGGGCGTCCAGGACAGCAGCACTTGGGCGCGTACGGCGGTGTCCGCGATATGAACCGTGTATCTCGATCCGGCCGAGAAGTCGACGAGCTCCATGAGGCCATGGCCGAAGACCGTGCAGCGGTCCATGCGAAGCTGTCGCGCGACCTTGTTGGGGACGCTTTCGGCGTAACGGACCCGGATCGCCCAGCCCCCTGGCGCGGCTTCGGGACCGGTCCGGGTGAAGATGCACTGGCGGATCCTGGCGACCGAGCCGGGGTAGGCCTCCACGTCCAGCGCCCTGCCGAACCCCTCGAACCAGCAGCCGGTGGCCGTCAGCTCGCTCCCCTCGTTCGAGAGGGCCCGAGTGCCCTGGGCGTCTCCCGCGACCATGAAGGCACACCGTTCGAGGGTCACGCTCCTCCCCGCCTGGATCAGCGCGGGGAGCTCCCCGTTCCCTTTCTCGGTGTAGTGGGCGAGGATGGTCAGCCCGATGAGGGTCAGCGACGCGTCCCGGCCGGTCGCGAGGAGTGAGTTCGGGCCCCTGATCTCGACATCCAGGACCGGACGGGAGCCCTCGGCCGCGCGGATGACGATCCGGCCGCCGGAGAGGAGCTCGGTCGTGGAGATCGACAACGGCAAGTGGTCGTCGCCGTGGATCACGACCTCCCCCCTGCTGCCGATCGCTCGTCGCACGGCGGCGAAGAGGTCGGGCTCGGGGGTCGTCGTCCCATCGGCGGCCAGGACGGTAATCCTCCTGGGCTTGGGTTTGGGTCGTCCCGGGATGTTGGCTCCGGGCGGAGGGGCGCCCGTGGTCGTACGCGTCAAGCTTCCCCTCATGGGCTCGGGTTCGGGCCGCCCCGGGATGTTGGATTCGGGCGGAGGGGCGCCCGTGGTCGTACGCCACGGGCTTCCCCACTTCACGAAGCCCAGGTATCCCAGCGTGGCGGTGAGCAGGACTCCGGCCAGCCCGATGGCCAGGGCGAGATCCGGACTCCAGGAGTTGCCGGGAGTCCGGGCGGCCTTGGCCTTCGCGACCTCCTGCGAGGGAGGTCGGGGGCGGAAATCCAGCGGCAGGACCGCGCGCAACAGTTCGTCGTCCGACGTGTCGGCACGCGTGTCCTCGACGGTCTCCATCGGCGGCACACCGTTGTCGGGGGCGCGGCCCATCTGCGGCGTGGGGACCTCCGTCACCGCCGCGGTCGGCTCCGGGACACCGGGGGGCGGGGTGATCTTGGTCCGGCTCGTCACCACACGACGTCCGCCGGCCCCTCGGCCGAGCACCGCGTCGACTTCGCCGTCGATCGTCGGTGCCAGGTCATAGGCGAATGTCTCGAGGGCTTGCGCGACGGCCAAGGGGGTCGTATAGCGATCGTCGGGCAGCTTCTGCATCATCCGGCGCACCACGTCGGACAGGCCTTCGGGGATTCCAGGCGCCAATTCTTCCAGCGGATCGGGGACGCCCGTCTGGTGCGCGAGGAGCTTTTCCATCAAGCTCGGCGCGGGGAAAGGGACCCGGCCGGCGATCATGTGATAGAGGGTGCATCCCAACGAGTAGATATCGCTCCGCGTGTCGACCGAGTGGGAGTGCCGCGCCTGCTCCGGCGAGATGTAGTCGAACGTGCCGACGGTGGCCCCGTCGCGGGTCACCTGGGCCTGGTCGGCCAGGTCGATCGCCAGCCCGAGGTCGGTCAGCTTGGCCGTCCCGTCGCGGGTCACGAGGATGTTGCACGGGTTGACGTCGCGGTGGATCAGCCCCTTCTGCTGCGCGTGCTGCAACCCCAAGGCGACTTGCCGCGCCAGCCTCGCGGCGAGGATCGGGGGCATCGTGCCGCTCTCCGCGATCAGCTGGCCGACGTTCTTCCCCTCGATGTACTCCATCACCAGGTAGCACTTGCCGTTGGACGCCCCCTCGTCGTAAATCCGGACCAGGTTCTCGTGCTGGAGCTGGGCCCCGACCCTCGCCTCGCGCTGGAACCGCAGGATCGCCCTGGGGATATTGACCCGCTCCGGCGAGAGGAGCTTCAGCGCCACCTGGCGATTGAGGCGCTTGTCCTTGGCCCGATAGACGCGCCCCATCCCCCCCTGCCCGATCAGGTCGAGCAGGACATAGCGATCGATGTGATAGCCCGAGAAGCGTCCCGCGAGCAGTTGCTGCGCCTGCCAGAGGGTCACCAGGCCCGCCTGGATCGCCTGCCGCGCCAGCCGCCGATCCAGCTGGTCGGCGATCTGCTTCCCGGCGGGCAGCGCCTCCCAGCACGCCTTCAGCCCTTCGGCGTCGACCAGCCCACTCTGGAGGGCCACCCTCCAAAACTTAGTCGCCTGCGGATCGACCATGGTGCCCCCCAGGAAACTCGGCGTCGAAACGGCCCTGCCTGCGTCCACGAAGAAGCCGAATTCCCGCATCTCACCATAACACCCCCCCGGATCGATCGGCAAGCTTCGGTCGATGAGATGTTTAACTCCCCTTTTCGGCATATCGCGCCCCCACCACCCCGCCCCCGGCGGACCTGGATGCGACCCCGGGAATTCAATCTCGTGCGCCGATTTCCGCAAGGTCTACCTCGTCGCGGCAACAATATCTGTCAGCCATGACGAGAACGGAACCCGCGCCCACTCTCGGAGCAGAGGCGGACGGGTCCATCGATTGGGGGGCCGCCCTGGCCATCCATGATCGGTGGCTCCGGACCACGGTGCTCGCACGGCTGGGAGAGCCCCAGGCGGTCGACGAGGTCTTGCAGGAGGTCGCGCTGGCGGCCGTCGCGCAACGGGCGCCGCTGGCCGACACGAACAAGCTCGCCGCCTGGCTCTATCGCCTCGCGGTCCGACAGACGCTGCTCTATCGCCGCCGGCAGGGGCGACGCCACGGGGTCATCCATCGTTACGCCCTGCGCAACGGGGACGAGCCGGTGGGCTCCCAGGCCCCCGACCCGCTCGGCTGGCTGCTGCTCGACGAACGCAGGCGACTGGTGCGCGAGGCCCTGGCCAGGCTCCCGATTCGGGACGCCGAGATTCTCCTGCTGAAGTACACCGAGGACTGGAGCTGCCGCGAGCTGGCCGCACACCTGGGCCTCGGCACGGCCGCCGTGGAGGCCCGGCTGCACCGGGCCCGGCGCCGCCTCAGGGACGCATTGGCCGTCTCCCCCGCGATCGAGGTACGCGAATGAACATGCCCGATGACCCGAGGACCGAGGACCGGCTCCGGATCGACCGCCTGGTCGATGGCGAGCTCGATCCCGACGAGCGTCGCGCCTTGCTGGTCCGCTTCGAGACCGAGCCCGGAGGCTGGCGGCGCTGCGCCCTGGCGTTCCTGGAGGCGCAAAGCTGGCGCGAGGCCCTGGCCCCCCCGGGGGTGGGGTTCGCCTCGGGGGGCACGTCTCGAACCTCGGCCGCCCCGGTCACGCCGCCATCGGCCCCGCGACCAGGCGTCGCGAGGCGGTGGCGTCCGATGGCCGCCGTGGCTGCCGGGTGGCTCTTGGCCTTCGCGCTGGGCTGGATCGCCAGCGGTGGCACGAGCACGTCACGGCCGGGATCGGCGCCGGGTAGCCCGCTCGCGGCGACACCCGGCGCTTCGACCGACGCGGGTCGTCTGGTGCCGCCGAGCACCCGGCCAGGTCGGTCGGAGACCGCCTCGACCGAGCCCTCGCCATCGCCCGGCGAGGACCAACCCTCCGCCGTGCCGAGCCCCAAGCCGAGGAGACCGCCGACCTTGGTGGCGATCCCGGTCCTCGACGTGCGCCGGCTCCGGCAAACCCCACCTCCGGTGCCCGAGCCCGGCCGGAAGAACCTGGAGCGCTGGGGGTTCCAGGTCGAACCGGGGCACGGGCTGATGTCCGTGAAGCTGAGGGACGGCCGCCAGGTGGCCGTCCCGGTCGATGCGGTGAGGATGCGCTACGTCGGCAATCGTAGGCTCTGAGCGATCAGTCCGCTTGTCCCTGTCCGCGAGAGGAGATGACGATGATGACGATCGGCCCACGACGGCTCGCCCTGGTCGCCTTGATGGGGATCGCCTTGCTACCGGGCGGGAGAGCTCGGGCCCAGCAATCCGACGGCTCCGGGATCGTGACGGGCGACTTCGATGACGACGGCTCCATGGACCTCCTCGTCGTCCGCGCGGGGCCCGGCTCCGATCCGCCGGCCCGGGCGGCTTCGGACTCGACGCCCAGGCCCGCGACGCCCCCCGGGGGGGGTAAGCTCGAAGGTTCTTCGATGCGGCTGATCGAGTCCCGGAATCACTGCATCCGGTGCCACGCCGTGGATACTTCCAAGCGACTGTTCGCCAACGCCGAGGGCGGCGTCATCAATCAGCTCATCGGCGATTTCGTAAGTGCCCCGGAGGCCCACGACCTGGGAGCGACGCTGGAGCAGGCCGACCGGGCCGTACGGGCCCAACTGGGCCTGCCCGACGACCGGGGCCTGGTCCTATGGTCCCTCACGCCCGACGGCCCGGCCGCCCGCGCGGGGCTCCAGGCGAACGACATCCTGCTGACCCTGGACGACAAGCCACTGGGACGTCCCCAGGACTTCAGCGCGAGGCTGAAGGAGGCCGGCGACAAGGCCGTGCCGCTGGCGCTGATCCGGGAGGGCAAGCCGATCACGATCCGGGTCAAGCCGGAATACCGCGTGAGCTTCACCGCGGTCCAGCCCGAGAAGACAGAGTATTCCATCGGCGTGCGGGTGAAGCCCATCGACACCGCCTTACGCGAGCACCTGCCGACGCTGGCCGATCGGCCGGGCCTGGTCGTCGCGGTGGTCGAGCCCGACAGCCCGGCCGCCAAGGCGGGCCTGAAAGTCGCCGACATCCTGCTGGCCGTCGGCGACGTGCCCGTGTCCGATTTCGATTCCCTCGTCGCCCGCATCCAGGCCACCGGCGGCAAGCCCGTGCCGCTCCAGGTCCTCCGCGCGGGCAAGCCGATGACGATCGAAGTGACGCCCGCCCTGAAGGGGCAGGACCCGGCCCGGGAGCTGGCGCTCAACGAGGTGCTTGTTTGCCCCGGGTTGAACACACAGGTGGCGTGGTCGAAGGCCCCGGTGGCATATGACCCGCTCTGGGTACTTCCCCCACACATGACTCTGGGGTGGGATACGTGGTCGAAGACCCCCACCCCCTCGAATCAGCCGCACCCCAGGGAGGCGGACTCCGACCGGGTCGAGAAGCGACTCGACGCCCTGACCCGGGAGTTGAAGCAGCTCCAAGAGTCGATCGAGGCACTACAGAAGAGCCTCAAGCCGGGCGGAGAGCGAAAGTAGAAAGTCCGGATCGACGGGGGATCGTCTCACTCGGAGAGCTCGACGGTCTTCGTGAGCGTCCCCCCTTTCTGCGAGGAATAGCGGACGGTGGCCCGGCCCTCGCCCCGGACGAACCAGCGCACGCGGACGGTCCCGCCGCCGGAGACGCCGCCTTCGAGGCGGAGTGTGGCCGGTTCGTGTTCGACGGGGGTGACCTCGCCCGTGTCGCGGTTCGTGACGACCCCGCCGCCGACGACGCTCATGTGGTCGCCCGCCAGGCTCAAGGTGTCGGGCAGGCCGATCTTCCGCTGCGCGGCCTGCTGCGAGACGCTGGGGAGGCTCCGGGAGTTGCGGACCGAGGCCGAGACAGAGAGAGTCCCGGGGCCGAGGCGATCGACCCGGACCTCGTCCCAGGCGATCCGGGGCATCTGATCGGCGTGGTAGATGGCGAAGGCGGCGTTGCGATGGCAGAGCTCTTCGATCAGGAACGGCGGGGGGATCCGCTGCGATTGCTTGACGAAGCCGCCGATCTCGATGTCGCCGTAGAGCGGATGCTTGGCGGGCTTCCAGGGCACGAACTGGGCGCCGAAGAGGAGGCGATCGTTGGCGAAGAGCTGGTCGGCCTCGCCCGAGGCGCCCACGGCGCGCGCCATCGTCTGGTCGGGGGCGACGGGATCGGTCCGGCCCAGGAGCTGGTCGTTGTTCCAGAGCTCGTTGGTGAACGAGAAGACTCCCAGGTGCTCGTAGGTCCAGCCGATGAAGCCGCCGTGCATGGTGTACAGGTCGCGGTGGATCACCAGGCTCCGATAGAAGGGGATCATCCGCGCACCGGCCCGGCCGATCTCCTCGGCGACCCGCTCGTCGGCCCGGGGATACTGCGCCTGGCGGGACGGGTGCGCGGGCCCTCGGAGGATCATCCCGGCGGCGTTGTGGAAGGCCTGCACCCCCGCGACGTTGGGGTGGTCCAGCAGGAACTCGGCGACCGCGCGGGTTTCGGGCCAGCAGAGCGGGTAATTTCCCGCGCCGGCCTGGATTGGCTCGGGCTGCCAGTCGGCGGGCCAGTTCCGGTTCATGTCGTAGCCGCCGGGGGGGTCCTCATTGACCTCGCCGTCGCCGTCGTTGTCGATCCCCTCCAGGCCGAGCGCCTCGTACTCCCCACGCTCTCCGGACTTGACCGGGACGAGCAGGCGAGGATCCTCGGGCGAGACCTTGTATCCCCCCCCCGGGTCCTTGCGGCGCATCTGGGTGACCTGGCCGTCGCCGTCCAGGTCGTCGTAGCCGTCCTCGTCGGCCTGGCCGTCGCGGTCGTTGTCGAGCGGGCTCTTCCCCCCCCGGGAGCTGTTCGTCGTGTTCGGGCCGTTGAACCAGTAGGCGCGGCCGTCGGGATTGACCGTGGGGACGACGTAGAACGCGCGCTCATCCGTCAGCATGCGGAGGCTCTCGACCCGCCCGCGGTTCTCGGCGAGGTACCAGATCAGGTAGAGGCAGGCCTCGCCCCCCTGGATCTCGTTGCCGTGGATGTTGCCGTCCACGTACATCGCCGGCTTGTTCCGGTCGTCCCCGGTCTTCGGGTTGTTGATCGTCACGCACCAGAGGTCGCGCCCCTCGACGCTCTTGCCCAGGCTCTTCAGGGTCAGCAGGTCGGGATGCGCCTTCACCAGGCCCTGCATCGCCTCGACGAGCGCGGGATAATCGTAGAGTCGATTGAACGCGATCGGGAACCAGGGGGGCGGGAAGACCGGGTCCGCCCCCCGCGTCGTCCCGACGAAGGCCACGGCCACCACCAATCCGAGGACGCTCGCCCGCCGATGCCGCATGAGCTCTGCCCCTACTTCTTCAGCTCGATCGTCCTGGCCACCCGACCCGCCTTGGGACTCGACACGTCGAGGGAGATCAACTCTACCCCTTCGGGGGCCAGCACCAGCCACCGGAATTCCTTGCGGCCGCCGGAACCGGCCAGAGCGTCGATCTGTTCCCTCGATCGGCCGGCGAGGAGCCTGGCGCCGCCGAGGTCCAGGCGGACGAGGACCGGGGGGGCCTTGCGGGTCCGGACCCCCTGGGCCAGCGCCGTGGGGAGGTATCCGGAGTTCTCCACGACGGCCGCGATGGAGAAGAGCCCACCCCCTTTCGCCTCCA
>JAABUR0100008313.1_pt1 | contig 12013 bp, 11 predicted proteins | sample 5560091 | NCBI WGS metagenome assembly JAABUR01 (sample SAMN10711879, study PRJNA513375) | rock metagenome | isolation source: Antarctica rocks | place: Antarctica: Victoria Land, University Valley sud
GGCGGCGGCCGCCGCGGCGGCCGCCGCCGCCGGGTCGCGCAGCCACACGGTGTGCGGCGCCGCAACCAGCACCGCGCGCCCGCGCGCCGCGATGTCCGCGGCGACGGCCACGCTGCGCGCGCGCGCGCCGCCGCGTCTGCGTCAGGCAGCTGGATGCCTCAACCTCGTTTTCACATACATACACGTTACTGAATAGTAGACACTCGCCTTTAATTTGCACATCACAAGCTTTGATTTGCATGTCACCAGCAAATGGCACGGCGAAGGTGACCCTGCAGCGAGCGCCGTCCGCATGCCAGCTGCCGCTGCGGCTGCCGCCCACAGCAGAGCGAGTGTTGCGAGTGCCAGGCTCGGGGCAGCTCCGCCCAGCTCACCTTTCCCACGCCAGCTGCCGCGCCTGCCGCTCGTCCGGCGGTACCTCGGCCGCCCGCTCGCGTGCGCGCGCCGCCCGCCGCGCGCCTGCCCCGAGCCCCGCCCCCGCGCCGCGCGCTCTCCCCCTCCCACCCCTCACCGCGCCGCCGCCGCCCGCCGTCCCGGCCTCGGCGGCGCCCTCCAGGGTGGCTTTACGGGCGCCCAGGGCCCCGTCATCCCCCCGCAGCAACACCGCTGCCGCCTGGACATCCCCCGCGTCCCGCTGGCCGAGCAGCGCCCTGACACGCGCCTGACTGTCGCGCGCCCCGACCTCATCCGCCTCGGCTGTGGGGTCGTCCGGGGCGCCCTGCCGCTCACTCCCAGCTGGGATGGCCTCCTGCTCGCTCCCATCATGGCGCCCCCCCGCCAACCGCCGCCGCCGCCGGCGGTCGGCGGCCCCGCCTGCGGCAGATGCCGCCGCACCGCCGTCGCCGCGTCTGGGCCAGCAGCGCGCGCGGGCGTCAGACGGGAGAGTGAACACTGACTACTCTGGCTGTACAGGCAGGCGCGCCATGCTCCCGGCACATGCGCCGCATGATGTGTGCCCCGTTCGAACAATCGAGCAGTGCGTCCTTTGGGCAGACGGCAGCGGCGCGGCCGGGGCGCGCACGTTGCGCGCCCGCTGCGGGCCAGGCAGAGCGTGTGCTGCCGCCGGCACGCGGCGCGCGCGGCCGCGTCCACGGTGAACACCAGCAGCTGCTTGTCCGCGGGGCGCGGCAGCCGCCGCAGCGCCGCCAGGAACGCCGGCAGCAGCACCTGCGCCCCGGAGCGCGCTGCCGAGCTTCAGGCCCGCCGCTTTCGTTAGAAGGCGCCTATGCGCAGCACTCGCTCCGCCAACTGCCAACTGCAAGTGTTGTGATAAGCTGAAACCCCCCAAGGGCATCGGCCCCTCGCCCCCGGAGTACATGCAGCAAACTCGGGCTCGTCGCTGCAGACATGTGTACATGTATGCAGCCTCCACTCTCGTGACACGCAAGCTGAGCCACTCCTGTAGCTCTTTACAAGCCATGTTGCCTGTCCTCCTTCGTGCTGGTCACAGGGCCAGGAGAGGGACAGCTAAACGCACCCGAGCGGCCACCGCGTCCACCACCGTCGCCAACACCGTGTTGTTGGCGCTGCCATCCAGCTGCAACAGCCATGCCTGTTTCAGTGTCTGCTGGGCTTGCGCCGCTGAGTGCGCGTCTCTCAAGAGCCAGAGCATGCTGCTGAGCACGATGCAAGCCGAATGCAGAGGCGTTGCGACCGCGCCTTGCCCAGCGCGGCATCTAGGGCAGCAGCCTCTGCAGCAAGCGCCGCTGCCGCGCGTTTCGCTTGCTTTACGGTCTGAGGACCCGCTCTCGAAGGCAGCCGCGCGGCGTCCTACCACCAAACAAAGACTTGTTTAGCCAAATGAGAAGTGCTACAATGCTTGTTATAGCATCGAGGAGGAAGAGCATGCCATGACTGCAGTCCTGGGTGCGCCACCTGTGGGTCATCCCGGATGGTGGTCCTGCGACAACCCACGCCTGTCAACGAACCACTCCACATATGGCCCCTGATGCAGGCTGCCACATGCTGCACCAATGTATGCAACGAGTCCCAGCGCGTGGCACCGCGCAGGAGCCTGTACGCCCCTGCGCACCGTTCGCGGAAGCCCATCCTGGCAAGCCGCAGCTCCTTTTCGGGCTGGGGCTCGGGCCCGAGCAGCTGCAGGTAGACCAGGCATGCCGCGAGCAGGAGGCCCGCTGCCAGCACCACCCGCGCCAGCTGCATTGTTGCGCCGGGCTAGGAGGTGCAAGCTGATGTGCACCATGCACTGCTCAGCCGCACCGCACAGGTGTGCGGCTCACATCACGTGCGATCTGTTGTGCAGCGGGGTGAGCACAGCGCTTCGGTGGCAGCAACAGAGCAGTGTCACACAAGACCTGCAATGCATGCGCAAGCCATGGAGGACGTTAGTCTATGTTGCTTGTGAAGGCTGTCCAGAGTGTGAAAGAGTGCATTGGCCATGGCAAAATGCAAAGTTTAATGCTCTTACCCTCATGTTATGTTGTCAGGGCTGGCATCCCAAGCCTACATAGCCAGCTTGGCTCTGCTGCAACAAGTACAAGACTGCAAGGCAACATGCAAACACCCTGTATGGCCAGACCACCCCTCTGCAAGTACCGCCTCACACCAGCGCAGGCCATAGCATGACTGACATTCAGGGCCGTTCCCGCGCTCCCACAAGAAGCCTACGCCCGAAGCAAAATTTCACAAGCAGGGAAGCTAAACAGCTGCTGCACACCGATCATATTCACCTAAACGCGCAGTCTGCTGTCCTAAAGGTCTTGCTCGACACTGCCTGCATCTTTTTGGGGCCTTCATGCATGCGCAGGCGCAGCGCACATACCCGGCTCACTCCCATCTACCTCACTCTTGAGCGCCTGAGGCGGCCCTCGTTGCTGCGTGGCAAGCTAAAAGCAGATGCGCTGCGCAGCCATGCAGCCCCGCTGCCCTGCCTGTGTGTTTAAGCATTTCCTGCCCATGCCAGGGCACATCCACAACAGCCCCCTGCTCTCCTGCAGACTGCCTGTGCTGCCGCGCTGGCCCGCTGGGCACACTGGCATGCGGTGTGCGGTTTTGCTTTCACACGAGCCGCCCCAGCACGCTCAGCGGCAGTGGCGCCCTTTGTAAAGCCCCAGTCACCAAAATCACACCACAGCAGGAGCTTGACTGAGGACGGGGCGCACTACTGCAACGCTACATGTGCTGCGGCGCGGCGCCCGCGAGCACGTCGAGCGCGCCCGCCGCGTAGCGCTGCTCCTCCCCGCCCCGTCCCCGCTCCTCCTCGCTCAGCGGCAGTGGCGGCGGCGACGCAAAGTCGCCCGCGACGAGCGGCCCGCCCGCATACGCCAGCCCGCCGCCGCCGCCAGCGTCCAAGCCCCCCGGGCCGGGCGCGTACGGGCCGCTGCTGCCCATGTCGGCCAGGCGGCGGGGGTCCGCCAGGTGCTGCGGCAGCAGATCGGGCGGCAGCGGCGCCAGCGCGCCCGCGCCGCCCGCGGCCGCGACCGACGTGAACGCTGCCAATGCCGCATCCTGTGCCACACGCGCGCAAACCCTAAAAACACCCTGATATGTGTGCTCTGGGTCATGGAGAGCGCCTGACGGCCGCCAGGCGCTGCAGGAGCAGGCCGGGCGGCAGGCAGCGCTGGCGCGCCCGCGCCGCTTGCAGCCACAGTCGCGACGCACTGCGGCACTCGCACAGGGCGAAAGCTGCAGCGCTCGGGCTTCAGGCAGCAGCGCGCCTGCTCGCGGTGTGGCCGCCGCGCCATGACGGCCAAGCTGTGTCTAGGTCTATTGTTAGGTCGAGGGCCAGTGTGGCCGCCGAGCCGCGCTCGGACTGGAAAGCGCCGCACCTGCTCCGCATGCGCGTGCGGCTCCAGGCCGGCGCTCGCGTGCTCCGCGCCGCCGGGCGCGCCGCCGGCCTCGGCGATGCGCATGCGGCGCTGCTGCGCGGCGAGCGCGTAGCAGGCCTTGCAGTAGGACTGCAGCCCGTCGGCGGTCATCTTGGACGCGTAGAAGTCGGCCGCCGGCTTGCTGACCTTGCAGCGGCGGCACTCCTTGTCGGCTGCCGGCACGCGCCCCGCCGCGCGCTCAGTCGCTGCCTGGCCATAGCATTGCTGCGCGCGCGGCGGCGCCACAACGCGCGTCAGCGCTGCCGTGGCGTGCGAGATGTCGGCTGAGAGCGAGCGCGTTCCAGCACTGTCGCGGGAAGGTACACGCCCCGGCGCGGCCACCACACGCACGAGCACGCACGAGCGCAGCGCGCGGGGATGCGCCGCGACCTGCGGCGCCGCGCAGCGGCAGCGCGCCTGCACGCGCGCGCGGGCGGGCGGCGCGCCTTGCAGTGCGAGTAGAGGCCGTCGGCCATGAGCTTGTTGCGGTAGAAGTCGGTGGCGGGCTTGACGACCCGGCAGCGCTTGCACTCCTTGGCCGCGACCACGCGCTCCTCCAGCGGCGGCATGCGCGCGCGCCGCGCCTGCGAGTCGTGCCTGTCGCCCCGCACCGCACGGCCTTCGCGTGCGCGCCCTCCGTGACACGTGCGCTGCTGCAGCAGCCTTCCTCATGGTGACAGAGTTGCTGACAACGTGACTGTAGGCTACCACCATGCTGCTCCAGTGTCATCACCCGCTCAGCATGACGGAATATCAATACCCTGGCAGGGGCGGCAGAAGAGTGGGCACGGGGGAAGCGCACTGGAAGCAGCCCTTGCAGTTGTTGTACAGCCCGTCGGGGTTGGTCTTGTTGCGGTAGAAGTCGGTGGCGGGCTTTTCGACGCCGCAGCGCCGGCACGCCTTCATCTGCACCGTCGGCGCCTGCAAGCAGGCAACACTGCGCATGAAGGCACTGTATGGAAAGCGGCAAGCGGCACCAGCGTGGTCTTGCACCACACACGACCAGTAGAAACTCTGAGTCGAGCGAAAAGACGGGGCTGCGTGCCAGCACGCGCGTCTTGCGCCGGCGCCGCTCCGCGCACTGTATCGCGTCGCAGGCCTTGCAGCGACCGTCCAGGCCATCTGCGTTGGCCTTGCTCTTATAAAACTCTGACGCCGGCTTGTTGATGCCGCAGCGTCGACAGAGCTTAACCTGCGTTCCCGGGGCATAGGCTGGCGCGTTGCCCTGCGCGTCGACGTGCAGCAGCGGCTGCTGCGCCGCTTCAAGGCCGCCGCCGCCGGCGTCGCTGCCTGCCGCCGACGCGACTGCGCCCTCCCACGTCTGCTGCTGCTGCTGCTGCAGCGGCTCGATATGCAGGTTGTCCCAGGCGCCTGCACAAACAAACATCCTTCACTTCGTTGAGCAGTCACTTGCCGGTCATCTGGGGCAAGACCATATCCTTGCGCTGCAAAGAGAGCTCAGCTGTGAACACAGGCTGCAGCTCCTGGCTGCTGCACGCTTGACAAGCTGTGCTGCTTGCCAGGCCCCTCTGTATGCAACGCAACACTTGGGCAGGTGAGCGGGACGTTGCAGGGGAGAGGGGCCGCCGCCGCGCTCACCAGCCTGCTGCCGTGCGTCCGGCAGCGCCTGTGCCAGCGGCACGGCCTGGCTGGGGCGGGTCCATGGCATTGCATATGCCGCGCGCATCCGCTGCAGGTCCTCCAGCCGGTGGTGCTTCTCCCAGGCCTCCACCATGCCGGGCGTCTGCAGGCGCCAGGACTCGGCAACCAGGTCCGCTTCGCTGGTCGCCTCCGCCTTGCGCCGCTCCCAGGTCGACAGCTCGGCCGCCGTGGCCGGGATCGGCCCCAGCTGCTGCAGCTGCTGCTGCAGCAGCTCCAGGTAGGCCAGGCGGTGCTCGCGGACCAGCTCATTCTCGGCCTGCGTCAGCTGCAGCTCCGGCCGCGCGATCTGCGCCTCCACCCACTGCAGGTGCGCCAGGCTGTCGCCCATCACGGCGCGACAGCCGCGGCCCGGCAAATTTGAAAGGGTGGTTGAGCTGCGGGAAGGGGCGTGAAAGGGGCAGAACAATGCAGGTTGCAGCCAGCAAGGGTTGCTTGCAAGCCAACCTTGGCTGACACACGGCTGTAACTCATTCATGTGCATCTGATATGTGCCCTCGCATGGCAATGCGCCAGTAATACAGGCCGAATAACGCCGCGCTGGGCGACGTGAGGGCACCTGTACCGGGGGTGGGGAGCCTGATCGTGCAGTGGGGTGATGCAGGCACAATGCTGGGGCCGTGCTGGCGCTGCAGCGCACCATGCGGTATGCGCTTACTTGCACCATATCAACACTCGCAGCAAGTGCAGTGTTGTAGCAGCCAGTGTGCCTTTCGCTCTATGTTACAACCACGGCCATGTTACACCACCAGGCACCACGTGAGCTGTCAGTGGAACGTGCCTATGCTGCAAGACCTGCACCAACCAGCTGCTTTGCACCACACACCTGTATCCAGTCCTCTCTGCTGAGTAACACCTGCCAGAGGAAGCTTTCAGCAGCGCGTGCCCAACCAATGCACCATCCATTACACGTCGAAGACTGAGAGGCTGCTGTCGCACCAGCAGGGCTCAGTCGAGGCCTGCCGCCCGTCGCGCTGCAGCAGGCGACGTGCCGCCGGTGGCGCAAGTGCCCGGACGCCGCAGGGCGGCGCTGGGCGCCTGCGCAGGGAAGAGCTGCTCGGGTGCCGCGCTCAGGCGGCGGCCGCCGTGGCAGATGCGCCGGCCGCAGCGGCCGCGCTTGTGGTGGACCGCTATGCGCTACGCAGCGCGACCGGCGACCTGGTGCGGCGGTGCTTGCCGACAGCGCACACGCCCAACGTTCACTCTACAGGTTGCGCTGGGTTGATGGGAAGCACTGTAATACCAGGCGGCATAGCAGTGTTGCGAGCTCGCACTGTAGCACGCAAGCACAAGCAGCGACGGCCCCAGAACGCAGAGACCTTCGCTGTACGCTGACACGTCGCGCGAGCTGCCGCCTGGGGTGGGGCACCGCCAAGGGCCTGTGTGTCAGCACGGTGTTACCCTAACCTATACATGAGCCCTCGAGCCGCAACGTCCTGCGCGCGCAGGTGGAGGCAAGCGTCGCGCGGTACAGCCAGCACTTTGATGTGCGGCTGGTGGTGACTGCGGCCGCCGCGGGCGTCGATGGCCTGTCTGTCTGCTGGCGCGCCGGTCCCTGCCTTGCCTGACCTCTCCCGGCGCTGCCCAAGAGGTCCGGTTGCCCTTGGTAGGTGTGGTGCTGCCCTGCTGCCTTCGACGCTGTGCTGCCAGGCTGCATGCAGACTCCAGTCGTTGGCACGCCAGGAAGCCCGCTTAATTACCTTTCACCACCCATGTATGCACTCCCTCCTGGGCTTGCCGCCAGTGGGCTGCAGGCCTGGGCTCCATTTGAGGCGTCATGAGCTGACTGCGGCGTTCGGAGTCCCTCCGAACAGGCTCAGGCCTCACGTGCATGCAACCGTGCCCGCAGGGGCACGTACCGCACGTCTCCGAGCAAGTGGTTTGCTCCGGAGGCGCTTGAGCGGCCGCCCGGCAGCGCGCGCGACGCGGCCACGGGCGGCTGGCGCACGCCCCTGGCGCAGCCCGCAGGCGCGCCCTTGCCTTCCCGCTGGCGCCTGCATCGCCCCTGGCGTGCCTTGCAGCAATTGGCTGGTTCTTTGCCCGCTTGCTTGTGTGTCAGTCAAGCATTAGATTCTGCCAGTGATGCTCAGCGCGAGGAAGTTCACAAACAACTTGGGAGGGTTCAATGAGACAAGGTCTTACCAACACCGCCATCCCTTCACCCCCAGGATGGTCCGCATGCGATGCCAAAGGGAGACTGGGCCGCAGGCGGCGGTCCGTGCATGCTGGCGCTGCGCGTGCCGGCATCTCTGGCGCCCGTAACGCTCGCGTTTGAGCTGGCGCGCGGGGGGGGCGCGCGGGTGCGCGCGCGCGACGGCGGCGCGTTTGCTGTGCCCATCGGCATGGCTGCCGGGGACCCCTCCGTGCTGGGTGCGCTGCCGGTGCCGCTACCGGCACCCAGCAGCGCTTGTCTGCGGTGGAGCGGACTTCCAAGCTGTGCGCGCTGCCAGTGCTCTCCTGAGCGCCTTTACAGTTGCCATAGTTGTGATAGATAATATGCAATGTCTGCGGAGTTTGGCCCGTAGTGCTGCTGCTGAATACAAGACAGCCGTGCTGAAAGATCGGGCGCGCACCATGGCGCCTGCGCTAGGCGCGGCCCTGGCAGCGGTGGCGGCGGACGGCACCGCTGCCATCAACTTCGCCGTGGCGTCGCGCGGCGCGGGCGCGGTGTCGCTGGTGCTGGCGCGCCTGCCGCCCGGCGACGCGCCCGTCGCGGGCTGCCTGGAGGTTAGCCTAACCCTACCTTACCCACGGGCCTGCCTGGACCGCATGGACGCTATTCATGGTCTGGACGTGCCAACCTGCAGGAGATGCTGGCAGGTCGCGCGGGCTCGACAGGTGCGCATGCGCAGGGGCCGCAGGGCCTGAACAGGGCTGGCCGATCTGCAGGCGCTCAGGTGCGCTGGCTGGACGCGGCGCGCAGATCGCGCTGTGCCCTACGCTGAACCGCACTGGCGACATGTGGCACGTGTGCGTGGAGGGCCTGCGCGACCCGGCCACGCTGTGCTGGGCCTGGCGCGCGGAGGCCGACGTCGGCTGGGTAGGCGGCAGCCGCTTTGTGCCCGGTGCGCGCGCGGCACGCATGGGGGTGGGTTTACAAGGGCGTTTATCAGGGTTTGCATCAGCTGTGCTCTGCGTATCGGGCGGGCGTCGACGTCGGCCGGTGTGACCGCAGCGGCTTTGTTCCTGGCGCACGCTGGGCTTGGGGCGAGCGAGGCCTGCCATGAGCATCAAACTTCCTGTGTGGGCGGTACAAGCGGCTCTTTCAGGCGACCACTGCGCGCCCCCCTCTCCGGCAGCGCCGCCGACGGGCGGCGCGCGCGCTGCAGGCCAGGTGCTGCTGGACCCGTACGCGCACGCGGTGGTGCGCCGCGCGCTGCCGGAGGGCTTCAACCTGGCGGCGCCGCGCGCGCCCGCGGGCGGCGCGGGCGGCGGCCTGCCCCCAGCACAGCCGGTGAACGCGCCCGCGCTGCTCGGCAGCCTGGCGCCCCTGGCGGACGGTGGGGAGGAGGGGGCGGATGTAGGGTTAGGTTTAGGTTCACGGGCATGGCAGCCGCGTGCGGACCTGGAGGGCGCCGCCGTGCTCGAGCTGGACGTGGCCAGCTTTGCGGCCGGCGACGACGTCGCGCCCGAGCGCCACGGCAAGTTCCTCGGCGTCCTTGATCGGTGCGCTGCATCCGCTGCATTTGCTGCCAAGGCCTCCGTGCTGCCTGTTGGGTTCGCTTGATAAGCAAAGACAAATCCAGTGGTCTTGTGGCGTGCTTCTAAGTGGGTGCCCGGCGTGCATCCCTTCTGACATGGACCCTGCTCGGGCACTGGGTGCCCGCCCGCGGCGTTTGGCACTAAATAGTCGTGCCTGGAAGCTCGCCCCAGGCTACCAGGCTGGCGATTCTTGGCGCCTCTTGTAGTACAGCTGCACTTGGCACTGATGGCCCTGGCACAGGTATCAAGCTTTAAAAATACGTGCCCAACTCGGTGCCGCCAGGCTGGAGCACATCCGGTCCACGGGCGCGACGGCGCTGCTGCTGACGCCCGTGACGCTGGCGGCGCCGGGCGACGGCGCGCTCGGCCGCGCGCCCGTCAGCTACTTTGCGCCCGACCCGGCGCTGGCGGTGGGCGCCGACCCGGGCGCGGCCGGCAGCGAGCTGCGGCAGCTCGTGCGGCGGCTGCACGAGGCGGGCCTGGAGGTGCTGCTGCAGGCGCGCGGGCGGAACCAGGTCTAGGGTCAGGGCATCTGCAGACAACATGCGTAAGCGACGCCAGCCCCGCCCATGTGCTGACGGCCCACCTCCTGCCCACCACGCACGATGCCCTGCAAGTCCGCTGACGTACGCTTGCGGTATGTCTCTTTCTAAAAGGCCGGTCACTACGGATGTAGCTTATCGGGCTGCCAGACGAGCTGCCAGATGAGTAGAGCCCTGAAATTTAGTTTGAGGTACGCTGGCCTCTGTGTCGACCTGCAAAGTGGTCGCGAGGCTGACACAAGGTGCAAGCACTCCTGGGTGGCTTTGCGACAAACCAGCGGCAAGCCAGCAACCCAGATCATGTGCGTAACAAATAAACCTGCTGGCAGGCCCCGCGCCCTCGCTGGCGCTGGACGCGAGCGCGGCGCCGCGGCGGTCGCAGGTGGAGTTCGGCTTCACGGGCGAGGGCTCCGACGCGGCGCCCGCGCCCGCGTCGCTGCGCGGCCTGGACGCGGCGGTCTACTACCGCGCCGGCGCGCTGCTGAACTGCAGCCACGCGGCCGTGCGCGGCCTGGTGCTGGGCGCGCTGCGGCACTGGGCGGCCGCGTACGGCGTGGACGGCTTCTGCTTCCTGAACGCCGAGGCGCTCGCGCTTGGTGCGCGCCCCAGGGGGCGGCCCCGCACCCGCGCGGCCCTTGTTTCTGCGCTTCCGGCAGGACGCGGAGGCGTGTGCGGCGACCCGTGCTGCCGTTTGCTGGGCGCCATGGCACGCGGCTGCCGCCAGCGGGCGCCTGGCGGGCGCGGCGTCACGCCCGCCGCCAGGCGCAGCATGCTGGCAGCGCGCTGGCTGATCAATGAGCGCGCGCGCCAGACCGCGACGGGACCGTGCTGGACGCGCCGCCGCTGGCGGAGGAGATCGCGACCGACCCGCTGCTGGCCGGCCTGAAGCTGGTTGCCTGGGCGGGCGACGACGGGCTGCTGCCGCGGCGCGGCGCGCGCGGCTTCCCACACTGGGGCCGCTGGGCAGAGCGCAACACGCGCTTTGCCGCCGACGCGGCCGCCTGCCTCGGCCGCGCCGAGCCCGCCGCGAGCGCGTTCGCGACCCGGTGCGGCTGAAAACTGTCTGCATGCACATTCCGGACACAGCAATCATCACACAGGCTCTGATATGTTCATCCGGGAGTTCAGCGGCGGGCAGGTCCTCACATGAGTGAAGCGAAGCGAAGCACGCTCCAGCTGAGTTGGGCGGGCCGGTGACGGCGCCGGCGCGCGCGCAGGATGACGGGCAGCGCGGATCTTTTTGCGCCGCGCTGGGACGCGGGCCTGCCCGGCGGCCTGGCCGCCGGGCGGCCGCCAGCCGCCGGCCTCAACAGCGCCTCCTTCCTGGCGCAGGGGCCGCTGGCCGCGCGCGTGGACGCCCTGTTGCCGGCCGAGGCGGGCGCCGGCGAGCGCGCCACGCTGGGCCGCACGCTGCTGCTGGCAGCGCTGCTGGCGCAGGGCGCGCCCGCGTTCGCGCAGGACGCCGTGGCGGCGCCGGACGCCGCGCGCTTCGTGCGCGTGCTGCTGCGCCTGCGCGCGCGCTACGCGCCGCTGCTGGCGCCCGCGGCCGGCGCGCCGCACGAGCTGCGCTGGCACGGCGCGCGGCCAGGCGCGCTCGCCCCCGCCCCCAGCCCACAGCGCGTGCCGCCCCCCGGCACGCCGTCCCTCGTGGGCCTGCCTGGCGCGGCCGCCGCGCTCAACACGTGCCTGGCGCAGCGCCTGAGCGCGCGCCATTGTTGCGCGCCGGCGCTCAACGGGCTACACATGGCCTCACAGAGCAGGCCAGCGCGCGTTGCTGAGCGCACACGGACCACACGCCTGCACCTGCTCTCCGGCAAGCGCTCGGCGGAGCATGCCTGGCGACCGACTGGGGCCTGGGCAGGGCGCGAGGTGAGCTGATCTGCCGCAGGCGACGGGGGCGCGCCGCCGCTGCGCGCGCAGGCAGCGAGCCCGACTGGGCCGGCGCCAGCGGCGAGCACGACGCGCGGCTGCTTGCGTTCTCGGTGGCTGCCGGCGACGGGCGCGCCGTGTTCGCCGGGTTCAACCCGGAAGGCCACTTCGTGACCGCTGCGCTGCCGCCGCCGCCGGCCGGCGCGTCCTGGCGCCTGGCCGCAGATACGACGCGCCCGCCGCCCGACGACGTGTTCGAGGACCCCGCGCCGCTGCCGCCATTCACGCCCAGCTACGACATGGCGGGCAAGGCGGGGCTGCTCCTGGTCGCGGACGGCCCGCCGCCACCGCCCGCGCGGGCCGGGGACGCCGCGGCGGGCGCGCCCGCGCCCCCGGCCGCGGCGCCCGCGGCAT
>JAABUR0100008315.1_pt1 | contig 12011 bp, 10 predicted proteins | sample 5560091 | NCBI WGS metagenome assembly JAABUR01 (sample SAMN10711879, study PRJNA513375) | rock metagenome | isolation source: Antarctica rocks | place: Antarctica: Victoria Land, University Valley sud
CTTGGCCGGAGGGATCAGCGATGCGATGCGCGTCCACTGCGCCTCGCTCAAGTCGGACGGGTATGCTTGTCTGTTCATACCTCCTAGTCTACAGCCTCTCAAACTACTTTACACACAGGCTCTAAGGAGCAGAAGCAAGTCCACCGCCTCATCGCGGGGCCGGGCGGCGTTCGGCGCGGGCCAAAGGGGCGGGGAAACCGCCAAGGCTGCGCCCACGGACTTCTACGGCTCGGTCGCGCTGGACCCGCTACGCCTGGGCAGCAGCGCCGGGCAGGTTGCCACGGAGGTGTTGCAGCATCTCTCCGCCCTGCCGGGCGCCGAGGTCACTGTCACCCTGGAGATCAGGGCCAGCGTCACCGAGGGGGTTCCTAGTCACATCGTCCGTACCGTTACGGAAAACGCGCGCACGCTCAGTTTCAAGACGGCTGAGTTCGAAGATTAGGCTACCGTCAATTTTCTCGACCCCGACGACGCGCAGCTGGAGTTGCACACTTCGACGCTGGCCGCGCGCATGACCGTGTGGTCCTGACGTAGACGCCTGCGTGGCTATAACACGGACGAGCGGACAAAACAAAGAGGGCGGCGACACGTCGTACGTGCCGCTGCCCTCTTTATGGCTGGGGAACAGGGATTCGAACCCCGGTTGACTGATCCAGAGTCAGCTGTCCTACCACTAGACGATTCCCCATCGTACTATGGACGTGGAAGGGAACAACTCACTTCCACCGATAACTATACCGCAGCGCGTGACGCGGCGCAAGGCGTCGCTGCCATTTTTTAGGGTTGTGCATTGTTGGCTATGACCATGCCCGTCGAATCCGTACGCGCCTATGTATGGCGGGGGTCTGGGGGGAGCCATCTCTCCAGGTTCCCCCGGAGGCGCGCTGGACCGTCGGCCGCAGCCGAGGGGCCAGTCAGCCATGGGCGGAGGAGGGGAGAAAGAGGGACCTTTCCCAGATCCTGGGCTATTTGAAGGGAAGTTGCTGGCTCGTGTGATGTGGAGAGCGGGGTATACTCAAAAGAGGATTGACCGGCACAGCGGGAAAGATATATAGGTAGCGGCTATGCAGCGTCTGCTTAGGTATACAGGGATTTTGGCGTCGTTGGGCATGTTCATCGTGCTCGTGATGGGCGCGCTCGTGACAAACACAGGGTCCGGCCACGGCTGTAGCAACACCTGGCCGCTCTGCGACGGCAAGGTCATCCCCCAACTCTCCATATCGCTGGATCAAGGCGCCTTCATCGAGTTCAGCCACCGCGCCGTCACCGCGCTGGAGAGCGTGCTGATCTTCGCGCTGGCCGCCGGGACGTGGCTGCTGTACCGGCAGCGCCGCGAGGCGCGCTGGCTCGTACCCGCGATGATTGTGTTCCTGTTCCTACAGGCCATCCTCGGCGCCATCGCTGCAGGCGTGCACGAGACGCCTGAGGTCCTGGCGCTGCACTTCGGCGTCTCGCTGATCAGCTTCGCCACGATCGTGCTCACGACGGCGTTCCTGTTCGAGGCGCGCGGCGCCGATGTCGCGCGCGACCGGCCCGTCCCGGCCCCCCTACGCCTGATGATATGGGGCAGCCTCGTCTACACCTACGTGGTGGTCTATATGGGCGCCTACGTACAGCACATCGGAGCGAAAGCGGCCTGCGGCGGTTGGCCGCTTTGCAACAGTGTGCTCGTGCCGGTCGCGGGCTCCTCGTACCTGACGCTCGTCAACTTCGCGCACCGCGTCGCGGCGGGGCTGCTTGTACTCATCATCGTCGGACTCTGGGTCAACGCACGGCGTGATCGCGTGGCGCGCCCCGACCTCTATAACGGGGCCACGGCGGCGCTGGCCTCGGTGCTGCTGCAATCGGCTAGCGGGGCCTTCCTGATATTTTCAAGCTTTGGCCTCACCTCGGAGTTGCTGCACGCCGCGCTGATCAGCCTGCTCTTCGCCAGCCTGGCCTACCTAGCCTACCACCTGGTCCCCCGCCGCGTCTGCCTGCCACGCCCGTCTTTAGCCGTCAGCGGTCAGCGGTCAGCCGTCAGCGCGAAGTAGTTCGCTACACCCACTGATTATCGCGTCACATCGTAGGCGAACGGCATGAATGTTGTACGATACGATCACTAGGGAACCGCGATTAGGAGGTTGTAGAGATGGCTGTACAGGCGCAACAAGCATGGCAAGAGCCTGACATCGAGGCGGATGACGGATACGAGATGACGCCGGAGGAGGCGCGCGCATTCTTTGACGAAAGAGCGCGCGCCTACCTAGGGATGAGCGGTGAAGAATTCATGCGCGCCTGGGATGCGGGCGAGTTCGACAACGAGCCCGAGCAAACCGATGTGACGGCTGTAGCCCTCCTCCTGCCTTTCGGTCGCTTTGGCCGCTAGAACGGCGCGTCAGGTGATGCGGGACGTAAGCAGGCGCATGCAGCAATCTATCAGCTGTGTGAGCCCTGCCGTCGTTGGCTATGTGCCGGCGGCTGCCAACACCTACAGCGTATCGCTGCGTGGCCAGGGGTCTTCGGAGCGATTCCTCCGCTTGCCCGGTGGCAGTGGCGTCGATTTTTCAACGCGCTATCGTGTCGCCCAAGAACCTGGTGAACGCGTTTGGTCGGCCACCATTTCCGCTTATCGTTACAGCCTCTCCGATCACGATGGGAATGAGGTCTTGTCCTACCACTGGCACCCCGACACGTATAGCCATGTGACCACGCCGCACCTACACATCGGCGGTGGTGTCGCTGTTTGGCGGCCTGATCTCGCCAAGGCGCATATCCCCACAGGCATGGTGACGCTGGATGCCGTGCTGCTGTTGGCGATAGAGGAATTGGCGCTCGATGTACAGCCTTTGCGCGCCGAGTGGCGCGCTATTCTCACTGGCACACGAGATGATATTCCGTAACCTGGCCTACATGGTCTACCACTTGGTCTCCCGCCGCGTTTGCTTGCCACTGCGCGTCCGATCTCGCTCGACACGCGGGTCGTTCCAGGATGTCGTCGGTATCTTCAGTGATGCGAACGAGGGGAAAAGTATCGAGCGAATTCTGGCAGAAGAGCGGGAGGCGCGTGGTTATCCAAGCTCTTTAGCAAGGTCCTCCGGCGTCGTAACGGGTCGTCGGCAGGCAAAGCGTTCGCAGACATAGGCCGCGTCCTGCCCGTCCACCCGGTCGCGCCCCTCCAGCAGCGCGATGCCCGCTTCCAGCGCGCCGGGCCGTGTGACCGCCGTTACAACGGTGGGCCGGTACGCCCCGTTGACGACGCGCAGCAGCGCGCCGGTGGCCCTGTCGCTGGGGTCGCCGGCGATCGCTACCTCGGTCGGCGTGGACAGCGCGAACTCCATCGCCGCGAGCGCGCGCCCGAAGCCGCTCGGCGCACGCTGCACGATGCCCGTGAGCCCCTGTAGTGTGCGCTCGGCGCGCTCGGCGTAGCTGTTCTCGCCGGAGAGCGCGGCCAGGCGCAACAATACGTCGACGGCCGTGGAGTTGCCCGAGGGCACGGCGTTGTCGAACAATTCTTTGGGGCGGCTGATCAACTCGGTGTGGCCGTCGTCGCTCGTCATGTAGAATCCGCCCTCCCGCTCGTCCCAGAAGCGCGCCAGGATCGCATCGGCCAGCGCCCGCGCCTCGGCGAAGAGGCGCGGTTCGAACGTGCATGCGTAGAGCGCGAGCAGCCCGTCGGCGAGCGCCGCGTAGTCGTCGAGGTAGCCGTCGATCTTGGCCCGGCCGTCCTTGTAGGTGCGCAGCAGGCGGCCATCGTCGGTTTTCAGGTTGGTCAGCAGGAAGTCCGCGCTGCGTTCGGCGACGGCGCGGTAGTCGTCGCGCCCCAAGACGCGCGCGGCGTCGGCGACGGCGCGCAGCGTCAGACCGTTCCACGCCGTGAGGATCTTGTCGTCGCGCCCCGGCTTGACGCGCCGTTCGCGCGCCGCCAACAGCAACGGGCGTGCGCGCTCCACCGCCGCTTGCATGCGATCGGGCGCCACATTGGCGTTACGCGCGGCGTCGGCGAGCGGGATCATGCGATGCAGGATGTTCTCACCCTCGAAGTTGCCGCGTTCGGTCACGCCATAGTAGGCGCACACGAGCGGGGCATCGTCGGTCCCGACGACCGCCGCGATCTCGTGCGGTGTCCACACGAAGTACTTGCCCTCCACGCCCTCGCTATCGGCGTCCTGCGCCGCGTAGAAGCCGCCCTCGGGGCTCGTCATCTCGCGGGTCACGTAGTCGAGAGTCTCCTCGACCACGCGGCGGTACTCCTCGTCGCCGGTGACCTGATAGGCTTCCAGGTAGACACGCGCCAGCAGCGCGTTGTCGTAGAGCATCTTCTCGAAGTGCGGGACGAGCCAGATGGCGTCGGTGGCGTAGCGGTGGAAGCCGCCGCCGATGTGGTCATAGATGCCGCCATGGGCCATGTGATCGAGCGTCACCCGCGTCATCTCCAGCGCGTGCGGCTCATTAGTACGATGGTAGTGACGCAGCAGGAACTCAAAGTTCATCGGCTGCGGGAACTTGGGCGCGCCGCCGAAGCCGCCGTACGTCGAGTCGAAGGCGTCGGCGAGTCCCTGGTAGGCGTGCGCCGCGACCTCGGTCGTGAGCGCGCCCCTCTCGTAGCCCATCAACGAGCGGCCCAGGCTCCCGCGTAGCTCTTGGGCAGAGCCGCGTACCTCATCGGGCGAACGGCGATACGCGTCCGCGACGGAGCGCAGCACGCGCGTGAAGCCGGGCATACCCATGTGGTCGGCTGGCGGGAAATAGGTCCCGCCGTAGAAGGGCGCGCCGTCGGGCGTGAGGAACACGGTCATGGGCCAGCCGCCCTGGCCGGTCATAGCTTGCACCGCCTCCATGTAGATATTGTCGAGGTCGGGGCGCTCTTCGCGGTCGACCTTGATGTTGACAAAGTTCTCGTTCATCAGGCGCGCGATGTCCGCGTTCTCGAAGGACTCGCGCTCCATCACATGGCACCAGTGGCAGGCCGAGTAGCCGATACTGAGCAGGATGGGGCGGTCCTCGGCGCGTGCGCGGGCCAGCGCCTCCTCGCCCCAGGGGTACCAGTCCACGGGGTTGTGCGCGTGCTGCAACAGATACGGGCTCGTCTCGCCGCCTAATCGGTTCGCCATGGTGTCCGCCTCTCCTCCGTATACGCTTTACGATTCAAACAAACGTCGCACGGATGGCGCCACACGTCCTCTTTAGCCTCTTGGCATACTCGTGCTAGTTTGTCAGTGTGAACGGTTAATGGCATATACTGTTCTTATCTGTTGGGGCTTTAAATAAATTAGCTATCGATTATGAGGGTAGACGCACGATGCAGGATACAAAGACGCGGCTTGGCGAGAACGGGCGGATTGTTATCCCTGCTCCATACCGTAAAGCCTTGGGATTACAAACAGGGGATGAAGTTGTGCTACGCCTCGTAGACGGAGAGTTGCGCGTCATGAGCCGTCGTGCCGCGATCGAGCGGGTGCAGGATCTCATCAGAAGCCGTGGCGGAGAGGGACGGTCGCTGTCGGAGGAACTTCTCGCGGAGCGCCGCACTGAGGCGGCGCGTGAGTGATATCGTTTTCGATGCGTCGGCGGTTCTTGCTCTCGTCAACGGTGAACCAGGGAACGACGTTGTGCTGGCCAATCTCGCGGACGGCGTGATTAGCGCGGTCAACCTAGCCGAAGTCGTGACCAAATTAACAGAACTCGCGCTGGACGAAGCGGAGATTCGCGACAGCATAGACACGCTGGGACTGCGCGTTGTGCCATGTGACGCCGCGCTCGCTTTCGCGGCAGGCATGCTCCGCCCGGTTACGCGCGTCTATGGCCTTTCCCTGGGAGACCGTATTTGTGTTGCTCTGGCACAGCACTTGGATACGCCGGTCCTTACTGCCGAGCGTATATGGCGCAACCTTAATCTGAGCGTCGAAGTGCGGCTCATACGCTAGCAGAAAAGAAGGCTTCAGGCATTGGGAGTGTCACGCTGTATAATGTAAAGCGTAACTACGTAGGAGGAGGACCAAACTACCGTGCATACCCCGACCCTGATGGCCGTGCATGCCCACCCCGACGACGAGTGCTTCGGCGGCGGCGGCGCGCTGGCCCACTACTCCGCGGCTGGCTACAACACCGTGCTTGTGACCTGTACCAATGGCGAGGAAGGCGAGATCGTTGACCCCGACATGGACATCGCGGCGATCAAGCCGCGCCTGGGCGATGTGCGCCTCGGTGAGCTCAACGCCGCCGTCGGCGTGCTCGGCATTACCCACCTGGAATTGCTCGGCTACCGCGACTCCGGCATGGTCGACACACCGTCCAACGACGACCCGCGCTCGTTCAACAAGGCCGACCCCGAGGAGGCGACGCGCCGCCTGACGCGCCTGATCCGCAAGCACCAGCCCGATGTGATCTTTACCTACGCCGAGGACGGCGGCTACGGCCACCCCGACCACCTCATGGCGCACAAGATCACCGTGGCCGCCTTCGCCGCCGCCGGAGACCCCGCGCGCTACAGCGAGGGCGACGACCCGGCGGCCGCCAACCTGTGGACACCGCGCAAGCTGTACTACTGCTCGTGGATGGTCCGCTCCAGGGCGCAGGGGCTGTGGTACGCGCTGCGCGATCGTGGCTGGCCGGTCGCCTTCGGTGACCCCGACGCCACGGAACCGCCGGAGCGGGGCACGCTTGATGCGGACATCACGACATGGATCGACGTGCGCGATGTCGTACCGCGCAAACTCGACGCGCTGCGCGCGCACCGCACTCAGATCAAGCGCGAGAGCACGTTCCTGAACCTACCCGACGACCTCGCCCGCGAGTACGTCGGCGTCGAGGGCTTCCGCCGCGCTCAGTCGCGCGTCGACGCCCCCGAGCGGGAGGATGATTTGTTCGCGGGAATTCAAGCGCCAGTCGGGAGTCGGGAGTCGGGAGTCGATAGCTAGTCGTCATGTTGTTGGTCGTAGAGAAGCAGACGCCATTTCATCGCTCACGACTCACGACTCACGGCTCACGACTCACGACTCACGGCTCACGGCTCACGGCTCACGACTAGGAGGAGGACCCATGACCACAGTCGCGACACCAAGTATCGACGACGACATCTGGCAAGATGTCTGGGACGAAGAGCGCGCCTGGCGCGAGGAGCACCCCGAACAGGAGCAGGCGCCCGATCCGCTGGCCCTGGTCATCTTCGGGGCTACGGGCGACCTGGCGCACCGCAAGCTCGTGCCCGCTCTCTATAACCTGGCGGCAAGCAACCTGCTGCCCGATAAGCTGGCCGTGATCGGCTATGGGCGCAGCGATCATTCCGAAGACGACTTCCGCAAAGGGCTGCGCGACGCCCTCACCAAGGCGGGTGTGCGCGTGCGCGAGGACACCTGGAAGACGTTCGCCGACCACATCACCTACATGCAGGGCGGCTACGACGACGAGGAGAGCTTCAAGAAGCTGGCCGATAAGCTTGACCAATGCGATAAGGAAGCCGGTACGGAGAACCACCGCCTGTTCTACCTCGCCACCCCGCCCGACACCTACGCGCCTGTCATCGCGCGCCTGGGTGGGGCCGGACTCAACAAGCCCACCCAGGACGGCGGCTGGTCGCGCGTGGTGATCGAGAAGCCCTTTGGGCACGACCTCAAGAGCGCGCACGCGCTCAACGAAGAGGTGCACCGCTCGTTTGACGAGTCGCAGGTCTACCGCATCGACCACTACCTCGGCAAGGAGACAGTGCAGAACATCTTCGTGCTGCGCTTCGTCAACGGCATCTTCGAACCGCTATGGAACAGCCGCTACGTCGACCATGTGCAGATCACCGTGGCCGAAACGCTGGGCGTGGAGGGCCGCGGCGGCTACTACGAGGGGACCGGCGCGATCAGAGATATGCTACAGAGCCACTTGCTGCAGCTGCTCACGCTCACGGCGATGGAGCCGCCGAGCGCCTTCAACGCCGACAAAGTGCGCAACGAAAAGGTCAAGGTACTTGACGCGCTGCGCCTGGCCACGCCCGACGACGTCGCTGCCTGCGTCGTACGCGGGCAGTACGAGCGTGGCGCCGGCGATGGCCGCGCCGTACCCGGCTACCGCGATGAGAAAGGCGTGGCGGCCGGCTCCACGACCGATACCTATGTGGCGGCCAAACTGTTAGTCGACAACTGGCGCTGGGCCGGCGTGCCATTCTACCTGCGCACGGGCAAGCGCCTGGCCAAGCAGGTCAGCGAGATCGCCGTGCAATTCAAGCGCGCGCCGCATGTGATGCTGCGCGAGGACCAGGCCGCGCGGCCGAGCCGCAACGTGCTGGTGCTGCGCATCCAGCCGGACGACGGCGTGGCGCTGCGCCTCGACGTCAAGGTGCCGGGACCGGGCATGCGCGTGCGCCCCGTCGACATGGACTTCCTGTACAAAGACACGTTCGGCGGCTCGTCTCCCGACTCCTACCAGCGCCTGCTGCTCGACGCCATGCGCGGCGACTCGACGCTCTTCGCGCGCGCCGACGAGGTGGAGGGCGCGTGGACGCTGGTGAGCCAGGTGCTCGACGCCTGGGGCGCCGATCCAGCGCGCACGCTGCCCACCTACGCCGCCGGCTCGTGGGGTCCCGCCGAGGCCGACGCCCTGCTCGCCCGCGATGGGCATCGCTGGCGGAGACCATAGTCGATGGTCGATGGTCGATGGTAGGCACGAGCGCTACGCCGCCTACTGGGACCGCCAGCGTCCAGGTCGCCCGTGAGCACAGGCGGCGGTTGCCAGGCCAGCAATTACACGTCCGCCGGTATGGACTCAGCCAGAAGAACTGATCGATAACTTCACGGGCGAATGAGCGCGCGTGGAGAAATGAGCGCGCGTGGAGAGAGGAACCACAACCTACGAGCGCGCCTCGTATACTACATGGCATGACTGATACTACATCACCACGCCATGTTGGCACGACCTCCGATGAGGAAGAAGCCGCGTACCTCGAAGTGGCTCTGACCGATGCGCAACCAGACCACGCGCCGCGACCCGCTCACGAACTGACCGCCGAACCCGTCGCACGGGAGACGGTTTTGGTGCTCGACTACGGCTCGCAGTACACGCGCCTGATCGCGCGGCGCATCCGCGAGTGCCACGTCTACTGCGAGATCCTGCCGCCCACCACGCCGTGGGCAGAGATTGCCGCGCGCCGGCCCAAAGGCATCGTGCTCTCGGGCGGGCCCGCCTCCGTCTACGACCCCGGCGCGCCGTCCGCCCCCGACGAGTTGTGGCGGAGCGGCATTCCCGTGCTCGGCGTCTGCTATGGCATGGGCCTGCTGGCGCGCGGCTTCGGCGGCGAGATGGCGCGCATGGAGCGGCGTGAGTACGGGCCGGCGACGATCGAGGTAGAACCCCCTACGGCCCTCACCCCCCTGCCCCCTCTCCCTGACGCGGGAGAGGGGGAGACGCTTGCTGCCGGCGCGGGAGAGGGGGAAACTCCTCTATACGGAGGACGGCTCCCCTCTCCCGCGTCAGGGAGAGGGGTTGGGGGTGAGAGCATCTTCACCGGGCTGCCGGCGAGCATCCCTGTGTGGATGAGCCACGGCGACAGTCTGGCGCGCCTGCCGGAGGGCTTCCGCGTGTTGGCGCGCACGCCAAACAGCATCGCGGCCATTGGAGACGCCGCCGGGCATGTTGGCCTGCAGTTCCACCCCGAGGTCGTGCACACCACCGCGGGCCTGGCCATCATCGACAACTTCCTCAAGCGTCTCTGTGGCTGCGCGGGCGCCTGGACGCCCGCCAATGTCGTCGACGAGAGCGTCGCGCGCATCAAGGAGCAGGTCGGCGCCGGCCACGTCATCTGCGCTCTCTCTGGCGGCGTCGATAGCGCGGTGGCCGCCACACTGATCGCCCGCGCCATCGGCGATCAGTTGACGTGCGTCTTCGTCGACAACGGCCTGCTGCGGCACGACGAGGCGAAGCAGTTGATGGACACGTTTGAACAGCACCTACACATCCCCGTCGTGCATGTCGACGCGAGCGAGCGCTTCCTGACGCGCCTCGCCGGCGTCGAGGACCCCGAGGAGAAGCGGCGTATCATTGGGCACGAGTTCATCGCCGTCTTCGCCGCCGAGGCGCAACGGCTGCGCGAAGAGGGGACGGAGATCGACTTCTTGGCGCAGGGCACACTCTACCCCGACGTGATCGAGAGCGCCGGCCACGACACCGTCAACGCCGCGCGCATCAAGACACACCACAACGTGGGCGGCCTGCCCGAGGATCTGCCCTTCACGCTGGTCGAACCGCTACGCTACCTCTTCAAGGACGAGGTGCGGCTGGTGGGTGTGGCGCTGGGGCTGCCTGAACGCATGGTCTACCGTCAGCCGTTTCCCGGCCCCGGCCTAGCCATCCGCGTGATTGGACCGATCGCGAAGGAGCGGCTGGACACGCTGCGCGCCGCCGACGCCATCGTCGTCGACGAGGTGCGCAAGGCGGGCCTCTATCGCGCGCTGTGGCAGTCGTTCGCCATCCTGACCCCGATCAAGAGCGTGGGCGTGATGGGCGATGGGCGCACCTACCACGACGTCGTGGCTGTGCGCGCTGTGACCAGCGACGACGCCATGACCGCCGACTGGGCGCGCCTACCCTACGAGGTGCTGGCCGCTATCTCCAACCGTATCATCAACGAAGTCCCCGGCGTCAACCGCGTCGTCTACGACATCTCCAGCAAGCCGCCCAGCACGATCGAGTGGGAATAGGAGCGATCAGCCGGCGGCCAGTTCGTCGAAACGGCGCGCTAACACGGCCCTCACCCCCAACCCCTCTCCCTGACGCGGGAGAGGGGGGTGTGCCCCTCTCTGGTGGGGTGTCGGCGGTGACAGACCGGGTCACCCTTCATGGCAACGTCGTGCTAGACGGGGGTGGGCGGGGTGCCGTGCGGGTGCAGGGCGAGCAACGCAGCGTGGCCAGCGGCGCTGGCGGCCAGAGCCGTATACAAACTATGGAGGGTGCTGTGCTGGCCGTTTAGTTCATCCACGCGACAAATTAAAGATAAAAGCCGCATGGATGAACTAAACGGCCAGCACAGCGGGTGGATGTCGTCAGGGTGCGACGAGAGGACCCTATGGGTGAGGGCGATGCGACGAGGGGAGGGCCAGCGACTGGTCACGCCGCTGGCGGGGTTCCGTTGGGTCCTGCTGCGGTGCCTGAAAGTCATTCGCCTTGGCGGACCTGCCGCGTCAGTTTTACCACTGCGTCGAGGCATGAGAGCACTGACAGGGGCCAATGCGGCGCGATAAACACGGCGCGCCTGAAGATCTTTCGGCCATAACATGTCAACTCAGCACGACCCAACGGAACCATCCCATCTCCCTGTGTCGCCTGCCGGCCCGTCACTAGCCCCCGCTCCTCAAGGTCGAGTTGCGAGAGCAGCCCGCCTCGCATGACCGTCGCGACGGTGAGCTTTGCGCGTCCCGACATGGCCACGAGGGAAGGCGCGAGGGGGAGGGGCGCGGCCGCGGCGCGCGCTACGTCGACCCCGACGCGTACGGTTCCCGCCCCAGCGATGTTGTGGTGGACGAAGACGGCAGTCGTGCCAGCCCGCAGCGGCGGGAAGATGGTGACGTCGTAGAAGCGCCCTACAAGGTCGGGGAGCGCGCCGAACAGCGCATCCGGCCGCTCGTCGTAGGGGCGCCCCGTGACATCCGACAGGTCGACGAGGCGATTGTGCTGGCTATCGCCAGCCGTGGCGCCGCCAAGGACGCCCGGATGGGTGCTCAGTACGTAGGTCGCGGTACGGTTGGCGATCACGTAGCCCGCGCGCCAGCCGGTGCGATCCGGCGGCGCGGCAACCGGACGGAATGCGACGCCGGGGACGGCGAAGGGCACGGGGTTGATTCCTCCGCTCGTGGTCGAGTGCGCGGGCATAACCACGAGCAGCACGGCCGCCCCGGCGACCGAGAGGGCCACAAACACGGCTAAGGCCATTTGTGACAAGTTAAGCGGTTGAGGTAAAAGTCAAGGTAAGTTGATCGAAGCGTGAGGGAGGAGGGGAGCGTTGGCGGCGACGTTTGAGAATACCCAAGTCCCGCGCCTCGGACGCCAAGAAC
>JAABUR0100008318.1_pt1 | contig 12009 bp, 15 predicted proteins | sample 5560091 | NCBI WGS metagenome assembly JAABUR01 (sample SAMN10711879, study PRJNA513375) | rock metagenome | isolation source: Antarctica rocks | place: Antarctica: Victoria Land, University Valley sud
ATCGAGGCCGCCGGGTTTGCTAAGCTTCACGGCCTTCATGGGAACCCCCTTTTGATGCGGCGCACGGTCGCAAAGGTGACGCAGTATGATTTATCCGAGCCGAACACCGGGCCGGTGCCGTTGCGATACGGGGTTAGCGCCGCGGCGGAACCGGGGCGCGAAGCTCCGCTTCCAACTCGGCGATCCGCTTCTGCACGCTCTGCCGTAGGGTCGGAGCCGTGTGTGATTTCATCCCAGCCGGCGTTTCCCGCAGATCGCGAAGCTGCTTCTCCTTTTCTTTCGGCGACCGCTTGACCGGCTGGTTGTCCGAACGTTGACCGTCGAAGGCGCGCATGTTCCGTCCTCAGTTGCCGTGGTCTGCCACAAGCCCGTTCGGCTGTGCGACGCTCAGCCATTCCCTAGCCCGGCTTGCAGCTGAGGACCAGCCAGTCAGGCCGGTGACTACGCGGTCATAGGGCGCTCGCGGCGTCCTTTGCGATCACCGCATCGGTCGTGATTGGCCGATCAACGGGAACCGCATCGCCAACAGGAATCTCGGTGTTGTCCGCGGTTTCGACCATTTCAGCGACCGCGAACTCGATCGCCATTACTACCTGGGCGAGGTTCAGCGTCGCGAGACTTGCGCCCGGCACCGGCGCGCCGAGAAAGTGCTTCGGCTGCCACGCCGTGTCCACCTCGCCTGGCACGCCCGCATGGTCCAACAGAACATCGATCAGGATCGATCCGCTGGACGAAACATGGACCGCGGTCACCCGGCTCACCCGCACGACGTCGCCCGTGGCGAGAAGAAACCCGTAGGACCCACGGGCTCCCATCATTCGGGCGGCAAACCAAGCCGGCAGCAGAGCAACAGCGGTGTCGGGGTCGGTTACGCGCGTCCAGGTCGCCATCGCCCGCTCATCACCTTCACCCAAGCCCTGACCGCACCCTCGCAACGAGGAGAGTCACTTACGAGCCTGTCGTGTTCCATATCAAGCCAGGTCTGAAGCGTTATGATGCGTCACAGCCCGACGAAGCGGGGTGGAACGCCGACGTCCCACCCCGATGGCCAAAAGCCTAAGCAGCGCGCTGGCCTTCAATCTCCTGCGGCTTCGCCTCGGCTGCTTTCCGGCCAACCTCGATCCGGCGCGGCCGCATGACCTCCGGTATCTCGCGCACGAGGTCGATGGTCAGCAATCCGTCCGTCAGGTTGGCGTCGGCGACCTTGACGTGGTCGGCGAGCTGGAACCGCTGCTTGAACGCCCGTGCACCGATGCCGCGGTGCAGGAACTCCCGCTCCGGACCGGACGCTTCGGCCTGGCGATGCTCGCCCTCGATGAACAGCAGGTTCCGCTCGGCGGTGATCGTCAGCTCGTCCTCCCGGAACCCGGCAACCGCTAGCGTGATCCGGTAGGCATCCTCACCGGTGCGCTCGATGTCATAGGGGGGATATTTGTCGCCCTGCTGCTCGCCGCGTGTCGCGCTCTGCAGCAGGTCGAAGACCCGGTCAAAGCCCACGGTCGAGCCGAACAGCGGGCCGAAGTCATAGTTTTGTCGCATCACCACATCCTCCTTCACGAAGCAACATGGACCGGCACGGTGCCAGACGCTTCCGGCGCCGGCCGCCGGATCCCTCATGGGCATCCGGCGAGAAGAATTTTAGGCTTGCCCAAATGCGGGTTCAATATCTGCCGACAACTTTTTTCTGCGGTGCCAGCACCGAAATTTCGCCCGCGCTGTCGTGATCGGTGCTGGGTTCATCGCGATCGAGGCTGCCGGCAGCCTGCGCGAGCGCGGGCTGGACGTCGCCGTCGTAGCGCCGCAGCGGGCGCCCTTCGAGCGCCAGCTCGGCGCCGAGATCGGCAACGTGTTCCGCCGGATCCACGAACGGCAGGGTGTCGTCTTCCACTTGGGCGAGGAGGTCGTGGCGCTCGAGGGTGACGGGCGCGTGCAGCGGGTGCGTCTCAAGAGCGGCGCCGTCCTGGATGCCGACCTCGTCGTCGGATCACCGCGCACGCCATCATGCGCCGCCCCTGCCCTTGATGGCTGCCTATGTTTCGGCTGAGCCTCGCAGGCGCGTTGCCTCCCACGTCATCACCCGCTTGATCAGCGTGCGCAGCGCCAGGACTGCCGTGAATGCGGCGATCTGCTCCCAGCTGCGGATCTCAATCGTTTTCAGCAGCGATGCCGCTGTCTTCAGGCTCAAACCCCACAGCGAGCCTTGGATGACGAGCAGCCTGACCGCCACCAAATCCCGTGACCTAGCCAGCTCGACCAGCCCGGCGATGCAGTGGCCGGCGATCAGCAGGGCGCCGGCAAATTCGATCGGAGCGATCCACACCGCCGGATGCAGCATGTTAACCGGTCCCCGGGCCGGTGCGGCGCGTCTCCGCCTTGTCGATCTCCGCCTGGAGAAAGTAGTTGAGCACGGTCCGCAGCACGACGATGGCGGCCAACTGGCCGATCTCGTTCCAAGTCGGCGCCACGGCGGTGCGGAGGATGTCTGCCGCGAGCTCGAACTCCAGCGCGACGGCAAGCCAGCGCCCCAAACGCAGCCGTACCGCCTCTTTCGCGTCCTGCTGCGAGCCAGCGGCATGGCCGGGGTCACGGGCAGGCAGGAACAGCACCAGGGAGCGCATCGTCGCCTCGATAGCGGCCAGGCCGATGAGCACGGCCGCGGCGCCCTCTACGCCGGAAGCCAGCCAAATAGTCAGTTCTTTCAGTATATCCATTTTTATAGCAACGGCCCTGACCTTTGCCCGTTCACCAAGGCCCGGCAAAGGAGTGCTGTCATTGCGAGCCGGCTTCGGCGCGGCAATCCAGGACGTTCAGCACGAAGCTTTGGATATATGGCTCTGGATTGTCGCGCCGCTGCGTTTCTCGCAATGATGCGGGCGAGCCGCAGGCGCCTGGCGGCTCGGGTCGCGCAGTTATGCAGGTCCTTCCCCGGAAATTTGTCTTTCCGTCCGGGACCGCAGCTTTCAATCTTCCTGGAATGCGCTGTATCGCAGGATTTCAGGTGAGCGCAAAAGCGTTGCGGGAGCAATACCGCGACCGCTGGCACCCCCTCAGCCGACGCCGAACGCCCGATCCATTCCTAACCGTCCCGGAGCCTTTCCATGAGCATGAACGTGAGCGAGTTCGTTTGGCAGCGCCTGGGCGAGTGGGGCCTCAACCGGGTGTATGGCTACCCCGGCGACGGCGTGGGCGGCCTCGATGTCGCCCTCGAAAAAGCCAAGGACAAAATGGAGTACATCCAGGTCCGGCATGAGGAGATGGCGGCCTTCATGGCCTGCGCCCACGCCAAGTTCACCGGGCAGGTCGGCCTGTGCTACGCGACCTCCGGCCCCGGCGCGATCCACCTGCTGAACGGGCTGTATGACGCCAAGATGGACCACGTGCCGGTCGTCGCCATCGTCGGCCAGCAGGCGCGGGCGTCCATCGGCGCGTCATACCAGCAGGAGGTCGACCTGCAAACGCTGTTCAAGGATGTCGCCAGCGACTACGTCGCCACCGGCACGATCCCGGCCCAGGTGCGCACCCTCATCGACCGGGCGGTGCGCATCGCCCAGACCCGGCGCTCCGTCACCTGCGTCATCCTGCCGAACGACCTGCAGAACGAGAACTACGAGGAGCCGAAGATGGTGCACGGCTTCACCCATACCGGCGTCGGCTTCCCCGGCGAGTCCAAGGTGCCGGAGCAGGGCGCGCTGCAGGCGGCGGCGGCCGTGCTGAACGCGGGCAAGAAGGTCGCGATCCTGGTCGGCGCCGGCGCGCTGGAGGCGACGGACGAGGTGATCGCCGTCGCCGACCGGCTGGGTGCGGGCGTCGCCAAGGCGCTGCTGGGCAAGGCGGCGCTGCCGGACGACCTGCCCTACGTCACCGGCTCGCTCGGCCTGCTGGGCACCAAGCCGAGCTGGGACCCGATGAAGGGCTGCGACACCCTGCTGATGGTCGGCTCCTCGTTCCCATACAGCGAATTCCTGCCCAAGCCCGGCACTGCCCGCGGCGTGCAGATCGACATCAAGGGCGAGAACCTCAGCCTGCGCTATCCCATGGAGGTGAACATGGTGGGCGACAGCGCCGCCACGCTCGCGGCACTGCTGCCGATGCTGGTGCAGAAGACCGACACATCCTGGCGGGACGGGATCGCCGACGGGCTGCAGGATTGGTGGAAGGTGCTGGAAGCGCGGGCGATGCAGTCCGCCGAGCCGCTCAACCCGCAGCGCGTGTTCTGGGAGCTGTCGCCCCGGCTGCCGGACAATGCGATCATCACCGCCGATAGCGGCTCGGCGGTCAACTGGTATGCGCGGGACATCAAGATGCGCCGCGGCATGAAGGGGTCGCTGTCCGGCAGCCTGGCGTCGCTCGGGGCCGGGACGCCCTATGCGATGGCGGCCAAGATGGCGTTTCCCGAGCGCACGGTGATCGCCTGCATGGGCGACGGCGCGATGCAGATGAACGGGCTGAATGTGATGATCACCATTTCCAAGTACTGGAGGCAATGGTCTAACCCGCACTTGATCGTGCTGGTGCTGAACAACCGCGACCTGAACCAGGTGACGTGGGAGGAACGGATACAGCTCGGTGCCGGCAAGACCGAGAGCACCCAGAGCATTCCGGACTTCCCGTATCACAAATATGCTGAGCTGCTGGGGCTGAAGGGCATCTTCGTCGACGATCCCGACAAGGTTGGCGCCGCGTGGGACGAGGCGCTGGCGGCCGACCGGCCGGTCATCCTCGAAGCCTACACCGACCCCAACGTGCCGCCGCTGCCGCCGCATATCACCCTGAAGGACGCGGTGCATTTCGTGTCCATGATGGGCACGGAGCCGGAGCTGGGCAGCGTGCTGGTGAACAGCGCCAAGGAGCTGCTGGCGACGGTGCTGCCGGGCAAGGGCTGAGGCCCGTGCGGCCGGATGCGCGGATCGGCCCGGTCCGCGCCCGGGCCTATGCAATCCCAACCAATGCGCCCGAGGCGGACATTCGGTATCGTCCAAAGCGTAGCTTGGGCATACCGAGGACGCCCCAACCAACGCCGGCCTGAGCAGCCTGGGAGACATGCAATGCCCGACGCCTCACGCGCCCTGCGCTTCCCGCTGCTGCTCGGCGGTACGGCGGCAGTCCTGCTGCTCGCGCGCGCTACGCCTATACGGCAGCGCGATACCGGGCCGCGGCGCCGGTCCGATGCGCGGCCCGATCGGCGCGGCGGCCGGGTCATCGTGCGGCCAACCCTGCCCTAACCGCCGCACCAGCTGTCCGATCCGTGCAGGGACGCCGGCTTGCAACCGACAACCCGCCCCGACATAACGGTGCTTCTGGCAACCTTTGCCATTGCATTCGGAAGGCGTCGCGATGTGGATCCTGCTGTTGCTGCCCTTCATCGGACTGTTGTGGGTGCCTTTTTACAACGCGGCGTCGCCGTCGCTGTACGGCTTCCCCTTCTTCTACTGGTATCAGCTGGCCTGGGTGCCGATTACCGCGATTCTGACCTGGATCGTCTATCGCAGCGCCGACTATGGAGATGAGCCATGACCACCGCCGCCGATCTCGACTGGACCGCGCTCTCCGTCTGCATCTTCTTCTTTGCCCTGGTTACCGTCATGGGCTTCGGTGCTTCGCGATGGCAGCGCGGGACTGCGGATCACGCCCATTTGGACGAGTGGGGCCTGGGCGGCCGCAACTTCGGCACCTGGATCACCTGGTTCCTGGTCGGCGGCGACTTCTACACCGCCTACACCGTCATCGCCGTGCCCGCGCAGGTCTTTGCCATCGGCGCACAGGGCTTTTTCGCCCTGCCCTACACCATCGTCGTTTATCCCATCGTGTTCGCCATCATGCCCCGGCTTTGGACGTTCGCGCAGGCGCACGGCCACGTCACCGCCGCCGACGTCGTTTACGGCCGCTACAACTCGCGCGGGCTCGAGCTCGCGGTCGCGGCCACCGGCCTGCTCGCGACCATGCCGTATATCGCGCTCCAGCTCGTCGGCATGGAGGTGGTGATCAAGGCGCTGGGGCTGACCGGCGAGCTGCCGCTGATCGCCGCCTTTGCGATCCTGGCGTTATACACCTACTCGGCCGGACTGCGGGCGCCGGCGCTGATCGCATTCGTCAAAGACATCATGATCTACATCGTGGTGATCACCGCCGTTGCCTTCATTCCTTACAAGCTCGGCGGCTACGGCGCCGTGTTCGATGCGGCCGGCAAGGCGTTCGCGCTGAAGCCGCCCTCCCCGCCGTCGGGCCTGGTCCTGCAGGCGTCGCAGTACTGGCCCTATGCGACCTTGGCGCTCGGCTCGGCGCTGGCGGCATTCATGTATCCGCACACCCTGACCGGCATCTTCGCCTCGAAGTCGGCGAACACCATCCGCAAGAACGCGATCCTGCTGCCGGCCTATACGCTGCTGCTCGGCCTGATCGCGCTGCTCGGCTACATGGCGCACGCGGCCGGGGTGAAGCCCGCGACGCCGAACGACACGGTCCCTGCACTGTTTCGCACGCTGTTCCCCAGTTGGTTCACCGGGTTCGCCTTCGCGGCCATCGCCATCGGTGCGCTGGTGCCCGCTGCCGTCATGTCGATCGGCGCCGCCAACCTGTTCACCCGCAACATTTGGAAGGCCTACGTCAACCCGGCCGTGACCCATGCCGGCGAGGCGAAGGTGGCCAAGGTCACCAGCTTGGCCGTTAAGGGCGGGGCGCTGCTGTTCATCCTGTTCGCGCCGGTGCAGTACGCGCTCGACCTGCAGCTTCTTGGCGGATTGTGGATCCTGCAGACCTTTCCAGCGGTGGTGTTCGGGCTGTTCTTCAATTGGTTCCGCGCGCCGGCGTTGCTGCTCGGCTGGGCCGTCGGATTCTTTGGCGGCAGCTTCATCGCCTACATGGACGGGCTGAAGCCGCTGCATACCGTCGTGATCGGCGGTACGAGCTACACCGTCTATGTCGGGCTGCTGGCAGTGCTGGCAAACGTCCTGACGGCCGCGGCCGCCAACCTGGCGCTGCGCTCGACGGGAGCGGGAGCGGCGCGCGCCGCCTAACCGACGGCGGCCTGTGCATGCAGCAGGAAATACCCAGTGCCTCCATGGAATACTGGCGACGTTCATGCGGCCGATCCTGAGTCGAAGCACAGCACGGTGCCGGACCAGCGGCGGCCAGGCACACGGCCGGGTTCCTGCCAATAGCTGCCGAGCCCAGGCGGATAGGCAAACAGCCCGCCGCCATTGACCTCGCCATGCGGACTGCCCAAGGCGGCATGTTCGGAGAAGTCGTGTAGGTAAAGCTGGAGCAAGCGGCCAAGCAACGGCTGCTCCGCGGCACGGGCCTCGGTCACCGTCACGTCATGGATCGTGTATGGGGCCATCGGCTGCCTCGCCTCAGCCTCTTCCGGGCCGTGCGAGTTACGCTGCCGCGACAGGGGCCACCCTACTGCATCCGCAGTCCCGGCATACGCAGCAAGCCGTCCGGTGATGGCGTGAACCCCTGGAGCCGGTCGGTATGCGCCCACAGCCACGTCATATGGAACAGGATCAAATAGGGCCGGTCAGCGAGATAGGCGCTCGCCACCTGCCGGTAGAGCGCCTGCCGCTCGACCGTATCCGTCACGGACCGGGCCCGTGCGAGCAGCCCATCGAACGACGGCACGCAGTATTTGCCCCAGTTCTGAAAGCCGTCGCACGCCAGGAACAGCGACACGTTGGCGTCGGGATCGGCCCGGCCGCTCCACACCACGACCGACGCCTGGTAGTCGCCCGCGTTCATCGCCTGGATATGCGCGTTCACCTCGTGCGCGCGGATGGTCATGTCGAAGCCCGCCTCCGCGACCATGGACTGGATCACCTCGGCCAATTGGAGCTCACGCGGCGTGTTGGTGACGTTCAGGGTGAAGGGCACGCGGTCCAGCCCGGCCTGCCGCAGCAGGGCCTTCGCCGCCGCGACATCCCGCGGCGGAACCGGGCGGTCCGGGTTCCAATATGGGGTGTCCGGCGCCTGCGCCTGGTTGGCCGGAACATACTGCCCGTTCATCACGACCGCGTTGAGCGCCTCCCGGTCGATCGCCCGCTCCAACGCTTCGCGCACCCGCGGGTCATGCGCCAGCGCCGAGGTGTTGCCGGGCGGATGGCCGATGTTGAGGGAGATCGTCTCGTAGCCAAGTGAAGTCGCGCGCTGCAGGCGCAGGCTGGGAACGGACTGCACCGCCTCGACGTCGGTGGGGGCGAGCTCCTCCAGGATGTCGAGCTGGCCGGCGCGCAGGTTGAGCAGCCGTATGCTGCTGTCCCCGATCGGGCGGAATACGACGTGGTCGAAGTGGATGGCGGGCGCGTTCCAGTATCCGGCGAAACGCTCCAGCTCGATGCGGTCCTGCGCGACGCGGCGCACCACGCGGAACGGGCCGGCGCAGACCGGCAGCTCCGGCCGCGCGCCGTCGGCGAGGCTGCCCGGTGACAGTATCATGCCGGCCCGGTCCGCCAGCACCGCGAGCAGCGGCGCGTCGGGACGGGCAAGGCGCAGCCGGATCGTGCGCGGGTCGACGACCTCGACGCTTTCAATAGATTTCAGCTCGGCCTTGCGCACGCTTTCCGGTGCGGCGCGATAGCGGTCGAGGTTTGCGCGCACGGCCTCCGCGTCCATCGCCGCGCCGTCCTGGAACCGGACGCCGTCCCGCAGGGTCAATGTCAGCGAAAGCCCATCGGGTGCCCAGGCCCACGACGTCGCAAGTTGCGGCACGAAGGCGAGGCTCGGGTCCAGGTCGATCAGCTTGTCACAGGCGGCTGCGAACACGATGCGGCCGGCGAAGGTGCCGCCCCGGGCCGGGTCCAGCACGTCCGGGTCATCCTGCATGCCGACTCGCAGCGTGCCTTGTGCGTTGGCCGCCAGCGGTGCGACGATGGCCAGCAGCGCCCCAAGCACTATTCCTGCACGCATGCTGCAGTCTCCGAGCCGCATTTGGCTTATCCTGACGCTTCCGGGAGCGCTCGGAAAGAGGCGCCATGTGACCCTGACGCCGATGGCCGAGCGGGCCTGGTCGGACCCGGCGCGCTCCGCGCCGATGGTGAGCGGAATTTGCTTGGAGGTCGACGGCGGGTTCTCGGCTGACTAGGGTTCACGCCTCGTACTGCGCAGTCGAGAAAGGGAGGCACCCAATGCAGTTGCATGGTTTCCACCACCTGACCGCGGTCTCCGCAGACGCCCGGGGCAACCACGATTTCTATACCCGCGTGCTCGGGATGCGGCTCGTCAAGAAGACCGTCAACCAGGACGACGTGAGCGCCTACCATCTGTTCTATGCCGACGGCGTGGCCAGCCCCGGCACCGACATCACCTTTTTCGATTTTCCGACCGGCCGCGAGCGGCGCGGCACGCACTCCGTCGTACAGACCGGGCTGCGGGTCTCCGGCGCCGCGGCGCTGGCCTACTGGTCCGACCGGCTCGAAGCACTGGGCGTCGCGCGCGGCCCGGTGCAGGAGGCGGACGGCCGGCAGGAGCTCGCCTTCGAGGACCCGGAAGGGCAGCGGCTCGCGCTGGTCGATGACGGAAGCGGCGGCCCGGCGCACCCCTGGTCAGGCAGCCCGGTGCCGGCCACGCATCAGATCGGCGGCCTCGGCCCGATCACCATGAGCGTGCCGGAGCTCACGCCGTCCGACCGTTTCCTCACCGAAGTGCTCGCCATGCGGCGGGTGCGTGAGTATGCCGCACCCGCCGCCCAGGACGTCACCGTGCAGGTTTACGCGATGGGGGATGCCGGGGAAAACGGGGGCGCCGGCGCCGAGCTGCACGTCCGCGTCGAGCCGAAGCTGCGGGCGGCGCAGCCCGGCGCGGGCGGCGTGCATCACGTGGCGTTCCGCGTGCGCGACGAGGAATACGATTACTGGATCGACCGCTATCGGCGCCTCGGCGTCCCGTCGAGCGGGCCGGTCGACCGGTTCTACTTCCGCAGCCTGTATGCGCGCGAGCCCGGCGGCGTGCTGTTCGAGATCGCGACGGAAGGCCCGGGCTTCGCGACCGACGAGCCGCTGGAAACCCTGGGCCAGAGCCTGTCGCTGCCGCCGTTCCTCGAAGCCCGGCGCGCGTCGATCGAGCGTGGCCTCAAGCCGCTTTGAGCTCGAGCAGCATCCGACGGGTCAGAAGGTCGGCAGGCTCGGCAGCGGTTGATGGAACCACTTCTGGTATAGCGCATCCAGCTCGCCATCGTTTTTGGTAAAGTAAACAAAAGTGTTCACCCACTGATGCAGGTTCCACTGGTTTGCCCGCATGGTGATTCCGTTCGGCTGGCGCAGCAGGATCACTTTTCTTTCTACGTTGGCGCCCGGATTGGCGGCGTAGATCTGGTCGCCGGTCATGCCGGTCTCCGCGATGGCGTCGACCTGGCCGGCAATCAGCGACTGATACGTGCTCGGGTCGTCGTCGAACCGCATCATCTTGACCGTGCTGCCATAGCGCTGGGTCAGCAGCACGTCCTGCACGGTCCCGCGCGGCACGCCGACGCGCAGTCCCTTCAGGTCGTCGAGCGAGGCGATCTGCTTGTCCTTCTGCGCGAACACCACGTTCTCGATCGCGCTGTAGGGAATGGAGAACAGCACCTGCTTGGCCCGCTCCGGCGTGATGCCGAAGGTGGCGACGATCAGGTCGACCTTATTGGTCAATAGGAAAGGGATGCGGTTGGGACTGGTGAGCTGCACCAGGTTCACCTTCACGCCCATGTATTTGCCGAGCAGCTTCGCCACCTCGATGTCGTAGCCGTCCGGCTCCTGCTTGTCATTCAGCAGGCCGTAGGGCGGCAGGTCCACCAGCACGCCGATGTTGATCGTGCCGCGGCTGACGATCTCGTCCACCGTCTGCGCACGCGCGGGCGCGGCGCCGAGCGACCACACGAACGCCAGGGCAGCACCGGCAAGCAGCTTCCAGAATTTCAAGGCGAAGTTCTCCCGACTGTTTCTTATCGTTGGTAGGCGGTGCCAAGCCGGCGTTCGAGCCGGCGGCTGGCCACCGTCAGCGGCCAGCAAAGCAGGAAATAGAGCACGGCAACAGTGCCGAAAATGGTGAAGGGCCGAAACGTCGCGTTGTTCACCATCTGCCCGGCGCGGGTCAGCTCGACAAAGCCGATAACCGCGGCCAGCGACGTGCTTTTGATGAGGTTCACCAAGAAGCCGACCGTAGGCGCGGTCGCCATGCGCAGGGCCTGCGGCATCACGACCCGGAGCATGCGGGGCACATAGTGCAGGCCGAGCGCGCGGGCGGCCTCCTGCTGCCCCAGCGGCACCGCCTGCAGCGCGCCGCGCCAAATCTCGCCCAGGAAGGCACCGGCGTTCAGGCTGAGGCCCAGGATGGCGGACACGTAGGGGCCGAGGCCGAAACCCAGCATGTCGGCGCCGAAGAACACCAGAAATAGCTGCAGCAGCAGCGGCGTGCCCTGCAGCACCCGGATATAGCCGATCGACAGCCAGCGCAGCGCACGGCTGCCGGATACCCGGGCGAGCGCCACCGCCAGTCCGATCGCGCCGCCGAACACGAAGGCGCCGGCGGCCAGCACGACCGTCCAGCGCAGCGCCAGCAGCACGAACATCAGGTCGCCGAAACCAAGGGTCCTCATCGCGTCGCCCGGCGTCCGAAGGCCAGCCGTTCCAGCGCCGCGAACGCGCCGCTGAACAGCAGCGACAGCACGAGGTAGATCAGCGTCACGACGATGAACGCTTCGAAGCTGCGGAAGGTGCGGCTCTGCACGTCCTGCGCGGCCGCCGTCAGGTCGTCGGCTGAGATGACCGACACGATCGAGGAGTTGAGCATCAGCAGGATGAACTGGCTGCCGAGCGGCGGCACCACGGCCCGCAGCGCCTGGGGCAGCACGATCAGCCGGAACACGCGCAGCCGATGCAGCCCGAGCGCCGCGCCGGCCTCGATCTGCCCGTGGCCGATGCTCTCGATGCCGGCGCGGACGATCTCGATCGTGTAGGCGCTGCCGTTCAGCACCATCGCGATCAGCGCGCCCTGGTTGGCGTCCAGCCGCACGCCGACCGCGGGCAGCCCGAAGAAGATGAG
>JAABUR0100008319.1_pt1 | contig 12007 bp, 11 predicted proteins | sample 5560091 | NCBI WGS metagenome assembly JAABUR01 (sample SAMN10711879, study PRJNA513375) | rock metagenome | isolation source: Antarctica rocks | place: Antarctica: Victoria Land, University Valley sud
TCGGCGCGGGCGACGGACGGCCTGCGCAAGAAGCAGAAATGGATCGTCCTCGCCTGCTGGCTCCTCGCGTTCGCCGCCTATCAGTGGTACGCCTGGCAGCACGACCTCTCCCCGCTCGACGTGGTCCGCCGTCTGATCGATTTCTTCAGCGCCGGGTTCTACGGCCCGCTCATCTTCATCCTGATCTACATCCTGCGCCCGCTGCTCCTCTTCCCGGCAACGCTCCTGACGATCGCGGCGGGTTTTGTCTTCGGGCCGATCCTCGGCGTCATCCTGATCGTGATCGGCAGCAACGCCTCGGCGCTGCTGGCCTATGCGATCGGGCGATTTTTCGGCCAGGGATTCCTCACGGAGAACGGGTCTGCGGGGATCGTGCAACGCTACACCACCCGGCTGCGCGAGCATAGCTTCGAGACGATCTTCATCATGCGCCTGATCTTCCTCCCCTACGATCTGGTGAATTATCTGGCTGGTTTCCTCCGGATCCACTGGCTCCCGTTCCTCGTCGCGACCGCGCTGGGCGCGTTGCCGGGCACGCTGGCGTTCACCCTCTTCGGCGCGTCGATCGAGCGCTTCGATGGTGGGATACCCTCGCTGAATCCCCGGGTGCTGGCCATATCGTTCGCGATCTTCCTGGCTAGCCTGGGCCTCTCGCGCCTGGTCAAGCGCCGCTCGGCGGCGCGGCGCGATGGGGAAGCGCACGAGGGTACGGCGTGAATCGACCGACGATCCCGACGATACGCGAAGACGGAGAGCAGTGGGTAATGGAAGAAGGGCACCGATTCGCCGGTGGCAGCAAGAACGCATGATCGTGATCGTCGGTGCCGGCCCTGCCGGGCTGGCCCTCGCCCACGAGTTACAGCGGCGCGGCCTGGCCTATCGCGTCTTGGAGCGTGGCGTCGTCGGCGAGAGCTGGCGCAACCACTACGATCGGTTGCACCTGCACACGCTCAAGGAGGTCTCGGGACTCCCCGGCCTCGCGATGCCGGACTCCTACCCGCCGTTCCCGGCGGGGATCCAGTTCCACCGCTACCTCGCGCGCTATGCCAAGGAGCAGGGGCTGAACATCGAGACCGGCGTCACCGTCGAACACGCGACATTCGCTGGCGCGCGCTGGCACCTGGCGACGAACCGTGGCGCGCTTGAAGCCGCTACCCTGGTCACCGCCACCGGTATCTGGAGCACGCCACGGCGCGCGCATTTCCCCGGCGAAGGGGAGTTCGGCGGCGCGATTCTCCATGCGCGCGACTATCGCAACGCCGACCCTTTCGTGGGGCGGCGCGTGCTGGTGGTCGGCGCGGGCAATTCCGGCAGCGACATCGCGGTCGATCTGCGCGAGCACGGGGTGGAGACGGCGATCGCGATCCGCGACGGGGTCGCCTTCGTGCCGCGACCGACGTCGCCGCTGGCGATGCGCGCCGCCGCCTGGTTGCTGCGCGTCCTGCCGCGCGCCGTGGCCGCGCGATTGTTGCGGCGGCGCGACTTCAGCGGCATCGGGCTCCCTTCGCCCCCCGGCTCGCCGCTCGATCACTTCCCGGTGGTCGGGTACGAGCTACCGACGGCGATCGCCGCCGGCCGGGTGCGGCGGTACGGCGCGCTCGCGCGTTTCGTGCCCGGTGCGGCCCGGTTCGCCGATGGTCGCGAGTACGCCTGCGACGCCGTGATCCTGGCGACCGGCTACCGTCCGACGCTCGATTTCGTCGCGTACGAACTGCAATGGGACGATGGCGGTCGACCTCGCCTCGATCGGCACTGGCGGGCGGTCGGCAACCCGCACCTCTACTGCATCGGCTTCTGGTATCCCACCACCGAGGGCTGGTTGCAGGCGATCGGGCGTGTCGCCCGCACCGCCGCGCGGGCGATGGAACAGCAATCGCGCACCAGCTAGCGTCGCCGTGCCACGCGATCGAGCCGCTCGAACACGGTCTTGCGCATCACCAGCTCCGCGAGCCCCGGCGCGACCGTGCCGATCAGGGCGAAGAACCGATTGCCCTGCCCAGGGATGAGGGTGCCCTGTCCCGCCCGCACGGCGGTCAGCACCTGTGCGGCCAGCACCTCGGGCGGCATCCGGCGCGCCTCACGTCGGTTGTCGGGGCTGTACCGCCGGGCGTGTGCGGTGCGGGTCGGGCCGGGATAGACGGTCAGGACGTGCCGCCCCGACGCGGCCAGCCCGACCCGGAGGCTGCGGGCGAACGCGGCCACGCCATCCTTGCTGGCGGCGTAGGACGCCGCGCCCGGATAGCCGGTGAAGCAGGAGAGCGAGGCGATGAAGACGAGCGTGCCACCGGGGGCCAATCCATGCCGCGCGAGGAGTCCGGCGGTCAGGAGGAGCGGCGCGCGCAGATTCAGATCGAGCACCCGTGCCTGCGCCGCCATGTCGGTGCGCGCGAAGCGCCCGACCGCGCTGATCCCGGCGCAGTGGATCAGGCAGTCGATCGGCTCGTCCGTCGCGAGACCCGCGACGAGGCGCGCCACATCGGCGCGCTCGGTCAGGTCGGCGTGCAGGAAGGTGGCGCGGATGCCACGCTCCGCCAGCTCGGCGCGCGTGCGGGCGCTCAGCGCCGCGTCGCGATCGATGCCGGTGATGCGATAGCCCGCCGCGCCGAAGGCGTGGGCGAGCGCCCGCCCGATCCCATCCGCCGCGCCGGTGATGACGCAGTGCTTCTCCGCCAGGGTCGGCGGGGTTCCGGTGCCGATGACCTGTCCGGCGCGGCGCTGGCGGCTTCGGACGAGCGCATCGATCATGGGCACACCGTGGCGGCCCGCGAAGCGAAGCGCGCGATTCGCCGGTCCGAGCGCCGTCGTCGCCGGACCGCGCTCGAGTGCAGCCATGATCTGCGCGGCGACCCGTTCGGGCGACGGGTAGCGTCGCGCGACGGCGGGGGCGAGCATCAGGCCGCTCTTGGCGTGCAGCGCGGTGCGGATCGCCCCCGGATGGAAGACGCGTACCGCGACCTGGCCTGCCAGCTCGATCCGCAGGCTTCGGGCGAAGCCTGCCAGGGCCGCCTTCGTCGCGCCGTACACCGCGTACTGCGGCACCGGCAGGGCCGCCGCCACCGAGCCGATGAAGACGAGGGTGCCGCGCGCACGCCAGAGGGCCGGGAGGAGCGTGTACGTCAGGGCGAGCGGCGCGTGGAGGTTGACGCGCAGCAGCTCCTCGATACGCTCGGGCGACTGGTCGACGACCGGGCCGTACGACCCCACCCCGGCATTCTGGATCGCCAGGTCGACCGCCGTGATCCCCCGCTCGCGCAGGAAACGGTCGAGCACGTCGGCGCAATCGGGCGCGGCGAGATCGATCCGGCAATAGGTGGCGACGCTGAAGAGCGGATCGTCGAGCGTCGCCAGCAGACGCCGCCCGAGCAGGATCAGGCGATCACCGCGCGCCGCCATGCCGCGCGCGAGGGCTAGCCCTAAGCCATCGGTCGCCCCGGTGATTACGACGGTGCGCGGCGGCGATTGTCCGCTGTTGGCGACCATGTTTGCGCTCCGTGCGCGGCAGATCCGACGCGGGTCCGTCGAACGTGCGGCTTCTCTCCGGTCAGCGCCGGATGAGGATCGTATCGAGGGGCTTCTTCGCCAGCGCGTGTGCGGGGACGGTCGCGTCGGGGGCGGGATAGCCGACCGGGATAACGACGTAGGCGCGCTCGTTGCGCGGGCGCTCGAGCAGCGCGCCAAGAAAGCCCATCGGATTCGGCGTGTGGGTCAGCGCGACCAACCCGGCGTGGGTGAGGCTGGCGAGGAACAGGCCCACCGCGATACCGACGGATTCGGCCACGTAGTAATGCTTGAATTGGTGCTCGCCTCCATCGCCCTGGCGTTCCAGTCCGAAGACCTGGGCGAAGACCACCACCACCCACGGGGCATCGGTCAGGTGCGTCTTGACCGGATCGGTGCCGAGCGGGGCGAGCGCCGCACGCCATTCGGGCGTGATGTGGCTGGTGTAGAACTCGCGCTCCTCCTCCTCGACGGCGGCGCGGATGCGGCCTTTGAGCTCGGGATCACCGATGGCGACGAAGGTCCAGGGTTGCTGATTCGCGCCGGACGGGGCCGTGCCCGCCGCCGCCACAGCCGCCTCGATCAGCGCATAGGACACCGGTTCGGGCGAGAAGGCGCGCACGCTGCGCCGGTGCCGCATCGTGTCGAGGAAGGCGCGCGCCCGCGCCAGGCTCTCCCCTGGCGCGAGGCGCCGATGGTCGAGCGGCACCGTGACGTAGCTGGTATCGTTCGCGAACGGATCGTTCATCCTCCCCCTCCTGCAACCGAAGCTACAACACCGGGTGCAGTTCGTCTCTCCGATCTACACTCGGTGGGGCAGCGGGCAGCCGTCCGGGCCGCAGATGCCTGCGGCGAGTTCGGCCTCGCGCTCGCGCGCCAGTTGTCCCTGTTGCCAGGCGAAGTCGATCGTCGGGTGAAAGCGTTCCGGGTAGGCCGCCATCCAGATCTGTTTGCGGATGGTCAGATTCTGCGGGTCCAGATGCAGGGCTTGTGTCCACGCCGCGACCGCAGCGGCGGGGGCGCCCTGCGCGAAGTATTCCGCGCCACGATGCATCCGGGCGTGTACAAGTGCGCGCTCTTCCTCGCCTAATTGGTACGCCGCCTCCGGCTGGTCCGCCTCGATCTCAACGACCTCGCCATCGATGAGCCGCTGGATCGCCGCGACATCCGCCGCATTCTCCACGCTGAAGCCGCCGAACTTCCGGTAGCGGATGATCCCCGCCGCATCGAGGAAGATGCCGTTCGGGACGAGCTTGTAGTCGTAGAGCGCCGCGAGCGTATTCTCGCGATCGACGACGGTCGGGTAGGTCGCGCCCGCTCGGGCTGTCCAGGGGCGCACCGCTTCCATGCCTTGCGTATCCACGGCGATGGAGACGAAGCGGAACGCCTTGTCGCTATTCCGCTGCACGAAGTGCTGCCACACGGGCAGCTGTTCGCGGCATCGTCACCAGCTGCCCCAGAAGAAGAGCAGCGTCGGCGTGCCACGGAGTTGCGCCGTGCCGAGTTCGCCGCCATCGAGGAGCGGCAGTTGCCAGTCGGGCGTGCGCGCGCCGAGCTGTGCGCCGGGGTGGATCGTGGCATCCATCGTGACCTCCATACTTGATACGTCTACGAGTCGTCTGACCGCTCGGTCAGGAAGGGAATGCGTGAAATTGCAGCGGCAGGGTGAAACTCAGCTGCTCGGGGATGAAGCATTCCTCGGCGGTGCACGCCTGGAAGCGTAACGTCGCCGTGAGCGTGATGTCCTCGCTCTGTGCGGTGAAGACGATCGCCGTGGTGAGCGTCACCTGTCCGGTGTAGGACGGCAATTCCTCGTCGAGCCAATCGGCGCGAAACGGTTGGGTCGGCGGGTAGACCACCGGCTCGACTGCGATCGTATCCGGCCCGTGAACCGTCAGGGTGGTCGGGATGTACCCGGCGGGCAGCGGCTGTCCGTAGCTGTGCACACCCGGTGCCAGCTGGAGGGTCACGCGCAGGCCGACACGCTCCCCGCGTACGAAGGTGGCGCTATCCAACGCGGCGACGGCGACGAGCGTATCGGTCGCCTGGCGATCGTGCGGGCCATCGCCCACCTCGGCCAGACCGAAGTACTCGCGCAAGATCGTCGCGGCGGCGTCGCGGGTCCGGTGCGTGGCGTGGAAGACCTTGTCCTCGACGCGCCCATCCGCCGCGATGAAGTAGACGCCGGGGTAGGGGATGCCATGGTGGTCGTCCGTGGGCAGGACGCTCTCGTTGAGGATGCCGAGGGTGCGGATGAATGCGCTTCCCTCATCCGACAGCAAGGGATAGGTGATGCCGTGTGCCGCTGCAAAGGTCTCGAGCGTCGCGACTGCATCGTAACTCAGGGCGAACGGGACGATGCCATGCGCGGCGAGGGCCGGGAGTTGTGATTGCAACTCGACGAGTTGCGCCCTGCAGAACGGTCACCAGGCCGCGCTGCGATGGACCACGATCATCGCGCGCCTGCCAGCCCGCGCGGCGGTGAAATTGACCGGTGTGCCGTGCTGGTCGCGCAGGGTGAAATCGGGGAACGGTGTGCCGATCGCGGGGCCGGTGGGGAATGACGTCGGGGAACTGGCCATGGACGGTGTCCTTTCACGCTGGAGAGGTTGGTTACACGCGGGAATGCGCAGACGCGCTACAGACGAGTCCCTCGCGCATTCCGATAGGGCGTCGACGGCAAGCGCGCCGCGACAGTTTGGTGGTGCCGCAACGGTAGCATACCATGCGCGCGCCTGTCCTTGCGGAGGGAGAACGCTCCGACGCCCCCGAGCAGTGTCATGGCAGCCGTCCCACGAGCGCTTGCGTCCCCACACCGAGCGCCACGGTGACGACCAGTGCGATCAGCCAGATGATAATGGACCGCCAGCTCTCGCGCGTCGTCGCCTGACGCGATCGGTAGAGCGGCACGATGATCCGCAGGTAGACCGCGAGCGACAGCACGCTGTTGAGGATCGCGACGACCGCCAGCCAGCCGTAGCCCGCATCGAGCGCCGCGCCGAAGAGCAGCAGCTTACCGCCGAAACCGGCCAGCGGGGGCACGCCGACGAGCGAGAGGAGGAAGACGACGAGGGCCGCGCCCGCCCAAGGGGCCGATCGCCCGAAGCCGCTCAGGGCGGCGAGATCGCGCCCGGCGCGGGCGACGATCGCGAACGCGCCGAGGTTCATCGCGGCATACGCCGCCGCGAAGACGACCAGGGACTGGAGCGCCAGGGGGCTGCGCCCGAGCGCGACGATCCCGAGCAGGAAGTAGCCGGACTGCGCGACCGAGGAGTACGCGAGCAGGCGTACGACGTTGTCCTGCGGCAGCGCCGCCAGGTTCCCCCACACCATCGCGATGACCGCGAGGGCCGCGACGACGGGCCGCCAGTCGAGGGGCGTCGCGGGCAGGCTCCGCGCGACCTGGGCCAGCGCGAAGAGGGCGCCGACCTTCGGCACAGCCGACAGGAAGGCCGCGACCGCCAGCGGCCCGCCGTCGTAGGCGTCCGGTGCCCAGAAGTGGAATGGCGCGAGCGCGGCCTTGTACCCGAGGCCGATCAGCACCCCGAGGAGGCCGACCCCCGCGAGCGGGGCGCTCGCCAGGCGGTCGAGCGCGTCGAGGGTCGTCGCGCCGGTCGCGCCGTACCAGAAGGTCAGCCCGTAGATCATCGCGGCGCTCGCCACCGAGCCGAAGACCAGGTACTTCACCGCCGCCTCGGTCGCCCGGTCGTCGCGCGGGTAGGCCACGAGCGCGAAGGAGCCGAGGCTGGAGAGGAGGACGCCGAGGACGAGGAACAGCGTGTCCCCCGCCCCGGCCAGCACGAGCGCGCCGAGGGCGGTGAACGACAGCAGGCTGTAGACCGTCCCCTCACGGTCGGTCCCGCCAACCTCGGGCGCGGCGAGGAGGGCGCACAGGGCGGTCGCCGGGGCGAGGATGATCGTCGCCCAGAGGCTCAGGTCGTCGATCCGGTAGGTGCCCATGAAGACCGTCGTCCGCGTCCCGAGCAGCGACAGGGCGAGGGCGGCGGCGAGGAGCAGCCCACCTATCGTGAGCACCAGCGGTACTGTCACGTTAAGTTTTGACTGAACGAAACCTCCCCACACCGAGCCAGTTCTGGCCGTCGCTAGCGCTTGTACAAGCCGGATGCGGTCTCCTATGCGCCGATCGTTCCCCACTTTCGGACCGCCGTCGGCGCCCAAAAGGCTTAACTTGACAGTGCCTTCACCACGGCCCCGGATCTGCGCCCGACCGGCTTCTGGGACCGCCTCGCCGCCGTCGCGAGCCAGTGCCGCGATCTGGCGACGTATCGGGCCAACGCCGGGCCGATCCCCGGCCAGGCGAGCAACGGCACCTTCCCTGCGCCGAACGAGGCGGCCACGTGCCGCTTCGTGATCGAGGCGCTGTGGCAGGCGTACAGCGCCGTCTACGGCGTGGATCGCGTGCCGTAGGGCCACCGCGAGACGGGCACCGGTCGGCGAGGCCCGGCGTCCGGTGTGACGGCGGGCCTTGTCATTGCCGCTGACCTGCGGGGCGCTGCCACGCGGCTCGGGCACCCGCTACCACCGGCGGTCGCCTGGTACAATCGCCGTACGGAGCGCGCTTTCGGGGCTGGTGCACGCCGGTGGGCAACGTGGGGCGGGGCGGGATGTGGCCAAACAACCAGGCGATCCTGCTGAAAATCGGCCTGGTCCTCGCCGTGGTGGTGACGAGCTGGTTGCTCATCGCCTGCATCGCGCTCCAGACGGAGCGGCCAGCGACCGCGGCCACCGCCACCGTTCCCGGGACGCGCCGCGACCCGACCGCGCCCGCCACCCCAGGCGCGGCGACGCCCGCCGGTGCTCCCCCTGCCGACGATCGCGCCGACGAGCACCGGCGCGCAGCGACCACCGGATCGGACGGTGCTGTCGCGTTGTGCGGTGATGGCGCAGGCCATCGGCACTCGGCGTGCCAAACACGGCGTTACCGCGACGATTTCGCGCTGCCTTGCGTACAGTTATCAGCTGTGGACCTAGAGGGTGTTAGGCACCTTGAACGGACGCTTGTACGGGGTGCATGCACGCTAACGGCGAGGCTGACGAAAGAGGCGGGGCGAATCATCTGTGATTGCGGCACGGCACGGTGACAGGCCCGTTGAAGGCGCGTGATTGCGTCAGCGGTTCGTTACCAACCACCTGATAGTGCTATAGATTACACAACTAGCAGTTATAAGTTCCTAACACCCTCTAGACACAAGGGCGGCTACGCACTGAACGGCGGCACCATTTCGGTCATCGCCGCACAACGCAATAGAGCCCGCTGAGCCGCCTGCGCTTGCTCGACCTGATCGCGGGCACGACGACGATCCGCGCGAGTGCGGCGCTCTTTGATGAGGGTACTGTCACGTTAAGTTTTAACGGAACGAAATCTCCCCACGCAGGTCCAATTCTGGCCCGCGACTGTGCTTGTACAGGTCGGATTCGGCCCCGTATGCGCCGATCGTTCCCACTTTCGTACCGCCATTGCCACCCAAAAGGCTTAACTTGACAGTGCCCTCCTCAGCACTTGGTTGACACATACGGATCCTTGATGTGGCAGGATTATCGTCGACATCAACTGGGGCTGTGGCGTCGGTGCGCGTAATCGCCCGCGCAGACTGGCCGATCTTCTGCCAGCCTGACGATCCATATGTGTCAAGCAGGCTCTGACGAGGCGTGCAGGGTACGATCGATGAACGCCGTGCCCCGGGCGGAGGCGTAGGCGAGGACCACGCCCACCCGCGCGTTGGCCGTCGCACCGGCCGTGCCCCCACCGGCCGCGCGGGTACCCGGCTGGGGCGCGACCTCGCAGGACTACGTCCCCTGCTTCAGGAAGCCGGTCTCATCGATGATGAGCACGCCGCTCGCCACCTCGCCGAGGTGCTCGATGACCTACGCTCCTACGTCGTCCCGCACGGCGTCGGCATCCCAGACCGTGCCATGGAGGCGCCGCTGCGCGCCGTGCGGATCGCCCTCCCCCATCGCCTCCGCCAGCTGCCAACTATTCTTGCGTCCCACCCGTGCGAGCAACCCGGTGAGGTAGCGGCCGACGCGCTCGCGCACCGCCACCCGCCGGAAGCGGCGCGCGATCAGTTGCTGCACCTCCGCCAACGACGCCGTCCACCGGTCAAGTACCGCGAGTTCGGCCGCTGGTGTGCCACCTATCTCCACGCTTCCCCTCCCACGCTCATGTGCCAGGAGCGCAGCCTAACGCGGGGAACGGCGACGTGGCACTGTAGGGATACGGGCCGCATCGCTGGCCGACGGCTGGCGCGGCAACGGCCGGCCACGCCGGGGACGCGGCTGTCACGACGGGTGGGGGGCGAGGAACGCCACCACTTCGCGCAGGAACAGGTCCGGGGCGCTGTCCATCGCCACATGCCCCTGATCCGCCAGGACCCGGGTCTGGCCGTGGGGCAGGGCCGCCGCGAGGGCCTCGGTCGCCGCCCGCAGGAACGGCGGGCTTTCGCTCCCCACGAGCAGCAGGGTCGGCGTCGTCAGGTCCCGGAACCGCGCGGGCGCGAAGGCATAGGACCCGCCCCCACGCGCCTCGTCGAGGGCGGTGTGCGCGGCCGCGACGCGCGCCGGCCACGTCGACGAGGCGCGCTGGCCGGCGATCGCCTCCTCCGGCATCCGCGCCAACTCGCGCATGAACGTGAGCACGACCCCCTCCCGGTCGCCCGCCGCCAGTTGCGCTTCCATCGTGGCGACCACCCCGGGCGGGGTGGTGCTGCCCACGGTCGGGATGAGGAGGGGCGGCTCGTACAGCACCAGGGCGCGCACGTTGCCGGTGCGGCGCGCCGCCTCCAGCGCGCAGAGCCCGCCGTAGGAGTGCCCGAGGAGCGCGACCGGCCTGCCGACAGCATCCACGACGGCCGCCACGTCCTCGAACTCGCGCTCGATGGCATACGGCACGGTCATCGACGCGCCGCTCGCGCCGCGCCCCCGGCGGTCGAGGGCGTAGACCGTGAAGTGCGCGGCGAGCGCCGGCAGCACCCTGCCCCAGCGCGTGTGGTCGGCCATGCTGCCGTGGACCAGGACCAAGGGCGGCCCGGACCCGCTGCGCGCGTAGGCGATGACGGTCCCATCGGCCGAGCGGAGATGTTCCATCGGGGGGACGTAATACGTCGAGGGTCGCCCTGCGGCACACTGTCGCCCGAACCCGCTCCGGATCGCCGGGGCTGCCGGCGGTGGCAGTCCCTCGCCGCTGGTGATCTCGATGACGTAGCGCTCGTCGGCCGACGCCTCCTTCTGCCTGCTCGCCCCCCGCGCGAACCCGGACACGCGGACGCGCAGCGGGCCACCGGGAATGTCGAGCGCCGGGCCAAGCCTGCGCCCCCGGGCATTGAAGACGTTGAGCGGGCCCGCAGCCCGCGGGATGAAGTCGAACTCCACCGCGTCGATCGCCGTCGCAGCGGCCGGACGGCCGGTCCAGTCGCCCGGACGAACGACCTCGACCGCAACCGACACCACGCGGCCGTGCGTCATCACCGACCAGCCGTGCCACTGCCGCAGGGGCGACTGCGGGCCGGTGGCGTTCACCAAGCCGTTCGGCTGGGCGGAGTTGGCCCCGAGCCTGGACAGGGCTACCGCATCCGAAACCGGCTCGAACCGCAGGCGGCGTTGCTCGGTGAAGTACAGGAACCCTTCCGCCTTCGCCTGGGCGATGGCGAGGTGCGGCGACACGGGTAGGTTATCGAAGAGCAGGCCGTCGACATCGATCTCCCTGGTCGGCTCTCGCTCGGCGGCGGCCCACGAGACGACGGTGAAGCGCGTCCCGTTCGGGTTCTCGCTGGCCATGACCAAGCAACGCTGCCAGCCCCCGACCGCGAAACGGCCGACTTCCACCGTGTCCTGGAAGCCGCTGAGGGACAAGGTCTCGCCGCCCTCGATCATGATCGATATGAGGGCGGCCCGGTCGGGTCGTGCGTCTGTGACCACCCGGTCGATCGCGCTGTCGCCCAGCGCCGCGCCGCGCCGTTCATGGTTGACGGCGAAGTCCCAGTACTCCTCTCCGAAGAAGAACGTCACCGCCGTCCCGGCGGCATTGGCCACAAATTCGCGGCGGCCCTCCTCGTCGAGCCGGCCTTCTTCGGACTGTGTGTGGAACACAAACGGTTGGCTCATTGCCGGTGCCTCCTCCGCCCTATTGGAGCTGCCGACTTCGAGGGGGCAGGTCGCCCTCGACGCGATCAGCCCCGCCGATACCGCCAATTGGTTCCGCCATTGCGGCTACCACATGTCAGGACAACCATTATGAGCCCTGCTCTAGCGCTACGGCCGCGCCGGGTTCACGCTGCTGCGGAAGCGGGTGTTGCACGCCGCCTGACGACGGGCCACGAGCGGCTGCAACATCCCTCGGAGACAGGACGCTGCTTCACCGGAAGTGATACCGCTGGCGAATTGCCGCTGAGCGCGGCTACAGCAGATCGGTCATCAGCGCAGTGAACGGCGTGCGCCGCGCTCGGGCGCGCGGGCAAGCTGAGAACCACTCGCCGAGGCGCAGGAAGTGCAA
>JAABUR0100008322.1_pt1 | contig 12005 bp, 24 predicted proteins | sample 5560091 | NCBI WGS metagenome assembly JAABUR01 (sample SAMN10711879, study PRJNA513375) | rock metagenome | isolation source: Antarctica rocks | place: Antarctica: Victoria Land, University Valley sud
AGGCAGCACTTGCTGGCCACATGTTTTGCAGCTCGACATACAGCCCGTCCACAAGCTCAAGTCCTCATCTGGCCCTGCACATGCACGTGCAGGCAGAGGGAGCTAGCTGCAGTCCCGTGGGAAGGCCTGCATGATGAGATTGTGCCGGAGTGCGCGCGCGCACCCGCTTGGCGCGCGTGGCGAACTTCAGCGTGTTGTGCGTCTCCTCGGCCTGGCTGCTGCCGGGCGTGACGGTGCAGACGACCGCGATGCGCGCGCCGGAGCCGGTCAGGCTGGGCAAACCTCAGGGGCCGGAAGCGGATGGCAACGTTTATGTGGTGACAGCTGGGCTCAGCGCCCGGCGCGTGCGGATCCGAGTGCGCTTCCGCGCTCTGCGCCATGGCGCTGGCTCCGCCGCAGCGGTGAAGTGCGAGGCCGCTGCAGTCCACCAGCCGGCCACGTCTGCCTACCACAGAAGGGTACCACTTGCTTGGTGGGCACGCGCGGACCGCCAGGCTGAGACTCCGACGCGCTCTGGACTCCACGCACCCACTGTCACCCGCTTCTTGTGCCCGCTTGCTGCAAGCGAGCTAGTAAAGGCGTGGCCTGCGTTGGCCTTCACGTTCTGCCCACTCTGCCGAGTCTTGTGGACACTCTCCCCGTGCTTCTCCGGCAAGCTCCCATGCTGTGCGTGCAGGAGTGCCACCCCGCTGTAGCTGCCGCTTAGTACAAGCGCACTTCGAAGTGCATTGCCGAATCCCCTACTAGGTGCTGGCGGGGTTCTCATAGGGCATTGGGCTGTGCCCGTAAAGCCGCCGTAGCCCACATACGGCAGTACTTTGACGGGGCTTGTTTCGAGGCGGCAGCTGGCAGCAGTTATTTAGGGTTATTCAGGCATTTCTACCATTTTTCTACCAATTTGGTTAAACCAAGCACTCGCATAGTACCCTGACTGCAGACTCTTTTCATGAAAATATGTTTGAGACTGCGGCTCGCATCGTCCCACGTCCAACATACAGGACCTCCGCCCATGTATCCTGAGCAGAGCTAGCTCTGCCGACGAGCACCGCCTCTGCAGGACTTGCATTCCGGCACACCGCTCAGGACAAACTCGTTGTAATGCCCAACGGCTGAGATAGCTAAATAAATATGGTGCTGCTGCCTCCTGCTCGTCATGTTGGCACAGAGTCAGGCCTGCCATACGCGCGTGACCTGCGCGCGAGTCACGAGGCAGCCTCAGCAATTGCGTGTCAAAGACACCACCAAGAAATTTCATGGCCAGCAGACACTGCATAGGCGCACCTGGGCCCCATTCCCGTTGCCGGGCAGCGGCTGGTACACGATGGCGTTCACTTGTGTGGAGCTGCTGGCACTGGCGGGCGCGCACGAGTACGTAGCGTTGAAGCCAAACGCGTAGTTTGTGCCGGCGACAAGCTGGGCGCAGCAGCACGCACCCGCTTGCATTAGTGCATAGGTCAACATATCATGCTGTCATGCCTGCTTAACTGGGCTGCTGGAGTATGGCTGGCGCGTCCCTGCCAACATCAGAAGGATGGTCCCTTGTGATAGGCCTGTCAAAGTCACAGGACGGGTCACAGACGTGAGGTATACGCGGACTACGTGGGTGTGCACCTTGGAAGGGCAGGTGCAGGCAGTAGTTCCGGGGTGTGCGGGCAGCCGGCCTGTTTTGTTGCTCCTGGGAAAGCTGAGAGGCAGAGATCTTGGCCAGCATAGACCGAGCTCGCAGCAAAGCAGGGAGATTGAGGACAAGCGGCAGCGCTCTGCTGCAGCACACGACACCAATCTCTGCATCGTGTCCTGTCGAACAGCAGACATTGGGGCCTCCGCGCCCGTGCCTGCTGGCAGGCGCGCGTGACTGTGGCAGATGTCAGGCGCGCCGCGCCGGCGGCGCAAGGCGCGGCGTTGCTGCTCGTGAAGGCTTGCCAGGCAAGCGGCACCAGCTGCTGTGTGACCACTGGCGCAGACTCTGGGGTCAGGCCGCGGTAGGACCCCAGAGTCGCGCCGGGCTGCGCGCCGGCGGGCGGGTCGCATGGGAGCTGCTCGGCGGCAGCTTGCGGCGCGAGCGCTGTGAATGCAGCAGCCCCGTTGGCTGTGATCACCTGCGAACATCAGCGAAAGTGAGTGAGGAGAGGCCAGCGTGTTGGGCTCCAAGAGATGTCACAGGAAGAAAAAGCAAGACAGTGCTGCACGGGAAGGCAGATGTCACAAAAACTTTCAATCCGTGTGTATGCAGGCTAGTGCTGACACTTCCCGGCTGACACTGCAGTGATAGCGTCTGCCAAGCACCCATCTGCCAGCAAGGTGTCACCGCAAGGCCGAGCGCCCAAACGGCCATGCGGTGGCAGGTTGGGGAGGCCATCTTTGCGCCAGGAGGTGAAGGCGAGGCCAGACGCAAGGCTTTCGCGAGTGGGGGAGGTCGGACAAGGAGCTGCTTCGTTCAAGCCCTAACACAGAGCAGGGAGTTACATAGACGCCCTCCAACCAGAACGCACTTTCGTTGTGACATACCTAGCAGTTCACATAACATAGCGCATAAAGCATTACTTGAGTACTTCAGCACGTAGCAACCTCGACACGCTTGTGGCACGCGCACATGCTCTCCTCGAGCGCCGGCAACGCTCTACGCAGCGAAGCGTCTACACATCGTGTGCGGTGCCTGGGAGGAGCCACTGCTCCACCCACTGGAGGCGTGCTCCACCCAGGCAGCGCACTACTCGGAGCCGCTGGGGAATGGCGTGAGTGCCTTGGTGTCCCCGTCCACATAGCGCTTCACGATCGCGAGCATTCGCGGGTGCTTGTCAGGGTGGTAGTTGACATGTACTGTCACCGGTATGTGGTCGTCGTAGCGTGAGTCATGCCGCACCTGCACGGCGTCAGGCAACACAAGTATCATGAGCTGGACGCATGCCCGCAGCATGTGTGGCACAACACGCGTGGCGACTGATAGCAAATGTGTGAATGCGCGTACGCCCGTCACCACACAAGCCAGAGCACGCACATGGCTTTTCAGTCCACAGATTCATGGCGGACAATCATTGGACTTGAGTGCGTGTTTGTGTTAGAGATACATGTAGCTGTGGAGTCATGAAGGGGGGCACATTCAAAAGAAGGACTGGTCGCAGCAGCGGGCGCCCAGCTCGCACCTGTTTAAACAGCACCTTGCTGTTCATGAACAGCATGTAGTCCAGCACGCGGCGCGTGACGGCCGGGTCCACATAGCCCGGCCGCGATGGGAAGAAGATGACCTGGCGGCGGCGCGCGGCCCAGCACTTAAGCACCGGGCGCGCCACCCTCTGCTCCGCTGGGCTCGGCTGCACCGCTCTGCGGCCGGGCGTAGCGCGCTGCCGCCCAGCACATCGCTAGGGTAGGGTCCAGCACATCGCTAGGGTAGGACATCGCTGGGACATGCGCGCCCGCGCCCACTCGCAGCGCCCCGGGCGCTCCGGCGCGCTGCGCGACGGGCCGCGTCCGGCGCACCTCGTTGAAGATGGCCTGGTCCCAGCCGTTCTCCGCGGCCAGGCGCAGCGCGATGCGGTCCAGCAGGTCGAGCGCGGCGGGCGTGGGCCGGATGTAGAACAGGCCCGAGTTGAACACGAACACGCGCATGGAGTGCGCGTAGCGCGCCCAGCCCATTGCCGCGTCGTCCGCCACGTCGTTGTAGCCTACGCGTGGGCAGGCAGGGTAGGGTTAGGTTCAGGGTCGGGAACACGCCTCTAGCCAGAGGCGCGTCCGCCCATCCCTCTTGCATACATGCGCATTAAGCATTGCTGCGCCCTCCGCGGCGACCCCGCAGCCTGCATGCAGCTGTGCACAGCGCTCCCACTGGCTCCCTCTGCACGCCTGCGCCTCTCTCGCAGAGCTGCTCGCAGGCGGCGGCGTGCGCGGCGGGCGCGGCAGGCGCGGCACGGGCCTCCTGAGGGCTCACGTCACGGCGGGCCGGCTGACAAGGAGCGCCCACAAAGTAGCATGATGCTGGCACACATGGCTGCAGCCGCGCGCATGCCGCACGGGCGAGGGGCAAGGCTGCGAGCTTGCGCCCATGGTTGCAGACGGCCAAGCCGCGCGGGGGTGATTTATTACTGCAGTACTTGCATGCAAATGGGGTGTGTGAGCGCGCCGTAGGCCGTCGCGTTGTCCCAGCCGTCGCTCATGGCCTCCACGTCGCAGTCGCGCATGAGGTGCGGGAAGGGGTTGCGCAGCGTGACGATGTCGACGTCGCTCAGCAGCACCTGCCGCAGCCCCGCTTCCTGCCTCACGCGTGCAACAAATGCCCGCGCAAGCTGGCATGCATGCAGCGCCGCCCCGCCCGCTGCCTGTGCAGTGCTGCAGCGCCCCGCCGTGCAGCCACGGGACCTGCCAGCCCGCGGCAGCGCAACAGGCGCGGGCAGCTGTACGTACAGTACATCCGACTCTGCCAATACAATATGCCGTGATAGGCAGCTGTTTACATTACAGTCTACCACATCCTAGACTGCATGTCGCAAGTCCCACGATTCACCAGCCTGATTGGGCGGGGGAACGGCGCGCGTCGGCGCACCGCGTAGCCCAGCACCAGGAAGCGCCGCAAGATGCGGAACTTGAGCCCCGAGACCGCGTGGTTGCCGCCCACGGCCTCCTGCGACTTGGGAATCTGCGGCGCGCGCAGAGGCGCTGAGGAGGCGCGCCCTCGACACACGCTCGTACGCGGCATGCGTGCCTGGAGGCAGCCCTCACAAGCGTCACGCCGCACCGGGGCTATCCAGTTATGCTGCGTTCAAGTCCTTGCCATGTGCCTCACAGTCACTACATCCGTCACACGGCTGAATGCCATCCCCTGAATCACATAAGTGTGCAGCAGCTTCAAGGGACTCAGTAAATCGCCTGTTTCCTCCTACCCAGGCAGATCCAGGCTAACCGTCTGGCACGAAACAAGACACCCCACACAGCACCACCGGCAGCGCGCCGTGAGCTGCGGCTGGCCGCCGGCAGGCCGCCAGGCCACCAGGCGCGACGCTGCAGCCCCCAAATCTCCCCCCGAACGCCCCCCCGCAGGCCCCCCGCCGCGTGGCCCACCTCGAGCGTCATCTGGAAGGCCGGCAGGCCCTTGGTCTCCGCATGCGCCTTGGTCGGCTCGTCCAGCGCGACCACGAGCGCGTTCTTGACGCCCGCGCGCAGCACGCACTCCGCCCACGTGTCCAGCATGCCGCCCGGCTGCGCGTAGTTGGCGTTGCTGATCGCGACCATTACCTCGCCATGCACGGCCACCTGAGCGCGGCCCCCGGCCTTGGCGCGCTGTGGTTAGGTTATGGTTAGGCCCAACCCTAACCCTATTGCCGTGCGAGTCCGCCGCTGCGAGCCAGCGTCCCAATTCGAACGACGCGTGTTTCACACTTACTGAGCCGGAGCCCAGGTCATTTGTAGCGCGCTTGTCCCCAACCATGCGTGGCGGTGGGACGAGCTGTGGGCGAGCCGGCCGCGGGGGCCCGCCTTGCGCAGCAGCGCGGCCAGCTCGGGGTCCTTCGCCTCGGCCTGCGGGCTGAGCTCCAGCGGCGCATGACGCCCCGGCGCGCCCGGCTCCGCCAGCGCCGCCAGCGCGGGCGACGTGCCCTTGCCCGCGCCGCCGGGCCTCCGCACCTGCGCCACGCGCGGGCGCATCCCACTTTGCGCACTGCCTGCAGGCCGTGCATGGCAAGGAGGCTTCCCTCGGCGGGCCAGCACTCCTGCTCCACCATGGCGCGATACCGCACGGATCCGGGCCGTTGGCAGGGTGGCCGGGACGCGCCGAGAGCGCGCCGTCCGCCAGCGCCGCGCCCATGCTCTGCGCGCCCACCGCGCCGCTGCGCCCCTTGCGGCCCAGGATGCCCGCGCCCCCCGCGTCGCCCTGCAGCGCGCCCGCCGCCTCCTGCTCGGCAGGGCACCGCACGGTCAGCCACGCAGCAGCCACGGCCGCCTGTGACTTGACAGCCAGCAACTGCCAGTGCCCCGGACGGCAAGCCTTCCCCGCACGGCACAGAACAAGGTGCAGAGGAGGTACTGACACAGACCCCGGTCAAGGCACGCGTCTGCATCGCGCCACGTGAGGCGGCGCGCGCTGGGACGCTACGCGTGCAGGGAGAGGGTAATCCAGGCCAGGACCCCGCGACCCCCCCCCGGCGCCGCAGCGCACCCGCCAGTCTGAGTCGCGCTGCTGCGTCAGCCGGGCCACGTCTGCCGCTTGCCGCTCGGCGTCCTGCCGTGCCGCGTCCGCGTCGGCCTGCGCTGCCTGCGCCGCAGGCCACCGCACAGTGAGGCCCCGCGAGCTTTGATTTTAGCACCTGAGCAGGTATACTTCTTCAACTTCTTTCACGGCACATCCGTGCTTGGCACCGAGGCAGCCTGCCCTTGGCTCCACTGGCTGCTGGCATGCTGCGCACGGCGGCCCCGCTGCGCTGCAGGGGCGCGCCCGGCGCTGCTTCTCGAGGTTGGCGGCATCGCTGGCGGCCGCCGAGAGCTTGGCCTGCAGCTCGCTCTTCTCCTTCTCCAGCGCGGCCGTGCGCTGCTTCAGGTCGTAGTGCGTGTCCTGCGCGGCACACCCTCTGCATAATCAAGCAAGGCAGCAGTGGGCTGCTTGTTGTGCTGCAGCACGTGCTTGAGGCGCCAGCGCTTCCTGTGGCGCGGCGCCGCTGAGACGGTCTTGCCTAACAGCCCGCTCGCCGCCAAGCTCTAGCTGGTGAGACACAGTGATACCGCAGAGCGCACGCAGGCGCACAACACCCGGGGCGTCGCCAGCAGACTGTGAAGCGACCATGAAGCGACCACAGGCGTGGCGCTAACGGAACAATGACTGTCAGCAGCGGAGGCGCGCGGCAGGCAGCACCTTCAGGCGCTCCTTTTCAGACTCGACGAGCGAGCGCCGGTTTGCCTCTGCTGCCAGTGCCGCATCCTGTCACCAGCGCTCCGGTAAGCTCGAAAGTAGCAGAAACAGTGGCCGTGGCACACCCGGCTTGGCTCAGCTTGCGAGCATCGTCAGCGAGCGCGCACCCGCTCCGCCAGCTGTTCGTCAAAGTGCGCCTGCAGCTTGTCGAGCTTGGAGCGCTCGCTGCCAGAGAGCCGCACATGCGACAGGCTGGCCACGGAGACCAGCAGGCCAATGCCGAGCCCGGCGAGCACGGCGTACAAGATGCGCTTGCGTGTCTGCGACAGCGCGGCTTCGGCCTTCCGCATCGCGCGCGACACGGGTCCGCCAAGTGCTAGCCAGATTCCCGGCAGCGCTGGCGGCTCAGCTTCAGCATCAGACTGGCGTCAAAGCCCCGCTGTGAGTGCACTGCTGCAGCCTCGCTTGCCAACCCCTGCACAGCGCTCTACAGATCTGCCTGCTCAGCAGCTGACCGTCCACGGGTCCTTCTGAGCTTGTGCAGTACTCAGCGCCTCTACCTGGAAGTCTGCCTATGTATAGCAGTCGGCCTGCCGTGACAGGCCCAGTCACAGAAGGTGGAGCACTGGCAGGGGGTGTGCCCACCCCGGATCACCGGGTCTCCCCCATTTTCTGGGAGGGGTGACTGCTCTCTTCCAAGACTCACTACTCCTGGGTAAAACATCAGGGCAAAGCACCTCGAGAACTGCTGTGCCGTGCAAACCGCATCCCAGGCTCCCTGTTATGGCCAGACGCTTTGAGGCAAAGGTGGCGGTCGTGACAGGGGCGGGAAACGGCATCGGCAAGGCCATAGCGCTGCGGCTGGTGGCGGAGGGCGCGCAGGTTGTCTTTGCAGACATCGACGGCGCTGCGGCGGCCGCGGCCAAGCCCGTGAGCACTAGCTGGCTTGCCGTGCAGCCCACAGTGAGCTCCTTCAAGGTACGTTCGCAAGCGCAGCCGAGGCGGCCGGGTTTCTGTTCAAGACGCTTCGCGCTGTCAGCCTCACCTGGATGCGCCTCATCTAGATATATGACCCGCCCGTTGCCGCCATGCTGATACACAGCCACTGGACAGTGACGCCAGAACTCTGTGCAGCACGCCTGTCGGCTCAGCCTGCGGAGTTGCGCAGCAAGTATGGGCCGTTGCCGCAGGTGGACGTCTCGCAGGAAGCAGAGGTCGAGGCGCTGATTAAGCACACGCTGAGCACGCACGGCCGGCTGGACGTGTTCATCAACAACGCCGCGCGCTATGTGTTTGCTGACGCGCTGCAAGTGACTGACGCAGGTGTGCCACCCTCAAGCTGAAACACGCGTTTCATCATACCTGCCTGTGGTTGCCGTATGCTGGAGTGGAGCAGCGCACCTCTTCAGTTCCAAATAAGCACGCTGGCGTTGTGTGTCCTGCTGCCAGGTTGGTGACAGTGACCTCGCTGCCCAGCAGGTTCATGAGGCTCTGTGTACAATCCCGACAAGCCCGCGTAGCACTGCACCTTCGCTGTACTTTGCCAAGGCAATTCGCTGACTTTGGACTTCACTGGTCGGTCGGTGCGGGCTGGCAGAAGGCAGCGCTGTCTTCGGCTGTGTGCCGACGGCTGCGTGGCAGCCCCAGTGCCAGCGACCAGAGCGCTCACCTGCGGACCGGCGCGCAGAGCTGGATGCCGCGTTCGCGACCAACGTGAAGGGCTACGCGTTCGGCGTCAAGCACGCGGCGCGCGCGATGCAGCGCAACCCGGGCGACGCGCGCAAGCTGACCGCGGGCGCGATCGTCAACGTCGCGTCCACCAGCGGCTTTGTCGCGCAGCCGGGCTTTGTCCCGTACAGCATGACCAAGGCGGCGGTCATGCAGCTCAGCCGCTGCGCCGCGCTCGACCTCGGCAAGCACGGCATCCGGTGCAGCCGCAGCCCTGCAGCAGGCTGTTGCACAGGCTGTTGCGACCCATTCTCCATATACAGTAAGTCACATGGGTTGATGGGGGTTGACCTGCACTACTGTTCAGACGGGCATGCGAGCAGCGCCTTTGTGTTTGTTGTGAGTGCAATTGCACAGCAGGTGACAAGCACGTGTGCCAGCGGCTGGGGGAGACAGCCTGCTGTTGCTTAGCAAGCCGGGGGCTCATGTGATGGACGATTCCTCTCTTGGTAACTGTTGATTGAGGAAGGAGGCTCATTGTGTGAAGGCTGGTCAGGTGGCGTGGCAAAAACTCTCCCATCATGTCTTGCTTGGTCACAGCCTTCACCTGTGTCCGCGATCAGGGTCAACACGGTGGCGCCCGGGCCGATCCTGACAGACGGCACACGGCGGCACGCGGCCAGCAGCGGGCGCACGCTGGAGGCGCTGTGCGAAGAGATGACCAGTCAACAGATCATCCAGCGGTGCGCCCGCGGCTGCCCCGCATGCGCGCAGCAGCAGCCGCCGTTGCGCTTGGCAGGTCACATGCACGGTTGCCTGGTTAGGCAGCCTGAATGATTTCTTGGCAGCCGCGGCAGTCCCAGTGACTCGCTGGGCATGCGCAAGCTGTCACGCCGCGGCTTGCTGCTCGCAGGATGGGCACGACGGCAGAGGTGGCGGCCGCCGTGGCGTTCCTGGCGTCCGGGGACGCCAGCTACATCACTGGCTCCTGTCTGACTATCGATGGCGGCCTGACCGCCCTGTGAGGCTGGGGCTTCCTGGCAGCATGCGCGTGCTGGGCTGTGAACCGCAAAACCTGTCCCTGCACAAGCCAGGGAGTTCTGCGACCCGGTCCGATGCACTGTTACTGCATGTGTGGGTGCTGTGCTGCAACCTGTCAAAGCCAAATTGCGCACTTGTGTACACTAAGTCTATGGCAGCGTGGTGTGACAGCGTAGCCTTATCAATGGAATCGGGCGCCTTGCCAGCCCAACTGGCCTTCACTATGTCTACCACCTGTGCTGGGTGATCAGCCCATGGCACGCTTTTGTCAGGCGGTATAGGTACAAAAAAAGTGTAGGAGCAGTGTGGTATGAGCAGCCGTTGTACAAAGGCGCACGTTCGTATGTGATGCTCAGCGTTGAGTGTGGTAATGCTGCAAGCGTCGCTGAATGACACGTTGTGCTCAGGTGCTCTACTTGCGCTGTGTAACCAAGTAACGTGATGTTGGCTCGCAAGCAATGCAGATGCCACGTGCTTGCTCTTCACCAGGTGACCTCGCAGTGATCAGCGTCGTCAGCTTTACTGGTGCTTACAGACATGATGGATGTGCCAACCCTCTTGTTTATCCATCATGCAAAAGGTAAGCAGTTGCTCCCAAGACACAAACGATTGAGATGAAAAGCAAGCAGTCACACAGTGTTGCTTGGTGACAAGATACATATCAATGACAGTACACTAGGGGAACACGGGACTGCGACGGGGAGATGCAGGGCCTTTGAGCGGGTTATGCAAGCATCGTCCAAGCTCTTGTGCCACCCAGTATAATACAGGGCACAGACAGGAACGTTGCGCGGTACAACAGGAAGCCAGCACAGGCCCACATCAGTTTTCATCGTCACACAAGGCCTCTGCACTGAATGTGCTACACCGCAAGCGTGTTGCAGCACAGGCAGAAGGGGAAACAGCTCCAAAGGTGGTGTGTTGCTACAAAACTGGTTTCCTGTCTGAAGGAGCCTCGCACGCTCTGCTGCTTCCTCGATCCCGCTCAATTCGCGGGGATGTCGGGGCAGGCGCCTGGGTGCCGCGCCACGTGCGCTGCGACCTCGTCGCGCTGCTCGGCCAGGTGCCAGGGCAGCTTCGCATACACGTCCGCGAACATGGCATCCAGCGGCGCCTTTGGCTCCTTTGCAGCCTTTGCCAGCGCAGCCACCACCTGTGATGCGCCCCAACACATTTTCACGCCAATGTCCAGATACGCAAGTGATGTCGCACGCAGCACGACATGATGCATGGCAGGATGCCGCATGCTGCGGCCCGCGCAGCCTGCGAGCTCCTCGGCGCAACTGTGGCACACTCGCCCATGCAAAGGCCGGGCCGGGCGGGCAGGGACGCGCCTCGCGCCGCGTGGCCTGCCGCAGCGCCGCCTCGCGCGCGTCATCCCACCAGCCCGCCGCGTCGAGCAGCCGGCGGAAGCGCGCGGCCGGGTCGCGCGCGCGCCAGGTCGCCATCTCGCCCGCAGTGCGGTAGCGCGACGAGTCGTCGCTCGTCGAGTGGTGCCCGCTCCGGTACGACATGGCCTGCGCGCGGCGCTGCGCGCCTCACTGAAGCCGTACTGGCAGTCAAGCTTTCTCAGACACATGCACTGCTTGGCACTCTGTCACTAGTATCCACTGCGCAGGCGCTTGTCCAGCTGGCGCAGCTCCTTGACACGGTAGTGCACGCTGCAGCACAACAATCACTGTGCAGTGTCACTTGCGCCGCAGGATTGCCCCAGACACTGGTGCACTAAATCTGGTGCGGGCGAGCTGCTGCGCGTCAGGTGCGGCCCACCTCAATGAGCACAGGACCGCCCTGGCGCAGAGCAACGTCGCGCGCGGCGGCCGTGGCGTTGTACACCGCGTGCGCGTCGCCACCGTCCACGCGCACGCTCGGGATGCCGTACGACGGGCCGCGCCCCGCGATGCCGTCGCCTGCGGCCCGCCAACCATGCTGCCATATCACTCCACCCCAAACAACAGCGCGGCCACGGCACAGACGTGGGACTTTGGCTGCCACCAATATGCCTGCTACGGATGGCATGTTACGGGGCAATAACAAAGGGGTACAGGCGGTAAACTGAAGCCAAGCTGCTTGCATGATGCCGTTGCATCAGCGGCTGCGGCCGGCAGGCGCCGGCGCACCGCGGTACTGCTCGGTGGCGGGCGTGGAGATGGCCCAGCCGTTGTTGCGGCAGATGAAGAGCACGGGCGCGCCCAGCGTGGCCGCGAAGTTGGCGGCCGCGTGGAAGTCGCCCTCGCTGGCCGCGCCCTCGCCAAAGTAGACCGCAACCACCGCGCGCCGCCCCTCCAGCTGGCGCCGGACAGACCGCCGTCACGGCTGCCCCGCCCAGCACGGCGGCAGCCCGTGCTCGCTTCGTGCACCAGGCAATGCAGAAATGCCGCGCGCTGGATGCCACCCGACCTTGCCCATGGAGCAGGGCGCGCCGCCAGCGCCCGGCGCATGCGGAGCCACCACCCGCTGCCGC
>JAABUR0100008324.1_pt1 | contig 12004 bp, 10 predicted proteins | sample 5560091 | NCBI WGS metagenome assembly JAABUR01 (sample SAMN10711879, study PRJNA513375) | rock metagenome | isolation source: Antarctica rocks | place: Antarctica: Victoria Land, University Valley sud
TCACGGCGTCTCCGGGGGCCATGACTTCGTCCCGTCGATCTTGCTCGGGACGTGGACGGCGTTGCGGACGTAGTTGCCCCCATCGCCGCCGTTCCCCCCTCCGCGGACCCGGCCGTCCTCGGGGCTGGCGCATCCGCCCATCACCACAATCAGGCTCACCAAGCTGATTCTTCCGATGGGAAAGTCCGTCATCGTGTGAAAACATCTCTGGGTGACGAGGTTAGAGTCTCGTCCTCTCCTCCTTCTCCCCGCGGGAGAAGGTGCCCCGAAGGGGCGGATGAGGGTCTGGTCTTCGAGATCGATATCCTGCCTGAGGACAAGGCCATGCGACAACTGGAGACCCTCATCCGGCCGTCCCGGCGGGCTTCTCCCGGGGGGAGGGGGGAGAACTGCACCGGCCTCTGCTGATGGCTGTACGCAATGCGCGATCAAGCCTCGCTAATGACGCGACAGGAGCCAAGGGATCGGCATTCCGACCACCGCCGACCGAAGCGCGAAGCCTCCCGCCAGGATGAGCACAGGCGGTGCCCACCCTCCCCCGACCTTCGGGAGACGCTTGAGCCACATCGGCAGCACCAGGCCCACGGGAACGACGAAGCTCGGGATCAGGAGACCGGGCCACCGCAAGAATGCCGGGCCCGCCAGCCTCCCCAGCGAGAGCGCAAGGGCGCTCAGCAAGATCAACTCCATGGCGACCGCCCAGCCGTCTGCCCACTCCAGGCGCTCGATGGCGTCTGTAGGCACGTCGCGGCCCCGCCACCTCGCGAGCAGGATCAGTGCAGCCAGGCCGGTCGAGGCCGACGAGGCCAGGAAGAGGGGGGCCAGCCAGGTCGTGTCCGACCAGAACGGCTGGTTGGTCGCCGAGAGGAGCACCCCCGTGTACGAGCCGAGGAAGAAGGCCGACGCCGCCCCGGCCACGCTGAAGAGTCGGCCCGATCGCCCGCGACCGATCGCGGCGGCCCACGACGACCAGGCGCGGCGAGGGAGCCAGCCGTCCTCGACCAGCACGCCGAGGAACGAGACGAAGCTGAAGGCTCCGAACGCGGAGAGGCCCCACGAGCCGGCGGACATGGGCGACCACCACTTGAACATCGGCCGATAGGTCTCGGACTGGATCAGCATGTGCCAGAACCGCTCCGGGCGGCCGAGGTCGACGACCAGGAGGACTCCGCAGACGTTGACCAGCGGGAAGGCGATGTAGTACGCGAACCGCGAGGCGCGGCGATCGTCCTCGTCCCCGAAGAGGTGCGCCAGGGAGGCCAGGGCATAAGCACCCGCGGCGATCCCCCCCAGGTAGAAGTACCAGACGATGTAACCGTGCCAGTGGGGATCGGCGACGAACCGATTCACGGTGCCGCCTCGCCCGTGCTCGGGCCTCTTGCCCCGTCGGCCTCCGCCACCCGAGAGCGACGTCGACCAAAGGCCAGGAACGCCCCGAAGCCCATCGCCAACGAGGCGGCGATCCCCTTGAAGGACGACGGCCAGAGGAGGCGGCTGGGGACCTTGGGAACCACCCGGTCGGGGAGCCCATACGTGTTCGGCGTATCCATCAGGAGGTAGAAGGCGTTGAGTCCCCCCAGAATCTTGTCGTCCGCACCGTAGAGGGACGCCTGCTCGGCCCCCTGGGAATGCAATTGCTCGACACGTCGGGAGGCCCGTTCGCGCAGCTCTTCGATCGGTCCGAACTGGATGGAAGCCGTGGGACAGGCCTGCGCGCAGGCCGGGACCAGGCCATTCTGGAGCCGGTCGTAGCAGAAGGTGCACTTCTGGGCGATCTGCTTCCGGGCGCTGACGTGGATGACGCCGAACGGGCAGGCGGCGATGCAGTCGCGGCAGCCGTTGCAGGCGGGCTCCTGGATATAGACCGTGTCGAACTCCGTCCGGATGATCGCGCCGGTCGGGCAGACCTCCAGGCACGGGGCGTCGACGCAATGCTTGCAGACGTCGGACATCATGAGCCAGCGGGCCGTCGACCGGTCCTCGCTGAACTGCTCGACGAACGTGACGTGCCGCCAGTCGACGTCGGAGAGGGCAACCGTGTTGTCGTAGCTCAGGCCGCTCAAAGGGACCAGCCCGCCGTCCCGCGCGGGCAGGGCGTTCCACTGGTGGCAGGCCACCTCGCACGCCTTGCAGCCAATGCACACGCTCGTGTCGGTAAAGAACCCGACCGCCTGGGCCATGTCGTGCCTCCGGTCTCCCGGCGCCGTCCTCGATGCCAACGTCTCCCATCGCCGACGCCGGCGTCTGTCCACTGGCTCATTGGACAATCGGTGCGTCGGGCGTGTCAAAGGGGTCGGCCCTGCCGCTCCCCATTTTGATGTCCCCCGATCCCTCTCGAACTCGTCCCGAGACGAAGCAAGCCGTCGCGCAGGGCGACGGCTTGCATGCAGAAGACGTTCCGAAGTACCGGCGACATTTCCTCAGCCTCGACGCGCCTTCCAGCGCCATCGAGCCAGCAAGATTAATCCACCGAGCGAGGAGAGGACGACGGAGCTGGGTTCGGGAACGGCCGTCGCGCCGATGTTGGAGTTGTCCGGCGCGAAGTCGGCAATCTGGTTGTTGTTGCTCGCCCCCAAGCGAGGCCAGAGATTGAACGTGTAGTCGGCCTCTGCCCTGCCCAGCGATGGCAGGAACGAGGCCGGCACGCTCGCGGTGAGCGTGTTGCCACTGACCGTGACGTCCCCCGGGGCGAGGTTCGAAGTGCCGCCCCCGACGATCCGGTTCACCGTCCCCGTAGCGTCGGCCCGGAGGACCACCACGGCGTCGAACAGCACGCCCGGCGCGATGGCACCGAACCGGGCCGTCCCGGCGCCACGGTCGACGCCCAAGACGTAGAGTGCCCCCGGGGTGGTCCCGAGCGCACCGTTCAACGTCGCGGTGAGGACGAAGCGTGACCCGTTGAACGTGACGTCCACGGAGGTCACATCCAAATCGCCGTTCCTCGGGCCCGCGGTGTAGGAGGGGAGGAAATCGTTGACGGCGTCGGTGATGAAAACCCCCTCGGCCCGCCCCCCCATGCCGGCCACCGCGCCCACCACTCCCACCGCCAGAACGAAACACCGCATCATTAGCCTCGTCATCGGAGTGTCTCCCGTTTGCTGCCTTCTCGATGCCCCAGGGCGGCACCAAGCCGGACCCGACGGCCGATCGCCCCACGGTTTGAATCGAGGTAATTGTATACGACCGTGGAAGACCCGACTCACTAAATGGCGGATGGGAACGGGCGGAGGTGATCCGCGAATGATCCGTACGGGACCACAATGGAGCGTGCAGCCCGGATGGCCCCATTCGGGAGGTCAGTTGACCCCGTCGCCCTGCGTGAGACCGGTGTGGCACGGCCCCGCCGCCAGTTCTCCGCCCATGAACCACGTCCACAGGTCGTTCACGCCGGTGATCCGGACGCTCGGCACGTTGGCCACGACACTGGCGCCAGCCACGCCCCCCAGGACGAGCAAGATCGCGACGAGCCACAAGAGGTGGACGAGCAATCCCGATTCGGTCACCGGCTCGAGCAACACCGCGACGCCCGGGGAGGACGCACCGACTTCCCCCGCGTGGACACGCATCGCGGTATCGACCGTCGACTGGACCAGGCGGGATGGGACGACCTCGGCAAGGACCGCATTCTGGGCGAACAGGGAGGCCAGCAATCCGGCCGAAAGCGCCAGGCCGCGGCGTGTCAGCCGCGAACGCAGCAGATCGCGCGCCCGGGAGAGCCGCCCTTTGACCGTCCCGACGGGCCAATCGAGGAGCGAGGCCACTTCCTCGTTGGTCCTCCCCTCCAGGTAGCTGAGGATGACGGGCTTCCGATATTTCTCGGGGAGTCGGCCGATCTCCTCGTGCAGCACGGGCCTGAGCTCGTTCCAGGCGACGTCGTGGTCGTGACCCGTGGCCAGCATCGCCGCGCCCTGCCTTTCCCGAGCATTACGCCTGGCCGTGTTGGCCTTCGCTCGTACCGACGTTCGGTAGGCCACCTCATGCAGCCAGAGGCCCAACACCTCGCGATTTCGGATTTTCCCCGCCTTGCGGACGAGCAGGAGGAACGTGGCCTGGAAGGCGTCCTCCGCGTCCTGCGGCTCGTTGAGCACGTGTCGGCAGACGCCGAGGACCATCGGCCCATGCCGCCGGACGAGGACCTCGAAGGCGGCCTCCGCCTCGGAAGGCCCACGGTTCAAGAACCGCGATAGCAGTTCGCCATCAGTCACCTCGTCGACATCCTCCATCAGGAGGGTCGAGGGGCCGTTAGAGACGATCGTCCCCGGTTGTCGGCTCATCATGTCCGTCTCCGTAATCTGGCGGGTCTGTCTCTAAAGTGCGGCGCGGAACGTCTTCGGTTACGACTTTTTCCCGAGATTCCGCATCCTCCACCTCAAGTCGAGTCCCTTTCTCTGCTTGGGTCATCCACCCTGGGCGCGTTCGACGCGGCAGACTGACACCTTGGCCTCGTGGATCGTCACGTTCGGGTCGCCGACCATGGCGGAGAGGTCGTTGACGACGTCCCCCTTGCTGATCCCCTTGTATCCCCAGTGCCAGGGCATCCCGACGTGGTGGACGGTCTTGCCGTCGATCTGGAAGGGGCGGATACGTCGGGTGACGAGGGCCTTGGCGTGGATCGTCGCCCGAGGGCTGAGGATGGCCACGCGGTCGAGGTTGGCGACCCCCAGTTCCTCCGCGTGCTCGGGGCTGATCTCGACGAACAGTTCGGGCATGAGCGCGGTCAGCCAGGGGAGCCAGCGGCTCATCGAGCCGCTCAGGTGGTGCTCGGTCAGGCGATAGGTCGAGAACACGCAGGGGAATTCGGCCGAGCCCGGGACCGCATACGGGTTGCCCGGCGTGTCGAAGACCTTGACCGCCGGATTGACGGCCTGGCCGGGGTGGAGCAGGTTCGAGACCGGCGACTCGTACGGCTCGTAATGCGTGGGGAGGGGGCCGTCGACCAGCCCCGAGGGGGCGAAGAGCCACCCCTTGCCGTCCCCCTTCATCAGGAAGGGGGACGCGCCGTCGTGGAAGTCGAGGCCCAGGCCGTGGGGGTCCGCCTTCGCGGTCGGCGGCTTGGTGACCGGGAAGTCGGGGACGTCGAGCCCGACCCATCGCCCCCGGACCGTCTTGCCGGGGTTCGCGGGATCGGGGCCGCTCGCCGCCTCGTCCCAGTACACATAACCCTTCGCCCCGTTGCCGAAGCGACGCGCCAGGCGGGCCTCCTTGGGCCAGGGGGCACCCGAGGGGTCGGCCGACGCGCGGTTGTACATGATCCGGCGGTTGGCCGGCCATGCGAAACCCCAGCCGAGTGCCACCCAGTCGTCGCCCTGTCGGTTCGCCGCGTGATTGTGGCCGTTCGGCTCTTGCGGCGTGGGCGCGTAGACCCCGCTGTAAATCCAGGCGCCGCAGGCGGTCGAGCCGTCGGCCTTCAGGTCGCCGAACGAGCGCACGGGGAGTCCGTCCGCGACGTGATAGCCGTTCATCTCCTTCAGGACCCGGGCGGCGGACGGCTCATCCTCGATCCGCCACCCGGTGTTCTCCTCGGGGTCGATGTAGTCCCAGAGGAGGGCCTGGATCGGCCGGTCGCGCCCCAGAGTGCTCTCCGCGTAGAGCCGCTTGAGCCGGAGGCCGAGCTGGACGGTGAACCAGAGGTCGGATCGCGCGTCGCCGGGGGGGTCGGCCGCGCGGTCGTGCCACTGCAAAAGCCGCTGGGTGTTCGTGTAGGTCCCGTCCATCTCGGCGGTGGCCGCCGCGGGCAGGAGGAAGACCTCGGTGCCGATCTCCTCGGGCCTCAGCACGCCCTCAACGGCCTCGGGGCTGTCCTTCCAGAACGTGGCGGTCTCCGTCTCGTACAGGTCGCGGACGACCAGCCAATCGAGCTTCGCCAGCGCCCGGCGCTGATAGCCGGCGTTCTGGCCGCCGACGGCCGGGTTCTGGCCCATCGCCATCATCCCCTTGATCTTCCCCTCGGCCATGTCCACGAACATCGGCATGTGGGAATGGTCCCCGACGATCTTGGGGAGCCAGTCGTAGCCGTAAGCGTTCTCCTCCGTCGCCGCTTCGCCATACCAGGCCTTGAGCAGGCTGACCATGAACTTGGGGAAGTGGACCCAGTAGCTCGTCGGGCTGATCTCCGTGGCGATGTAATCCGCCAGCGTCTCGTGCGACTTCAGCGCGCTCGGCATGTTGAGATAGCCGGGCAGGAGGTTGTAGAGCGTGGGGATGTCGGTCGACCCCTGGATCGACGCATGCCCCCGGAGCGCCAGGATGCCGCCCCCCGGCCTGCCGATGTTCCCGAGCAGCAACTGCAAGATCGTCGACGCGCGAATGGTCTGGACGCCGGTCGTATGCTGGGTCCAACCGACCGCATAGCAGATCACCGCCGAGCGATCGGGCCCCGAGGCCGCCACCAGCGTCTTTGCGACTTCCAGGAACGTCGCAGTGGGCGTCCCGCAGACCCTCTCGACCATCTCGGGCGTATAACGAGCGTAATGCCTCCGGAGGATCTGGAAGACGCATTGTGGGTCTTGCAGGGTCGGGTCGGTCCGCGGCGGCCGGGTCAATTGACCTGCCCGGGCGCTGAAGGATTGCGAGTCGTCCTGGACGGGCTTCGGCTGGTTCCCGGGCTCGTCGCGCGGCTCGGAGTCGTACCGCCAGCTCTTCGCGTCGTAGGAGCGGTTCTCGGCGTTGAAGCCCGAGAAGAGTCCGTCGAGGTCTTCGGTGTCCTTGTAATCTCCCGTGATCAGCGTCGAGGCGTTGGTGTAGGCGACCACGTAGTCGCGGAAGTAGGCGTTATTTTCGAGGACGTACCGGATCAGCCCGCCGAGGAAGACGATGTCGCTGCCGGCGCGGAGGGGTGCGTAGGTGTCGGCCATCGCCGAGGTCCGGGTGAACCGCGGGTCGACGTGGAGGACCTTGGCGCCGGCGAGCTTGGCCTGCATGACGAAGCGGAAGGCCACCGGGTGGCACTCCGCCATGTTCGAGCCCATGATGAGGATCGCGTCGGCGAACCGCACGTCCATCTGGCTGGTCGTGGCGCCGCCCCGTCCGAACGAAGTGCCCAGACCGGGCACGGTCGAGCTGTGTCAGATGCGTGCCTGGTTCTCGAGATAGATCAGGCCCAGGGCCCGGCAGAGCTTGAGCTGGACGTAATTCCACTCGTTGTCCATCGTCGCCCCGCCGAGCGAAGCGATCGTGGCGCAGTGGTTGACCTTCTTCTCCACCGGCTTGCCCTCGATGCCGACACCCTTCCAGGTCTCGGTGAAGGTGGCGTCGCGGGTGGACTTGACCCGTTCGGCGATCCGGCCCATGGCCCAGTCGAGGTCCTTCTCGACCCAATCCTTCGCGTAGGGTGCGCGATACTTGACCTTGGTCAGCCTCTGGTCGTTGACGGCGAGTTGGAACGTGGCCGACCCCTTGGGGCAGAGCGTCCCCCGGTTGATCGGGCTGTCGGGATTCCCCTCGATGTTGACGATCTGCCCCTCGCGGACGCTGACGATCTGGGCGCATCCGACCGCGCAATACGGGCAGATGCTCGGTACCTCGCGGGCCCCCCGGATTTTGAGCTTGGGGACGGCCGCGGCCACCGGCTTGAGGTCGAGTCCGAGCCCCGCCAGGGTGCCGACCGTCAGGCCCGTCCCGCGGAAGAACTGCCGACGATTCGTCGTATGACCGTTCATCGTTCGATGGACCTCCGAGTGACTTAGGCGACCCCAACTTCGAGAACCGAGGAGGACCACAAACCACTCCTTGCAATCGCTTCGCAGAATCGGTCTCTTACCGGCCAGCGCCAGCCGCGGCCGCTCCTCGGGCTTTGTCTGCTTCAGCCAGATGACCTCCGGGCCTCCACCCGCCAATTCACGATCGTGACCCTCACAAGGACATTGGCCGTAACCCAGAAGAGCGACGAGGCGAGGGAGAATTCGAGTGCATTCAGGGGAGATAGTTCGGGGACCTGCCGGACGAAATCCCTGATCCTCATGAGGAATAACAGGAGACATAGGGGGCCCAGCATCACCAGGAAGAACCCCGATAGCAGCCAGAGACCGGGGTCGGTCCTCCATTTTTGAAAGCAACCGCAGCACGAGCCGAGGCAGACTGCGGCCACTCCCGTGACGAGTCCCAATCCTTCGAACCAGGATGCAAGCCAGAAGAGAGCGAATCCGGACAGTAGAAACCAATGCCCTCGGCCGATGAGCCAGGTCGATCGTTTTTCGCTCATGATCATCCTGGATTCCCTCTTCTGCGAAATGCCCTGCAACGAAAATACCAGAATCGAGCGGGCAAAGGAGTCCCCATGACCCTCCCTCGCGACGGGGGCACCTCGGTAGACTGCAAGGGAGCGGGAATACGGTGCTCCACGTGAGGGACGTCCATGGCGGGAGATGGGAACACGCCCGTGGCGATGCCCAACGACCCCCGGATGCGCGGGTTCCGGTCGCGGACGGGGGTAGACGAGGCGGTCGCCACCATCGTGGGGCGTGTCCGTGCCCTGGGGGCCGAGTCGATCGACGCGGCCCAGGCCGCCGGACGGATCCTGGCGATCGAGGTGGTGGCGGGCGAGCCGGTCCCCCCCTTCGACCGGGCGGCGATGGACGGCTACGCGGTCCGGGGCGAGGAAACGTTCGGCGCCTCGTCGTACAACCCGGCCCGGTTCCGCCTCGTGGGCACCGCCCGGCCTGGCCACGCCTGCCACGTCGAGGTCGGCCCCGGAGAGGCGATCCAGATTGCGACCGGGTCGGCCCTCCCCCGGGGCGCCGACACCGTCGTCAAGGTAGAATCGACGCACTTGGAGGACGATGCCGTCTGGGTGAGCGAGCCGACCCCGCCCGGCCGGCACGTCGGGCGCCGCGGCGAGGACATCGCGGCCGGCACGGTCGTCCTCAAGGCGGGACGCGTCCTCCGCCCGCAAGACCTCGGCGTCCTCAGCTCCATCGCCGCGCGCTCGATCGACGTCGTCCGACGCCCGGACGTCGCGGTGATCATCACCGGCGACGAGCTGCTCCCGCCCGGGACGCCGGCCCTCGGCTCCCAGATCGCCGACGCCAACTCCGTCATGCTCGCGGCGCTGATCGCCCGCGACGGCGGGATCGCCCGGGTGATCGGCCCCTTGCCCGACGATCGCGACCGCATTCGCCGGGAGATCGCCGACGCGTCGGCTTCGGCCGATGCCGTCCTGATCTCGGGAGGGAGCTCGGCGGGCCCCGAGGACCACGCCCCCGGCCTCGTCGCCGAGCTGGGCGAACTGGCGGTCCACGGCGTCGCCCTCCGACCGGCCGGGCCGGCGGGGATCGGCTTCCTCGGCGAGAGGGGGGTCCCCGTCGTCCTCCTGCCGGGCAACCCCGTCAGTTGCCTCTGCGCCTACGACTTCTTCGGCGGCCCGATCGTCCGCCTCCTGGGGGGCCGCCCGCGCGGCTGGCCCTACCGCTCGTCCTCGTTCCCGATGGCTCGAAAGCTCGTCTCGGTCGTCGGCCGCGTCGATTACGCCAGGGTCCGGATCGTGCAGGATCGGGTCGAGCCGCTGGCGATCAGCGGCGCGTCGATCCTGTCGAGCACGACCCGCGCCGACGGGTTCGTTGTCGTCCCGGCCGACCTGGAGGGCTACCCCATCGGGGCGAATGTCACCGTCTGGCTCTACGACTCATATTCTTCGACTGATCCATCGTAAGGGCGGATGACCGAGAGAGGAGTGGCGTGGCCCGCGAACAAGAGCAATTCCTGGACGTCGTGGACCGCGAGACGGCCGAACGCCGATGGCTGGAGGCCATCCGCCCGCGCGTGCTGGGGGCGGAGCGGGTCGCGCTGGCGATAAGCCTGGGACGGGTGCTGGCGAGCGACGTGATCACCGAGGTCGACGTCCCCGCGTTCGACCGCTCGAACGTCGACGGCTTTGCGCTCCGCGCCGAGGAGACCTTCGGCGCGGCGGAGGAGTCTCCGAGGAGGTTCCGGCTCAACGGCGAGGAGCTGGCCACGGGCGTCGTGCCGCGCCAGGTCGTCGGGCCCGGGACGGCGACGCCGATCGCGACGGGGGGCATGACGCCGCGAGGGGCCGACGCCGTCGTGATGGTCGAGCACTCGGCCATCGAAGGTGAGGGCCTGCTCGTGCTCCGGCCGGTCGCGCCGGGATCGGGCGTCACGTTCGCCGGGACCGACATGGCACGTGGGGAGCTGGTCCTGAGACGAAGCACGCGCCTGACCTCGCGCGAGACGGGGGTCCTGGCCGCCATCGGCCGGGACGAGATCGAGGTCATCCGCCGGCCGACCGTGGCGATCCTCTCGACGGGGGATGAGATCATCGCGCCGGGGACCCCGAGCCGACCGGCGTCGGTCTACGACGCGAATGCGACGATGCTCGCCGACGCCGTCCGCGAGATCGGGGGCGAGCCGCTCGCGCTGGGAATCGTCGGCGACGAGGAATCGGCACTCGAGGCGGCGCTCGGGCGGGCCCTGGGTTGCGACATCGTGCTCCTGAGCGGGGGGACGAGCAAGGGGGGCGGCGACCTCTCGTATCGGGTCCTGGCGAAGCGGACCCCCGGGATCGTCGTCCACGGGGTGGCGCTGAAGCCGGGCAAGCCGATCTGCCTGGGCGCCGTGGGAACGACCCCGGTGGCGATCCTGCCGGGCTTCCCGACCTCGGCGATCTTCACCTTCCACGAGTTCATCGCCCCCTTGATCCGCCACCTCGCCGGGGCACGGTCCGAGGCGCGCGAGACGGTGGCCGCCCGGATGCCCGCCCGGTTCAACAGCGAGGTCGGCCGGACGGAGTACCTGCTCGTCAACCTCGTGGCCGGTCCCCGGGGACTCGGCGCCTACCCCTTGGGGAAGGGTTCGGGGTCAGTAACCACCTTCAGCCACGCGGACGGGTTCGTGGTCATCCCCAGGGCCCGGGAATACCTCGAGGCCGGCGAGGAGGTCTCGGTGGTCCCGCTCGGCCGAGGGACCGCGCCGGCCGACCTGGTCTCGATCGGCTCGCACTGTATAGGCCTCGACGCCCTGCTCGGCCGCCTCATTGACCAGGGCATCACCTCCAAGACGATCTGGGTCGGATCGCAGGGGGGCTTGCTCGCCGCGGGACGGGGCGAGTGCGACCTCTCGGGGGTCCACCTCCTCGACCCGGAGACGGACGTCTACAACCGTCCTTTCCTCCCCGATGGGGTCCGGCTCTTCCCCGGCTACGGCCGGATGCAGGGGGTTGTCTTCCGGCCGGGCGACCCGCGCTTCGGTGGATGCTCCGTCGCCGATGCGATCGATCGGGCCGCGGGGGACCCCGGCTGCCACATGGTCAACCGCAACCGGGGGAGCGGGACGCGAGTGCTGATCGATGCGCTCCTCGCGGGCAGGCGTCCCCCGGGCTTCGCGGTCGAGGCGCGGTCGCACAACGCGGTCGCCGCGGCCGTGGCGCAAGGCCGGGCCGATTGGGGCCTCGCCATTGCGCCCGTGGCGGCCCTGTACGGGCTCGCGTTCCTCCCGGTCCGCCAGGAGCGGTATGACTTCGCCATCCCCGAATCCCGGTGGGACCGCCCGGCCGTCGCCGCCTTCCGCGATACGCTCGTACGGCCCGAAGTCCGGCGAGCGCTCACAGACCTCGGCTTCCTGCTCGATGAGGCATCTTCATGACCCCCGGCGGCGTGGTCCTTTGCGGCGGGCAGAGCCGGAGGATGGGCCAACCCAAGGCCTGGCTCCCGTTCGGCCCCGAACGGTTGCTCCAGCGCGTCGTTCGCCTCGTCGGCGAGGCGGCCCGCCCGATCGTCGTCGTCGCCGCCCCCGATCAGGAGCTCCCCCCCCTCCCCGACTGGGCCTCGATCGCCCGCGATCCGGTCTCGGGCCGGGGCCCGCTCCAGGGCCTCGCCGCCGGCCTGGCCGCCCTCCCCGAGTCCGTCGACCTGGCTTACGCCACCGCGACCGACGTCCCCTTCCTGCAACCCGCCTGGATCCATCGACTCGTCGACCTGATGGGCGATCACGACCTGGCGATCCCCTTCCTCGAAGGCTATCACCACCCCCTGGCCGCCCTCTATCGCCGCGC
>JAABUR0100008325.1_pt1 | contig 12003 bp, 13 predicted proteins | sample 5560091 | NCBI WGS metagenome assembly JAABUR01 (sample SAMN10711879, study PRJNA513375) | rock metagenome | isolation source: Antarctica rocks | place: Antarctica: Victoria Land, University Valley sud
ACCACGGTCAGCACGACCACGAGCACGAAGACGACGTTGAAGACGTCGACCGCCCGCGGCACCCGCTCGGCTATCGGAATCGCTGCCAACACGATCGGAACGGCGCCCCGGAGGCCAGCTAGCGACAAGAAGCCCTGCTCCCGCCACGGCAGCTTCAGCGGCAGAGCGCAGACGACGACGCTGAGCGGGCGAGCCAGCAGCGTCAGGACCGCGCCGATAACGACACCGCCAACCAAGTGCTCGACATCGAAATCCGACGGCGACACGAGCAGCCCCAACATGATGAACAGGCCGATCTGCGCCAGCCAGGCGAACCCTTCGGCAAACGAGCGCGTCGAGCTTCGGTGCGGGAGTTCGGAGTTACCCAGCCAGAGGGCAGTGATGTATACCGCGGCGAACCCGCTGGCGTGCAGTGCCGACGCGCCGGCGTACGACAGCACCGCGATGGCCAGGACAGTGATCGGGTAGAGGCCGGACGCGGGCAACGCCACGCGGCGCAACATGACGGCGCCGGCCAGCCCGGCGAGAGCTCCGAGAAGCACGCCTCCCACGAGCTCGTAGACGACGATGCCCACGAAACCGAGAGGACCGCCCTCGATGCCACCGGGTGCGCTGAGCAGCACCACCAGCAGCACGGTGGGAGCGTCGTTGAGGCCGGACTCGACCTCCAGCGCACCGCGCAGGGACGGACGAAGTGGCACCGATCTCAGCACCGTGAAGACGGCGGCGGCATCGGTCGGCGACGTGATCGCGCCCACCAGCAGGGCCAGCTCCCAGGGGAGGTCGAGGACGTAGTGAGCGACCAGCGCCACCACCACGACACTGACAGTGATTCCAAGCGTGGCAAGCAGCAGCCCCACCGTGAGCGACGGGCGTACATCGGCCCATTTCGTGGTGAGACCTCCCTCGGTCAGGATCACCACCAAGGCGGCGAAACCCAACGCGTGCGCGGTCTTGGCATCGTCGAAGTGGATGCCGAGCACAGCCTCTCCGAGCAGGATGCCCATGGCGAGGTAGATCAGCAGACTGGGCAGGCCTATCCGGACCGACGCCCGGACCGCGAGGATCGCAAGCAGCAAGATGACCGAGCCGGCCAGCAGCATCCGGTCGAGCGTGTCGGCGTCCACGGCCCAACCCTAGAGTCGAACTATCGAAGATGCGGTGGAGACGAAGGCGCGGCATCAGCCGGGCGCGGCAGGCGAAGGTCACGGACCCCTGCAGTTGCCGACTCGAGCCGGCGTCAGCCCCTCATGAGTCTGGCTGATCTTCGCGGCAGTCGCGTTGATGACGCGTTGCAATTCGAGCTGACGTTGCCAGAGTTCCAAGCGGATTGGGATCACTGAGCACGGTCAGCAACATCTGGAGAGGTCGACGCAGGATCGGACAGCTTGGCCCTGTCGTGCTCCGACGCGATTCGGTCGATCTTCGAGTCCAGCCGATTCATGCGGGCGTGGCTCCGCTCAGCCGCCGAAACATCGTCTGCGCCCGATGTGGGGTCGCGAACAATCTCGGCCTCCAGGTCGCGTCGATTGGCGGCGTCGTCACGAAGGTCAGCTTGGGCATCACGCTCGTCTGCCGCTGACCGGATGGTTTCGGCGGCCTCGGTACGCTCGGCGAACACGGCATCCCGCGCGTCCGCCAGAGCCTCCCGCGCCTCTGACAACGCATCGCGCGCGTCGGCCGCCCGGTCACGTTCGTCGGCCAGCTCGTCACGTCCGCTGCCTCTGCCCTGCTCACCGTTGGTGTCCTGCTCAGTCATTCCCCATCACCCTGCCTCAGCTCAGCCACGCTTCCCTACTCCGATGAACGGCATGGACGGTCAACCGTGTCTGGGCGCCTGTTTCGTCTCGATCGCTCTTACTACTATGCGCTCCTGACAGCTCGAATGCCGAACGAGCTTGGGTCCGTCCTAGGCGTGTGTCGAGATGTCGGACCAGCTTCGTTGGGCGGGTAGGTGCAGACGCCCGAAGGGTTTCGTCTCGAACGCGGTAGTCAGCTCGTCTGAGGTCATTGGCTTGGCGTAGTGAAAGCCCTGAGCAGCCTCGCAGCCGATCGCGACCACGTGGTCGTGTTGACGCTTGGTCTCTACACCTTCGGCGGTCACCCAGAGGCCCAACGAGTGGGCGAGGTTGGTGACCGCGGCGATGATCGCGTCGCCTGCATTCGCGTTCCCAATCTCGGCGACGAAACTTTGGTCGATTTTGATGATGTCGACGGGGAACCGGTGCAGGTGGCTCAGCGAGGAGTACCCGGTTCCGAAGTCGTCCAGAGCCACCCGCACTCCCAGGTCCTTCAGGCGGTTGACAATGGCCACGGCGTGTCCTCCATCATCGAGGAAGAGAGTCTCCGTGATCTCCAAGATCAACGCCGACGGGTCCATGCCGATGCTGTTCAAAACCTCGGCGACGGTGTCTGGGAAGTCCTGAACCATCAGCTGTCCGGCGGACACATTCACCGCAAGGTCAAGTGGCTGCCCGCCAGATGCGGCCAACCAGTTCAGGTGCTCTTGGCAGCTGCGTTGCAGTACCCAGGCGCCGATATCCACGATCAGTCCGTCCTCCTCGGCCATGGAGACCGTCGTCGAGGCGGGGATCGGCCCACGGCTGGGGTGCGTCCAGCGCAGAAGTGCCTCGACCCCGGTGACGAGCCCATCAGCGGCACGCACGATTGGTTGGTAGGACACATCCAGGTTGCCGCGGGCGAAGGCATCCGAGAGATGATCTCGGTGCAGCTGGAGGTGGCCGTCGAGGGGTTTGACCTCTCGCAGGTCAAGCACTTGATGCCGGGCACCTCCTTGGCGTTTTGCCTGGTACATGGCTGCGTCAGCGTCTCGGATCAGCCTGGAACCGATTTCATGCGCTCCGCCGGCGAACGCCATCCCGACGCTCGCCGTGATGGGGACCTGGATCGTCGCTTCGTCGTCGTCGATCGTGAAGGGAGCGGTAAAGGCGTCGACAATCCGGCGGGCCAGCACCTCGACATCGGAAGGATCGTGGAGGTCCTCACACAAGATCACAAACTCGTCGCCGGAAATACGGGCGAGCGTGTCCCCTGGCCGGACGAGGGACAGCAACCGGTGAGCGACCGCGACGAGCAGCGCGTCACCGATCATGTGGCCGTAGGTGTCATTGACCTGTTTGAAGTTGTCGAGGTCCGCGAAGAGCACCGCAACAGCTGCATGTGTGCGCTCCGCGCGGAGTGTGGCGTGTTGCAGCCTTTGCTGGAGAAGCGCCCGGTTCGCCAGACCGGTAAGAGGATCACGCAGCGCGCTAGCGCGAAGTCGATCTGCCGCTTCGTGGAGTTCTTGGCGGGCCTGGGCGTTGAGAAGATAGGCACAGGTGACGTCGGCGAGGGTCTGCGCCGCGGCCGTATCCGACTCATCCAACGGACCAGCGACATCACGATAAAGGTCCAAGGCCCCAATCTGGCCGAACTCGTGGCGCAGCGGGAAGGTAAACACTGCTGCCAGCCCGGCCTCGGTCGCAGCAGCGCAAAAGTCCGGAAAGCGATCATCTCCGCTCGTCACGTCGGGCACGACGACTGCCTGCCCCGACTCGTACGCCGTCAAGCATGGACCCTCCCCCGTCGACGACTGCAGCTTCTCGTAGAGAAGGGCGTCCTCGTCTGACGCGGCGATGTAATGCGGGCGCGTCCCCGGCGAGATCAACGTGACTCCTGCGGAGGTCACGGGTAAGACCTCGACGATCCGTTCCACCAGATGATCAAGGATTCCTTGAATTGGGAAATCCGTCACAAGCGTGCGCGCGAACTCACTGAGAACCGCTGACAACTGGCGCTCCTCGATCACGCCAACCTCCCAAACACGAGCCGGCTCAGTTTGGCACATGTTCACTGCCATTCGCGCGCCTAGGGTGTGCCCATTTCACGCTGGCGGCTCTCGAAGAACTCATCGGGCACCGTTTTGCGCTGACACGCCCCGTTTCCCGGCAGCGCCTCGAAGTGTTCGCTCATGGGCGATCCGCGCGGGCTCAGGAGCTGGCGAGTTGAAAGTGCCAGATGATGGCGGCAGGGGTGTCGCGGAAGGCCGCATTGGTGGCCTCGGGGCAATCGGGTGCAGGGACCAGATGTCGGGGGTGTCGCCGGCGACACATCTCGCGATCGGCTCCGGGTCGCCGGCGGCGTACCGGTTCGGTCGAGGAGTGGTGACCGGCGGCGGGGCTCGACGCACCGACGAACGTGAGACCCAGCGGCAATGCCGAGGTTCTCCCGGTCTGGGTGGTGCCGGCGTTCGCGCGTGTGAATGGCGGTGGCGGTGGGATTTGAACCCACGGTGGGCTTGCACCCACACACGCTTTCGAGGCGTGCTCCTTAGGCCGCTCGGACACGCCACCGCGCAGTAGGTTACCGGAGCCGACGGCGCCCGCTGAAATTGGAGATGACCCGACGATGAAGCGGTCAGCGCTGGCCTTCGAAGAAGGCCCGCAGCATTGCCCCCGACTCGTCGGCGAGGACGCCACCGACAACCTCGGGGCGGTGGTTCAGACGACGATCGCGGATCACGTCCCACAGCGATCCAGCCGCCCCGGCCTTGGGATCGTACGCGCCAAAGACCACGCGTTCGAGCCGCGCCAGCACGATCGCCCCCGCACACATCGTGCACGGCTCGAGCGTGACGACGAGTGTGCAGCCGTCGAGCCTCCACCGCCCCAGCTGCCTCCCGGCGGCTCTCAGCGCCACCACCTCGGCATGGGCGGTGGGGTCGCGACGGGCCTCCCGCTCATTGGCCGCGGATGCCAAAGGCTCACCGTGGGGCCCGAGCACGACAGCACCGACGGGTACGTCGAAGGACGAGGAGTGGCCGCGGGCGACCGCCATCGCCTGGCGCATCGCGCCGTCCCACGCACCTGCGCCCGGGGGCTGCGATGCAGTAGGGGTCATCGCGCGGAGTCTCAGGCGAGGACCGTGTCGAGCATCTCGTCGAAGTCGCGGCCGAACCCCAGGCGGCCGGCGATGTCGCCGAGCAGCTCGTCGGGGTAGAGGTCGAGATCATCACACATGGCGCCTAGCTCGCTCGCCGCAACGCCAAGGTCAGCCAAGATCGAGAGGTCGCCGGCCGGTTGGGCTCGGTCGTCGTCCTCGTCCGGCGGCGGCAGCTCGAGCCGGGCGATGACTGCTGCCGCCAGTGGCGACTCCGTGGCCGCGCCGACGTCCGAAAGCAACAGCCGTACGTGAGCACCGGCGACGCGCGCGAGCAGGAAGTACTCCTCATCGACGCTGACCAGCCCAACAGTGCCGACCTCGGAGGGAAGCTGCGCGAGGGCGCGGAGCAAGACGTCGAGCTCCGACGCGGCGCTGGGCGGCAACGCCGACAGGGTCCACACTCCGTCCTCCCGTGAAGCGGCGACCGCGAAGTCGATCCCGGCCGTCGCTTCTGCGTCATTCGAGCCCATGGTCCGATGGTCCCAGATCCAAGCCTGGTTGACGACCCGCGGCCCCGCCCTGCTTCGCTCACGGGGCACTATGTTGTCCCCCATGCACACCGTCGTCATCGACCATCCCCTCGTCGCCCACAAGCTCACCGCGTTGCGGGACCAGGACACCGCCTCTCCCACGTTTCGGCGGCTGGCCGACGAACTTGTGACGCTGCTGGCCTACGAGGCCACCCGCGAGGTCCGCACCGAGGCCGTCAACATCACCACACCGGTGTCCGCCGCGGTAGGCGTCAAGCTGGCTGCGCCCAAGCCGCTGGTCGTCCCGATCCTGCGCGCCGGTCTCGGGATGCTGGAGGGGATGGTCCGGTTGCTGCCCACGGCCGAGGTCGGCTTCCTCGGGATGATCCGCAACGAAGACACACTCAAGGCGTCGACGTACGCCGAGCGTCTGCCCGACGACCTGTCCGGACGTCAGTGCTACGTGCTTGACCCCATGCTCGCGACCGGCGGCACGCTCGGCGCCGCGATCAGGTTTCTTGTCGACCGGGGGGCCGGTCACATCACGGCGATCTGCCTGCTGGCTGCGCCCGAGGGTTGCGCACGGCTGGAGCGGGAGCTCGACGGGCTCGACATCCCCGTCACGGTGGTCACGGCCGCGATGGACGAGAGACTCAACGAGAAGGGGTACATCGTGCCTGGCCTGGGCGACGCCGGCGACAGGCTCTACGGCGTGGTGGGCTGACCCCACTGTGGACAGCGGCGCCAAGAACGACCCCTGACGTCGTCGTGCGTCGGCAGCTGGGTCGCCTAGTAGCCTCCGCCCCCGCCGCCTCCACCGCTGCCACCGCCGCTCCCGCCGCCGTATACCAGCGCGACGACGGCCAGCAGGATCACCACCGCTAGCACCGCCATGATCAACCAGCGCTTGCTCATCACGTCAGTCACCTCCTGCCATCAAGAAACTCAGCTGCCGAAGCTCTACACCTGCCCTCTCGCCGAGAGTCACAGAGACTTCACGGCCGAGAGCAGCTTGCTCATCGTGTCTTTCGCGTCGCCGAAGAGCAGGGTCGTCTTGGGATCGAAGAGCAGCTCGTTCTCGATGCCGGCGAAACCCGGCCGCATCGAACGCTTCATGAAGATGACTTGCTTTGCCTCGTCGGCGTTCAGGATCGGCATGCCATAGATGGGTGCGCCCGGCGTCGTCTTCGCGGCGGGATTGACGACATCGTTGGCACCGACGACGAGGACCACGTCGGCCTGCTTGAACTCGCCGTTGATGTCGCCCATCTCCTTGAGCTGCTCGTACGGCACCTGCGCCTCCGCGAGCAGCACATTCATGTGGCCGGGCATCCGACCAGCGACAGGGTGGATGGCGTAGTCGACGGCGATTCCCTTCGCCATCAGCACGTCGACGAGCTCGCGCAGGGTGTGCTGGGCCTGTGCCACTGCCAGACCGTAGCCGGGCACGATGATGACCCGGTTGGCATAGCCGAGCAGGATCGCGACGTCTGCCGGCCCGGCGGAGCGGACGGGTCGGTCGGAAACTTCGCCGGCACCCAGGGTCGATCCGCCCTTGAGCGCACCGAAGAGAGTGTTGGCGAGCGACCTGCCCATGGCTGTCGCCATCATCTTTGTCAAGAACGTGCCGGACGCGCCCACGAGGGTGCCCGCCACCAGCAGCAGGGTGTTGCCGAGCACGTAGCCACCGGCCGCGACCGTCAGACCGGTGAACGCGTTGAGAAGGGAGATGACGATCGGCACGTCGGCGCCGCCGACGGGCAAGACCAGGAGTACGCCGAGCAGCAGCCCCGCCACGCCGACCAGGGTGCCCACCCACATGGCGGCATCGGCCACCAGCAGCACGCTGAGCCCCAGTCCCGCCAGCAGGGTCAGCGCGAAAGCGACAGGCAGCCCGGAGAAGGTGACCGGCCTGGTGGTCATCAGCTCCTGCAGTTTCGCGAAGGTCACCATCGATCCCGAGAAGCTCACCGACCCCACCAGGATGGTGAACGCCGTGGCCACCAGGTCGAACGTCGGCACGTCGCCGACGCCAACTTTACCGATCACCTCCTGGAGCTCCAGCAGGGCCACCAGGGCGGCCGCCCCACCACCGACGCCGTTGAACAGCGCCACCAGCTGCGGCATCTGGGTCATCTGCACCTGCTGCGCGCCGATCACACCGATGACAGTGCCGATCGCGATGGCGACCAGGATCCACACCTCGTGCTCGAGATCCACCGCGAAGAACACCGTGACACATGCCAGCACCGCACCGACCGCGCCGATCAGGTTGCCGTTTCGGGCGGTCCTCGGCGACGACAACCCCCTCAACGCCAAGATGAAGCACACAGCGGCAGCCAGGTAGCACAGTTGTGCCCACGTCGGCGTCATGCCTTCGGCTCCTGACGTTTGCGGCGCCCGAACATCTGCAACATCCGGTCGGTCACCACGAAGCCGCCAACCATGTTGATCGTCGCGAGGACGATCGCGACCAGGCCCACCACGAGCGGGCCTGTCGAGTCGGTGAATCCGGTGACGAGGATCGCGCCGACCAGGATCACCCCGTGGATGGCGTTCGCACCGGACATGAGTGGCGTGTGCAGCGTGGACGAGACTTTCGAGATGACCTCGACGCCGACGAACAGGCTCAGCACGAAGATCGTGAGCCAGACGATGGGCTCGCTCATTCTCGACCCTCCAAGGCTGCTCGGGTGGGTTCGTGCACCACCTCACCGGCATGTGTGACACACGTACCGGCAACGATCTCGTCGTCGAAGTCGGGCACGAAACCCAGGTCGCTCGTCATCAGCGTGACGATGTTGAGCAGGTTCTGCGCATAGAGCCGGCTCGCCGGCGTCGGCATCTGGCTTGGCACGTTCGCAGCACCCCAGATCTGGGCGCCTCCCATGGGGACCACGGCGCCAGGTACGGAGCCCTCCACATTCCCGCCGGACTCCGCGGCGAGGTCGACGACCACCGACCCCGGTTTCATCGCTTCCACCATCGCAGCCGTGACAAGCTTCGGCGCCGCCCGGCCGGGGACGGCCGCGGTGGTGATGAGCGCGTCCGCAGCAGCGATGTAGGGCGCCAGCAGCTCGCGCTGCCGGTCGGCGCGGTCCTCGGTCATCTCCCGCGCATAACCGCCGCTGCCTTCCAGCGAGTCCAGCTCCAGCTCGATGGCGATGGCTCCCATCGACCGGATCTCCTCGGCCGCTGCGGCGCGGACGTCGTATGCCCTCACGACCGCACCGAGCCGCTTCACCGTGGCGATCGCCTGCAACCCGGCGACGCCGGCGCCGAGAACGACGACCTCCGCGGGCGGAACCGTCCCCGCCGCGGTCATGTTCAGCGGGAAGAACCGCCGCAGCCGCCCCGCCGCCACGACCGCGCAGCGGTAACCGGCGACGAGTGCCTGCGAGCTGAGGGCGTCCATCGACTGGGCGCGGGAGATTCGCGGCACCAGCTCCATGGCGAAGGCCGTGACCTGCTGGTCTCTCAGGTCGGTTACCAGGTCGAGGGCCTGTGCGGTGGGCAGGAAGGAGAACGTCGCCGCACCGGGCTTCAGCGCCCGCACTTGGCTCTTGGTGAGCGGCTGCACCGACAGCACCACATCGACGTCGCCGAGCGCCAGAGCCTCGACGGCGGCGCCCGCGTCGACGTACTCCGAGTCGGGGTGCATCGCTCCGAGGCCAGCACGTGGTTCGACGACGACATCGAATCCAAGGTCCGTCAGCTGGCCGACGAGCTCGGGCACCATGGCGACGCGCGCTTCACCCTCGCGGGTCTCGTTCACAACGGCGAGGAGCACGTGCTGAACCTAGAGCAAAGCCACCGCATCTGACACCATCTGGCTCGGGTGTCTCACAACAACGGCGCTGGCGACGATCTACGTACCCTGAGTCTTGTCAGCCCCTGCACCACGGGATTGAGATGTCTCTGGGAGCGTCTCCCCTCGTCAGCCTGCGAGAGCGGTACAGAGATTTTCCGCGGAACCGTTCTTGCCGAGCACCAGCGTCTTGCTGCCGTCAGGGTTCACCGTCAGCCGCGAGTCCTTCCCGCTGACGTAGTAGATGCCCGGCGCCATCTCGTTGCCCGGTGCGATGCTGGTGGTGAAGTGGCCGGAGAGAACCGTGATGCGCCCGAACGAACCGTCTGGGCGGTACTCGATGAGGGCGCGGCCGTTGACGTTCTTCGTCAGCGTCTCACCGGTGTCGTGGTTGGTGAAGGCGATCTTGAGCAGGCCTTTGAACAACTCCACCTTGTCGGTCCCGTCGGCGTAGGTCTCGAGTACCCGATATGCCTCGTGGTCGCTGACCACGTGCGCGTCCACCTGGAAGGTGCAGGCATCGCCTGCCGCGACCGTGAAGTCCGGTTCGCGGTAGGTGATCCAAGGCGACGAGGACTGATCGGCGTCGACGGGGCCGGCGGCCAGCCCCAGGCCGGTGAACGCAAAGGCGGTGACCGCAGCAAGTGTGCTGAGCTTGCGCATGGACGAACTCTCCTAACCAGTAAGTCTGCTTCTAACAGTTAGTAGGGCATCACACGTGCAGGTAACGATTCAAGGCCCAAATGACGGGCCGCATGTTGCTGAAGCGGCAGAGCCGCGGATGTCCCTGTCAGGGTTGAAGCCTCAGTACGCGTACGGGTACTGCGTCCAGTCCGGCGCGCGCTTCTCGAGGAAGGAGTCGCGACCCTCGGCGCCCTCATCGGTCCCGTACGCCAGTCGGGTGGCCTCACCGGCGAACATCTGCTGCCCGACAAGACCGTCGTCGATCAGATTGAAGGCGTACTTGAGCATCCGCTGCGCTGTCGGCGACTTCCCGTTAATCCTGCGAGCCCACTCCAGTGCGGTCTGCTCGAGCTCGGCGTGTGGCACGACGGCGTTGACCATTCCCATCCGGTGAGCGGCATCGGCGTCGTACTCCTGGCCAAGGAAAAAGATCTCACGCGCGAACTTCTGGCCGACCTGCCGAGCAAGGTACGCCGACCCGAAGCCGCCGTCGAAAGACGCCACGTCGGCGTCGGTCTGCTTGAAGCGCGCCCGCTCGGCGGACGCCAAGGTGAGGTCACACACGACGTGCAGACTGTGGCCACCGCCGGCCGCCCAACCGGGCACGACACAGATCACCACCTTGGGCATGAACCGGATCAACCGCTGGCACTCGAGAATGTGCAGCCTGCCCAAGCGCGACGGGTCGACCGTGTCGGCAGTCTCGCCCTCGGCGTACTGGTATCCCGCTCTGCCGCGGATGCGCTGGTCACCGCCCGAGCAGAACGCCCACCCTCCGTCCTTCGGCGACGGTCCGTTGCCGGTGAGCAGCACACATCCGACGTCGGGTGACATCCGGGCATGCTCCAGGCAGCGGTGCAGCTCGTCGACGGTGTGCGGGCGGAACGCGTTGCGCACTTCGGGACGGTCGAACGCGATCCGCACGGTGCCCTGGTCGACCGCCCGGTGGTAGGTGACGTCCGTCAGCTCGTCAAAGCCGTCCACCTCCACCCACGCGTGCGGGTCGAAGATCTCGGACACCTCTGCTTGCGCCATGCCGCCGACCCTAGCGCCGCCGTCACCGGCTGAGGCTTCGCACCATGACCTGGGTCTGCGGGTTCAGCTCACCGAGCTTCGACCACCCGCGAGACAGGTAGAGCCGGACCGCTGGAGAGTCTGAGCTGTCGGTGCCGAGGAGAGCCCTGTCTGGGGTGACGCCGTCGAGGAGCCTGTCATGCAGCCGCACGCCGATGCCTCGTCGCCGATGGCAGGCGAGGACCGCGAGCTCGACGAACTCGAAGTGGCCACCGACCCAGCGGTCGGCGACACGGCTGGGCAGTGCGGAAACGACGAGGTCCGACCAGTACTGCCCGCGTTCGCCGACGTAACCCCAAGCGAATCCGACGAGCCCGCCGTCGTCGTGGGCGACGCTCAAGCGGAAACCCTCCCGGGCGCGATGTCGGTCATACATGTTGGTGCGCCAGTCGGACGGGTCTGGCTGGTCGCCGAAGACCGCGTCGTACACCTGGTAGACCTCGGCGGCGTGTTCGCCGGCGCGCTGCGGACCCCAAAGGTCGACCGCGATCACGCAACCACGGACCCCCCGCGTGCGGCGACCGCCTCCTGCCGCCGGACGGCTCGACGCCCCAGCAGCAGGTAGGTGAGGAACGGCAGCACGAGCGCGACCATCACGCCGAGGTTGGCATACGTCCACGGCCCCTCCAGCTTGGGCCCGAGGCCGAACGGTTCGAGCAAGTAACCCTGCCAGCCGAACCCCGCCGCCTCGGGCGGGAAGCCATCGGCGGCGGTGCTGACGACCAGTCCCCAGCCGATGACGGTCGAGACGACCATCGAGCCGAGCGCAGCCGGGTTGACCGCGCCGTAACGCCCCCGGGCGTCGAACAGGTCGGCGTCGTCGTAGTCGCGGCGCCGAAGCAGCAGGTCGGCGAGGAAGACGCCGCACCACGCCGCGATCGGCACGGCGAGGGTGACCAGGAACGCGAAGAACGGCGTGAGGAAGTCGCCCGCGAACCAGACGATGTAGATGGTGCCGACCACCATGATGACGCCGTCGAGTGCGGCCGCCGCCCAACGCGGCGCCGGCAGACCCAGCGTCAGCAA
>JAABUR0100008326.1_pt1 | contig 12002 bp, 13 predicted proteins | sample 5560091 | NCBI WGS metagenome assembly JAABUR01 (sample SAMN10711879, study PRJNA513375) | rock metagenome | isolation source: Antarctica rocks | place: Antarctica: Victoria Land, University Valley sud
CAGCGTAGTCAGCGTCACCTGACGCCGCGCGACGGCGGTCGACCAGAACCGCGATGCCCTCGGAGATCAAGAACAGCGCCACCATCGGCAACGCCAGCAGCAGCATCGTGATGGGGTCGGTCGAGGGTGTGGCAACGGCGGCGAAGACGAACGTCGCGAACACGATCCACGAGCGCCATCTCGCCAGTTGGGTGGCGCGCACCACTCCAGCGAGGTTCAACAAGACGACGAAGAGCGGAATCTCGAACGACACGCCGAAGACCAAGAGGATGCGCAGCATGAAGTTGAGATAGTGCTCGGAGTCGATCAGGTTCGAGACACCGTCGGGGGTGAAGCCGAGAAGCACCTCCAAACCCTTCGGCAAAACGAAGTACCCGAGCGCCACTCCTGAGGCGAACAGCGGCCCAGCGATCGCGACGAAGAGCAGCGTCCACTTCTTCTCCGTGCGGTGCAGACCGGGGACGATGAACGCCCATAGCTCGTAGAGCCAAATCGGGCTGGCCAGCACAATGCCCGCCACCAAGGAGATTTTGGTCTGCAGCATGAAGCCGCCGGCCACGTTGTTGATGACCAGCCTGACGTCGGCATTGCTCTGCTCGTTCAACCCGTCGACAGCGACCTGGAGCGGATGTCTCAGCGCTTCGTAGATCGGTGCATAGAAGACCCACGCCACCGCGAAACCCACGACGACCGAGCAAACCGAGACGAACATCCGAGTCCGGAGCTCCCTCAGGTGCTCGGTCAGCGTCATCTGACCCTCAGGGGCGGGCGCTGGCCGCCCTTTCCGCCTACCCAGTCGTGCGGTGATGGCCATTCAAGCTGCCGTAGTGCTTACTTCTCGGTGTGCGTGGGCGGCAGCGCCTGGGGTGCGGTGTACTCGGTGCTCTCGGTCGGTCGAACAGCCGTGGCACCTGTGGATGGGGGCAGCTGAGCTCTACTTTGCGGCGGTACGTCGTCCGCGTCGTCGTCCATCAGCCCCTTTGTCTCGGACTTGAAGATGCGCAGGGCACGTCCGGTGCCGCGAGCCATCTCGGGCAGTTTCTTGCCGCCGAACAACAACAGGACCACCAAGATGATGAGAATCAGCTCGGTGGTGCCCAGGTTGGCAAAACCCGCCGTGGTGGGCTGCAGGCTTGATGTGGCCAAGGACATGACTGCCTCTTCGTAGTTGTGGCGCTGAGTCGCGCTTCCATCGTACGCCGCCCCCGCCTGAAGCGACGTCATCCGAGCCCGGCGACTGCGGCTCGACCCGCAACCAAGTGCGAGTACAGCTCAACGTAAGTACAGCTCAGCGTAAGTACATGGCCAGCGCCTGGAGCGCTCGGTCGCGCACCCGGACGCCTGCCTCTGGTGGTTCGATGATCGTGGCGCCGCCACCAACTCGCAGGACCAGCCGAATCAACCACTCGGTGTCGCGGAAGCGCAATCTGACGCGCAGCCGACCGTCGGGGAGCTCGGTCTGCTCCTCGATCGGGTAGTAGTCCGCCATCCAGCGGGCCGACGGCGCGAGCTCCAGGACGGCCAGCGGGTCGTCGGCAGCCGGCTGGAACAGACCCTTGGAGAGGTCGGCTCGGCGGGCATCTGCCGGCGGGGACGCCGACTCGTCGAGGACCTCGGCGGCGGTCACCCGGTCGAGCCGGAAGAACCTGACCTCTCGCACTCGGTTGCACCACGCCTCGAGGTAGCCGTGTCCTTCGGAGAACACCAGCCGCATCGGGTCGACGTCTCGCTCCGTCGTCTCATCGCGCCCTGGGACGTAGTAGCGCAGATGCATCCGTCGGTTGTCGCGCAGCGCCGAGTCGACGCTCGCCCGGATGCCTGCGTCGACAGGGTCGATGTGCACGTCGACAGCCGCGGCAGAGGTGACGGCCTCACCCGCCGCCTGCTCCAGCTTGGCGAGCGCGCGGTCGACGGACTCCCTCTCCTGGTCGCCACTTGCCTCGCGGAGCGCCCGAAGGGCTATCGCCAGCGCGAGGGCCTCGTGCGGTGCCAGCCGCACTGGGCGGTTGAGGTAGTCGGCGTTGCTGAGCCGTACGACGCCGTCACCGTCGAGTGCGTCCATGTCGATGTCGATCATGTCGCCGGGCATGGCGTCGGGTAGTCCGCAGAACCACAAGACGTTCAGGTCTTTCACGATCTGGGCCGGTTTGACCTTGAAGTCCTTCGCCACTTGGTCCAAGGAGATGCCCTCGCGCGACCGCAAGTAGGGCACCAGCGCGAGCATGCGCTCGACCTGGGTCTGGGCATTGGCGCTCACGAGCCCACCTTCCCCGCGACAGCGGTCAACCGGCGTACGACCGCATCTTTGACCTCGTCAGGGCCGATCACCACGACGTCCGCGCCGAACGACACCAGCTCGTCGGCAAGTGAGGCTTCGTCGCCGAAAGGGAGCTCTATCTCGGTCCAGCCGTCGTCGACCTGTTGGCTCGCAGCGGCCCGACGCCGGAGCATGTCCCCAGCTCCGGAGCGCACCCGGATCGTGGCCGAGCTGTGCGGGGGCGGCGGTGCCAGCGAAGCGGCGAGCGCGCGCAGGTCCAGGTCGTCGGGTGGTAGGTAGCCGCCTGGCTCACCTGTGGAGACATCTCCCTCAATCCGCGAGAGCCGGAACATCCGCGGGGCGTCGCGGTCGCTGTCGTACCCGACGAGGTACCAGTGACCATGCCACGAGACGATGCCCCACGGCTCCAGCCGTCGCCGAGCGGTCGTGGTGGCTCCGGGGGCGCGGTAGTCGAACGTGATGGCTCGGCGCTGGGTGACCGCCTCGAAGACTGTGTCGAAAGCTGGTTCATGGGTGGCGAGCTGGGGCTCCAAGATCGTCAGGGCCGACTCGTCGACGCTCACTCCGGCCGCCCGCAGTTTCCGCAGGCCTTGTGAGGTCGCGGCAGCCAGGCTGGCGTGCTGCCACACCCGGGCCGCCAGTCCCACCACGGCGGCTTCGTCTGCCTCCAAGTGGATCTCGGGCAGCTCGAACTCGTCGCGGCGCACGCGGTAGCCAGGGTCGTCCTCGAACGCCTTGCTGATCTTGCCGAGCTCGATCGGCACGCCGAGCAGGCGCAGCTCTTCCTTGTCGCGGTCGAACATCCGGTCGAACGCCTCGTCGGTCAGGTCGTGGTAGCCCTCCACCGCCTGCCGGATGCGGTGCTTGGGAACGAAGTGGCGCGCCACTAGCAAGCAGATCGTCAGGTTCATCAAACGCTCGGACTTGCGGGCTGTCACGCGTCGGACTCCTCAGGAAGCCTGCAAGATGTCGATGACGAAGATGAGGTCGGCATTGGGTGGGATGTCGGCACCGCTGCCGGCCTCGCCGTAGCCGAGGTCAGAAGGGATGACCAAGATCACCCGGGAGCCAACTGTCTGACCGACGAGCCCCTGGTCCCAGCCCTCGATGAGGCCTCCGGTGCCGACGGAGAACGACACTGGCTGGTCCCTTGACCACGACTCGTCGAACACGTCGCCGTCCGGGTAGAGCTGACCGACGTACTCGACGGTGATTGTCTGACCGGACTTCACCACGTCGCCGTCGCCCTTGATGATCGGGTAGACGCCCAGCTTGTCGGGCGCCTTCGCGGTCCGCGGCGTGGTGACGAACTTCTCGGGGTGATCCGAGTCGTCATAGGTCAGCATGGGGACGGTCGACGGGGGCTTGACCGCCGTGCCCGACGCTTCGGTGCTGGGGCTTTCCACCTTGTGCACGTCTATCACGAAGATCAGGCTGTCGCCCGGACGGATCGCCGCGCCGTTGCCGGTGGGGTCGTACCCGTCCTGCGGGGCGATGCCGACCAGCACGCGGTCCCCGGCGTGAGCGCCCTGGAGGCCGGTGGAGAAGCCGGGGATCACCCCGCTGAGAGAGAACGTGGCGGGCTTGCCGCGCTTCCAGCTGCTGTCGAACTCTGCCCCGTCACTTGCGTTGATTCCCAGGTAGTCGACAGTGACCTCTGACGACGACTTGATCGCGTCACCTTCGCCGGCGCCCTCCTCGACGATCTTGCTCTCGGTCTTCGCGAACGATAACGGTGCCTTGAAGTCGACCGTCGGCCGAGAGCTCGTCGGGCCGGACACAGTCACCTCGGCCAGCGTCGCCGCCTGGGGTTTCTCGTCGGTGCTCGAGGAGCTGCCGCACGCGGTCACCACAAGCAGGGCCGGAAGAAGAGCGCTGACAACTCGACGCACGAAGAAACCTCACAAGACGCAGCTGACGGGCAAGACGGACCAGCCTAACAATCACATCGAGTCGATGAGCCGCTCGACCCTCTCGTCGTGGGATCGGAACGGGTCCTTGCACAGCACTGTGCGCTGCGCCTGGTCGTTGAGCTTGAGGTGCACCCAGTCGACGGTGAAGTCCCGACGGCGTTCCTGGGCCTTCCGGATGAACTCGCCGCGTAGCCTGGCGCGGGTGGTCTGCGGGGGAACGGACTTTGCCTCGAAGATGCTCAGGTCGCTGGCCACTCGGGCCACGGCTCCGCGTTTTTGCAGCAGGTAGTACAGGCCACGGTCGCGGTGGATGTCGTGATAGGCGAGGTCGAGCTGCGCCACCCTAGCCGAGGTGAGCCCCAACCCATGTTGAGCGCGGTAGCGCTCGATGAGCCGATACTTGATCACCCAGTCGATCTCGCGCTCGACCAGGCCCAGGTCGTCTGACTCCACCGCCTTGAGTCCGCGCTCCCACAAGTCGAGGGCAGCGTCGATCAGCGGGGTGCGCAGCTCACGCCTGTCGACGAAGTCACGCGCCTTGGAGAGGTACTCCCCCTGGATGTCGAGGGCGGAGGCGTCGCGGCCGTTGGCCAGCCGGACCTTGCGCCTGCCCGTCATGTCGTGGGAGATCTCGCGGATCGCGCGGATGGGGTTTTCCATCGTCATGTCACGCATGACGACGCCTGCCTCGATCATGCGCAGCACCAGGTCGGTGCTGGCGACCTTGAGCATCGTGGTGGTCTCGCTCATGTTCGAGTCACCGACGATGACGTGCAGCCGCCGGAAGCGCTCGGCGTCGGCGTGTGGCTCGTCGCGGGTGTTGATGATGGGACGCGAACGCGTGGTGGCGCTGGACACGCCCTCCCAGATGTGCTCGGCCCGCTGGCTCAGCGAGTACGTCGCGCCGCGCGGGGTCTGCAGCACCTTCCCGGCGCCGCAGACGATCTGCCGGCTCACCAAGAAGGGGATGAGTACGTCGGCGAGGCGCGAGAACTCTCCCTGGCGCCCCACGAGGTAATTCTCGTGGCACCCGTAGGAGTTGCCGGCCGAGTCGGTGTTGTTCTTGAAGAGGTAGACGTCACCGGCGATGCCTTCGTCGCGCAGCCGCCGCTCGGCGTCGACGAGCAGACCCTCCAGGACCCGCTCGCCCGCCTTGTCGTGGGCGACGAGGTCGGTGACGGAGTCGCACTCGGGGGTGGCGTACTCCGGGTGGCTGCCGACGTCGAGGTACAGCCGGGCACCATTGCGCAGGAACACGTTGCTGGACCTGCCCCAGGACACCACGCGGCGGAACAGGTAGCGGGCGACCTCGTCTGGCGACAGCCGTCGGGCGCCCTTGAACGTGCACGTGACGCCGTACTCGTTCTCGATCCCGAAGATCCGCCGGTCCACGCCTTTCAGCCTATGTCACCGGGTGGCGAAGCCCCCGGCTCACACCGGTCGTAGCTCTGGGGTCGCACTAGGGCTGTGGACGAGCTTGAGCGAGCCGCTGGTGAAGCCTGGCACGGATCTCTTCGGGTGGCAGCTGCGTCCGTTGTCGCTGTTCACGAGCGATGATGACACCGGCAGCCGCAACACTGGCGAGGCCGGCGAGACCGAGAACCTTCCAGAGGTTCATGAGCAGGAGGCCCCTTCCGTGACTGACGCGGTGTTGAGCCTAGACGCGGCCCTCGACCTGACCCGCACCGGCGACCTGTGGTTGTTCCGCGGCAGGTCGCCCGCGAACCAGGCTATTCGCGCCGTCACCAACGCTCCCGTCAACCATGTGGGGATGGCGGTCGTCCTCGACGACCTACCGCCATTGATGTGGCATGCCGAGCTCGGCCGCGGGGTGCTCGACGTATGGACAGGCACGCACCACCGCGGGGCGCAACTGCACGACCTCTTGGCTGCGGTCAAACAGTGGAGTCACCGGTACGACCAGCGGGTATGGCTGCGACAGCTCGACTTCCCCGTCACTCCCGAGATGGAGGACGCACTCCTGCGGACCATCGCGCGAACCGACGGCACCCCGTTCCCGGCGACGGCGGCCTTGGCAAGCCGTTGGCTCCGTGGCCGGCTGCGGCGACCGGCGCCGGTGGAGACGACGTACTGCGCGGAGGTGGTCGCCGGCACCTACCAGGCGATGGAACTCCTCGCCGGTGATCGGCCGACGAACTACTACGACCCCGGGAAGTTCTGGTCCGGCGACGCCCTGAAGCTCCTCGGCGGCGCACGCCTAGGCGCCGAGATCCGAGTCGACGTACCACGTGGCGTCAACTGGTGACCGGGCAGGAATGCGCCCTCAGGAGCCGCTGACTGCTTCGGCGAGGTGGTTGAGGGACTCGTCCAGCTGGTGCTCGGAGACGAGCGGAAAGGACACCTTTCGCAAGATGTCCGGGTCGGTCACCTTCTCCCAGTCGTAGGTGAGTGACACCGACGTGGTGTTCGGGCCCTCCGCGTCGAGTTTCCAGACCCACTCCCAGCCTGGCGGCTCGCTACCGGCCGGCGCGGTCTTCCACGCGATCAGCTTGCCTGACTCGAACCCTGAGACGACGTTGTCGGTCTGGTAGTCCCCACCCATGTGGTCACCAGCCATGTTCATCCGGAAGGACTGACCCGTGCCGGTAATGCGGTCAGCGTGGTCAACGCCCTGGACGAAGCCCGAGCCGTCAAGCCCGACGTGGTGATCGGGGTTGGACAGCACGGCAAAGATGTCTGCGGCGGAGGCGGGGATGTCTCGTCGGACAGTGATGGACTTCTCGGTTGACATACATCTCCTCTACCCCGGCCGCCCGATCTCATGCGCTCGGACACCACCGAGGTGCCCCTGGCGTTACAGCAGGCCGGCGTGGTCGAGACCCAGGTAGACCAGTTCGTTGCCCGTCATCCGACCGGCCTTGAGCTCGGCTCGCAGAGTACGGACGTCAACCTCGACCGGCTCGCAGTCCTCGTACTCGTCCAGGCGCTGGACGGCGGTCGGCGTGCAGCCGCGCGCGATCACCACGTGACGCTGGCCGGTGGATGCAGAGCTCATCGCGGTAGCCACCTGCTCCAGATGGGTTGCGACGTACCCAGTTTCCTCGGTGAGTTCCCGCGCGGCCGCCTCGAGCGGCGTCTCACCCGGGTCGACGAAGCCGCCAGGGATGTTCAGCACCACCCGGTCAGGCCCGGGGCGAAACTGCCGCACGCACACCACCTGGCCCTGAGGCGTCAGCGCGAGCACGCCGACGGTCTGCCCGCCACCGAACATGTCCCATCGCACGAGCCGGCCGTCGGGCAGCCGGTACGTCCGCTGGCTGACCCGGATCCAGCCGTCGTGGACAACCACGTCGTCACCGACGACCTGCCACTGCCGGTCGGAGTCGGTGTCCTCACTCATCCCGTGCCGGGTCGGGTTCGTCGGGCAGATCACCTACCGCGTCGCTGGGGTCATCGGGTACGACGTCGACCGGCTCCACCCCGGCCGCGTCGTCCACAGTCTCACTCGGCCCATCGGGTACGTCGACGGGTACTTCGACCGGCTGGGTGCCGAGCGCCTCGACGTCGCCGGCGCCTGCGGGCGGCTGCTCGTCCGCGGTGGAGTCGACGTCGTCGATGACGCTGCCGAACAGTGCGGTCAGCGTGTCTTTGGGGATACGGCGGAACTTGCGCGGCTGGCTGCGCGTGCGGTCCAGGACCGCGGCCTCGAGCTTGTCTCCCCTGATGCTGCGCACCGGCTCACTGTCGTGCGCCAGCGCGTCGACAGCCAGCCGCAGGGCGGCTTCGAGCTGCAAGCCCTCTCGGTAGTTCTCCCGAAGGTAGGAGCTGACCTGCTCCGCTGACCCACCCATCACGGCGAACTCGTGCTCGTCGGCCACGGAGCCGTCGTAGGTGAGCCGGTAGACCTGGTCTTCCTCGGGCTCGTCGTAGACCTCGGCGACGAACAGCTCGACCTCGTACGGCTTCTCCCCCCCGGAAGAGAAGATCGTGCCGAGGGTCTGCGCGTAGGCGTTCGCCAGAGCCCGGCCGGTGACGTCACGCCGGTCGTAGGAGTAGCCGCGCATGTCGGCCAGCCGGACACCGGCGATACGCAGGTTCTCGAACTCGTTGTAGCGTCCGACAGCGGCGAACGCCAGCCGGTCGTACAGCTCCGAGATCTTGTGCAGAGCCTGCGAGGGGTTCTCGGCGACGAACAGCAACCCGTCGGCGTACTGCACCACCATCACCGACCTGCCGCGGGCGATCCCCTTGCGCGCGAAGTCCGCCCGGTCCTTCATCAGCTGCTCGGGCGAGACGTAGAAGGGCATCGACATGAGTCAGGTCCTCATCTACGTCAGTGGGGCGGCGGGGCCGTCTGGACGATGCATGCGGGCGGCGACCACCTCGTCGGCCACCGCCGCCACCTCGCTGTCGGCCATCTTGGTGAACCCCTGGCCGGTGACCACCGCGACCACAGGAAAGATGCGCCGTTGCATGTCGGGGCCGCCGGTCGCGGAGTCGTCGTCAGCGGCGTCGTAGAGCGCCTGGACCACGGCGGTGACGCACTCGCGCGCGGAGAAGCCATCGCGGTAGAGCTTCTTCAGGGCACCTCGGGCGAAGACCGACCCGGAGCCCACCGAGTGGAAGGCCTGCTCCTCGTAGCGGCCGCCGGTGACGTCGTAGGAGAAGATCCGGCCGAGTCCGGCGTGGAGGTCGAACCCCGCGAACAGCGGCACGACGGCCAGACCCTGCATCGCCATGCCGAGGTTCCCGCGCAGCAGCGAAGCCAACCGGTTGGCCTTGCCGTCGAGCGACAACGTCGTGCCCTCGATCTTCTCGTAGTGCTCGAGCTCGGCCTGGAAGAGTCGCACCATCTCGACAGCCAGCCCAGCCGAACCGGCGATGCCGACGCAGGAGTATTCGTCGGCCGAGAAGACCTTCTCGATGTCGCGCTGGGCGATGACATTGCCCATCGTGGCGCGGCGGTCACCCGCCATCACCACGCCCTCGGTGAAGGTGGCTGCCACGATCGTCGTGCCGTGCGGTACGTCGACCGAACCCGCGGCTGTCGACACAGCGCGCCCTGGCAGCAGCTCAGGGGCTTGAGCCGCCAGGAAGTCGGCGAAGGACGAGCTGCCGGGCGTGACGTACGCCGCAGGGAGACGAGACTGCGCCATCGACGTCACTCACCACCCTTTTGAACGAAGCCACGGACGAACTCCTCGGCGTTGGACTCCAACACCTCGTCGATGTCGTCGAGGATCGCGTCGACGTCGTCGTCGAGCTTCTCCTTGCGCTCCGAAGCTGCCTCGGTGGGCGCGGACTCCGGAGGCGTCTCATCCTCCGTTGTCTTGCGCGCGGTCTTGTGCTGCTGGCCACCTTCACGCGCCATCTGCCACCTCCAGCGTCGTTGCCGTCGTTCGCTACCGGAACCCTACCCGTGGGGACCCCTTGACTCACGAGGTGATCGCGGCGAAGAGCTCCTCTGCCGTCGCGCAGCGGTCGAGCAGCTCGCCCACGTGGGACTGCGTGCCGCGGGTCGGCTCCATCGTCGGGATTCGCTGGAGCGAGTCGCGGCCCGGCAGGTCGAAGATGACCGAGTCCCACGACGCGGCGGCGATCCGGTCCGGGTACTTGGCCAGGCAGCGCCCACGGAAGTAGGCCCGGGTGTCTCCTGGTGGTTCCGTCACCGCGCGGGTCACCTCGTCGGTGCTGAGCAGCCGATCCATCGACCCGCGGGCAACGAGCCGGGAGTACAGACCCTTGTCGGGGCGCAGGTCGGCGTACTGCAGGTCGATCAGGTGCAGCTTGGGGTCGTCCCAGTCGAGCCCGTCCCGCTCCCGGTAGGACTCCAACAGACCTAGCTTCGCCACCCAGTCCAGCTCGCGGCGGCACCGCATCGGGTCGTCGCGCAGCCGCGAGAGCACCGACTCCCAGCGGTCGAGCACGTCGCGGGTCTGCTCATCGGCGTCGACACCGCGGCGATCCTCGACGTATGCGCGCGCGGACTCCAGGTAGCACTCCTGGAGGTCCAAGGCGCTCATCGACCGACCGTCGCGAAGCCGGATGAGGTGCCGCAGCGTGGGGTCGTGGGACACGTTGTGCAGGTCTGAGACTGGTTTGTCGAGCGCCAGCTCGGTGCCGAGCACCCGGTCCTCGATCATCGCCAGCACGAGGGCTGTGGTGCCCACCTTCAGGTACGTCGAGATCTCGGCGAGGTTGGCATCGCCGATGATGACGTGCAGCCGACGGTACTTCTCCGGGTCGGCGTGCGGTTCGTCGCGGGTGTTGACGATCGGGCGCTTCAGCGTCGTCTCCAGCCCGACCTCCACCTCGAAGAAGTCGGCGCGCTGGCTCAGCTGGAAGCCCGAGGTCTGGCCGTCCTGACCGATCCCGACCCGGCCGGCGCCACAGATCACCTGTCGGCTCACGAAGAACGGCGTGATGTGCCGGACGATATCGGGGAACGGCGTCGACCGCTTCATCAGGTAGTTCTCGTGGGCGCCGTAGGAGGCACCCTTGTTGTCGGTGTTGTTCTTGTACAGCACGATGGGGTTCTGGTCGGGGATCCGCACCGCGGCAGCGGCCGCCACGATGACCTGCTCCCCCGCCTTGTCCCACTTGACGACGTCTCGCGGGTTGGTGCACTCAGGTGTCGAGTACTCCGGGTGGGCGTGGTCGACGTACAACCGTGCGCCGTTGGTCAAGATGAGGTTCGCGAGGCCGACGTCCTCGTCGGTGAGCTGGCTGGGATCGGCCGCGGACCGGCTGAGGTCGAAGCCACGGGCGTCGCGGAGCGGGCTCTCCTCCTCGAAGTCCCACCGAGCCCGACGCGAGCGAGCGCTCGTGCTCGCGTAGGCGTTCACCACCTGGGAGGAGGCAAGCATCGGGTTGGCGGACGGCGTGCCGAGTACTGAGATTCCGAACTCCGTCTCGGTGCCCATGATCCGCCGTACCGTCATGCGAGCAGCCTACGGGGGCGGCGGCGCCTGAACTGCGGCGTGACCCTCTCAGAAGCCTCCGCCGGCTCCGGGTCCGCCTTGATTGCTGACGGGGGGCAGCCCCGCATCCCGGGCGCGATGATCGGCGTTGTCCTGCCGCGCCGCGGACAGGTTGGTCAGCCGAGGGTCCTCGCGGCGTCTGAGGTACCAGCCGAGGCGACCGCCAGCACCAGCACCACCGCAAAGACGATCCAGAACCACATGGGCGAACCTCGCTCAGCTGGCGCCGCCGCCGGGGAACTGCCGGGTGTAGTGCATCGAGCCTTCGGACTCCCCGTCGTCACGGCGAAGCGAACCGCCAGGGTCGCTGTGCCTCTTGGTACCCCAGAACGCGAACGCCAACAGAACCAGCAGCGCGACGGTGGGAACGATGTAACGCCACATGGCGCCCCCTCGGTGCGGGCGACGGCCGCGTTGATCCAAGTATGGACCGATTGGCCAGCGCTGTCGATGCCAGGCCCGGACGCGGGTAGTCGGCTGCTCGGCGCACGTATGCCGACGTGTGTCGGAAGGCGTACAGCCCAGGCCCGTCCAGGCGCACGTATGCCGACGTGTGTCGGAAGACGTACAGCCCAGGCCTGACGTGTCGGGCTGCACCTTCCGGCGAACGCGGGGGTTGCCGGCGGAGGCGGGGGGTAGAGCGGTAGCGTCCGCGGGTGGACGACAACTTCGACAACGGGTGGGACTGCCGGGCAACCCTCGTCGAGGGGCGGTGGGTTGAGCGGATACCGCGACGAGCGGAAATCGAGCCGCAGCTACGCCGGGAGGCCGCAGTTCTCCCGTGGCTCGCGGCCCAGGTCACGCTGGCCGTGCCGTCGCCGCGCATCGTGTCGGAGGACCCTTTGACGCTGCGGCACGTGCTCATCGTCG
>JAABUR0100008327.1_pt1 | contig 12002 bp, 13 predicted proteins | sample 5560091 | NCBI WGS metagenome assembly JAABUR01 (sample SAMN10711879, study PRJNA513375) | rock metagenome | isolation source: Antarctica rocks | place: Antarctica: Victoria Land, University Valley sud
TCTGAACCTGAACTGATCGCTAACTGATCGTTCAGCCCTGTGGCGACGCTACCCCGCGACTCGCTCCAGCACGACCAGCGGAATGTCCCGGTCGGTCGCCTTGAGGTACCCGTTGTAAAAGGAGAACCGATCGGCGAGCAGCGGCCAGAGCCGGGCCTTCTCCGCGGCGTCGGCGGTCCGGGCGGTCGCCGCGAACCGGTCGGCGCGGATCTGGACGTGGACCCGGGGCCGCGCCTCGAGATTCAGGTACCACTTCGGGTGCGTGTCGGAGCCGGCGTAGGAGGCGATGATCACGTACTCGCCCGGTCGTTCCGGGTTCTCGGCGTAGTAGAGCGGACTGATGACCTCGTTTCCGGTCCTGTGGCCCGTCGTGAACAGGAGCAGAGTCGGGGCACCATTGCCGTTGTCGTCGTAGCCCTCGACCCCGTCGGTCGCGAGGTAGCGGGCGACGTGCTCGCCGGAACTGCGGCGGTAGGACTCGTCGCGGCGCTGGGCGATCTCCGGGGTGTCCTGTGGCATGGTGGGGATTCCTTCAAATGAAACGTCAGGGAGTCGTCATCTGCGATAGTGTCGCACCGGGGACGAGCGGTGGTCTCCTCTCCCGACGCCAGCGGTGACCATCGTCTTGGGGCGAGAATCATGTTGCTGACTGGGACACGTCGACCGTGAGCCGACCCCTCCCCCAACCCCTCCCTATCTCGTCGGGTCGGCTGATCCGGCGATGCCGGACCCGCCCGACCGGAAGGATGGAGAGGGGAGCCGTACGCGAGCACGTGAATCGGAGGCGGTCATTCTCGTAGGGGCGAAGCTCTCGCTTCACTGGCGAGCCCGGCCGCCGCAGCGGCCTTCGCCGACAGGCGAGACCGGCTTCGCTACCGATGCGTCCAATCTGAACCAGCCAACCCGGTCAGTCATTGGCCCCTGGCGGTGCAGCAGTGTTTTGGACGAATTCGGCGAAGCGGGAGCCATGCCCCTACACCATCGGACGCCGTAGCGGCCATCATCGCCTGACCACTTCCGGAGCGACGCGACATCATGTGGGTCCTCTGCCACGAGCCTGACGGATCGGATAGTTGCTCCCACACGGATAGCGCCTGATACTGCGATCCTGACATCCCGATCGCGAATGACACCGGTGCCCCGACGAGCGCCACCAGCGACCATGAGAGGAGGGCGCGATGGCGGAGAATTGCACCCATCTCGACCAGATCCAGCCCCAGAGCCGGCGAACGGACGGCTGCGAGGAGTGCCTGGAATCGGGGGACACCTGGGTCCACCTGCGCCAGTGCCTGATCTGCGGCCACGTCGGCTGCTGCAGCGACTCGCGGAACAACCACGCCGAGAAGCACTTCCTCGCCAACGGCCACCCGCTGATGCGGTCGCTGGAGCGGGGCGAGAGCTGGATGTGGTGCTTCGTCGACGAGGTCACGATCGAACCGGCGCCGTAGCGACCGGGACCGCGGCCTGACGTCCGCAGGAGGTGTGCGACCCGTGGACCCCACGACCGAGACGCCCACGGTACCGACCGGCGAGACGCCGCAGGAGACGCCGCAAGAGACGCCGCCAACGCCGCCCGGTCAGCCCGTCACGCTCAACATCAGCCGCCGGGTGCGGTCAGGGCAGGAGCAGGAATTCGACGACTTCGCCCGGGGGATCAGCGAGGCGGTCTCGCGCTGGCCGGGCTACATCGATGCCCGTCTCATGCCGCCGACCCGGCGCGACACGGAATACCGGATCATCCTGCGGTTCGACAGCGAACGGAACCTGCACGCTTGGAAGGAATCCGACGAGCGGCGGGAGTGGTACGTCATCGCCGACCAGTTCAGCGACGAGGGGGCGCTGATCACGAACATCACCGGGACGGCCCAGGAGCGGAACCTCGTGCTGGCCCTGACGCCGCTGCAGGGGTTCGTCCAGACGAGCGTCTCGGGCATCGGGCTCCTGCTGCTCGGGACGGTGCTCGCCCTCGTGCTGGCGAACTCGCCGATGTCGGACATGTACGACCGGTTCTGGCTGGCCGAGGTCACGATCGGCAGCCCGGACTTCGGCATCACCGAGTCCCTCCGGCACTGGGTCAACGATGGGCTGATGGCGCTGTTCTTCTTCATCATGGGGCTGGAGATCAAGCGCGAGATCCTCGTCGGCGAGTTGCGCTACCCACGCCAGGCCGCCCTGCCGATCGCGGCGGCGGTCGGCGGGGTGATCGTGCCGGCCCTGATCTTCAGCGCGATCAACTTCGGCGGTGACGGCTCCCGTGGCTGGGGGATCCCGATGGCGACGGACACCGCCTTCGCCCTCGGTGTCCTGACGCTGCTCGGGGGCCGAGTCCGGCCGCTGCTGCTGGTCTTCCTGACCGCGCTGGCGATCGTCGATGACATCCTCGCCGTCGGGGTGATCGCCGTCTTCTACACCGAGTCGATCAACTGGTCGGCAGTCGGGATTGCGCTCGTGCTGCTCGGCGTGCTGATGTTCGCCAACCGGGCCGGCTTCCACCGCTGGCCGATCTATGCGGTCGTCGGGCTGGCCGTCTGGGTGGCCGTCTTCGAGTCCGGCATCCACGGGACGCTGGCCGGCATCCTGGTCGCGCTGACCGTCCCGGCCCAGTCGTGGATCAACCCGAGCGAGTTCCTGCTCCGCAGCCGCAAGGCGATCGAGGACTTCGAACGGGCCTGCTTCATTGCGCCGAGCATCCTCAGCAACGAGCCCCAGCAGCAGGCGACGCAGGCGCTGGAACGGCTCTGCGAGGACGTCGAGACGCCGATGACGCACCTCCAGCACCGGGTCAACCCGGTCGTCGCCTTCGTCATCCTGCCGGTCTTCGCCTTCGCCAACGCCGGTATCCAGCTGGTCGACGGGCTCGGCGACGCCCTGTCCAGCCCGGTGACGTGGGGCGTCGTCGTCGGGCTCGTGGTCGGCAAGCCGATCGGGATCACGCTGTTCGCCTGGATCGCCGTCCGGACCGGGCTGGCGCTCAAGCCCGGCGCGATCTCCTGGGTCCATCTCGCCAGCGTCGCCTGCCTGGGCGGGATCGGCTTCACCGTCTCGCTGTTCGTGACCGAGCTGGCCTTCGAGACTGGCCCGATCGCCAACTCCGCCCGGGTCGGGATCCTGTTCGCGTCGGTCATCGCCGGAATCGCCGGCTACCTCGTCCTCCGCCGGACGCTGCCGCCACCCCGGGAAGACGAGGCGACGGCCTGAGCCGGCTCACGGGCATCGCCCGGATCCCAACACGCCACCCGACACCTGGTGCATTCGACAACGGAGAGGACCGAACGATGAGCGTTCCCTGCACCCACCTCGACCAGATCCGCGACGTCGAACCCAGCTCCTCCGGCTGCGAGGAGTGCCTCGCGCTGGGCGACACCTGGGTCCACCTGCGGGAATGCCTGACCTGCGGCCACGTCGGCTGCTGCGACTCGAGCAAGAACCACCACGCGACGAAGCACTTCCACGCCACCGGGCACCCGATCGTGAAGTCCTTCGAGAAGGGCGAGGACTGGATCTGGTGCTACATCGACGAAGTCGCGATGCAACCTGGGTGAGCATGCTCTGACTCAGCCTACTAGATCGCCGGTCGTCAGGACCGTGGAACAGGACATGGAGTTGGAGCTTGCAAAGAACGAAGCAGATGGGTTGGAGCAAGTGGCCGAGCGGATCGATCGGCTTCGCGAATTCCTCGCAACCCAACAACCGCCTGGAAATCATGCGTCGCCGCAGACCTGGTTCGTTTACCTGACGGCAATCAAGACGATTCTTGGCAACTCCAGCAACGATCTGAGCTTCGTCTCGTGTCTCATGGCGCGGGAGTATCTCGGGGCGCGTTTCCCGCTGGTGCCGTTCGATGTGGCGGCGAAGCCACAGGGAGCGAACGGCCTGGATATCGACGCATGGACGACGACCGGCGAGCGGATCATCGGCGAGATCAAGACGACGAGCCCATACCACCCAACGCGCTTCGGCGCCGCGCAGATGACGTCGTTACGCAAGGACTTCGCGAAGCTCCAGCGCAATGACGCGGACCATACGTTCATGTTCGTAACGGATCCCGTGGCTTTTCAGCTCCTGAGGCAGAGCTTCTCCGACGACTTGCCGGGCGTGATGATCGTCTGCCTCACGTCGGGTGAAGGCTGTGCATGTCCCGGACTGGTTGATCGCCCGGAAGGCGGCCAACCCTGCTCGGGGAATGCTTCCCCGACCCAGCCGATTTCAAAGCGTTCACGGGGAGCGTCATGACGCGGAGCACCCCTGGATGACTCATCGGTGGCCAGTTCCTCACACTCGGGAGACCGCATGACCGACACCTTCGACCAGTTCTTCCACAGCGCCGAACCAGCCAGGGACAAATACCTGGCCCGCCTGTTCGGGTTCTTCAGCGAAGCCGTCGTCCGTGCCTGGTGCGCTTGCCCGGCAGCTACCTATGTTGATCTCGGGCGACCGACGCTCTGCGAACCGGGTCAGACGAGAGGCCATACCATTGACTTCACGTTGCGGCACCGCGACTCGGACAAGAGGTATGTGGCTGAACTGAAGTGCGAACTCGAGTACGAAGGCTACCGCTACCTCTGCCTGACCAATGCCGATCAGTTGCGCCACCATACCTCCCTGGCGTTCGGCAAGTTCCTGCGACTTGCCAGCGACCCCACGGCGCTCATTGTCCGGCGAGGCGGTCAGCCCGAGAACGTGGACGGAGCGATCCTGGTCTGGGGTGCGGTCTCGCCCGAAGGTCGAACGGCGACCATGACCGAGCACGGCCTCGCCGATGTCCTTTCGGTCGAGACGATGCTGACTGACCTCCAGACCTGGGCACCGGCGGAATGGACGACCTTCCTGGACCGGTACGAGAGCTGGACGGGCGAGCTGTTCGGATTCATGGGCAGGACGCATCGCCGATCGGCGCCGCTCGACGATGAGCCCGGACCGCGATGAGGCACTCGACGACAGGGGTTTCCGCGTGGTGACACGATGACGACGCATGTCGCCCTGCTGCGGGGGGTCAACCTCGGGGCGCGGAACAAGGTCCCGAAGCAGATGCTCCTCGATGTCTTCGCGGAGGCCGGGGCGGCCGATGTCCGGACGTACCTCCAGAGTGGCAACGTGCTGTTCCAGGCCGATGATCGGCAGGTGGACGCCATCGCCGCCGCCGTCTCGGCGGCGCTCCTCGACCGCCTCGGTCTGACGGTCCCGGTCGTCGTCCGGTCCGTCGCTGAGCTGCGGGCGATCGTCGCCGCCAACCCGTTCGCCGCGGCCGGGCATCCCGCCGAGCAGCTCCACGTCCTGTTCCTGGGCAACGATCCGGCCGCGGATGCGATCGCCCGGCTGGACCCGGACTGGGGAGCGCCGGACCAGTTCGCGGTGATCGGCCGGGCGGTCTACCTGTCGCTGCCCGGTGGGGTCCAGCGAAGCCGCCTGACGAACGACTGGTTCGACCGCCGGCTCGGCGTCGTCAGCACCAGCCGCAACTGGCGCACGACGCGCAAGTTGCTGGAGCTGTGCGACGCCCGGTGATCCAGTGATGGGTCCAGACAGACGTACGGCCGTTTCGAGTCATCGAACAGGTGTAGGGCGGCGTACTGGTGCAGCATGGTCGTCCTGGCGTCGGAGATCGCGCCGGTTCCGATCAGGGCGAGCGGCCGCTCGAGCGGCCGTTCGAGGACCTCGATGTTGAGGACGGGGATGCAATCTTCTGCTCTCGTCTGGTCTGGCGCGTGCTGGACAGCCGAGCTCGGCACGCTGCACGGGATCGGCCCGAAGGCGCTCCGCGAACTCACCGCCGCGCTCGCGGCACACGGCCTGTCATTCGCCGATGCCAGAAGGGGAAAATAAACCCGCCTGATCTCACACATAATGAACCCCACTCCAGCACCGCCCGACGCTGTGCATCGCCAGAGTGAGGTCTGACAAGAGCGGCTGGCCGCCTACCCGCGGCCGGACGGCGTGCCCTCGCCGAGATAGAGCTCGCTGCTCACCGTCGAGAAGCCCGTGTAGCCCGGCCAGTGGAGGTTGGTCAGGCCGTTGCGGTCCGGATCGAGGAACGGTCCGGTCACGTACGGCTTGATCAGCTGGACTGGCGTCTCGTGGTAGACGAAGACCGCCGGCACGTCGGTCACCAGCGTCCGCTCGGACTCCTGGAACATCGCGATCCGCTCCTCCGGGGCGCCGGTGTAGACGTTGGCGTCGGCGAACTGCTTGAGGAACATCTCGTTGACCCACGGGTGGCGTCCGTTGTTCCAGACGCCGAGCATGTTGGACGGGTCGAGGTAGTCCATCCCGTAGGAGACGGCGCCGAACGGGATCTCCTTGATCTGGGCGGTAAAGGCGGCCTGGTCGATGTTGCTGACCTCGACCGGGATCCCCAGAACCTCGGTGATCCCGGCGGCGATCGCCCCGGCCACGGTCTGGTTGAGCGGGCTCTCATTGCGGAGCAGCATCGTCTGGGCCGGGAAGCCGGCGCCGTCCGGGAAGCCGGCATCCGCCAGCAGCAGCTTCGCCATGTCCGGGTTGTAGGCCTGGACGTCCTTGAGCGCCTCACCGTTGGCGGCCGGGAAGCCCGGCGCGAGGAATGAGTAGGCCGGGACACCGGAGAGCCCCAGGACCGCCGACGCGATCGCGTCGCGGTCGACGGCGTGGCTGAACGCCTGGCGGACCATCAGGTTGTCGAACGGCGCCAGCGTCGTGTTGAAGAACAGGTACCAGGTCCGGAAGTCGCCGACCGACTGGTAGAGCTCCTTGCTCATGACCGGATCGGCCTGGGCGAGCTGGAGTTCCTGCGGTGCGAGGCCCTGCATGTAGTCGATCTCGCCGGCCTGGTAGAGGGTGAAGTTGGTGTTCTGGGCGGCCAGGGTGACGATGACCTTCTGGACGGCCGGCGTCAGCTTGCCGGCGTAGGTCGGGTTGCGGCTGAAGACCACCCGCTGGTCGCGGGAGAACTCGGTCGGGATGAAGGGCCCGGAGGAGACGACCGTGGCGGGGTCGGTGTTGTAGAGCGGGCCGGTGCTGTCCAGCGCGGCGGCCGAGAGCGTCGGGGAGTAGAGCATCATCGACGGCAGGTACGGCGCCGGGTTGACCGTCTCGATGATCAGCTGGTTGGGCGTCGCGCCCTGCCGGACACCGACCTGATCGACGGCGACATCACCGGCGAAGGCCTCGGCGAAGTTGACGATCACGCCGGAGAAGAACCAGGCGAAGTCCCAGATATGGGCGGGGTCGGCGCCGTACTGGAACGTCCGGACCCAGTCGTTGGCGGTGACGGGGTTGCCGTCGCTCCAGACCAGGGACGGGTCCAGCTCGAACGTCCAGACCTTGTTCGCCGTATCGCCGGACCATGAGGTCGCGGCGGCCGGGATGATGTCGAAGTTCCGGTCCATCCGGACGAGCGGGTCGGAGAACAGGTCGGAGACCACCGGTCGCTGGTAGACCTGCTCGAAGAAGTCGAAGACCCGCACGACGGTCGGGTCGGAGGAGAGAACGAAGACCTGGTCCTCGGCCGGGGCGGCACCCGGGGGCGGGGTGCCCTGCGCCAGCAGCGTCGCGGGGGAGATCGGCAGGACCGCGGACGCGCCGGCCGGGATGCGCATCGCGGCCATCGCGGCGGCCGCGCTGGCCATGCCGCCGATCAACTGGCGCCGGGTGGTGGGGTGCAGCTTCAGCATCGGGTTGCCGGTACCGGACCCGGAGGCCGGGCCGGTCGAATCGTTCACGCCGTCGTGGCTCATCGTCGAAGCTCCTTGTCGATGGTGGCGGGCATCGCCGGACCGCGGATTCGGTTGTGCCCGGATGCACCCGGTCGGGTGGCCCGGTTCGTCGTCATCTCGCCGGAGCGACGCCTGCATGTCGGAGGAAAGTGCGTGCAGTGTGCAGCCCGATCCCCGTTCCCGCAAGAGCGTTCGGCACACAAACCAACCACAAGACCGCCCACGAACCACCAAAAGCGATCGCGGAGGTTGTCCGCGCTGGCTGCGGTCGCCCTCACGTCGTGGATTGCGCAGGAATCGTATCGCCGCGGGGTTGTGCGCGGGCGATCCGACCATCTCGTTCCCACCGCGCGATGGGCATGGGCGTTGCGTACTCAGGTCGAACAGCGCCTGACGCGCCGCACCTCTTTGACAGTGACCGATGGCCGATGACGGAAGGAATCAGATGAGCGAGGGCCACGGCACACCGTCCCGGCAGTGGGTCGTCGGCGAGAGCGACCCCCGCCAGATCGCCGGGATCGTCAAGGCCTCGGTCGTCCCCCGGCCGATCGCCTGGGTGTCGACCCGTGACACGGAGGGGGTCGGCAACATCGCCCCGCACTCCTACTTCATGACGCTGGCCGACGCCCCGCCGGTGCTCGGCTTCGTCAGCAGCGGCCGCAAGGACACGCTGCGCAACATCGAGGCGAACGGCGACTACGTCATCAACATCCTCGGGGACGATCTCGTCCACCCGATGAACCTCACTTCGACTGACTTCCCGGCCGGGGAGGACGAGTTCACCTGGGCCGGGCTGACGCCCGAACCATCGGAGAGCGTCGGGGCGCCGCGCGTCGCGGAGGCGCCGGTCGCCTTCGAGCTCCGATTCAGGGAGACGCGAAATTACGGAACCGACGAGTCGCCCAGCTACCTCGTCGTCGGCGACGTGGTCCGGATCCGCGTCCACGAGCGCGTTCTCGATGGCCACCACGTCCTGCCGGAGCAGCTCCGGGCCCTCGCCCGGATGGGTGGCCCGGCGACCTACGTCCGGACGACCGACCGCTTCGATGTCTCCCGCCCCTCATGGGACGCCGCCCGCGAGACGGTCGTCCTGCCCTGAGCGGCCAATGCCGTCACCCCCGTCCAGCGACATCAGGAGTCCGCCGCCATGTACAGCCCAGTCTCCGTTACCACCCCGACGAGCATCCCGCCCGAGCACGCCGTCCGCGGGCTGCACCACCTGACCGCTGTCTCGACCGACCCCGGCCGCTCGGTCGCCTGGTACACCGGTATCCTCGGGCTCCGGCTCGTGGTTCGGACGGTCGATATTGACGACTGGCGCTCGCACGGCCTGTTCTTCTCGACCGGCACCGACGGGGAGCCCGGCTCGCTGCTGACGCTCGTCGACTGGCCGGACATGAAACGCGGCAACCCCGGCATCGGCGGCACCCACCACGTCGCCTTCGCGACGGCCGACCACGAGACGCTGCTGCGCTGGAAGCGCTGGCTGACGGACCACGGCCAGCCCGTCGATGGCCCCTACGACCGGACCTACTTCACCAGCATCTACACGAAGGATCCCGACGGCCTGATCGTCGAGATCGCGACCAACGGGCCCGGCTGGACGGTCGACGAGGCGCCCGGCACCCTCGGGACGGCGGTCAAGCCACCGCCGTTCGAGACGACCGCGGCCGGTCGTGACGAGCCGGCCATCGCCGCCGAGACGTGGCCAGAGTCCATCGCCGGGATCGACGACGCGATGCGGCTGCAGCATCTCCATCACGTCACCGCGATCGGCACCCATCAGCCGGAGATGGAGCGGCTCTGGACCGAGATCCTCGGGCTGCGGCTGGTCAAGCGGACGATCAACTTCGACGACCCGACCTCGCCCCATCTCTACTGGGGCGTCGGCGACGCCCCGCCGGGGACGGTCGTGACGTTCTTCGTCCAGGACCCGAACACCCGGCGACCCGCCCGCTCCGGCACCGGCGTCACTCACCACTGGGCACTGGAGGTACCCGACGGCGCACTCGAGTACTGGGTCGAGCGGCTGACCAACCACGGGATCCAGGTGACGCCGATCCAGGACCGCGGCCCGTTCCAGCGGGTCGCCTTCCGCGACCGCGACGGCATGATCGTCGAGCTGGCGACAACCGGCGCCGGCCTGCCGCCGAGCACCGGAGCCGACCCGGCCGATCTCCCCCTCTGGCTCCCGGCCCAGCTCGAAGCCAACCGCGACCGGATCGAGGCCAATCTCTCGCCCCTCATCATCCCGGATATCGCGTCCTTTGGCACCGGACGCGCCGAGTGACGGGCCAACAGACGTTCACCTGGATGCTACCGACCGGCGGATGGTGAGCAAGCCGGCGATCCCGCTGGAGACGCTCCACGGCCAGTGGTGCGACGCAATTACGGCCGCGTTCGGCGAGGAACTGTCACCAGTCGATGACGCGGCGCCGGGCTACGAGCACACCTACTCCGCCGGCGAGGGAACTGATCGGCGACTGGTCGTCATCTGCCCGTGGCACTGGCCGGCCTACAGCCACTACCAGTTCTGGGAGCTCGCGGCGGTCCCATGGCTGGCCCGCCGGGCCGGCTACCGGGACTGGTGCCTCCTCACCAACGGCGCCTGGACCGACTGGATCCTGCCGGCGCTGCGGCCGCTCTACGGCGCGGTCATCGTCGCCGACGAGCCCCCGATCGACATCCTCGGTACTTGGCTCCAGGCTGACCCGGCCCCGATCTCGCTGCCGCCCGACCGCCCACCGGGCCGGATCCAGCTGGGCGAGCCGACACCGAAGCAGACGACCGTCACGCTCAAGCAGGCCATCGCCGATGTCCTCGGCGGCGACGCCAGGACCGGCCGCAAGCTCCCAACCCGGCTGGTCGTGGCAACCCTGCGGCCCAACTTCAGCCTGGACGACGACCGGACCCTGATCTTCGCCAAGTCCTTCCGCAACCCCGACGTCGCCCACGAGGCCAAGATGCTGGCCAGCCGCGCCCTGCTCTGCCCGGACGGCACCCGCCCCATCGTCGTCATCGACGGCCGCTGGCGGGACGCCCCGGACCTGATCGCCTCGGTCGGCGCCGATGTCTGCACAGCAGACCAACTCAGCAAACTGAGGCGCCAAGGTGACGGCTGAGACCTGGGTACGGAAGAGCCAGATCAATCGATCCCTTCCATGCTCAGGTCTCGGTAGCTTGTCGCTTCTTGGCCATTTCGTTCTTGCTAACGGTCTGACGGTAGAAGAAGACGGCTGCGAGAGCGGTGATGGAGCCGATCAGCGCCGCCAGACCCGAAATGTCTTTACCGATCGCGATGAGGATGATGCCACCTATGACTCCACTGATCCCAATGAGTGTTCCTGACAACCACCCCAGAAACTCAAGACGTAGGTTATGGGCGATCACTTGCCGCTCAAGAGACATCCGGTGCCCGGATTGCTGCTCCACCAGGCTGAAGAGCCGGTTAGCGCCATCGGGGACGATTCGATCGTATGACTCCAGAAGCGCCGGGGAGACCATGGGACTCGAGGTCTCCTCGTACTGATAGCTCCAGCGTTGCAAACCGTCGGAGCCCTGAGCACGACCCGTTCGGTGAGGGACTGTTGATCGACGCTGAGGGGCGCGAGGAGCAGACTCAACGACAGAACCCTCGTCAAGCTCAACTGGCTGACGAGGGTTCTGTCGAGGCTTTGCGGGTATTGACCGAGCGGTCTTGTTGGTGCGTCCCCGCCGGACCATCTTTTCCCCTAGCGCCTATGTCCACCGTGTCGGGTTCGGCGCGCCCCACTGGCCCGTCGATCTCGAGCACGCTTTGCCAATGCTGGCCGAGCAACCTCGTCGAGGACGATTTCGATGTCCCGAGAAATTGCTTTGGCATCAGACCGAAGTGCGAATCGATCAGCAGCCGCTCCTGAGCGGGACTGATTGTAGTGCGTCGATTTGCCACGAGCATCGAGCGTTCGCCCTACGCCGTTGAGAAAGGAGGGGCGATTGAAGAGGATCTCGCTGTACCTGTTGTCCATGCTATCCCACGGACTCCTGTCTAGGATCATTGGTCGTACCCCGTGATCACTTTGGATGTTACCGAACATTCGTCCGTTTGTCATGCGGACATCGTTACACATGTTTCCCCTCGGCCGGGCCGTGAACTATGCCCGACTCACGGCTACGGCGCCACCTCGGCAATCAAGAGCCGGGCCAATACCCCCTCTAGAGCGACGGTCATAAAGGTTGTCCTGATGCGGTCGTGTGGTAGCCGCAATGGCGGTAGCCGTTCCGCAGCTGGTCCGGTGTCACCCGGTCGAGCCCCGCACCGATCGCCTCGAT
>JAABUR0100008329.1_pt1 | contig 11998 bp, 6 predicted proteins | sample 5560091 | NCBI WGS metagenome assembly JAABUR01 (sample SAMN10711879, study PRJNA513375) | rock metagenome | isolation source: Antarctica rocks | place: Antarctica: Victoria Land, University Valley sud
GGAACGACGGCCGTGCGGGTCGCTTCAACGCCCGCTCAACTCCCAAACAGCGCACCGAGGGGAAAAGGCCCTGCACCCCAGCCGCTTTCCGATCCCAAACGATCCACTCAAACGACCGGAGACCCCCAAAAGGGTTGACCTCGGCGAAATCCCAGGTCATCGGAACATCATGTCGCCCAAACGCCGGCTCAGCTTTTGGGGGCGGCCCGTTGCGAACGTTCCACCGGACAAGGCTTGACGAGGCTTGCGCGAGTTTCCCAACGCAGAGTCCCAGCAGCGCTTGGACCGTAGCCGCGTAGTCCGACGTCCCGCCGTCGTCCACGACCTCTCTGGCTATGGCAGCCACCTCGTCGCTGAACGTCCGTAGGCACAGCGCCTGTCTAGGAAGCAGCATGCTGTCGAACGTCGCGAATCCAAACAGTGGAGGCGAGAACCACCTCGGATTGGCTGGCATGGCAAGGCTGAGCGCGTCCTCGTCCGTGGCCTCCCGCCCCAGCATCTCTTCGTGCTCGGTCGGCTCTTGAAATCCGCGACGACCTCCGCGGTCATCGACCACTGCTGTCATCCGAAGCCCGATGCGCCCTGCCTGACCCTCAACGGACAGGTACGTCTCGTCGATCACCGCCCCGCAGGCAACGCATTTGAAGGTTGCGCCGCGCCCTGTCTTTGACGGCTCGCGCGGCGCGCCTTCCGGGCCGGCCACGAGCAGCTGTACTTGCCCGTGTTCGACCACCGGCACCAGCCATCGCTGTGACTCTTTCTGTTTCGACAGCTCCCACGATGTCGATAGCGGCGCTTGAACGCCGCATGCCGGATTCGGGCAGGCAACAGTCCGACACCACAGCCACGCGACGGGGGGGCTCTCCGGCCCAGCGAGCACATATTGATCTCTCAAGACCTTGAAAGCGCGCGCACGCACTAACTTCCCGTAGTACGAGACATCGGACGCGACCCCGTCGTAAGCCTCAGAGCCCAGCGATAGCCGGCCCTCCGGCTCATGTAGCGGCGCGACGTGTGCCACTTTCGGCAGGAGCTCCGTCAAGACTCTCGCGATCATCACCGGAATCGGATTCAGGTCGGACGCCACCGTGTTGCAACCCAATCGACCAGCCTCAACGAGAGTTGACCCGCCGCCGCAGAACGGATCCACCACGGGCGGCAAGCCCTGAGGCCATGACCGCTGGATCTCGCGCTTCGCATCCGCCAACGCCGGGGCACTTGGGAGGTCGCTGCCGTTATCCACGAGCCGTTCGATGATGCGCATCAATTCATCACGCGCATCTTCGTCCTCAGGGTCATCGACCAGCGCCGCAAACAGAAGCGCTCGCCAAGCAGGCAGCGGCATCGGCGCAAACCATTTGTGCAGGTTGCGGATCGTTCCGGTCTTGCGATCCTTGTCTGCTTTGCACGCGACGTTGATGGCGTCCAGCGGTAGCGCGACCTCGATGAGCTTGCGCTTAGACACAGACGACGGCTCCCCTGTCCCACAGCGGCTGCCAGTCGTAGATCACGCACGCGACTCCAAAGGCCGGCGTGTCGGATGCGCCGAAGGGCTTCCGGATGTACCGCACCTCGGTGCTGTCATCGTCAGTCACCCGGACCATCGCGAGCACTGATCGCTCGTGCTTGTTGAGGGCGGTGAGGATCTCGGTCCGCGTCACGTGGATGCTGTCCCCGCCAGCGACGCGGCCCTTGACCTCGATGAAGTCCAAATGATCCCCGTCGAGCGACTCGATGTCGTAGCCCGGGTTGTTGTGAGGCATCTCTGTCGTCTCGTGCCCGAGCTTCTCCTCGACTGCCAGAACAGCGTCGACGGCGATCCGCTCGATGCGCTGGGTCTCGATGGCGAGCCGGTCATCGTCGGCCTCCTCAGACGCCAGGAAGCCGGCCGGTAGCACGAGGCACGCGCCAGCGACAACTGGCGGGCGCGCGGAGACGTCGCGTTCGCGCTTGAGTTCGGCGGTGCGACGCTCGAGCCGGGCAGAAAGGTCGTCGGCTCGGCGTTGCGCGGCGGCCGCGTTCATCCTGGGCTGCTTGCCGATCGACTCTTGCTCTCGCAAGTCCTGTGCGCGCCGGTCCCAGTACCGGATCTCTTGGTGCAGTCGCTCGCGCACGTGCTTCTCGATGCGCTCCGTGCGCGCAACGGTTTCGTCGCGGATCTCCGCAAGATGCTTCGCGACGAGACTCCCGATCGCGTATTGGACCGCGGCCCTCTCGATGGCGTCGCCTTTGAGCCAATCGGACGCCAGCAACTCATCCGCTTGGGCGATCTCGTCGATGGTCGCCGGGCGGCAGTCCAGATACGGGGCGCCCTCAAGCGCTCGCGACTCGCCCTCACGAGAGATGGCGACGAACTGCATGCGCCGCGAGATGACCGTGTGCGCATCGCCTCTCGTCGTTCGGCGGTCCTCGATCTCGTTCTCCAGGAACACGAGCGCGTACGGCTCCGTCGACGCGTCCGCGTCGCTCACGAGGATCGTCCCGTTGGTCAGCAGCGTCCCGAGCCGCTCAAGCGTGAGGTCCAGCACCGCATCGAAGAGCGGATGCCCCGGACACAGCAGAGCGGCAATCGGATGGCCTTGCACACGCACCAGCTCGCGCTCGAACGTGACCCGTTCGTACGCCTTGACGACGGGGGCACCCACCCCGATGTCGCGATCACGATCGCGCACGCCGATCGGAACGTTGCGAATCTCAAACCGCCCAGGCTGACGCGGCGTGAGCCTTCCACCGAGACGCTTGAACGCCTCTTCGAAGAACGCCTGGATGAAATGAGGCTGGAGCTTGCGAGCCTCCATCCGCTCCATCTCGAATCGGATCTTCTCGACCTCGGCCAAGGACATCATGTCCTGGTGCAGTGCCTGGGCTGCGAGCATGTCCTTCAGACCCTCGCCGACCGTCCCGTCCACAACCTCGAAGAGCTTGTCCTTGACCTCTTGCTGATCGCCGTAGCGGATCGCCTGGACCAGCAGGTCCTTCAGGCTCGTGTCACGGAACACCTGGCCAAGCACGTCATACACACGCCCGTCAAGCGCTTGACGTTCCTGCTCGAGCTTTTCCAATAGCCGTCTGTAGACATCGCCCTCGCGAGTCTCGGCCGCGACGAGATTCCACATGTGGCACACCTCGGTCTGCCCGATGCGGTGCACACGGCCAAACCGCTGCTCGATGCGATTCGGGTTCCAAGGAAGGTCGTAGTTGACCAACAGATGCGCGCGCTGCAGGTTCACGCCCTCACCAGCGGCATCGGTCGCCACAAGGAATACGCAGTCCGACTCCTGCGTAAACCGTTCCTGGGCTTTCTTGCGATCCTCGCGGCGCGTGCCGCCGTGAATCGTGACAACCGCCTCATCACGACCGAGGAAGTTGCGCAGACGATCGGCAAGGTACTGCAGCGTGTCCTTGTGTTCCGTGAAGACGATCAGCTTGCGGCGATGGCCATCTGCATCGCGCATCTCCGGCATCTCGTCCAGCAGTGAGCTGAACTTGGTCCACTTCGTATCGGTCTTGGACGCTCGGACCTTCGCGGCGCGCTCCACAAGCCCCTTGACCGTGAGGATCTCGGCCTCGAGCTCAGCGACGGTCTCAGCGGTCGTGACCTCGCTGACCAGATCGTCTTCGAGCTCTTCGCGCTCTTCGTCCGGGAGATCGTCATAGTCGTCGTCGTCCGGGACCTCCCGCAGCTTCTCGACGCGCCGCCCAAGCTTGGCCTCGGCAAGCTTGCTCTCCAAGCGCCGCTGTCGACGCGCCAGCGACTGATAGATGGCCTCGGGAGAAGACGCCAACCGACGCTGCAAGGTCGTCAGCGCGAATCCGACAGCCGTCCGCCGGCGACCTTGACCATCGGCAAGGCGATCAGCGCGATTCATCTCCTCACGCACATATTCAGTGACCTCCTCATACAGAAGGGCCTCCTGGTCTGACAGCTCGTACTCCACCGTGTACGAGCGCCGCTCAGGGAACAGACGCGTGCCCTCGAACGTCAGAAGCTCCTCTTTGACGAGCCGGCGCATGATGTCGCTGACCTCGACCGCCCTCGCACCGTCCCGGGGACGACCCACGAACCGATCGCCGTCGATGAGGGACAGGAAGAGCTGAAAGTCCTCCTCCTTGCCGCTGTGCGGCGTCGCAGTCATCAACAGCAAGTGGCGAGTGTGCTGACCGAGCATCTCGCCGAGCTCGAAACGCTTGGTCTTCTTGACCTCGCCGGACCAGACACGGGCACTCATCTTGTGCGCCTCGTCAACGATCACCAGATCCCAGTCGACCTGGCAGGCGCGCTCCGCAAGCTCGGGGTTGCGCGAGAGGTGATCCAGCCGCGCAATCCACAACCCGTGACGCCCCTCCACGAACGGGTTACCGACGCGGCTCGCCTCAATCTTGTCGCGCGTCAAGATCCCGAATTCAATCCCGAACTTCTCGCCGAGCTCCTCCTGCCACTGCTCCACGAGGGAGCCAGGAGCGACCACAAGGCAACGCTGCAAATCGCCGCGGAGAATCAACTCCTTGATGAGCAGGCCGGCCATGATCGTCTTGCCCGATCCCGGGTCATCAGCCAGCAGGAACCGCAGCGGCTGGCGCGGGAGCATCTCGCCATAGACGGCACGGATCTGGTGCGGCAGCGGCTCAACCGCCGACGTGTTTACGGCGAGCATCGAGTCGAAGAGGTAGGCCAAGCGCAATCGCCGGGCCTCGCTTGCCACGAGGAAGTCTTCGCCGTCGGCATTGAAGGCCCACCGACGGCCTGCGTCGACCATCTTCAAACCGGCCAGCGATTCCTCGAAGAGCACCTTGCGGTCCGGCCGGCCGTCGCCGTCCTTCCACGTCACGGTCGCTGCGCTGGACCCGTGCATCTCGACAGCGAGTACCTCGACCGGTCCTCCCGAGGCTAGACCTGAGATGACGGTCCCAGGAGTGAGCTTGTCGAATGTGATGGGCGAGGGCATCGGGCGCGAGAACTCCGGCCACCGTACATGGAGGGTCGGGACCCATGCCGTCGAAGCCACGCGATAGGTCGCTTCGTCGGCCCGCCATCTGACGCCGCGACACGCAACCAAGCCCGCGTCGACCCGGGCGACCTCGGCGCACGGATGGGTGCAGCCTCCCGGCCACGTCCTCGGCGCTCACGGCTCCCGCGATTCCCGTAGCCTCGGTTCGTTCTCCCGAACGCAGTGCACAACCGGCGCGAATCACGGCTATGCAGGTCATTCCGTGCCAGCGTCGAAGACGATCCGATCATCATGGAATGATCCCGAGCGACCATGGCATCGTCCGAACTCATCCAAGAGCTGATCCGGGCGCACGTCGATCGCAACGACCAGCGATTCAGGACCATCGCGCTTCAGCTAGCCGCGCGTGAGGCCCGCGCGGGCCACCGCTTGGTCGCCGGTCGGATACGCGACCTCCTAGAAGAGGCCGGCGTACCGCAAGAGGCACAGGCACCGGGCCCAACGCCGATCGCCCGAACATCGGATGACCTGCGCTCGGTTCTCGCCGTCTCCTACCCGCGGGAAAAGCTCGACGACATCGTGCTTGAGGGCGACCTGGCGGCCGTGCTGCCGAGGCTCCTTGAGGAGCACCGGTCGCGCGAAGCCTTGGACAAGTTTGGCCTGCAGCCGCGTCGACGATTGCTCCTGCATGGTCCTCCCGGATGCGGTAAGACGCTGACCGCATCGGTTCTCGCCGGCGAGCTCGGTCTCCCACTTCTGCGCGTGCGCATCGAGACGCTCTTCTCACGCTATCTCGGCCAGACCGCCACGATGCTGACCTCGATCTTCGATGAGATGCAGCGCGTCCGGGGCGTATTCCTGTTTGACGAGTTCGATGCGCTCGGCCGCGCGAGGTTCTCAGCATCGGACGTGGGCGAGGTCAGCCGGGTCGTAAGCACATTTCTGCAACTCGTGGACGCCGACGAGAGCGGGTCCTTGATTGTTGCTGCGACAAATGGCGTCGGCGAAGTGGACTCGGCGACATTCCGCCGCTTTGACGATGTGGTCAACGTTCCCCTTCCCGATCACGAGGCGCTAGTCCGACTGCTGCGTCTGCGCACGACAGGACAGCGAATCGTGGCCAAGACGATCGAATTGGTGGCGAGCGAGCTAGAGGGGTTGTCCTTCGCGGAGGCGGACCGGGTGGTGACCGAAGCGCGTAAGACGATGGTTCTCGCGGGCAGGCGCCGCCTCTCCCGAGAAGATCTAGTCGCAGCCGCCGCGAGCGTTCGTTCCCGCTCGGGCTCGCTTTCTGCGTGACCGATCAATCCAGGCCCCATCTCAGCCTGCCGCGTGAACCGGCGCGGCCGTATCGACGCCGCAAGCAGAATATCGAACCGCGGCCGCTGCCACAGCGCGCTCCCGCTACGCACAGCCAGGCGCTCCTCGGCCAGCTTGATGCGGCGCTCGCCCCGGCTCCAGTAGCCGCTGATGCAACGCCCGCGCTGGGCGCCAACGCCGCTATCGACTTGGCTGCGGGCATCACGGCCGACGCCGTTCAGCTCTCAAAGGGTGCCGCTGCATACGTCGACGCCGGCGACCACAGCGCGGTCGTGTACTTCCCCGATGCGGAAGCCAAGACGCTGCGACGCAAGCTCAACCAGTACGGCGACGCGGCGAAGGTTGTCACGAGTGGTGCGCCGCGGAACAACAAGCTGGTCGCTCCCATCGAACAGATCCGTCGCCCGACCCTGGCGGACCTCGCCTCACCGTGGGACTTGGAGGCCGAACTCCAGACCACTGTTGGACGCGTCTGGGTCGAACTCTGGACTCCTGGCGGAAGGCTCGGCAAGCCCGAGCTGCGTCGCTCAATCCAAGCTGAGATCGAGGCGTATGGGCGACGCTACGGCGACCATCGCGGAATCGAGCGCTACGAAGCAGCGGAGCACGACATCTATCTCGCCGAGCTGAGCGCCGACGGAATCCGGGGACTTCCTTCAACGATCCCGGCCGTCACGAGCGTGCACGAGCCGAGCCAGGCGCGGCTGGAGCGTGTCGCGCAGGACGTTGTTGGCCAGGTGATCGCCGACGACGCTGTTGAGCCGCCGCCTGATGGAGCACCGGCGGTCGCCGTGTTGGACACAGGCATCGCCGAGGACCACCCGCTCCTGGCACTGACCTTGATTGCACCGGGAGTGAGCGTCGTACCCGGCATCACGTCGGCGCAGGACGGTTATCCGCAAGGGCACGGGACGGGAATGGCGGGTGCCACTGCGTATGGCGAACTTGCCGCGGCCCTCGCTGGCGGAGGCCCTGTGACTCCGCGATGCCGGATTGCCAACGTACGTCTCTGGAGCAACGATCCCGCCGCCTTCTGGGCCAACCGGACCGAGGAAGCCGTCGCCGAAGCGGACGCAATGCCAGGCGACGTGACAGCGCACCTGCTGTGTCTGTCGAGCGGGCGACGGCCCATGACTCCCCGGACTTCGTGGTCCTTTGCTGTGGACCGGCTCGCCTACAACGACGGAGTTGGCCGACTGATCTGCATCGCCGCCGGCAACGTCGGGGCCGAGCCGGACCCGAGTGCCTACCCGTCGACGAATCAGGCGGCCGAACTTCATGATCCGGGCCAGGCAGTCAACGCCCTCGCAGTGGGCGGCTACACCGGCCTCGACGCCTTGCGCCCCGAGAGGGCAGGCTTGACTCCCGTCGCCAGGGCAGGCGAGTTGTCGCCACACACGACCACCGGAACGCTCAACGCGCCGATCAAGCCCGACGTGCTCATGGAGGCCGGCAACGCGTGTCCCGACGGCACGATCGCCAACTCAGGCGTTGAGGAGCTCAGCGTGCTCACAACGAGCAGCCGTCACGCGTCGGGCCGCATACTCGAGTCCGATCACGGCACGAGCGTCGCAACGGCGGCGTTGGCGGGTCTCGCGGCGGACGTCTCAGCCGAAAATCCTGGGCGGCGTCCCGAGACAATCCGTGCCCTGATCGTCAACTCCGCCCGCTGGCCGGTCGCGCTCAAGTCACAGCTGCCGACGCGAACTGAACGGATTCGATGCGCCGGATACGGCGTTCCAAATCGGGAGGCGGCACTCGCATCGACCTCGCGGCGTGCCACGCTGATCCACGAAGGCCGAATGGCTCCCTACTCGAAGGACGGCAAGCTTGACGCGCTCCACCTGCTGCGTCTTCCCCTTCCTCACGACGAGCTCCTCGCGCTCGGCGACGGCACCGCGTCGCTGTCAATAGCCCTGTCGTATTTCGTGGAGCCGCACGAGACACGTTCGACGCGCTACGCCGGTGCGTGGCTGCAGTGGGATCTACAGCGACAGAACGAACCGGACGCAGACTTCCTGGCGCGCATCAACGACGCGGATCGCGACCCGAACGCCCCACCTGACCCCGCCGACAGCTGGGCTTGGGAGATTGGTACGCAAGTTCGGCGACGCGGCAGCGTGCAGTGCGATCGCCTCGAGATTGAGGCCGCAGCCCTCGCCGGAGACCTGCTCATCGGAGTCTTCCCGGCCGGGGGCTGGTGGAAGGACCACCTCAAGACCCGTGCCGGCACAGAGATCCCGTACTCCGTCGTGATCACGATCGACGTCGGCGATGTCGATCTTGACGTGTACTCGCTGGTCTCAGCTCGCATCCCCACCGAGATCTCCGTCGACGCGACGTAACCAGTCCGTGACCCCAAGTTGCGCACGCTGCCCAGGCGTCCCACATGCCGTCATGGATTCGCGCGCTCTCCACTCCGGGAGATCCGCCGCTGACACTCCGCAACGTCACGAGAATGCGCTTGTCGCTGCATCAGGGTCGAAGCCGCACGGCTCGGCTACTTGTCGTCGACCTGCTGCAAAGCCACCCTGCCGGCCTGGATGAGCGAGTGAAGAGTCGACGCATCCCAGTGACGGGTGTCCTCGCCTACGCGCACTGGGACGCTCACGTGCGTGCCGAGATATTTGTCTCCCTCTACGGCGCCACGCACAAGCACCGGACGGACATGGGCCGGCTGCGCTGGGATAAAGATCCAGCCGACCCCGTACCCGGTGCCCTGTCGCACTTCGGCGACGTCGATGTCCACATCAGTCAGCAGTGGCACGAGCCGCGCGGCCAGTGCACTTCGAAGCGCTGCAAGGTCCACCTTGGCAACCTCGAAGGGCCTTACCGCGTCCAACACGTCGCCGCCCGCCGGCGCCTTCGCGGTCCTAACGCCCCACACGACGATCGCATCGTCGCCCGTGTTGGCGAATGCGGCGACATCCTTGCCGAGCTCCACGCCACTCGCGTCTCCATCGAGACGATGCGGAATTTCCTTGGCGTCGATCCAGCTGGCCTCCGGCTGGCCGAGCAACGCCGCCACCTGACCGCTCGACAGGAGGTCACGCACCGTCCGCGCGGTCAGCTGGCCCGCACCCACGGCGGCGTCCAATAGGGCCTGTGCTTCGGTCGCCACGGCGAAGAACTCACCGACGGTTCGCATCTCCCCGAGCTGCCCGAGGATGTGCGCCTCGACAAGGTGGCCCTCCTGGTCGTCGTTGAAGCTGCCGACCAGCTCGCAGTCGTGTCGCTGCAGCAAAGGAAGGAGGAGCGCTGCGACGTCAAGGATCTGTCTGCCGTCTTGATCGACCCCGCGTCCGATCTGTGCGGTCAGGCGGCCTCCCAAGTAGTCGAATCGCACGTTCCGCGTCGATAGATCCGGATCGAACTCCGATGCGGGGGCATCGGAAACAAAGACGACCGAAACCGTCGCTGTGTCCTGTTCCTCATAGTCCGTCAGCGCGCGTTCGAACGAGCTCGTCGTTATTGCCGCGATGGTCTCCAGCGAGGCCATGACCGCATCGTCGCGCGAAATCCAGACCGCCGTTTCGCCACCGATGGTGAACGACACTGTCTCTGCGTCGTACTCGATTTCGGTCTCGCTCATCGCTCAGCAGCCTACGCGCGGAGGCCTACAAACCTCGCGCGGCCCCCGCCCGACGCGAGTGGTGGACGAATCCCGGCGGGTCACGCTCGACGAGCGTCCGGGCTGAGCCTCGCCGCCGGGGAGAAAAATCGGGGAGAAAATCTCCCGACGAACCCATCCGGTGAAGCAAACGAGCCTTCTTTGCAGGCTCTTTTGACGCGCCCGAGAGGATTCGAACCTCTGACCTTCGGTTCCGTAGCGCGTCAAGAGCACCCCTCTAGTGGGGCGTCTGTGAACGTTTGACCGGAAACTCGCTGCGGGTGGCGAACCAGGACGTATGTTCTCGACGCTGGAGGTGGAGATGCGTCCCCCGGATGTGTTTGTGCGCGAGTTGGGTCCTGAGGAGGGCGCCCGGCTGAAGTCGATCTCGAAGCGGGCGAAGTATCAGTCCAAACGGCAGCGGGCAATGATTTTGCTCGCTTCGGCGAACCTGATGTCCGCGCCGGAGATCGCGGCGCTGATGCGCACCGACGAGTCGCACGTGCGCAAGGTGATCCACGCCTTCAACGAGGAGGGCTTTGACTCACTTGACCCTGACTATCGGGGCGGGCGCCCGAAGAAGACGACGCCTGCGCAGCGCGATCAGATAGTGGCGGTCGCGCGCGCCCGCCCCGACCACCAGGGCGTTCCGCTCACGCGCTGGTCGCTGACAAAGCTCAGCGACCACCTCGCCGGCATCGGCCTCGTTCTGTGCGAGGAGTCGTTGCGCCAACTGCTACGCGGCGCCGGGCTTTCCCACCAGCGCACGCGGTCGTGGAAACAGAGCCCCGACCCGCAGTTCAAGGAGCGCGCCGAGCGCGTGCTTTCGCTCTACAGAGAGCCGCCTGAGGATGGGCCGGTGGTGTGCTTTGACGAGATGGGACCGATTCAGCTGATCCCCCACCAGGGGTCGGGCTGGGCGCCCGAGAGGATGCCCGAGCGCCTACGCGCGACCTACAACCGCAAGGGCGGCACCCGCTACCTATACGGCGCCCTCGACGTCGGCGACGACCGCCTGATCGGGCGGCTACGCCCGCGCAAAGGACAAGACGAGGTGATCCGCTTTCTAACCACGATCAGGATGCGCTACGACCCGCGCCTGCGGATCCACCTCGTGATGGACAACCTCTCCTGCCACTGGACCCCGAAGGTGCGCGAGTGGGCGGGCAAGTCAAACGTCGAGCTCGTCCCCACCCCCACCTACGCCAGCTACCTCAACCGCATCGAGTGCCACTTCTGGGCAATCGGGGAGTTCGTCGTCAAGAACGCCGACTACGACAACTGGGACCAGCTCGCGCTCGCGATGGCCCGCCACATCAGCTACCGCAACGGCCCCCACCGCAACCGCCGCCTACTCCAAGCGAACGACGAAACCGAGTCGCCTGAGACCAACCCATTCCCGGTGCAACATTCCCGGGCGCCCCACTAGCTGCCGGGCCGGTGTACCCGCCGAGAGCGCCAGGTCTTCGGACTATGCCTGCTGACGGTTCCGCCCAGCCACCGCGGCACCGCGGGACGTGCCTCCGCACGTCGCATGTTGGTGAAAATGTTGGCGGATCGCAATCCGGGAAGCGCGGACTCCAGACCAAACCGCTCATTTGCAGCCACTTCTCCCAAGCCGACGCCCGGATTCGAACCGGGGACCCCTTCATTACGAGTGAAGTGCTCTACCAGCTGAGCTACGTCGGCGAGGGGTGGGAGCGTACCGACGCGGGACGCGCTTCTTTCCGAGCACGTTGCTGGGACCAACCGCGGAGCCGAAACCCCGTGCGAGAAGCCCAGGCCCGGGCCGGGCCGGACGCATACCGCATAGCATGCTATGCTACCCATGAGCATGGGCGTGATGGTGCAGATCAAGGATGTGCCCCCTGACGTCCACCGCGTTCTGAAGGCACGCGCCGCGCTCGAGGGAGTGTCACTGACGGAATACGCGCGGCGCATGCTCGAGCAGGCAGCTCGTCGGCCCTCGCGCGAGGAACTGATCGCCGAGCTCTCCCCGATCGAGCCCGTCGAGACGGGCGAGTCTGCTGCGGATGCGCTGGCCCACATGCGTGGCGACCTGGCGTGACGGTCGTCGACGCCAGCGCGATCGTCGACCTCCTCGCCCCGCCCGACGCCA
>JAABUR0100008336.1_pt1 | contig 11992 bp, 18 predicted proteins | sample 5560091 | NCBI WGS metagenome assembly JAABUR01 (sample SAMN10711879, study PRJNA513375) | rock metagenome | isolation source: Antarctica rocks | place: Antarctica: Victoria Land, University Valley sud
GCGCATGAGCCGCAGCCCCGCGGCACCGCACCAGCGCGCAGCGCGTTAGGTCCAGGCCCTCCTCGGCCACGGCGGTGGAGATGAGCAGGTTGAGCGCGCCCGCGCGGAACTGGTCCAGCAGCGCCTGCTGCTTCTGCGCGCCGCGGGGCCAGGCGCAGGCGGCTTCAGCAGCGCGCCTTGGTCGCAATATCATGCACTGTCATGGTCCTTGAGCGAGCACAGAGCACGTGGTGTTCCTCATGCTGTGGCTTCACGCCTGTTGCGTAGTACACCAGCTGATGACGAGCGAGCATGGTGTGCAGAGCAAGAGTCATCATATGAGCGCTGTCAAGTGCACGGCTAGCCTTTGAGGCAAGGTAGGGGTCTCTCCTCAGGCCCCTCTGCTCTGGGAGCTAAGAATTGTGGCTCTGCAGAAGGTGCATACATGCTGCATCCCCGCGCGTGATGAGGAAAGCTGCAGCTCTCCCAGTTGTGGACACGCTGCGCATCCCCTGTCCCAACGCACCAGCTCGCCATGAAATGCAGGACATGCCGGACTAGGGCGAGCAGCTGGAAGCCTCGTCCTCAGCCAGGCTGCCCCGAGCACGCTCGCAAGCGAGCGCTCATCGCCTCATCGCCTGAGCATGCAGATCGGCGGTTATGATTAGGGCGCGGGCGGCGCGGCGCGCACCGCCAGCGTCGGTGTGGTGGTCGCCGTGCCGGTGCTGCCGTAGCCCATGAGCGGCGCCGAGCGCAGGAAGCCGAGCGCCGGGCAGGCGGCGACGAGCGCGTGCAGCGCCAGCACGACCAGCTTGCGCTGCGCGAACACGATGGCCGCCCAGCGGCGCTGCGCGCCGCCGCCGCCGGCGCCGCGGCCATCGCCGGCGCGGCACAGCTCCTGCGCGGTGCGCGCCGGCGCGTCTGCAACGCGGCGCGGCGCGCGGCAAGGGCGTGGGAGGCGCCCTGAGGGCCAGAAGCCGCACACCGACATGACACCAGCAGCCGCACCTGTCAGCAGAACCAAAGGGTTCAGGGTTGCGACCCTGCTCACGAGCACGGCCCTGGTTGCTCCATAACGCAGCCGCTCAGGTGGAGCATTTGGGAGACACCTGCGGGGAAGGGCGGGCTGCATGCCTCATAGCCCAGCAGCTGGCGCGCGAGAGCTGCGACCTTCGGCGTGGCCAGCGCGCAGGGCTGGGCCGCGGGCAGCGCTGCCTCGCCAGGCTCTGTGCTCGTCTGCATGGCATCCTCGCAGCCTGCATTGGATGCCGGCCGGTCGCTCGGCTCCCCAGAGCACGTGCTTGGGGTGGGGAATGTTTCTGTCCGTAGATTCTGGACGCAGAGCGCGGAGACACAAGAGCTGCATAGTGCCGGGTCACAAAGGCTGCCTGTCGCAGCGCACGGCCGGCTGCCGCGTCCGCTCGCAGGTTCACATCCATTCTTGCGCGCGCGCCTGGCAGCAGCTCCGCCTGCAGCGCGCCGGCGGGCACGGCCGCCAGCAGCGCATCCGCGGCATCGCACACGGCGGCGCGCAGGTCGGGCCACTGCGAGCGCAGGCGCGCGCAGGCCCCGGGCAGCCCTGCCGAGCCCCGGCGGGCTCAGAGCTTAGGGCTAGAAAGCTGCGAGCGCGCTGGGTGGCGGCATGCGCACGCTGTGCGCACCTGCAGCAAGGGCCTCGTGCCCGGTGTAGCTTCGCGTTAAGTTGCGGCAACAGCGAGGTGCGCACGTGCAGACAGGCGGGTGCCGCCCCAGGCCGCCAGAAGACCGCGCCGCATGCAAGCAGGGGAGGGGGTCCAGCTGCTGGGTCGCACCCGCGACGGCCGGCGGGAGCGCAGCCCCGGCGGGCAGCAGCAGGCGCGCCAGCGCGGCCAGCGCGCTCGCCAGCGCCGCGCCCAGCGCCGCGCACTCGGCGAAGCTGCAGCCGCGCCGGGAGCCGCCCGCGCTGCCGTTGGCCCTGTGCATGCGCGGCAGCACACACGTCGGACCGTGCAACCCAAACACAAAAGCTTTTGTGTTACAGATGCAGGCGCCCCATCTGCTGCTCAGCTCGATGTCCATATTCACTACGAGAGCAGCGCCTTTGTGCCAGCGAGCACCGCGCGCTGAGCACCAGGCGCTCCGGCCGAGGCCGGTCGCATCAATGCAGGCGAGCTGGGCGCGGCCGGGCGCGCGAGGGCGGGCCTGCTGACCGGCGCGGAGACGTTCCAGATGTCGTCCAGGTCCGTCATGGCCGCGCCAAGGCCGTCCGCGCTGGTGGTGGCGCCCGGTGCAGGGCGGCCGTGCAGGCGTGCGTACGGGTTGTCCACGGCCGGGCGCAGGATCTCGCGCAGCGCGACCGCGGCCGCAAACGCGCCGAGCTCCTGCGCGCGGGCGGCCGGCGCGCTGATCGCTGCGTTCGGCGCGCCGGGCGCTGCGTTTGGCGCGCCTGTGCGCTGGCGCCGTGCGCGGCGGCGCGCGCTGCGGGAGCAGACATCCACAAGCGACCGGGTGAGCTGTATCACGGAGACCCGGCCCTGCTTCTTGTTGTGCACAGCATGTGCTGTGCATCCAGCCCGGAGGTCAGCGGCCCCGAGGTTGCTCTCGCGCAGCTGTCGCACACAGGAGCACATGCTTGACAGCTGGTGGCCGGCGCGCCTGCAGGATGTATGTGACGCTGCCGATGTTGCGCGCCATGGTGCCCGACTCGGTGCAGCGGGTCTCCGGGTCGATCGGGACGCCCATGTCCGCCAGGCCGGCCTTCCTGCGCGCGGGGCGCCCGGCCCCTGGTTTGAAACTAGCGACGTCCATGTCCCAGTCTGGACACAGTTGGAGAGGCTGGACATGCCATGCCAACACAGCAGCAGCGTTTGCAAGTACAGGCATGTCCAATGATGGTTACATACTCTATGATTGGAGAGGGTCGAGTCACCACGTCTGGACGGAGGCAGCTGGGAAGCCACTGTTGACGGGGCGCGCCTGATGGCATTCTGCTGCCACACGCGCGTCGCGTCTGCGGCTGCAAACTGCAGGTCGATACGCGCCTGCGCAGCTCTGTCTGATGAGCAGGAACGCTGTGCAGTGCATGCGACGAGTACGAGGCACCAGGCGAAGCGATGCAAGCAAGCGCAAGCTACACTGTGATGCTGCAGGCTGTTCAATCGGTTGGCGAACGGCGACCAGCAACGACAGGGTCTGGCTTGGCTTATGCGCTGCAACACATGCTGCCATGCGCTCGCATACTTGTGCAGTTGGCGACCGATTGAACAGCCTGCAGGATTAAAGATGCGAGCGCGTGGCAGCATGTGTTGCAGCGCACAAGCCAAAGGAGACCCTGGCATTGCCGTCGCTGGATCTTGGCAGTACCAGGACGGGCCCTCAACACACCTGGTGGTGGCATGCAGCGCCGCAGCGCCCTGTGTCCCGGCGGGCGCGCCTGCTCCAGGTCGCAGATGACCGCGCTGACGCACCCGCTCGGCGGCGCGGGCGGGTACATGATGGTCGCTTCATGCGGCGACGGCGCCACCGCCTCCACCGCGTCGCGGTCCATCACGGTCAGTACCTGGCCTCATCCCGTTCAGGTCCTTTGGAGGGAGCGCGCATGTGCTCTCTGCAGCGCCCTGCTCGGCTGGCGCTGTCGTGGCGGCCATGATGGTGCGCCGCGCTCACAAGCTGCGCATCAGGCACCCTGACAGGGGTAGCTGCGCGCGCTCACAGGTTCAACTTGCGGCTGCGCCCGAGGGCGGCATGGCCCGAGCTCCGGCTCTGCAAGCGGAAAGCCTGCGCCGGAGGCGCGGAGGTGCGCATATGCCCAGGAGCCAGCGCACGCCCGACAATGGCGGCCTCAGATGCCGGCAGGCGGTGCAGAGCGCCCCGCACGCCTCATGGCCTGACCGATGCAGGCCGCAAGGCGCGCGGGGCGCTCTGCGCTGCGCGACTGAGGCAGGCCACAGTATCCCAAAGCACAGGTAGGGTTACGTTAGGTCGCGCGCCGCACCCGCGCATCCAGGTTGGCCTCCAGCTCGCGGAAGAAGGCGCCCACGCGCTCCGCGGCCTGGCCCAGCTTAGCATCCAGCGGCGACGCGGTCATGCCAAAGACGTGCGGCCGCAGGCCCTGCCGTTGCGGGGCGCCAGATGGTGCCGGCGGCGCGACGAGAAGCGGCCTATGGCCATTGTCGAACAGGGGACACAGCAGCAGCACAGCACACGCTGCGCAGCAGTTGATTTTGGGCTGAACACTCTGACATTGCCTCACACAGGGAAGCAGGCAGGGTCCACTAGGTGGTCCACAAGCGGAAGCCCGTGCGTGCCCGCTACTAACAAGGCACGCAGAAGGAATACTTGGTCCCATCAGCCACATGGCATGCTCACACTACACACGAAAGTTTGCTGCATGTGCTGCGTGACTGAGCTGCTCATGATTAGCTTTCAGCACTAGCGGCCGGACTGTGCTGCACAACAGAGCATAGTCGCGGACAAGCCAGGTGGCCCAGAGCAGCTGGCGCACCGATATTTGCCGGTCAAAGTAAAACTCCTGCACTCACCAGCGGGGCTTCAGTGCATGCCTTGCGTTCTAGCAGCTCGACAAAGCACATGTTGCATGTGTATGCGCCAATGCAATGCTCCAAACTCTTTGCAGAGCGGGCAGCACCTTCATGATGCAGTTGTATGGGTGCTTCTTCTTGGCATGGTGCGCCTGGTGCGCAGGGCATCGCATGGTTACACACTGCAGGCCCTGGAGCAGTTTGCACTGTAACAGTGCGCTCTGCAAATGCACTGCTGTGAACAGCTGCAAGCGCGCGGCATGAGGTACACAGCGCTGTATGTGACTGGTAGCAGTGCAAGGCTGCGACAAGTTGTGATATCCTGTGCATTGGCCAGATTGTGACGCGCGCGTATGCACTGCATCTGCTCCCGATCACTCTGGGCACCAGCACAACTGAAGCGGGGCATGTGCACGACGCATCAGTGCGCATGTGCAGCAGCGGCGGCCGCACCTCATCAAAGATGAGCAGATGCAGCTCCCCCATCTGCCACCCCCATGCACACATGTGTCGACCATCGTGCATGACTGGCATTGAGGCTTGAACGAGGGAGACACGCTGCACAGCGCCTCACAGCACTACCTGATGCATGCGCTCCTGCATGAGTGCCTTCGCTGCGCATCACATTCCCTTGCCAAAAGCGCCTGCCAGCACTCATTGCTACAAGGTCTGGTTCCGGGACTTCTGAGCCCCGGGGCGCGCCGCCAGGATGGCGTGGCGCAGCACGTTGAGCAGGATCTGCGCGGTCATGACCAGCACGTCCTGGTCCGCGATGGCGGCGCGCCAGGTGTCGCGGTCCCAGAAGTCCAGGCCCATGCTGCCGACGAAGCCGGCCACGCGCAGCGGCGTGTGCAGGCGCAGCACCTCCGCCTGCTGCAGCACCAGGTCCACCTGCGGCCGCCACGAGCGCAGAATTTGGAGCAATCCTCTGTGAATATGAAATCTGACTCGCGTGGCACCTCTGCCCGCTGTAGCTCCACGTCCTGCTGCAGCCACCCAAGAGGACAGCTGCCGTTAACCTGCCCTTGCAGAGGTGGTGGTGAATTTTCATTGTATGTAAGTGGGACCCCGCGCAGCATCTGCGCCCGCTGCAGTGCCTGGTCCAGCTGCATCCACCATGGGGACTGATCTACATGCTACCTTCCACATGCACTGCACCTGCAACAGCACAAGGCTTGCATGTGCCTGCCCAGAGCAGAGGCTAGGCTTGAGAGGGCTGCCTGGTCTTCTTATGACCCCGGACTATCAGCACAGCGGAGTGCAGGTGCGCTGCCCAACACTCCTGCCTCACATGCAGCCTGGATACAATACACGAGCGCACGGTGTGCCTCAGTAATGCATAGAGGGTTTTAAGTGCCTGAAGCATGCACTCATGCAGTGTGATTTAATTGCTTCTATCGACAAGGACACGGTGCTGCCGACAGCCCCTCTCACCCTGCCACACTACCTAGTATCTTGGGGGACTCTGCATAGACTGCGGTCGGCGACGCGCTTTGGAACGGATGCTGAAAAGCAGCACGTCGGCTCTGAGCTCAAGCCCCGGGCACAAACCCCCGGACCTTGGGCGCCAGGAACACCGTGAGCCTGCGCGCCTCGCCCGCGCCAATGTCCGCGTGCTTGGCCTTGACCAACAGGACTGATATGAACGTTTTACCAGCTCCTGCGCGCTTGGCCCACATTGGCGTTGCTTGTCACAGTGACCTGGCCAAAGGCATGGACACGTTTTGCATCAGTTCTGTCATCTTTGTCTTGTTGCAGTGTTCTGCAGTAATTCCAGCTGCAAGTAAGCGCAATGCCAGCACACCTGTGTCGAGGTAGGCAATCACCTGCGAGCAAAGGTGTATAAGTGAGTATTTGACGACGCAGTGCTCAGCAATGCTCTCAAAAACTGTTGGAATATGTCCTGCAGCACTCAGCAGTCGCACACACGTTCTGCTGCTTGGCCTGCTCATACAGCTCCAGCTGATAGCACCGCGGCCGCAGGGCATGGTGCGTGGGCTGCTCAACCGCTGGCGCCATGCCTTCGGGCGCCCTGCCAATGACGCTAGTCCCAGTGGCGTATCATGGTGCGGAGACCAAGAGACTGGGTGCGTCTCTTAAAAGGTTCACCGCCTGGCGGTCACCCAATGCTTTACCCACAGCCACCCTTTGAAGGGCTGGATGATCTGCCACTGTCTGCGCCTGCCCGAATGCGTTCGGAACTGTTCCAGCAGGCCAGGTGCTTGTGTGACCAAGGCACTCTTGAAAGCGAGCTCTGGCTTGAGAGGGTGTTGAACTGGCACAGCTATGCAAACCAGCTTGGTAAAGAGAGGAGGGAATACAGCCAGGTGCCAGGTCAAAGGCATCATTCATTACTGGCGGCATTGGATTCATATGCACACGATGCAGCTCCGCAGCACTTGTCCAATCCGGACCAGACAACATGGCAGACCTGGTATGGACTCTTGACCCACGCAGTGATGGCAAACAGCAGTGATCCCTGGAGACAAAACCTATCCTACCCCAGCGCGTGGAAAGCAGCACGCACCACACTAGAACCAGCGACCAGCGAAGCAAGCAAACCACAGCTCCAACGGATGAACATACAGCGCACGCCGCAGCACCGCAGCGCTCCTAGTTGTGCGGCATTCTACAGCGCAGAGCGCAAGGCAGCACCCCTCCGCACACGCTGCCCTCTCCTACCGCACGCCCCAAATACTTTACGAAGCTCCCCTGCTCGCCCCAGTGCAGACCCACCCAACACATACTCCAGGCGCCTCACACATCCTCCCCTCTGCTAGCCCCTGACCCCTTCCCTCCTGAAGGCCACGCACATACCACATGTTTCCCCATAAACGCCCGAAAAGAGACGTGTCTTGGGTCGGCAGGCGCACACGCGCAAGCCTGCACTGGCCCAGAAAAAATGGATGGCGAGCGCACGGTGCAGTGGCCGTGCACAGCAGCCCCGCTCCTCGTCATCAGTGGTAAGCTGACACGAGGATCGACAAGACAATCATTCACCATTTGGCTACCACTCACAGCTGCTATCCCTCACTGCAGCTGCAACACATCTATTGCAGTGCACACCAATTGTGAGCAAAGCGGCAGCGCTCGCTAAACTTCGTCCAAGCAGTGCGTCCTGCGCACCAAGGGCGCCCTTGCCAAAATTCAAACTCCCGCACACAGACAAACAGCCCCGCACCCATGCCAGCACGAAGGCGCGAGGTAGTAAAAAGAGCGCTCTGCGGCGTCAGCAGCCAGCGTGCCGCACCGCCGGTCCAAGCTTGCATGCAGCCTGGTGCTACCCCGCGAAGACGGGCCACGCGCACGTTCCTACATGCAAAGCCTCACGCTGGCAGATCCGCTCGGGCTTCGCAAACGCTCGTGCACCGCCACCAAGGCGAGCCGCCGCAATGGCCAGCCACACGCCACGCCCGTGGCTCAGCCGCGAGCGGCCTAGCACTTGCGCTGCGCGTTCTGCTGCAGCGCCTGCGCGGCGACCATGCGGTCCAGCTCCTCGCGCGCGCCGACTGCCTCCAGCTCCTGCGGCCCCAGGAACATGCCCCAGGGCACGCCGCCGTACTTCTCGCTGTGGTGCAGCTGATGCGCGACCGCCACGCGCCGCAGGTACGGCACGTGCGCGATCGGGCCCACCTGCACGCCCATGCAGCATGCAGCATTGAAATGAGGCCAGCTCCAACAGAGACCTGCCATGGTGCGAAGCAACGCCCTGACAGGCGAGCTTGCGACTGTGCAAGCCCATGGTTGCATGCAACCACGCAGCAAGGTACGCCAGCATAACCAAACGCGGCACACAAAGGCTTGAGGGCTTTCCATAAACGCATGTGTATGCAAGAGCAGCGACGGGGATTATCAACGGCACAACAAAGCATGTATTCAAATAAGTGCTTTGCTTCCAGCCTGGCCCTGTAACCGCACCGGGAAGCGCCGGTGCACCAGGCCGTCATGGATGAACATGTACATGATGCCAAACAGCGTGATGCCCAGCCCCGCGCCGAACGCCACGCCGCCCAGCAGCGTCGGCGTCACAAAGCCGTACAGGCACAGCGCCATGGCCGGGATGGCGTTCACGACCGCGTACACGTCGTTGGCCTCAAACGGGCCCACGCGCGGCACGTGGTGCGACTTGTGCAGCGCCCAGCCGGGTAGGTAGTCATGCCACAGCACCTTGTGCGCCCAGCGAGCCCACATCTCCATGCCCACCTGCGCGCGCAGTAAGCGCTCGGCGCCAGGCACGCGCGCAGAGCCTCCGCACGCGCATGGTGCAGCTTTTTGCAGCGCCACACCTTCCCCCCAAAAAAACACCCGTCTACGACCTCTGTGCTCACACCACTCCTGCCCATACGGCAGACTGGTGCGAGCGACCTAGATCACGCACACACAGAAGCAATCAAAGCAACGTCGTCGGCAGCTGGGGCAGCTCACCACGCCGCCGACTGTGAGCAGCAGCGTGGCCACGGCCTCCAGCGTCGGGAAGTCCGCGCCGTCCCGCACGTGCCAGCTGAACCTGTAGTGTACCGCCGCAATCGCCAGCGCCGTCACGCCTATAGACGCGGCGATGGCGGACACTTTGTACGTCATCTGTTCCCTGTTCCCCATGCGCACGTTCCTCAGCGCCACCGCCACAAGCTGCTTCCCTTCAGACTCAGCGCCTGCCGGGACTGCCTGCAACTCCATGCACTGCTTTAGCGGTAGTATGAACGGGCACGCAGGGAGAGCCGGCGCAGCACGTAGCCACACTGCCCTACTTGGTGTCGTGCTGCCTAAAGTCTGCGCAAACCACCGGATGCGAAACATCCCTACGCACAATCTGCTGCAGCAGGCCAGCGCAGACGCGCCTAGCACGGCTTTTCTGACGCTCCAGACGCCGAGCAGCGAGCTCATCCACGACGTCCTTCACGCCAGACACGCCGGGCACGCCAGGCGCCACAGCGTCAAGCGCCTCGAGCGCATCACGCACCGCTGTCTCCGCCGCCGCTGGCAGGTGCACATCTGAAACCGCTCGGCACACCTGCACAGCACAGAAGAGGTGGGTGGGCCGAGCGCACGCCCGCAAGTCATATTCACTACTGACGGCTGTCGTTGCCACAAAGCAAACCGCTGCAGTAGCTAAGGAAACTGCACCGCGCTGCTTACAGTGCAGCACAGGCACGCTGCTAGTCATGTATACTATCACAAGCACTGCGTCGGTGCGCGCGCAAGTGCATTCAAATCTGAACTCACAGCCAATCAAGGCCCAAGAGCACAAGTATGTTGCGGATGCAGACAACCAACAAAAGCTGTCTGTAGCCGTGCAGAGGAGCATAACGCAGCATCTGCGCGAGCCACAAACAAAGTACGCACGTCCTACAAACACACTCCCCACTGCTCAGACACCCCCCAGCAGGCGCACAGCCTCCTCGTTAAACGCGCATGCTCACCAGGGCTGCCAACCGCCTGGTCCCTCGGCCACGCCACCCAGCAGAGCCGTTGCTGAAGGGCCGATGCCGCGAGACCCCGGGCCGCAGCAGACCTCCCGCTGCAGCCTTGCTGGGCAGCGGGCTGTGTGCAGAGTAGCATGCATCAGCCAAGGGGCGTGTGCCTGGCACGCCCATGCTGCCAGAGCCGGCCTGGAGAGCCAGCCAAAACCGTGACGGTGCTCTCGGCCTGCGTGGGGAATAGTCGTGGTCTGGATGGACCTTGTTTGTATATACCGGCAAGTCGGAAGTATAGGCCTGTCGTGGCTCCTTATCTGGTGGCTGGCTCTTGGCACTGAAGCCATGACCCTAACTTCGTGAAACGGTTTCTGCAGACCAGTGGACAGAAGAGCGCTAAGCGAATTCAGCCAGGGCACTATTTACTGGATGTGTATTTGTCTTCGAGCTCCTGCGCGGTTGAGATGCCTGTGCGCCCTTTGCACACTGACTCTCTGTGTGTTGCACCGTGCTTGATTTCAAGAAGCACCAGAACACTTGAGCAGTGACATACTGCGATCTTGTGTGCATAGCCAAGGTTGACTTGCCTTGCAATGAGTAGCATGCCACAGGACGCTGCCCTATGCAGGGCTGCGCCCATAATAGCCCCAGCTGGCTGTTGCACGGATGCAGGCACTCAACTGCACTCAACATACTGCCAACTAGCCTCCCTCGCAGTCCGGTAGTTTGGTCCTCTTGCGATTAAATAAGCACACTCAATAAGCTTTGTACGCCGTTTCTTCCTATACGAGCTATCGCCCTTGGATTATTTAGAGAAGGGACGAGGAAGCCTCCAAAGGCTGTGTCGCCTTGCAGGCAGAGCCGGCCTTCACTTTGTCACTTGTATAGGGACCTCATAACCCTCCCTCGACCCTTGCTGGCTATCGGCCATCGGCAACGCAAAAGGAGTGCGCAAGGAACGTAGTGGTAGCTCAGAGCTGAAAGGGAGGGGACCATCAGGGCGAAGTGGCGCACCAGGCTCACCGATGCTTGGGCCCTCGCTGGCATTTGAAGGGGCCCTCACGCAACGCACGCCGAGCGCGGCACTCCGGGGCCAATGTGCGCCGCTGCGGGTGCGTTGTCTGCCTGCCAGTCTAGCCAGGGCCCCCCGGGCGCCAGCCTGCTTGCTTGAGAGGCGCCTGTGGGCAGCGCGGGGACGCGTCTTGCTGTGACGGGCATGCGTGGCGGCAGGGTGCCCGTGTTGGTCGTTGTCTGGCGCCGACCAGCCCCTGTGCACTCATATAGCCATACAGCAGGGCAGCCTCGCGGCCTGCGCGTTTGCCCAACGTGAGGCGATCTCGGCCAGACCGGGGAAGGCTCGGAGCCGGCGTAAGATCAGTGGCCGACTGCAGGCGCCCAGCCCAGCTCAAGCAGGCTCAAGAAGGCTCTCGCTGCAAAGGTGCAGCGCCTGCGCCGAGCGCAGCCTGTAGCAGTCTCCGCTGGCCCGGGTCTCGCCCACGACCGGCAAAGGGCGCCAGTCGAGGCTGGAGCGGAGCCTGCTGTGCGCAGGCCAACGCCGTCCGCCGGCGGCCGCCCGTCTAACGGCGCGGCGCGCGCAGGGCACCGCGCGGCCCGCGCAGCGGCGCGGCCTGAGCCGGCCGCGGCCGGACTGGGACGCGCCGGCGGCCGCGGCCGCGGCGGCTGAGGCGGCGCTGGTCGCGCGGCGCGCGTCGTCGGCAGAGGCCGCGGCCACCGCGCCGGACCACGCGGTGGACACGCCGCCGACGCCCGGCACGGCCACGACCGCCTACAACATCGTCTTTGTCACGTCCGAGGCGCGCGCCTGCCTGGCACGCGCCTCGCAGGATCCGGCGCGTGGGCCGCGCGGCGGCGTGCGCGCAGCCGGCGCAGACGCTGTGCCTCCAGCTCCCCGCAGGACGAGCGGGAGGCGGGCCGGTGCTTCTGACTCTGTATGTCCGCCGTGGTGCCCAGGTCTGCTGCAGCGGAGCTGGTGCAGTCAGAGTCCACAGGCATACCCAGTTGCAGCTGCCCCTCCCGAGCCGGCACCTGCATGGACACCCAAGTCACCTGGGGCTGACA
>JAABUR0100008338.1_pt1 | contig 11990 bp, 16 predicted proteins | sample 5560091 | NCBI WGS metagenome assembly JAABUR01 (sample SAMN10711879, study PRJNA513375) | rock metagenome | isolation source: Antarctica rocks | place: Antarctica: Victoria Land, University Valley sud
GGGTTCCGCAACCTGGACAACTACCGTCTGCGGCTACTCCTGCACTGCGGCGTCACCTGGCACACTCAACAACCAGCACCACTCCGAGGCCGGCTACCACGCTTGGCTGCGTAGAGCCGGAAAAGTTGGCGTGCGATGAACCGCTTGAGGCACCGTTTCGCTTCGCGGATGGTCTTGCCCTCAGCTATCCGACGGGTCAGGTAGTCGCGGGTCGCGGGATCGATGCGCGAGCGGGTCAATGCGATCGTGTGGAGTGCTCGGTTGAGCTGTCGGTCGCCGGATCTGTTGAGGCGGTGGCGTGTGGTCAATCCGGATGAGGCCGGGATTGGTGCGGCGCCGGAGAAGGCCGCGAAGGCTGCTTCGGAGCGGAACCGGCCGGGGTGGGACCAGCTGATGAGGACTTGGGCAGCGCTGATCGCGCCGACACCTGGCAAGTCGAGCAGTTGGGGTTTGGTGGCGATGACGAGCTGGCTGATCTCGCGCTCGAGATCGTCGGCTTCGGCACGCAGCGCCACGATGCGTTCGGCAGTGCACCGCAATACGCGCAGCGTCATGCGGTGTTCGATGTCTTGGGCGGGGCGCGGGCGCAGCTTCGAGGCGTAGCTGATCTGGGCGGCGCTGGTTTTGCCGCGGAACTCCGCGCGCAGCGTCTCTGGTGCCGAGACGATCAACGCTTTGAGGTGGTTGATCGCCCGGGTGCGGGCGGTTACCGCGCTGGCTCGCGTGCTCATCAGTACCGCAGTGCCTCACGATGGCCACGGCCACGCGGAGCGATGAGATGCTCGCTGCTGAGCGCTTCCCGGGCGGCGCGCACGGCATCGATCTGATCGTTCTTGCGAGCACCGGCCCGAGCTGGACGCTTCGGGCGGGCGACCTCCACGACCCGCTCGCCCTTGGCGGCAAGGAAGATCGCTAGGCCCGCGCCGTAGCTGCCGGCGCCCTCGACGGCCCAGCAGCGGCGCCCCGGTGCATGCACGTCCGCGAAATCTAGCAGCGCCGTGTAGCCGCGCGCGTCCGCGCCGACCTGGGTATCGGCCAACACCGCACCGAGGGTGGACACAGCCGCAGCCGCCAGGGTGTCGCGGTGAGTGTCCACGCCGATCACGGCATCAACGGACTTGGTCAGCATCGTCAGCATCGTCATCCAAAGTTCCTTTCCTATGCGGGTTGATGACGGAAAGCCTGGTGGAACCACCGCATGGCAGAACTGTGATGAGTCACGCCCAGCTGGGCGGACGAGCTGCTTATCAAGCCAATGGATGGAGCTAGACCAGGCCCCAGCGGGTAGGAAGACGAGTCATAGGCAAGGCACGTACCGAACAGCGCACGGCCAGTTTGTCAACGAGTCATTCCCACCCACCGGGGCCAGCCTGCCAGCGACCACCAGGACCGCTCGTTGGAGTCTCACAGTTCGTCAAGTGCCTGCTTGTCCGGCAGGCGCGGGCTCGGGCCGTGGGAGCGCGGCGAACACCTCGCGGCGATGTATCGCTTGAGGCACCGAAGGATTTCGCGCTTGCTGAGGCCTTCGGCGGTGCGGCGGGCGACGTAGCTGCGGGTGGGTTCATGGCGGCGCATCCTGGTGATGGTGATGAGGTAGAGCGCGCTGTTGGCGGCGCGGTCGCCGCCTCGACTGAGTCGGTGTCGACCGGTGGATTTGCCGCTGCTGGCTGGTTGCGGCGCGACCCCGCAGAGTTTCGCGAACGCGGCCCACATGGCTTCCGCAACTTCGACAACTACCGGCTACGAATCCTGCTCGTCAGCGACGCATCACGCCCCTACCGCCCACGACCGAACCACGCTTAAAAACGAAGAGCCATCAAACTGAACCGCACTGGGTTGGTTGGAGTCTCCATCGTTTGGAAACGAGGATGGACTCATGCCGAAGGACACCACTGCGGGGAAACCGACCACGCGTCGCTACAGCCCTGAGGAGAAGGCCGCTGCGGTGCGGATGGTCAGGACGCTGCGTGCCGAGCTGGGCACTGAGCACGGCACGGTGCAGCGGGTCGCGACCCAGCTCGGCTATGGCACCGAGTCGGTGCGGTCTTGGGTCCGGCAGGCCGACATCGACGAGGGCCATGTGCCAGGGGTGAGCACGAACGACGTGGCGAAGATGAAGGCGCTGGCGCAGGAGAACCGTGAGCTGAAGAGAGCCAACGAGATTCTCAAGAGGGCCGCCAGTTTCTTCGGGGCCGAGCTCGACCGCCAGCACAAGAAGTAGCCGCGTTCATCGACGCCAACCGCGACGACGTCGTCGCGGGGCGGCGCCTGGGGGTCGAGCTCATCTGCAGCCTCTTGCAGGTGGCCCCGAGCAGCTACTACGAGGTCAAGGCCCGCCAGCAGCGTGCGCCGTCAGCGCGGGCCCAGGGTGATGCCGTGATGGCTCCGGTGGTGCGCCAGCTGTGGGAGGACAACTACCGGGTCTAGGGCGCTCGGAAGATCTGCAAAGGCTGCCCAGCGTGCCGGGCACGACGTCGGCCGGGACCAGGTCGCTCGGCTGATGCGCACCGCCGGGATTGAGGGCGTGCGCCGCACCAAGAGGATCCGCACCACCGGACCCGAGGAGGGTGTGCCTGGGCACCCTGACCTGGTCCGCCGCGATTTCACGGCCGACGCTCCCAATCAGCTGTGGGTAACCGACCTGAGGTTCGTGCCAACCTGGGCCGGGATCGCCTACGTCTGCTTCATCATCGACGCCTACTCCCGGGCGGTCGTGGGCTGGCGGGTCGCTTCGCACATGCGGACCACGATGGTGCTCGACGCCATCGAGATGGCCCGGTGGTCTCGAGGCACCCAACTCGCCGGTCTGCGGTGTCACTCCGATGCCGGGTCGCAATTTACGTCCATTCGATACGGCGAGCGCCTCGCCGAGATCGGTGCGGTGCCCTCGATCGGCACCGTCGGTGACAGCTTCGATAACGCCCTCGCCGAGACGGTGAACGGCTACTACAAGGCCGAGTTGATCCGCGGTCCCGCTCGTGGGGGACGGCCGTGGAAGACCGTCGATGACGTCGAGCTCGCCACCCTCAGCTGGGTCTACTGGCACAACCACGACCGCCTGCACGGCTACCTCGGCGACATCCCACCAACAGAGTCCGAGCAGGCGTTCTACGCTACAAACCGGACCGACCAACCCCTGGTCGAAATCCAATAGCCCGAGTCTCCATCAGAGCCAGTGCGGTTCAAACGCTGACCACTTGATCTGCCCCTCCCATCCTCCAAAGCAACCGGGATGATCATTCCGGAAACTGCAGCAGCTAGCGCAACCAGCGTGGGTTCCGGACAGGGCTTAACTGCACGGGATTCGCGCCCGTCGCCTGCTTCCCAATGTGACGCAGCCGGACGGCTCTCGGCGAGAGCATGGCGACGAGGAGGTTCCGCCTCGTCTGGCGGAGCTTGCTTCGCTGTTCGGTGACGACGGGCCTGCCGATGTGGATGAGCTTGACGGCCCGGTTCACTGGCCGTCGTTGAGCGCGGATCTGGCTAGCGCCGAGTGGGAGTCCCTTCGAACCTGGCTCGCACACTTCGTTCGGCGGTTCCCGACGCAGACTCGGATCCCGGAGTGCTGGTGGCAGCACAACGAGTTGGTTGAGGCGTTTGCCGCGCTGCGGGATTACGAGCGCGCCAGTTTCGCCTCGACCGCGCCGGCGACGGCGGCTGTGGAATGGCATCGAGCCTTCCGTGACATGGAATCGCGGTGGGAGAACTGGATCAAACGGTTCCGCTGCAGTCACGATCCGACCGCGCACGACGTCCCTGCGCCCGACGACGCGCTGCCGCCGGGCTGGGACGACCGGGTAGCCGCTGACGCTCAGCGCCGACGGCAAGCCGAACTCGCAGCAGCGCTGCGCGGATAGCCAAGGCCTTGTTCGCCTTTCGCGACAGTCCATCGCTTCCTTTCGACCCGCTCAAGGACGCCGAGGGTAGACGGAGGCTCGCGATGGACGACCGACCATGACCCGCCCGACACGACCGCAGCGGCTCAGCGAGCCCGACAAGCACCGCGTCCGCGCCGAGCATCGCATCGTCGACGTCCTTGCCCGACTCGGTATCGATCCGCCGACGGGCCGGAACGGCGCGTCTGACTTCAAGATCAGCTGCCCGTGCCCCGGCCACCGGGACTCGACCCCGAGCTGCATCGTGCACGTCGGAACCGACCGGTGGCATTGCTTCGGCTGCTCACACGGCGGCGACGTGCTCGAACTAGTCCGGCAGGTCGAAGGCATCACCTCGCTCGCACTGGCGGCAGCCGCGCTCGACAGTAGACGCCCGCTCGTCCCGGTCGCCAGCGTCGAGCCCTCCAACCGCCCGCCCGCTACCGTCGTCGCGTCTGTCGAGCGTCCGGACCCGGACCGCACCAGCATGGATCGCGTGCTCGCCGCCAACGCGGTCGCGTGGCGTCACCTGACCTCGCCCGCGCTAGCGGCCCGAGGCCGTGCCTACCTCACCGGCCGCGGCATTGATGTGACTGCGATCGAGGCAGAAACCGGTCGACCGGTTGTCGGGCACACGCCCTACGCGCCCGACGCGCTGGTCAGCGTCCTGCGCCGGCATAGGTTCATCGACGACGAGATCGTCGACGCTGGCTGGGCAAGCCGCACACCAGACGGGCAGCTCCGCGACCGGTTCCGCCGCCGAGCCCTGATCCCCGTCCGCGACGAGCGCGGCCGCCTGCTCGGCGTCTACGGCCGAGACGTCACCGGCCGAGCATCGAGCAAGTACCTGAACACAGCCGAGACCATCGCGTTCCACAAAGGATCGGCCGTCTACCGGCCCTCCACGCCCGACCTTGACCGGCGCGCGACTCTCGTCGTCTGCGAAGGCTCGCTCGACGCCCTCGCGATCGCGGCGGCCGCCGCGAGCATCGGGACGTCCGCGTGCTTCGCTCCCGTCTCGCCGTCGGGCACAGCCCTCACCGACCGACAGGTCCGGCTGGTGCTCGCAGCGCATCCGACTCCTCCGCTGGTCTGCGCCGACGGCGACGCCGCCGGCGTCGCCGCCTCAGTGGCCTGGGCCGACAAGATCACCCGCGCCGGGCGGGAGTCGGTCGTCACCGTCCTGCGGGACGGGCACGATCCCGCGTCCTGGCTGCGCGAGCACGGCCCGGCCGGGCTGACGGCCTTCACCCGCAAGGGGTGCCTCAGTCACGACCCGGGCGATGTTCGTCCCGCGCCGGCAGCGAGCCTGTTGGCGACGTCGCTGATGGACGATGCCATTGCGGCGAGCGCGGGCGACGCGATGCGGGCGCTGCCCAGCGTGCTGGCCACACTTGGCCGCTACGGCGCGATAGTGCCAGGCGAGGCGGCCGCGGGTCGGTTCGCGGCCGCCGCCGGACGAGCGCTCGCGGCTTACGAGGTCGGCACCGACTCGGCCTTGTCGCGGCGCGTGCTGGTCGCCGTCCGCGCCGCCCATCAGCCCACCGAACGAACCAGCCTATGCCCCGCCCCGTCGGCTCACGCGCCACAGCTCTAGGCGCGAAGCGATGGCCAAGGCGTGGATCGAGGACCTCTGGTACTCAAACGACCGCGGTCCGGGCGGCAAACGGGCGCCGACCAAGCTTCACGGCAAGGGAAGCCAATGGCGCGTCCGCTGGTATGACCACAAGCGCACACCGCGATCGAAGTCGTTTCGGACCAAACGCGAAGCAGAGGCGTGGCAAGCCACCATCGAGCACGAGCTCCGCGACGGCACCTACCGCGACCGCACCCTCGGTCGAGACACCTTCGCCGCAGTCGCCGCCGAGTGGCTGGCCACCCGCACCCACATCGAGCCGTCCTCGAAACGGACCTACCGCTCAGCGCTCGACGTGCACCTGACACCGGAGTGGGGGGACGTGCCCGTCGACCGGATCACGCGCCGAGACCTCGCGAGCTGGTTGGCGAAACTCAGCACCAGCCGCTCGCCGTCCACAGTGGCCGGCGTGCACCGAGTCCTGTCGATGGTGCTCTCATGGGCCGTCGAAACAGAGCGGATCCGGGTCAACCCGGCAGCGCGGCTGCCGCTGCCGCGCACCACGACGCGCGAGCACGTCTATCTGACTCACGCCCAGGTCGACGTGCTCGCGAACGCCGCAGACCGCTACCGATCACTCATCCTCACCCTCGCCTACACAGGTCTGCGGTTCGGTGAGGCGTCGGCTCTGACGGTTGGCAGCGTCGACCAGGCCGCGCGACGGCTGTTCATTACCCAGGCGTGGGCGGGAAGCAACACCGAGGCCCCCTACCTGTCGACTCCTAAGAACCACGAGCGGCGGCAGGTCGCCATTCCGGAGTTCCTCGCGCGAGAACTCGCCGAGCTGATCGCCGGCCGCGGCACCGCGAGTTGGTTGTTCACCGCCCCCTACGGCGGCGCGCTGAACTTGCCGAACTGGCGACGGCGGACCTTCAACCGGGCAGTCGCCGCCGGCGGCCTGGACGGTCTGGGGCTCACCCCACACTCCCTGCGCCACACCGCCGCGAGCCTCGCCATCGCGGCAGGAGCCGACGTCAAAGTCGTTCAGAACATGCTCGGACACAAGGACGCCACCATGACGCTCAACACCTACGCCGGCCTATTCCCCGACCGGCTCGACGAAGTCGCGCACGCACTCGACCGCACCCGCGCCGCGGCACTGAGCACCCGAAGCTAAACGCCGACTCACTCGGGCCTTCAGTTCACCCGGGCCCTGCCGATTGTCCTTCATCGAACGGAAGATCGGCAAGACTCGGAGGCGTCCGGCTAGCTAGTGGGTGACGATCACGACGACTGGATCCTGGACGAGGAATTCGTTCGCGACGGCCGGCATGAGCCGCCTGCCCGCACCAGGGACGCGATCACTCGACTAGGCGGCCACCAGACCAGTTGCCGCCAGCACGGCTTGCCAGCGGGCGCTGAAGAGACACGGCGCGGCGCCGGCCCCGGAGAGCGCTACCTCGGCAAAGGCGTCACAGGCACCGGAGTGTCTCCTCGGCTGAGCAAGGCCGCCCGCTGGACGATCGGCGTCTTCGCGGTCGCAGTCGCTGCCGTGACTTGTCTGCAACTGCTCGGGCACGGCCCAGGCCGGCACGGCGAACGATGAGCCAAGCAGGACAGGCTGCACAGGGAAGCGTCACCAGCGGCACGGGCGCGACCTCTGGCGCAGCCAGCGGCAACCCCGTCGACAAGAACCAGATCCGCGGCATCTCACCCTCGACACCGATCGGGTCCTGCTTCTTCACTTCAGACACCATGCCCATCGACGGACAGCCCCACCCACTGAACCTGCATCGGGTGGCCTGCGACAACGACCACCAGTTCCAGCTCATCAGCGTCAACCAAGCCCAAGGCTCGCCACTGACCTACCCCGCGACGACCTACTGACAAGGTCCAGTTCTGCACGCGTGCAGCGAAGACCTCGCCGGCTACGCCCACCGGCCAGCCGAGCAAGCACTGACGGAGGGGCAACGAATCTCGTTCTTCCAGCCGACGACCTACGGCTGGTCATTCGGCGACCGGACTATCTACCGCGTCGCGCAGTCCGACACGCCACTCCGCAAGAGCGTGCGCGAGTAACCTCCGGCCCTAGCCGCCAGCACCGCTGCCCGCGACAGTATCGATTCTGTACACATCGCCTGCCTTAGCGGGCACACCCGCGCAGCTTCGGGAACACCGAATCACCCCGAAATCATCTGCGGAACGGCCACAACAAACCAGCTGCCAAGGCCCTAGACCTAACCGTAGGTTGTGGGTTCGAGTCCCACGGGGCCCACAGGTGTACCGATCGCTTGTACCGCTCGGTTTCACTCACCTCGACAGTCTCGACGCCATGATCGCTACAGCCACCGCCGCGTCGGGAGCCTGTGTTCCTGTCTGGTCTTCGAGGATGGACCGCACGGGGGCGGGTCCGCGCTCGATCGGATCGGTCATCTCAACCTCGAACTGAAACCACCGGGTTACTGTCCCGAGTGGTCGGCCGCTACGGACGCCTCGACCTGCTCTGCCTCGACGAGCTCGGTGATGTCCAGATCGACCCACGCGGCGCCGAGTTGCTGTTCCAGGTCATCACCGAACGCGAAGAACGGGCCTGCATCGCGATCGCGACCAACCTGCCCTTCAGCGAATGGGGCACGGTGTTCCCCGGACCCACGTCTCGTCGCCGCCATCGTCGATCGCGTCGCCTTCAACGTCCATATCCTCGAAACCGGCACCCAGTCCTACCTCCTACCGGCTCCGCACCAGCAAGACTTCCGCTCGGCGCAAGCGAGCCGACTGACCCAAGTCGTGACGGCGACGGCGGCGCTGACCGATCTCCGGCTCGGCAACCGCGCCAGCCGACGATTCTTTTACTGGACGTCCACCTGGTCGCCGACGCGGAACCGCCCGGGCGAGCGAACGTCGGCATAAACCGCTAGGAGCATGTCGCGGTCACGGGCGACCCCTTTGAGCCAGTGCGCAGTTGGCGCAGTGCCGTCCTGGGAGACGTCGATCATCCGACACCGTGGTGTCCGTTCGGCAACGACAAGGGCAGCTGTTCCGACCTGAAGCTTTCGACCCAGCCACGTCTCTTCGATGAACGGTTCGATCGTCTCGATGACCACGTTCACCCTGAGACGACGCCCGTCGCCGTCACCTCCCCAAGCGTGCGAACACCAGTCGAGCGTTGCCGTGCCGATGATCGACACAGCGCCCATGTCTTGGTGAGGAACGCCCGCCTCCGGCCTCACACGGGCTGCGCATCCCATGCGTTTCGACACGTCCCCGTCGAGTCGCGGATCGCCCACCATCCATTCAGCGCCGTTCCTGCTCACCCACACTTGCCCGTCCGAACCGGTGCGGGCGACGTAGTCGAAGACAGCGTCCCGGCGTCGAAACCGGCGCGTGTCCTTGCCCGACGCGAAACGTCCATCATCGTCTTCCACCGCGAACCATCGGTCGCCGCCAAGACCACGCGAGTCAAGAGTCACCCGGTCCAACGTTTCGCCGCCCATCGACTTCACCGGATAGCGGCGCACGGAGCGCACCCGAAACGTCACAGTTGCGAACGCTACCCGCGGCAACCACGTCATTCGGCCTGCTTCCGCTCAGTTCAGAGCCGCTGCAACTGGGCCCAAAATCCATGACGGCGGATGAGGCCAGATCACTTGACGAACCCAGGAGGTGGTTTGACATACTCGCAGGTCGCTATGGCGACCGCTGAGCATCTCAACCTCCCATAGCCAGAACAGGCCCGAAACGGCAACGAGCCGAGCGGCTCAGTGCGGCAACTGCGCCCGGTGACGCATCGACGATGATGGCCAGGTCGACCGCCGGCGCCAGCCAGCGGGTGAACGTCGTGGTCAGGTGGTTGTCATCGCGGTAGGCGAGCAGGTTGCCGACCACGACAGCGCAGGTTCGGGACGAGCACATCCACCGCGGCACCTCCAGGTAGCTGCCACCGGCCCGCTCGACCGCGCGCCGCTCGGCGGCCATTCCACCGGCGTTGACCGCCGATGCATAGCTGAAGTCGCACCCCCGCACATCGGCGAGGTGTTCGGACACGCAGGTCGGTACGTCCGCCGGCGGCTTGGGCGTCGGTCCCATCACCAGCACGGTCGCTCCCGTCGCGTGGATCTGGCGGACCATACTGGGCCAGGCGGCATTCCACGCCGAGTCGTAGACGCTCAAGTGGTAGTCCGAGCCGTAGTGCCGGGCCACCCCGAGGACCACCGTCAGAGATTCGAGCTGCCAATGCCGGCGCTGGGCCACCTGCTCCAGCGGCGGGAACCACTGGGCGGCGTGCGAGTCGCCGAACAGGACGACCTTCGGTGACCCGCTGGTGTACGAGCATTCCGGCTGCACCGTGTCCGTCCACGAGAGGTTGCAGCCGGCGACGAACGGCGCCGCCTTGTCCCCGGCCGCACTTCCCATCGAGGGCTCCAGATTGGCCGGAACGCCCGGGTACGCAGGGCCGTGGCCACGGCGGCTTGCACCCGGTCATCGGCGGCGTTCAACGCGGTCAGTTCACCCGGCACGACGTGCCCGCGGCGCCTGAACGGCGCGACTGCGTACTCGGCCGCCCGCTCGCGGTCGGCGTACCGGTCAGGGCCGGCAGGGCCACGGCGGCGCCTCGTCCCGACAGCGGCGCGATCCTGTTCGAGGCCAGGGACGACACGGCCACGCCGCCGACCACGAGCGCAGCACCGCAAGGGCCGGCCGTGCTCGCAACCGAGCCGAGCGGCGCACCGGATTTTCCAGCAAGCGCAGCGTGAACGCAGCCAGCACAGCGCTGAGAGCACACAGCGCCAGCGCTGCCGGCACGGGCAGCGGCCGGCCGAGGACGGCACGGGTGAGGGTCAGCACGGGCCAGTGCCACAGGTACCACGAGTACGAGATCGACCCGGCGTACCTCAGCACCCTCGTCCGCAACAGCGGGCCGGGACCGATCAGGCCACCCGTCGATGGTCGGTGACCACCCGCGACGAGGATCGCCGCCGCGCCCAGAACGGGCAGCAGCGCCGCATAGCCGGGAAATGCCGTTGCGGAGGTGAACCGCACCACCGCCATGCCGATCGCGATCAGCCCGAGCCACCCCAGGACCGCGACAACGCCGCGCGGCCACCGAACCACCGCTGGAGCGGCCAGAAACATCAGGCCACCGACGGCCAGCTCCCATCCCCTCGATGCCAGCGAGAAGTAGCCCCACGGCGGATTTCCGTCGGTGAGGCGCACGCCGATCGCACACGACGCGAGTGCCAGGGCGATGAGCACTGCCACCAGCATCGCGCGGCGGCGGTGCAGGCGCCGGCCGAGCAGCACGGTCGCGATCAGGATGGCCGGCCAGAAAAGGTAGAACTGCTCCTCGATGCACAGTGACCAGTAGTGCTGCAGCGGCGAGGGTGCGGCAGTCGTCAGGTAGTCGGTGCCGACGCCGGCGAAGCGATAGTTGGCGACGAACAGCGCCGTGGTGAGAGCATCGGTGCTCACCGACCGAGCCTGCAGCGGTGGCAGTGGCATGACCCCATCTGGTTGATCCGGGTTGAGTGAGAGTCTTGATGTCCACGAAGGTGGACCGGAGGGCTCGATGATCATGACGACGAGGAAGCGACACACGCCGGAGCAGGTCGTGCGGAAGCTGGCTCAGGCTGATCGGATGCTGGGCGAGGGCAAGGACGTCGCCGACGTCTGCCGCGAGCTCGGGGTGGCCGAGCAGACCTACTACCGATGGCGTAACCAGTTCGGCGGTCTGAAGGCCGACGACGCGAAACGGCTGAAGGAACTCGAGCGTGAGAACGCCACCCTGAAACGGCTGCTGGCCGACGCCGAGTTGCAGAAGGCGGCGCTGAAGGAGATCGCCCGGGGGGAATTCTGAGCCCGGCGCGACGCCGGGCAGCCGTGCACCACCTGATAACCATCATGGGTGTGTCAGAGCGGTTCGCCTGCGTCGCGGTCGGGCAGAACAGGACTACGCAGCGGCGCGAACCGACCGGAACCACCGTGGCTGACCTGGATGCGGGGCTGCGGACCTGGCTTCGGGCCTATGCAAAGGACCATCCGCGGTGGGGGTTCCGCCGCGCCTATCACGACGCCCGCGGCGAGGGCTGGACCGTGAATCACAAGAAGCTGCAACGGATCTGGCGCGAGGAAGGGCTCCGGGTGCCGATCCGTTCCCGACGCAAACGCCTCGGCAGCAGCACTGCGCCGGACGCTCTGAAAGCGGACGCCCCGAACCGGGTGTGGGCGGTGGATTTCCAGTTCGACTCCACCACCGACGGCCGACCCGTCAAGATCGCCTCCATCATCGACGAGCACACCCGCGAATGCCTCGGCGGTCTCGTGGCCCGCTCCATCACCGGCGACCAGCTCATCAACGAACTGGACCGCCTCGCCGAACACCGCGGCTACCCGACCGTGCTGCGCTGCGACAACGGCCCCGAGCTCGCCTGCGGGGCGATGTCGGACTGGGCCGGCGAACGAACCGGGCTCAGCTTCATCCCACCAGGCGAGCCGTGGCGCAACGGCTACGTGGAATCCTTCAACTCCCGGGTCCGCGACGA
>JAABUR0100008339.1_pt1 | contig 11989 bp, 15 predicted proteins | sample 5560091 | NCBI WGS metagenome assembly JAABUR01 (sample SAMN10711879, study PRJNA513375) | rock metagenome | isolation source: Antarctica rocks | place: Antarctica: Victoria Land, University Valley sud
AAGTGCATCTCCGCCTACGCCTTCTCGACTGAGAACTGGAGCCGCTCACCCGATGAGGTCAGGTTCCTGATGGGCTTCAACCGCGACGTGATCCGCCGGCGCCGCGACGAGATGCACGCGCTGGGGGTCCGGGTGCGGTGGGCCGGCCGGCGACCCCGGCTGTGGGCGTCGGTCATCAAAGAGCTCGAGGTGGCCGAGGAGATGACCCGGCACAACGACGTGCTGACGCTGACGATGTGCGTGAACTACGGCGGCCGCGCCGAGCTCGCCGACGCGGCTCAGCTGCTGGCCAAGCGCGCCGTAGAGGGTGACCTCAAGCCCGAGCGGATCGACGAGCGAGCGCTGGCCCGAGCGCTCTATGTGCCTGAGTTGCCCGACGTCGACATGGTGCTGCGTACGTCGGGTGAGCAGCGGTTCAGCAACTTCATGCTGTGGCAGTCGGCGTACGCCGAGATGGTGTTCATGGATGTGCTGTGGCCCGACGTCAACCGGCGCACGTTGTTTGAGGCCCTTGACATCTACGCGCGCCGCGACCGACGGTACGGTCGCGCCTGAGCGTGCCGGTGTCTCGACAGGCTCGACCGCCGGAGAAAGGACACGGCATGACGCTGCCGACGTTGGGGACGCTGCATTCGCTGCCCGCGGTCGAGCGGTCGGACCTGCTGGCCGAGCCGGTGGCGACCGCGTTGGCGGACTGGGAGCATCGCGACGCGGTGGCAGTGGTCGAGATCGACCCGACGCTGGCCGACACGGCGGCGCTGACGGAGGCGTACTCGCTGCCGATCACCGCGTCGGCCAACTGCGTGGTGGTTGCCGGGCGGCGCGGCGGTGAGGAGCGGATCGCGGCGTGCGTCGTACGGGCTGACACCCGGGCCGACGTCAACAACGTCGTCAAGCGCGCGCTCGACGTGCGCAAGGCGTCGTTCCTCCCCGTGGAGCGCGCGGTCTTCGACACGGGCATGGAGTACGGCGGCATCACCCCGCTGGGGTTGCCGACGTCGTGGCGGCTGCTGATCTCGGCCGAGTCTGTTGAAATCGACGTCGCGATCATCGGCAGTGGCTTACGCCGGTCGAAGCTGCTGCTGCCTGGAGCGCTGCTGGGGCAGCTGCCTCAGGCTGAGGTGATCAGCGACCTGGCCCTGCGCTGACCGGTGGCGACGACTTCCTGTTCTGGCTTAGCAAGGTCTTCTGCGGTCTCTCGCAGACGAGCATCGCTGATCAGTTGCGAGACTCGCTGCGGTGAAACACCCAGGATCGTCGCCGTGTCGGTCCCGGTCAGACCGCAGAAGTTGACTAGTCGGTTCGCCGCCTCACGGGACAACCTGCCCGCCTCGAGCTGATGTTGAGCCAGTGTCTCCACCGCTGCGCGTGCGTGCTCGACCTGATCGGCCACAGGCTGTGGCAATACCGGCACGAGTACAATCTCGACGTCATTTTCGTCTACATCCGCGACGTAGGCGATGGCTTCCGGCATCAAGCGAAAGACGTCGCTCAGTCGTCGAGACTCGGAGATGGCCCCGGGATACTCCTTGCATTGGAACACCCAAACCTGGCCGGCACCACGCTCGGCCGTCACGGTATAGCGCATCACCGCCACCATCCTTTCCCAAAGACCTCGGCAAACTGATCGAAGAACTTATGTGCAGTCACGTCATCGATCTCGTTGTGTCGCTTGAGTGTGGAACGAACATCTCCGACTCGGATACCGGTGTGATTGGTAAGCTCCTTCGTGTCGAACTCGACCCCGCGGCGCTTGGCTTCACTCTTGATCTTCTTGAGGACCGCGGTGCGCTTCATAGACTATCTCTAGCCCCCCTAGACATCAAGTGTCAAGCCCCCCTAGAGCGGGAACCAGGTCTGACACGACTGTTTGATCAGCTTATTGAGATTAGGCCCGCGGGGTCTTGACAGGCTCGACCGCCGGCACTGCGTTAATCGGCGGCGCCCAGCTGGGGCGGGGGATCAGGCAGAAGGGGTGGCCGGCCAGGTCGGCGTACACGTGGCATCCGCGCACGTCCGCTGCCAGCCGCGTCGCCCCGAGCGCAAGCACCTGCGGCCCGGCCACCTCGACGTCGTCGACCATCACGTCGAGGTGGAACTGCTGCGGGCGGCTCGGGTCCGGCCACTGCGGCGGCTGGTGGTCGACGGCCCGCTGGAAAGCCAGCCCTGACGTCGTGCCGTCCTCGGCCACCACGACGAAGTCGTCGCTGCGGTAGGTGACCGGCTGCCCGAGCAGCTCGGAGTAGAAGGCGGCCAGCACCGCCGGGTCGGGGCAATCGATGATCACGTGGTGAAGCCGCCCGATCATGTGTCCATCCCGGCGATCGCGCAGGCGCCGCAGGTGCCGAAAATCTCAAGGGTGTGCTCGACCTCGGCGAAGCCGTGCTGAGCCGCGGTCTTGTCAGCCCACGACTCGACCGCTGGCCCCTCGATCTCGACCGTGAGGCCGCAGGAGCGGCAGACGAGATGATGATGGTGGCCGGTGCTGCACTGGCGGTAGACCGACTCGCCCTCCGGTGTGCGGAGTACGTCGATATCGCCCGCGTCGGCAAGCGCCTGCAACGTCCGGTACACCGTGGTGAGTCCGACGTCTTGGCCGCGCGAGCGCAGCAGCGCATGGATCTCCTGCGCGCTGGCGAACACCTCCACGTCGCCGAGCGCGGCCACGACGGCCTTGCGCTGGCGGGTGGGCCTGACACCGATCGGGGCGCCTGCTGTCATCACGGTCCCTCGTCAGTGCTCGTCGTAGTGGTCGCCGTGCATCGCGTGGCGGTGACCGCCGTGCACGTAGTCGACATGGTCGCCGTGCGTCACCGCGGGGTGGCCGCAGTCGTCGCCGTGCGTGTGCCCGTGCAGCTCGGGTACGACGGTGTGCGGCAACTCCTCATCGCCAGCCTGGAACGGCGCCCGGACCCGCCGCCGGTACCTCACCAGGCTGCCGACCGGCCAGGCGGCGACGAAACCCGCCAGCGCCAGCACCACGATCGTCGCGCCAGGGGCGACGTCGATGTAGAGGCTGGTGACGACTCCCGCCACCGAGGCCACGGCACCGACGCCCATCGCAGTCACCAGCGTCACCTTGAAGCCGCGGGCAAGCTGCTGGGCGGTGGCCACGGGCACCACCATCAGGGCGCTGACGAGCAGCAGGCCGACTGTCCGCATCGCCACCGTGACAGTCACCGCCGCCAGCACCGACGTCAAGACGTTGTAGGCCCGCACGCGCACCCCCGTGACCCGGGCGAACTCCTCGTCCTGGCACACCGCGAACAGCTGAGGCGCCAGGCCGACGGCCAGGAAGATGACTGCGGTGGCGAGGCCGATCACGGTCCAGACGTCCGCCCAGTCCACCGTGATGATGGAGCCGAACAGATAGTTGTGCAGAGTCTGCGCGCTGCCGCCAGCCAGACCCGTGACAAGCACGCCGCCAGCGATGCCGCCGTAGAAGATGAGGGCCAGCGCCACGTCACCGCTGGTGCGGCCGCGCTCGCGGACCACCTCGATGAGCAGCCCGCCGACGATCGCCACAGCGACAGCGGTCCAGACGGGGGACTGGCCGGTCAGTAGGCCGAGACCGACCCCGGTGACCGCGATGTGGCCGATGCCGTCACCCATCAGCGCCAGCCGGCGCTGCACGAGGTAGGTGCCGACGGCAGGCGCCGCGACGCCGGTGAAGAGTGCGGCCAGCAGAGCACGGACCATGAAGGGGTACTCGAGGAAGCTCACAAGTCCCACCCGCTACTCATGGGGACTGTGTCGACCACCCGGTCGTGATGGTGGTGGGTGTGGAACTCCTCGAGTGATACGTCGTCTGGCGGCGCGCCGTCGTACACCACGCGCCCGTCGCGCAGCAGCACCACGCGATCGATCAGCGCCGCGAGAGGGCCGAGCTCGTGCAGCACGAGCAGCACCGTGGTGCCAGCCGCCACCAGCGGCCGGAGCGTCTCGACGAGGGCCAGCTGGCTGGCGTGGTCGACGCCGGCGTTCGGCTCGTCGAGCACGAAGAGGTCGGGCTCGACCGCGAGCGCCCGGGCGATGAGCACCCGATGCTGCTGGCCGCCGGACAACTGGCTGAGCGCGTCGGACCGGCGGTCGAGGAGGTCCACTGCATTGAGAGCGCGGCGCACGGCCTCGCGGTCGGCGGGCCGCATCGGCAGCAGCAGGCGTCGCCTCGAGAGCCGACCCGACGCCACCACCTCCCCGACGGTTGCCGGGACTCCAGACGTCGCGGTCATCAGCTGGGGCACATAGCCGACCCGCTGCCAGTCACGGAAGCGGGGCAGCGGAGTGTCGAAGAGACGCACGTCGCCGGCGGTCCACGGCAGCAGACCAAGCGACCCACGGACCAGCGTGGACTTGCCCGAGCCGTTGCTGCCGAGGATCGCCAGGACCTCGCCCCGTCGCACGGTCAGGTTGATTCCACGCAGGACAGGGCGACCGGACAGCGCCAGGTTGCCGTCGGTGACCTGGATGATGACGTCGGCTTCGGGATGGTCGGAGTGGTCTCGACGGGCTCGACCACCGGGTGACTCGGCTCGACCATCCTTCGCGTCGGTCATGGGCAGCCGTTCGCCGCGCGCAGCGCAGCCAGGTTCGCGCGCATCAGCGAGAGGTAGTCCTCGCCAGACGAGTCGTCGGCCAGGCCCTCGATCGGGTCGAGGACGGCAGCCGTCACGTCGAGGTCGGACGCGAGCGTGTCGGCGTACGCCTTGGTGCCGAGCGTCTCGGAGAACACCGTGGTGATCCCATCGGAGCCGATCAGGCTCTGCACCTGCGCGAGCCGCTGCGGGCTCGGCTCGACGTCGGGGGAGAGCCCGGCGATGGGGATCATCGTCAGTCCGTAACGGCTGGTGAGGTAGCCGAAGGCAGCGTGGCTGGTCACTATCTCGGTGCGTTCGCACTGGCTCAGCCCGGCGCGGAACTCCGCGTCAAGGTGCCTGAGGTCGGCGATGAGCCGCTGGGCGTTGGCGGCGTAGCTGTCGGCGTGAGTGGGGTCGGTGTCGCTCAGCACGTCGGCCACCCGCCGCGCGATCGGGATCAGCAGGGTGGGGTCCAGCCACAGGTGTGGGTCGCCAGCCGAGTCGGCGCCGGTCTCGCCAGGGGCGCCGGTGTCACGAAGCGGTACGACGTCGGTGACGTCGAGCGCCTCACCCGGGGGGTTCTGCTCGACGGCCGTGTCGATCGACGGCTGGAACCCTGCCTCGTAGATGACGAGGTCGGCGTCGGTCAGATCGACGACCTGCTGAGGTGTGAGCTCGAGGTCGTGCGGTTCGACTCCTGGCGGGGTGAGGTTGCTGACCGTGGCGAAGTCGCCGGCGACTCGCTCGGCGACGTAGGCGTAGGGGTAGAAGGCGGCGATGATGTCGATGCCCTGGCTGTCGCTCTCGTTGGCCAACGCACCGCACCCCGCGAGCGTGACCAAGACCAAGCACCCCAGCGCGCCGCCAACGGCAGAGCGGGGCTTTGGCGCACTGGTTGCCGGCCACATGAAAACGATTATCACTCCGGCTGAAAACCATTGTCAACTCAAAAAGCTCCTGGCAAGGGCTATTGACCGGCATACCGATCGTTGACTTGCACCGCGGAGGCCTCTACCGCTGCCGATGGAGACGGATCATCCCTGTGCCGATAGCCGTCCCTTCCCCGGACGCTTCACCGGGGCGGGTCTGGCGGGACACGTGCTTGCGGGGAACCGAGTTGACCTGCGCGTTCCCGCAAGAGGTTTGGCTTACGGAGGGCCGGCTATGCGCGCTGGGCTTGGAGCCAGGGCAGTGCGGCATCACCAAACGGCTCCGATCTGGACAGGATGAGCGGAAGCAGCTCCCGCGCAGTATCAGATGCTTTCTGGACTTCACTTTCGGCGACAAGGCCTGATGCGGCCAACAGGTCGAACTCCTCCTGGTCAACGATCGCGGCCTGCCCGTCCGCCCTCCGGAACAGATCCAGCTCAAGATCAACGAAGGACCAGGTTTCGCCCTCAAGAGTTGGCGGCGTGCAGATGTCGATGGTGAGGTCCGTCTCCGGGGTGAACCAGAAGGCAGTCAACCACCAGGTGTTTTCGTCGATCACCCAGACAGCGTCACGCCGCTGAGCTTCCTGGCGGCCGTCTGGTTGCCGAACTGGATTCCCACGCCGCGACCCGAGCCAGGTGCCGTGACGATCGCTGCCCAGGCGCACGACCGACCAACTGAACGCCACCGAGCAGCGTGCGTTGGCGAGCGACCATTTGTGCTTGGACATCGTGAGCATGGCCTCCAGTGTGGGCCACGATACGAACGTGCCGGCTCACGATCCCCTCGCGGGAGCAACTCAGTCAGGCACGATGAAGCCATGGACGCGCTTCATCCAGGCCATTTGCGAAGGGGGACCGCACGTGCCGACGCCTGAGGAGATCACTCGCCATCACGTCGAGGGCGAGGTGGTCTATGTCGATGCCCGCCCGACTGGCTACACGCTTCGGGTCGAGGAATCAGACCCGGCCTGGACCCAGGGGTACGACGTCCTGGCAACCGGCATTCGCACCGCCCTCGGTGACCGGGCGCTCGACATCCAGCACATCGGCTCCACCTCCGTGCCCGGACTGCCCGCCAAACCCATCATCGACGTCGACCTCACGGTCACGGATCCCACCGACGAGGCGGCCTACATCCCCGACCTCGAAGGTCTCGGGTACGTGCACTGGCTCACCGAGCCCGACTGGCACCAACACCGTCTCCTCAAACACCTCGACGTGCCACGGGTGCACCTACACGTCTTCGGACCTGAGTGCCCCGAGGTGGTCAGGCACCGGATGTTCCGCGATTGGCTGAGAGAGCATCCAGACGAGCGCGAGCGATACGCCGCGGCCAAGCGCAGCGCCGCGGCTCACATGGCTGCAACCGGCGATGACAACGGCGCACTGGGTTTCGGGATGCGCTACAACCAGGTCAAGGAGCCCGTCGTACACGAGATCTACGACCGGATGTTCCGCGCCACAGGCCTCGTGGACTGACTGCTCCGGAGTGCTCGTGGTGGTCGAGAACCCGAAGCCGATGTGATCCGCGGGAACTCAGCCGCTGGAAAGTCAGCCGGCGATGGCCGGTTCCGGACATCGTGTTCTGCCGCAGTCGGTTGGTTCACCGATTGAGGAACCCCATGCGGCGGCGACCTGTTCGGTAGCCGCCACAATGGGTTGGTCCATCGGCTATCGGTGGGTGGAGCTCCCCCGGTGGGCGATGCTCGGCTAGATCTTTCCCACTGTGGCTCAGATGCTGTCCCGACGAGTTCATTCGGCCGGCGCGACGCATGAACCTGACGTCTGCAGTGGCCACGGAGGTCGCAGTACGGCGCAGGTACGGTGACCCGGTGACTCGGGAGCTGTGGGACCGCGAGGCGTCGAGGTTCGACGAGGAGCCGGACCACGGGCTCGCCGACCCGCAGGTGCGCGCCGCCTGGTGCGAGCTGCTGCTGCTGGTCTTGCCCACGGCGCCGGCGCGGGTGCTTGACGTCGGGTGCGGCACGGGCACGCTGACGCGGCTGCTGGTCGACGAGGGGTTCGCCGTCGACGGGCTGGACTTCTCGCCGCAGATGGTCCGGCGGGCGCGGGCGAAGGTGTCCGAGGCGCGCTTCGTGGTGGGCGACGCGTCCGCGCCGCCACTCGCGCCCGCTTCATACGACGTGTTGCTGAGCCGGCACGTGCTGTGGGCGATGCCCGACCCGGCGGCAGCGCTGGGCCGGTGGGTCGACCTGCTCGAGCCGCCGGGCACGTTGGTGCTCGTCGAGGGCCGGTGGGGCACCGGTGCCGGGCTGACGGCCAGGGAGGCCGAGGCGGTCGTGCGCACGCGTCGTAAGCACGTCGAGGTCCGGCATCTCCCCGAGTCCGTCTACTGGGGCAAGGACGTCGACGACGAGCGGTACGTCCTGGTCAGCCGGGCGTGATGAGCCACCGGGACGCCGTGGTGGTCGAGGATGGCGCCATGAGTCCGACGTGGATCCACCTGTTCCTCGACACGCCCGCCGAGCGGTGGGAGAGCGGCGTCGCGTTCTGGTCGGAGGTCACCGGGTGCCGGGTCTCTCCGGGGCGTGGCGAGCGAGGGCAGTTCGTCACGGTGCTGCCCGAACGGGGACGGTCGTGGTTGAAGATGCAGGCGGTCGACGGTGATAAGGCTGGCGTGCACCTCGACCTCGATGCCCCCGACCGGCTCGCGGCCGTGGCGAGGAGCCGCGCGCTTGGGGCGCGCGACGCGTGGACCTACGAGAGGGTCGCGGTGATGCACTCCCCGGGCGGCCTGCCGTACTGCCACACCCTGGGTGACGCCCCGGAGGCGGCCGGGATGGAGCGCGAGGGCCGTGTCGTCATCGCGGACCAGGTGTGCCTCGACATCCCCGCTCGGTTGTGGGACGCCGAGGTCGACTTCTGGTGCCGGCTCACCGGTCGCGAGCTCGAGCGCGGTATACGGTCGGAGTTCGCCTTCCTCGGCGACCCCGAGCCCGCCGGCCCGCCGCGCGTCCTGCTGCAGCGCCTCGACGACGACGCACCGCGCGTCACCGCGCACCTCGACCTCGCAGTCGCCGACCGCCCGAGCGAGGTACGCCGCCACGAGGGCCTCGGCGCGCAACGGCTCGCCGACTTCGAGCGCTGGACAGTGATGGGCGCGCCGTCCGGGCACGAGTACTGCCTGACTGACCGGAGCCCAGCGACGGGCATGGTGCGTCGGCCGGGATAGCGGGTGCGTGGGGCCGACGGGGTGTGCGTGTGCAGTCATTCCGCCGACTGGCGGGTCGTGGCGATGCCGCCTTGCGGACTTGACGGGGTTGCTCCGTTCAATAACCGTTGAGGATCGGGAGGACACAGACCATAGGGTTTCCGCCCATGGAGCTGATTTCACCGAACAAGGCCTGCGCAGGCGACAAGGTCGCTGTGTTGTCCCCGTCCTTCGCCGCCCCCGCGGTCGCCTCGGCCGTCCACGAGCAGGCGCTTCAGCGGCTCCAGGCCATCACGGGGCTGGTGCCGGTGGAGTTCCCGACAACGCGCAAGCTCGGCGCACCCGCTCGCGAGCGGGCGGACGACCTCAACGCGGCGTTCGCTGATCCCGAAATTCGCGCCGTGTTGGCAACTATCGGCGGCGAGGACCAGATCACGGTCATCCCGCACCTCGATGCCGAACTCATCGCGCGTGACCCGAAGCCGTTCCTCGGCTACAGCGACAACACCAACCTGCTCAACTGGCTGTGGACAAACGGCGTGGCCGGCTACTACGGCGGATCGACTCAGGTTCAGCTCGGGCCGGGTCCCCACGTCGATCAGATCCACGAGGACTCGTTGCGGGCCGCCCTCTTGACGGGTGAATGCGTGGAACTCACCGAGCCGGGCGAGTCGGAGGACATCGGTCACGACTGGAACGACCCACGAGCTCTGACGCAGTTCGGCGACCGCGAGCCAACCGAGCCCTGGGCCTGGTCTGGGCCGCCACGGTCGATCACCGGCCGGACCTGGGGTGGCTGCATCGAGGTCGTGCAGTGGATCCTGACCGCAGGCCGGTTCCCGGCTGTCCCTTCGGTACTGGAAGGCGGAGTGTTGATCCTCGAGTCCTCCGAGGAGCTCATAGCCGCACGAGAGTTCGGCTGGATCACCAGATCGCTCGGCGAGCGCGGAATCTTGAGGGCCGTGGATGCCGTCGTCGTCGCCCGGCCTCCGACATCGGACTTCGTCACCCGGCCCTCAGCTGATGAGAGGCGCGTGAAGCGTGACGAACAGCGCGACGTGGTGACGGAGATCGTTCACGCCTACAACCCGGAAGCAGTTGTCGTGGTCGGTCCACCCTTTGGCCACACGAGGCCGCAGTGGATCGTTCCGTACGGCGGCTTCATGACGGTCGATGGAGTCAGCCGACGGATCTACGCCGACTACAGCTGAAGATCTCGACGTTTGCGCCTCCCAAATGCGGCGCGCAAACCTCCCGCAACGCGATCCGCTTACGGCGCTACTGAACCAGTGCGGTGGGGGGCTTCCGCGACGCTGACCTGAACCTCAGCGACCAGTACGTTGCCATCGCCGAGCCGGGGTTGCTGCCGCCGTCTCGCACATCACATCGCTGGACTCGGACGGCTGGCGGCGGTAGGTGCGCAGGACGCGTGGCCCTGGGATGCTGATGGAGTGGACCAGGGCGCAGCCTCGGCGGTGGAGTGGTTGCTGGCGGCGAAGGAGCCTGCGGTTCGGCACCTGACCCGCCGCTGCGTTCTCGGGGAGGACTCGGCGCTGGACCGGGCAGGCATCACCAAGGGGCCGTGGGTGTCGGCACTGCTTGCCGGACAGCGGGAGGACGGCGGGTTCGGAGGCGACCCTTACCGCAAGTGGATCGGCGCACACTGGCGGCTAGTTTCGCTGGCAGAGCTCGACGTGCCAGCCGGCGACCTCCGGCCGCCGCCGCCGCCGAGCACGTCTTGGCCTGGATCACCGACCGGCTGAGATACCGGCCACGCGTGGTCGAGGGGCTGCCCCGCTCCCACGCCAGCATCCACGGCAACGCTCTCGGCGCGTGCACCCGGCTCGGGCTGGCCCGAGATGAGCGCACCGAACGGCTAACCGAGGCGATCATCTCCTGGCAGTGGCCGGACGGTGGCTGGAACTGCGACAACCAAGCCGATGGGCACCGGTCGTCGTTCCACGAGTCGCTGAGAACGGCTTGGGGTCTGCACGAGTACGCCGTGGCTACCGGCCACACCGGTGCCCGCGAAGCCGCGGACCGGGCCGTCGAGTTGTTCCTCGCTCACCGGGTGTTCCGCCGCGCTGGCACCGGCGAGCCGATCAGCGCTCGCTGGCTGTCCACGCCGTACCCGTCCTACTGGCACTACGACTTGCTGGCCGCCCTGCTCCTCATCGCCTGCGCCGGCAGGTGCACCGACCCGCGGGCCGCTGACGCGTTGGATCTGCTGGAGAAGAAGCGTCGCCCCGACGGCCGGTGGAACGCCAATGCGCAGTGGTTGCGTCCGGCCGGCAGCAGGATCGCCCCCGGGGTTCGGCTACCGGCGACGGCAGTAAGCCGCTGACTGGCAACCTAAGTTGCCTTCTGCGCGTGTGGCAACGTATGTTGGAAGTCGTGGAGCCCCCGCTGATCGTCGACAGCGCACGCAAGCACGGCATCGCCGACGAAGACGTCCTCCACGCGTTCAACCATCCCGTTCGCTATGAGGACCTCGACGACGGCTTCGTGATGATCATCGGACCAACGCGGTCCGCTCAACTCGTCGAACTCGGAATTCTCGACACCGACCACGGCCCCGTCATCGTTCACGCGATGACCGCCCGGAGAAAGTACTTGAGGGTGATGACCATGCCCCGAAGCCTGCAGGAGATCCTCGAACATGCCGACGAACTGGAGCGTCGGTTCGCCGAGCACGAGCCGGCAGACGTCCGCGATGCTGGGCCGCTGTACGCGATCCGCGAAGCAGTGACCGAGCGCGCCGCCACCGAGCGTCGCGTTGCCGAGACGGTCGCCGCAGGTCGCGAAGCCGGTGTGTCTTGGTCCGCGATCGGCAGCATGCTCGGCACCTCCGGCGAGGCCGCCCGAAAACGGTACGGCGGACAACACGCCAAGTCCGCGTGAAAGCGACCGCGCTAGCAATCCATCGCCCGACTGGCGTCCATTGAGGATCCCCTTGCGATGATCGGATCGGCTCACCGGCGTCCGCTGCGGGTTGCCATGGCGGGCAGTCAGTCGACCAGGACCTCGACGCGACAGTTCAGTCCTGGGGCCCGGGAGAGCCGAGCGTCGCTCGTAACCAGCGGAGCATCCAGCATTTCGGCAAGCACGACATAGACGGCGTCGTACGGCGTGACGTTCTCTCGTAGTTCCCAGACTCGGCGGAGAAGCGGCTCGTGATCCCAACGCAGGGCCGCGAGATCAGCGAGGTCAGCCATGACTTCGGTGGCTACTTCGACGTCCGTCTGGCCGAGGCGGACGCGTCGGCGGAGTGCTGCTGTCACCTCCACGTCGAGCAGGTGCGGCACGTG
>JAABUR0100008341.1_pt1 | contig 11987 bp, 8 predicted proteins | sample 5560091 | NCBI WGS metagenome assembly JAABUR01 (sample SAMN10711879, study PRJNA513375) | rock metagenome | isolation source: Antarctica rocks | place: Antarctica: Victoria Land, University Valley sud
GCCGACCCGGGCCGAGGTCGAGGACCGGGCGCGGGACCGGCTCCGCGCCCTGCTGCAGGAGGCCCTCGCGGTCGCCGAAGCGATGGAGCGCGAGGTCGGCGTGGTCATCGTCGCCCTGCGGGAGGCCGTGCACGATGGCGCTGACCCGGTGGAGCTGGTCCGTGACGACCTGCGCACGGTCATCCTCGAGCGCAGGGCCCGCACGGACCGGGTCGACCGGATCCGGCAGGACTGGGCCTTCACCACGCAACGGGCCGAGTCGCTGCACCGGTGGCTCCTTGACCTCGACCAGGCCCGGCAGCCGGTCCCCGCGAGCGGGTCAGCGAGAGCCCCGCAGCGGGCAGGGCCCTGGGCCGCGATCCAGGCGGCGATGGGTCTCGGCGGGCCCTCGTGCCGAGCGCGTCCCGCGAGTACGCTCGCCGTACGGCGCAGGGGCCGGTCAGCGGAGACTCGGTCCGCGCGCCACGTCTGGGAGGGTGCTCCATGAGCAGCAGCGATGAGACCGGGCACGTCACCGGCACCAAGGACAAGGACTACAACTAATCTGGTTCACCGAGGTCTGCCTGAGCAATGTCCTTCGGTTCGAGACCTATGCTGCGGACGCCGAGCGGGACGGGGACACGGAGCTTGCCGAGTTCTTCCGCCGGGCTCAGGGTGAGAGCCGCAAGGGTGCCGAGCAGGGGAAGCAGCTGCTGAAGTCGCGACTCGCCTAGCGTAGTCAGTTCGAGGGGCGGTGGGCCTCGTCAGGCAGCGGCATCAGCGGAGCTCCCCGGGCCGGCCGGTGTGCCGTCCTCGGGTTCGACCGGCAGCCGCAGCAGCCGCTGACAGACCAGGGGTTCGAGTCCCGTCAGCGCCGCCATGTCCCGCACCAAGACCTTCTCCCGACCAAGCACCCGCAGGCCGGCGCCCGCTGCTCGCTCCGCCTTCTCCACCTGAGCCTGCGCCGCCGTGCGCTCCTGCCACGCCAGTAGCACCGCCGCGACCCCATCCTCGATCCGCTCGCCCTGAGCGTTCCGCTCCGCCAGTATCATCAGCCGCGCCGCCCGCGCCCGGGCCCGCGCGTCCTGCGCCCTGGTTCCTGTCCGACTCATCGCGGGAGCCCATCCGCCCGTTCGCACCGCTGCTTCGGCGTCCAGCGCCGCTACTCCGGTAAGCACCACCACCCCCTCCGGCTCGACACCCCAACCGGCACCAACTTCCCCGGCACCCCTCCCCCGATGCCCGAGCCGACGACCGACACGCACCCTCGCGACCCCCCGATTCGCGCGACCCCGCCCGTCGCGGCCACACCCGACCCGCACCCCCCCGCCGGTGACCATTCCGTGACCGGAACCTGACCCCAGTCGCGCAGCAACCCAACTCGGTCACACCTCTTGCATCATCGGTGCGCGACCCCCTCCCGCGACCCCCTCCCGAGCCGAAATTGAACAAAAGGTTCGAGCAAGGAAGTTGGCGCGACTGTGTCGAGCCGGAGGGGGGTCCGGTGCTTACCGGAGTGTGATGTCGATTCACAAGCTGAGCGCCCGTGACGGGTACTCGTACCTCAGCCGGCAGGTTGCTGCGTTGGACGCCACGGAGCGCGGCCACACAGGTAACTCGGCGTCCTCCAGACACTCCCCCGTCGATCTCGAGAGAACACGCTCCAGCGTGGTTCAAGCCCAGGCCTAGCTCCACCCGCATCTAGGAGGCATTAACCATGGTCAAGAAGTCCTACGAAACTCTGGCTGAGGCAGCTCACCGCACTCACGTCAGCACCCGCACCCTGAGACGGTGGATCGTCCAAGGCCGCCTCGAGGCATACCGAGCAGGTCCTCGACTTCTCCGAGTGGACCCCGCCGCTGTAGACGCCGTCATGTTGCCTTTAAGCTCGCCCCCTCTCCGGTTGTAGAGGTCGACATCGTGGACTCCGGTCCGCTGGGTGGGGTCTGGACGTTGGACTGGGTCTGGGAACGGCTCGATTGACGCGGCCGCGATCAAGCGCGAGTCACATCTGAACGGCAAGTGGCTGCTGCGCACCTCCGACGCCACCCTAAGTCCCGAGGACCTGGCCGCGGCTTACCAGCAGCTACTGCAGGTCGAACGTGGCTGGCGCGACATGAAAGGCGCCCTCGGCCTGCGCCCGGTCTTCCACTACCGCCAGGACCGGATCCGCGCCCACGTCCAACTCTGCTGGATCGCCCTGCTACTCCTGCGCGTGATCGAGAACGCCACCGACGACACCTGGCGCAACGTCCGCAACGAACTCGACCGAATGCACCTGGTCACCCTCGCCACCGCCGACGGCCAAGTCGCACAGCGCTCGTCCATCACCACCGGACACAAGACCATCCTGGCCGCGCTCAAGCTCCCAGAGCCGGCGCGGTTTTTCGACTTCACCGTCCCCACCGACTGACCCGCCGCCCACCGCGGTCGCCCGTCGAAGCCCACGGAGGGCTTGTAGTAACACGACCCCATCACACTGATTCGGCGTTTCCACAGGTCAACGCCACAATCACCCCGCTCGTGTGCCCATCATCTGCGGAAATCCGGCCTTACGCCCCGCGATCATCCCGGCGACTGAACGGGACGACGATGTGCTCGGCGTCAGCAGCCATGCGTGACAAGGCTGCGGCGATTTCACTGTCACGACCAGCTGCCGCGTGTTGGTATCGCATCGCTGCCACGGATGTGCTGTGGCCGAGTCGTGCCATGAGCTCCGCCAAGGTGGCGCCGGTCTGTGCGGCGAACACGGCAGAGGTATGGCGAAGATCATGGAACCGTAGATCTGGGCGGCCAGCGGCCGTCCGGGTCGGGATCCAGGCGGCCTTGTAGAAATTGCCGTGGGTCCAGTACTGGCCATGAACGGTCGTGAAGAGCAATGCGTTCCGCCCTTTCCCGACGTGGCATTCGAGATGATGCTCGAGAGCGGGCTGAACGTGCGGGGGTATGGCGACGGTCCGGACGCCGGCGTCCGATTTCGGCCGACCGACGACCTCGAGCCTGTCGATGCGAACGACCGCTCGCCGGATGTGGATCGCTCCAGCCTCCAAATCGACGTCGTTGCGGCGCAGTTCGAACACCTCCCCGAAGCGGAGGGCGCACCACGCCGCCAGCAGGACGGCGGCTTTCAGGTTGTCCTGGGTCTCGTCGACTAGGGCCGCTAGTTCGTTGAGTGAGGCGGCCCGGATCTCGCGCCGTCGTCGAGTGACGCCGGCTCCGCGGATCGCGCAGGGGTTCGGTCCTGCGAGGGAGCCTTCGTCGATAGCTTGCTCGAACAGCGACCGGAGCAGCGCGTAGGCGTGTGAGCGTTGGGTGGCCTTATCGGCTGGCATGCTGCTGTACCACTTGTTGACGTCCGCCCGGCGAAGCTCGTGCAGAGTCTTGTGGCCCAGCTGCGGTCCGATCACCCTGTCCATGAGGCCCTCGTACAGCTTGACGGTTCGCGGTCGCAAGGACTCTCCGCGCACCCGCCGTCTCGGAATCGCGTCGGCCGCGAATGCCTGCAGGGTGACGCGAGAGGTCCGAGAGGCGTCCCGTGCGTTCGGCGGTATCCACCGGTCGGTCTCGATCAATCGCCGCTCTTGGGCGAGCCACCCCTCGGCGTCGATACGGGCCTGGAACGTCTTGGGGCCGACGTAGCGGGCCAAATCGGGGCCGAGGTAACTCGCCTGGTAGCGCTTGGACGGGAGCCTCCTTATGGCCCCGAAACCGCGTCGACCTGTCGCCATCCTGTCCGCCTTTCGTGCAACATACGTGCAACAGTGGAGTGCTTCAGTGTCCTCTCGTGTCCATTCTTGTCCACGACGAAAACCATTGTGCAGCAATAGTACTCGTCGATTTTGCGCTCGGCTACGCCCGGCCGAAAATCACGCTGTAGACAGGTTCGAATCCTGCCGGGGGCACCAAGCCGCAAGCCCTTACCTGCACAAACGCCGACGGACCTGGTCTCGCGCAACATGCGTGCAATAAGCCTCCGTAGCGGCCACGGCTCCTGGTCGAAGTGGCGTGGGCACGGTAACGCACCAGCGCAGGGTTCCGCCCTACAACTGAAGGTGCAGGCGCAGTGCGTCGTCCACCTTCGCCATGACCTGCGCCGGTACCCGACCCAAGACGGGTCCGATGCGTTCGACAGTCACCGCACGGACCTGTTCGGCTTGAGCCTTTGAGTCGACACGCAGACCTGTCGTGTCGGCCGGTAGAAGGACCTGAAACGGGAAGATGCGAACGATATTGCTGGTCACGGGTATGACGGTCACGACACCGCGCCCAATCCGTTCGGCAGTGGCGTTGGCCCGATCGTTGCTGACAACAATCCCGGGTCGGCGCTTGTTGGCTTCACTTCCGCGCGCTGGCTCAAGGTCAATCAGACGTACTTCACCGCGCTGCATCGGCGAGCCCGTCGGCAAGCGTGCCTTCCCAGAACGCCTGCTCGCCGGAGGACTCCCATTCCTCCCACGCCGACGCGTAATCTTGCTCGAGATCGCCCTGACGAAGCAGGCGGATCGCGTACTGGACGGCCGCTGAACGAGTCGGCAGACCTGAGTAGTGCGCGTACTCGTCGAGGACCGCCACGTCTTCTTCCGACAGGCTCACGCTAAGCTTCATACTCCGATACTACCCCGGTAGTACCGAAGTCGCAAAGAGGCATTTCAGGCGTTCCGAAGCACGACGAGGAACGGACGCCATGACCACAAGCGGATGCGCTACCGACGCGCCTCCCTGGTCCTGGTGTCGAGTCGGTCGAGCAGGAAGGCTTCGGTGCCGGCCGGCGAGGCCAACCGAGAAGAACAGGGACAGGCCGTCCGCCGCTCTCGGGTCTGCCGCACCCGCCCGCACCGCTCCCAGCGCAACGAGCCGCCGTTCGTCCCGGGTACCGATCGGAACGTTCGGTGATCCGTCGGCGCCGATCTGGTCGGGGGAATCGGGACCAGAAGCGAGGCAGCCGCTGGCAGGTCCAGACCGAACTCCGCCCGGCCCTGCTGCTTCGGCCCGAGCGCGGTGACGTAGGCGCCGGGGGCTACCCGCGTCGCGTCGATCACCGGGGTCGCGCGTCGCCGAGCGGGACGCGCCAGTCGGCCTCGCTGATCGGCCAGCGGGCGGACGGCGTCGGCGCTGGTCACGTCCCCGCGCCTGGTGTCGCCCGGTCAGCGCTGGCTCGCGTCGCTGACTTCCCCGACGATCTCCTCGAGGACGTCCTCGAGGAAGACGACGCCACTGACGGCCCCGTCGGCGCCGACGATCCGCGCCAGATGTGCGCCGGTGCGCTGCATCGTCGCGAGGACGTCCTCCACCTCGTCCTGCGGCGAGACGGTCGCCAGCCGCCGCACCCGCTCACGCGGGACCGGCAGCTCGTGCCGCTCGTCGTCGGCATAGAGGATGTCCTTGAGGTGCAGGTACCCCGCGACCTCCCCGTCGCCGTCCCGGACCGGGTACCGCGAGAAGCCCTTCGTGGCCACCAGGCGCTCGATGTCGGCCGGGGTGGCCCCCAGCTGCACCGTCGTCAGGCGCTCGAGGGGGACCGCGACCTCGCAGGCGAGCTTGTCACTGAACTCGAGGGCGTTGCGCACGAGTCCCTGCCGCTCCTCCTCGAGCAGGCCCTCACGGTGGCTCTCCGCGACGATGTGGGCGACCTCCTGCGCCGTGAACGCCGACGCGATCTCGTTCCGCGGCTCGATCCCGAGCAGGCGCACCAGCCCCTTGGCCACCCACTCCATCACCCGGACGACGGGGCGCAGCGCCCGGGCGACGGAGAGCAGCGCCGGCACGAGGAACAGCGCCGCCCGGTCGGGGCCCGCGAGCGCGAGGTTCTTGGGCACCATCTCGCCGACGACGACGTGCAGGTAGACGACGACGAGCAGGGCGAGCGCGAGCGCCGCTGCATCCGCCCACCCGCCGGGCAGGCCGATCTGCGCGAAGACCGGCTGGATCATCTCGTGCAGCGCGGCCTCGGCGAGCGCGCCGAGTCCCACCGAGCAGACGGTGATGCCGAGCTGTGCCGTGGCCAGCATCGAGCCCATCTGCTCGAGTGCCTTCAGGCACATCAGGGCGCGTCGGCTGCCGCCGGCGGCGAGCGGCTCGAGCGAGGACCGACGGGAGGCCATCGCCGCGAACTCGGCCCCGACGAAGAAGGCGTTGCCCAGCAGGAGGAACAGCGAGATCCACAGGGCGAGAGCGTGGTTCATGCTGGTTCCCCCCGGTCCGGTGCTGGGGCGGACGTCGGCGCCGCCGCCGGGCGCGGGGTCGGCGCCGGGGGCGGGGTCGGGGTCGGCGCCGGGGGCGGGGCCGCCGCCGAAGCCGCCTCGTCCGGCCCGACCGGTACCGGCACGAAGCGGATCCGGTCCACCCGTCGCCGGTTCATCCGGGTCACCCGCAGCGTCCAGCTGCGCAACCGCACCTCGTCGCCCACCTCCGGGACCCGGCCCAGGGCGGCCATCACGAAGCCCCCGGTGGTCTCGTAGGCGGGGCCGTCCGGCACGACCGCGCCAACCCGGTCGCGGACCTCGTCGGGGCGCCACATGCCGGGCACGGACCACGACCCGTCGGCCAGCTGCTGGCCGTGGCTGGCCGAGCGGTCGTGCTCGTCGCTGACCTCCCCGACGATCTCCTCGACGACGTCCTCGAGCGTGACGACGCCGGAGGTGCCTCCGTACTCGTCGACGACGATGGCCAGCTGCAGCCCGGCAGCGCGCAGCTGCAGCAGCAGCGGGTCGAGGCGGATCGTCTCCGGCACGAGCATCCGGGCGACCATCAGGGCCGACACCGGGACCTCGACCCGCCGTTCGTGCGGCACGGCGATAGCCGCCTTGACGTGCACGATCCCGTCGATGTCGTCCCAGTCGGCGCCGACGACCGGGAACCGCGAGTGACCCGTGCGGCGGGCCATCTGGACGACGTCCTCCGCCGTTGCCGTCCGCTCGACGGCGGTGCACCGCACCCGGGGGGTCATCACGTCGGCGGCCGTGCGGTCCCCGAAGTCGAGGGAACGGGTCAGCATCCGCGCCGTGGTCTTGTCGAGCGTGCCCACCTCGGCCGACCGCCGGACGAGACTGACCAGCTCCTGGGGGGTCCGGGCACCGGACAGCTCCTCCTGCGGGGTGATCCCCCAGGACCTCAGGACAGCGTTTGCCGAGCCGTTGAGGAGCACGACCAGCGGTCGGACGGCCATCGCGAAGACGCGCACCGGCAGGGCGACGACCTTGGCCGTCGGGAGCGGGGCAGAGATGCCGAGGAACTGCGGCAACAGCTCACCGAAGATCATCGAGAACACGGTCACGAGCAGCAGGGCGAGACCCCCCGCCGCCACGTCCGTCGCGCTGTCCGGGAGGGGCAGGGCCCGCAGCGGTGTCTCGAGGATGGCCCCGACCGAGGGTTGCGCGAGGTAGCCGACGACGAGCGTCGTCAGGGTGATGCCCACCTGGGCGGCGGAGAGCTGGCTCGACAGCTGCCGCAGCGACCGCAGCACGACCCGGGCCCGGGCGTCGCCGCCGTCCACCGCCCGCTGGACGGTCGGCCGGTCGAGGGCGACGAGGGAGAACTCGGCGGCCACGAAGAGGGCGGTGCCCGCCGTCAGGACGACCGCGGCGAGCACCAGCAACCATTCGGCCATAGTGGCTCCATCCTACGGACGGCCAGCACGCCAGGCCGGCATCGCGGCGGCGCAGCGGTATGCCGTGCCAGGGCGGCAGCGACGCCCGCCCTCATGCGCCGGGGGGTGCTTTGATAGGGGTCATGCCTGAGCAGGGGGGACCGGGCGCGCCCACCGCCGGAGGCCGGCTGGAGGTCCGCGGGCTGACCAAGCGGTTCGGCTCCCTGACCGCCGTCGACCGGCTGGACTTCTCGGTGGAGCCGGGACGGATCGCCGGCTTCCTCGGGCCCAACGGCGCCGGCAAGACGACCACACTGCGCATCCTGCTCGGGCTGGTCCGTCCGACGGCGGGAGTCGCGACGATCGGCGCTCAGCGCTACCACGACATCGCCGAGCCGATGAGGGCGATCGGCGCCGCGCTCGAGGCTGCGAACTTCCACCCCGGCCGCAGCGGCCGGGACCACCTGCTCGTGCTCGCCGACACCGCCGGCGTCCAGCCGAGGCGGGTCGACGAGCTGCTCGAACTCACCGGCATCCCGGCCGCGGCCCGCCAGCGGGCCGGGGGCTACTCCATGGGGATGCGCCAGCGGCTGGGCCTGGCGGCCGCGCTGCTGGCCGACCCGGGCGTGCTCATCCTCGACGAGCCGGCCAACGGCCTCGACCCGGAGGGCATCCGCTGGCTGCGCGAGTTCCTGCGGCACCTCAGCGCGCAGGGCAAGACGATCCTCGTGTCGAGCCACCTGCTCCAGGAGGTGGAGATGACCGCGGACGACGTCGTCATCATCGCCAACGGGCGGCTCGTCAAGCAGGGCTCGATGGACGAGCTGCGGGGGGAGAAGTCGGTGCTCGTGCGCACCACGCAGCCGGAGGAGCTCGCCAGGGCCCTGCTCGCGGCGGGAATGGAGTCCACCCTCGACGGACCCGGGGGGCTGTCGGTCCGGACCGGCGACCTCGTCCGGGTGGGCGACACCGCGCTGCGGGCCGGCCTCCCGGTCCACGAGCTGAGGCCGCTGGCCACGGACCTCGAGGCGCTGTTCTTCGCCCTCACCGACCTGCCCGAGAACCGCAACCGTAACCTCGGCCTGGACCGGGGGAGGGACGGCTGAGATGAGGGGCGCGGTCAGGTCGGAGCTGCGCAAGTTCTTCACGACCCGCATGTGGTGGGGCATGGCGATCGCGGTCCTGCTCGCGGGGGCCACCTTCGCGGCGCTCATCGGGCTGCTGCTGACGAGCGGGACAGCCGGCCCCAACGGCCAGCCCGCGCCCACGCCGAGCCCGGCGCAGCTCGCCGGGCAGGTCTACACCGGGGGCCTGTCCGTCTCCTACCTGCTGACCCTGGCGATCGGGATCATGACGATCGGCGCCGAGTACCGCCACCGGACCATCACGAGCACGTTCCTCGCGACCCCCAGACGGGTTCGGGTGATGGCGGCCAAGGTCGTCGCGCTCCTCGGGATCGGCGTCTTCTACGGCGTGGTCTCCCTCGTCGGCTCGGTCGGGGTCGGCGCCGTCGTCCTGTCGGCCAAGGGCCACGCCGCGTTCCCCGACAGCACGCTCTGGCGCACCCTCGCACTGAGCCTGCTCGTCCTCGGCCTGTGGGCCCTCATCGGGCTCGGCGCCGGCATCCTCATCCCCAACCAGGTCGCAGCGCTGCTCATCACGGTCGGCGTCGCGTGGATCGTCGAGCCGATCCTCGGCTCGCTCATCGCCATCCCCGACTGGGGCCGCAGCATCGCACCGTACTTCCCGAGCAACGCGACCCAGGCGATGGTCGGCGGGAGCGCCTTCGCCGACCAGACCCACCTGCTGAGCTGGTGGGGGGGCGCCCTCGTGCTGGCCGGGTATGCCGCGGTGATGGCAGGTGTCGGCTCGTGGCTGACCGTCCGACGGGACATCACCTGAGCCCTGCGCGGGTCACCGTCTCGTGACTGGTGGGACCCACGCGCGGGGACCCACGGGGATAGGCTGGGGTCCTGCCCGAACGCGCTGGCGTGGCAAGCGTCAGCGACCTCGTCACTGTCGACGTCAACGAAAGAGGCGCATCCGCCGTGCCAGACCAGGCCCCCACCGACAACCCCATGGCGGCCTTCGGGCCGAACGAGTGGCTGGTGGACGAGCTGTACCACCGCTACCTCGCCGACAAGAGCACTGTCGACCAGGCCTGGTGGGAGTTCTTCGCGGACTACAAGCCGGTCGACGGGCGCTCGGGGAACGGTCGCCGCGAGGGAGCGACCGCACCCAACGGTGCCGCGCAGGCCGACGTCCCCGTAGGGACCGCATCGGCAGCGACGCCGGAGGTCACCGCCGACCCCAAGGAGCGCGCCGGGGGGCCGGCAGCCCAGCCCCCGCAACAGCAACCCGAGGGCGGCGCCGGCTCGCCGGCCCGAGACCCCGCGACCACCCCCTCCGAACAGGCCAAGCCTGCCGTCAACGAGACCGAACCGAAGTCGGGTGCGCCCAAGACCCGTGAGGTGCCCACGGCCAAGGCTGTCGGCCCGGTCAGCGAGGACGAGGTCAGGCCCCTGCGCGGTCCGGCAGCGCGGGTGGTCACCAACATGCAGAGCTCGCTCAGCGTGCCGACCGCCACCAGCCTGCGGGCCGTGCCGGCGAAGCTGCTGATCGACAACCGGGTCGTCATCAACAACCACCTGGCCCGGTCCCGCGGGGGCAAGGTGTCCTTCACCCACATCATCGGCTTCGCCCTGGTCAAGGCACTCGCCTCGATGCCGGAGATGAACGACGCCTTCGGGGAGCAGGACGGCAAGCCCGTCCTCGTCCGGCCCGCGCACGTCAACCTCGGTCTCGCCATCGACGTCGCCAAGCCGGACGGGACCCGGCAGCTGCTGGTGCCGAGCATCAAGTCAGTCGAGGGGATGGACTTCGCGCACTTCTGGACGGCATACGAGGAGGTCGTCCGCAAGGCGAGGAACAACAAGCTCAGCGTCGCCGACTTCGCCGGCACCACCATCTCCCTGACCAACCCGGGCACCATCGGCACAGTCCACTCGGTGCCCCGGCTCATGGCGGGCCAGGGCGCGATCATCGGCGTCGGGGCCCTGGAGTACCCGGCGCAGTGGCAGGGGGCCAGCACCGAGACGGTGGACCGCCTCGCCGTCAGCAAGATCATCACACTCACCTCGACCTACGACCACCGCATCATCCAGGGCGCCCAGAGCGGCGAGTTCCTGCGGGTCATCCACCAGCTGCTGCTCGGGGACAACGGCTTCTACGACGAGGTCTTCGAGGCGCTGCGGATCCCCTACGAGCCGGTGCGGTGGGTCAAGGACATCTCTGCCAGCCACGACGACGACATCAACAAGGTCGCCCGGGTCCAGGAGCTCATCCACGCCTACCGGGTGCGTGGGCACCTCATGGCCGACACCGACCCGCTCGAGTACCGCCAGCGCCGTCACCCCGACCTCGACGTCACCAACCACGGACTGACCCTCTGGGACCTCGACCGGCACTTCGCCACGGGTGGCTTCGGCGGCGAGCCGTTCCTCAAGCTGCGCCGCATCCTCGGCATCCTGCGCGACTCCTACTGCCGCACGGTGGGCATCGAGTACATGCACATCCAGGACCCGGAACAGCGCAAGTGGATCCAGGACAAGGTCGAGGTGCCCTACGCCAAGACCTCCCGCGACGAGCAGCTGCGGATCCTGCGCCGGCTCAACGCCGCCGAGGCGTTCGAGACCTTCCTCCAGACCAAGTTCGTCGGGCAGAAGCGCTTCTCCCTCGAGGGCGGGGAGTCCGTCATCGCCCTGCTCGACCGGATCCTCTGCCGGGCGGCGGGCGAGGGCCTCGACGAGGTCTGCATCGGTATGCCGCACCGCGGGCGCCTCAACGTCCTGGCCAACATCGCCGGCAAGTCCTACGGCCAGATCTTCCGGGAGTTCGAGGGGGCCCAGGACCCCCGCTCGGTCCAGGGCTCGGGCGACGTGAAGTACCACCTCGGGACCGAGGGCGAGTTCGTCTCGGAGCACGGCGCCCGGACCAAGGTCTACCTCGCTGCGAACCCGTCCCACCTCGAGGCGGTCGACCCGGTGCTCGAGGGCATCGTGCGGGCCAAGCAGGACCGGCTCGACCTCGCCGGCGAGGCGTTCACCGTGCTGCCCGTGCTGATGCACGGGGACGCCGCGTTCGCCGGTCAGGGCGTCGTCGCGGAGACCCTCAACCTCTCGCAGCTGCGCGGCTACCGGACCGGCGGGACCATCCACCTCGTCGTCAACAACCAGGTCGGCTTCACGACCTCGCCGGCGGCGTCCCGGTCCTCGGTCTACTCGACCGACGTGGCCCGGATGATCCAGGCGCCGATCTTCCACGTCAACGGCGACGACCCCGAGGCCTGCGTGCGGGTCGCCGAGATCGCCTACGAGTTCCGGCAGGCCTTCAACAAGGACGTCGTCATCGACATGGTGTGCTA
>JAABUR0100008342.1_pt1 | contig 11986 bp, 13 predicted proteins | sample 5560091 | NCBI WGS metagenome assembly JAABUR01 (sample SAMN10711879, study PRJNA513375) | rock metagenome | isolation source: Antarctica rocks | place: Antarctica: Victoria Land, University Valley sud
CCCGGCCCGCCGGCTACCTGCAGCCAGCTCACCACGCCCGGCTGCGCCGTCACCCTCGCTGTCGGGCGCGCGGGTGCCGGCGTGGCCGCCGGCACCGGCCGCGATACCGCCCGCGGACGTTGCTGCGACCCGGGGCTTCCCGCGCCCAGGACCACGGCTGCCGCGACGGTGCCGACGACCCCCACCGCGGCGGCGGCTTGCACAGCCGGGTGCTGGGCAGTACGAGCAGTCCGGCCGCCGGCGCCGCCGAGCATGACCAGCGGTGCGGCGGCGATCCCGGCAAGGGCGCTGCGCCGCATCTGCAGCGGCGGGACCAGCTCCACACATGGGACGCACCGGGCCAGGTGCCCGGCTGTGTCCAGCGCGCGCTGACGGCGGGTGTCTGCCGCTGAGATCGCCAGCAGCACCGGGCGGCACACCGGGGTCGGCAGCGTCACCTTGCGCAATGCCAGGACGTAGTCCAGCCGTAGGCGGGCCCGGGTCCGGGCCAGCCGGGCCGCTACCGCCCCCGGGGTGGAGGAGTTCTGCTCGGCGAGCTCGGCGGTGCTGGTCCCCTCGGCGTGGGAGATCAGCGTTTGTCGGTCGGCTGGTGCCAGCGAACCCAGGGCGCTGCCCAGAGCGTGGGAGCGTTCCGCCCACAGGACCTGCTCGTCTGGCAGCGGCGCCGGGGTTAGGTCCACCAGTCGGTGCTGGTTGCGCCGCTGGCGGCCCGCCTGCCGGTGGCCGTCGACGACCAGGTTGCGGGCCGTGGTGACCACGAACGGCAGCCGAGCTGCCGGGTCCAGGCGGCGAGCGGCCACCATCAGCCGGGCCAGGGCTTCCTGGGCGGCGTCCTCGGCCGCCTGGGGCGTGCAGCCCCGCGTCAGCGCGGCCCGCCGCCCTACCTGACACAGCCTGTCTGCCTCAGCGTCGCTGATCGGTGCTGCCAGCATTGAGGTTCCCCACCTGATGGCTCAGCAGGTCATGACGTCGACCACGGTAGTCGCGCCGGGTGCCAGCCACCTGCGAGCGGCTGATGCCGGGGCGTTGGCAGGTCGTGCGTCATGGCCGGGCCCGGCAGACGTGTCTGTAGTGGACGGTGCCGCACCCAGTCACCCGCCTTGTAGGTCCGGTCACCCGCCTCATACGTCCAGCCGCGTCAGCCGACGCCGGACGCGCCTTTTCCAAAGGGAGCAACATGACTCACCCCCGCACGATGAACCCCGACCACCTCGAGGGGCTGCAGGTCCTCGACGACCAGGGCGCCAAGGTCGGCAAAGTGTCGACGGTCTACCTCGACGTGGAGAACGCCAAGCCCGAGTGGGCCTCGGTCAAGACCGGCATGTTCGGTGGTCACGAGACACTCGTCCCGCTGGTCAACGCCTCCGCGGACGGATCGCAGCTGACCGTCCCCTACACCAAGGACACGATCAAGAACGCGCCGCACCACGACCCGGCGGGTGAGCTGTCCAACCAGCAGGAAGCCGAGCTGTTCTCCCACTACGGCGTTCCCTACTCGGGGGAGACGGTGACCGCCGACACCGGCCGCACCGCCGCCCCGGCAGCGCCGCGCACCAGCGCACAGCCCACCGCCGGCCGCGCGAGCGACGATGCGATGACCCGCTCGGAGGAGCAGCTGCGCGTCGGCACCCAGCAGGTCGAGGCTGGCCGGGCCCGGCTGCGCAAGCACGTCGTCGTCGAGACCGTGACCCAGACGGTGCCGGTCTCCCACGAGGAGCCGGTGCTCGAGCGGGAGCCGATCACCGAGGCCAACCGGGACAAGGCGATGGCCGGGGAGGCGATCCGGGAGAACGAGTACGAGGTGACGCTGCACGCCGAGCAGCCGGTCGTGACCAAGGAGACCGTCCCGGTCGAGCGGGTCCGCCTCGCGACCGAGACCGTCACCGAGCAGCAGCAGGTCAGTGAGCAGGTCCGCAAGGAGCAGATCGAGCAGGTCGTCGAGGCCCCCGACCAGCGCCGGCGCTAGCACACCTCGCCGGCGGCGGGCGCTTGGGGCCCGGCGCCGGCGGGAAGCGCTGAGGCCCATCGCCGGCGACCACCGACCGGCCCCGTCGACCGGCGGTGCCCACCCCAGGTGGAAGCCCTACCCTGCAGCACGGCAGTAGCCATAAACCAGGCGCCGCTCGGCTTCGAGTGACGGCGGCGGCGACGAGCAGGACAAGTCCAAGGACGATCACGCGATGCTCCTTCTAGCCGGCCGTGGATCTGGACGCGGCCGATGACCGGGCTGGGCATACCGGCGCCCCTGTCGCCCTCGTCGGTGTGCTGAGCAACCTGGGCAGCAGTCACCTGCTGACCCGCAGCTTTGAGATCTTCGGCTACCACATCACCGGCTCCACCGGCCGGCTGCTGCTGATCGGGGTGATCCTCGGCGCAGCCGGGATGCTCGGGCTGAACCTGCTGCTCGCCGGCCTGGGGCGCGGCATCAAACGCCGGGTTTCGACCCGCCGGCAGCTCAAGGCCGACCAGAAGGAGAACAAGCGTCTCGCAGCCGAGCGGGACCGCCTCGCTCACCAGCTCGACGACGAGCGCAGCACCAAGCCCAGCGCCGCCGCCGACCACAACGGCACCGGACCTGCTCAAGCCGGTGCCCGCAAGGCTGGGACACCATAAGAACCCCACCCTTTAACCGCCCGGCGCCGGCCAGCCCGGCCCTCAACGGCCACCCAGAGCCCTCGGCGTCACCTCAAGGAAGGGAAGTAGGTGGCGTACACACCGCCGTCGGGCTGGGTCGAACGGACAGGCGCCCTTCCCGGGTCGACGACACAGGTGCACCGCTTCCATGTGCGCCGCGACTGCCCGGCGATTACAGCCGCGGCGAAAATGCAACCCACGGACAAGCCCTACAGCGCCGCCCGCTGCCCCGCCTGTGCCCAGTAGCCACCGTCAAATCGGCGGCGATGCTGCGAAAAGCAAAGCAGGCGCTACCAATGGGAGGTGCTGTAGTCGCCCTTCGGGTCCCGACCCGACGCTGCGGGCTCCGAACAGCAGCACCTCACGCTCGAGGTCGTAGCAGACCTTGCTGCTGGCAGACAGCCCGCATCAGGAGCGCCGGTCTGCTCGAGCTGGGCGACCAGGCCCACGGCCCCTGGGGGTCGGGGGCAACTCGAGTGGGGTTGCGCGCACGCGCCGCAACCCGCTCCCACGCGTACGCCGCGACGTCTCCACCCGCAGCAGCATCCAACAACGGTCAGCCGGACCAGGTCTGTCAGCGGGATCGCCCACCTCGCCCGTTCTGCGGCCCCTGGCCCGGCTGGCGAACGGCCTCGGCCGCCACCGCCTCCACCGCTGGCACCCGCCGGGCCGGCCCGGCGGGCGAGCCAGCCAGCCGCCGCGTGTGCTCGGCGCGGATCTGCTCGGCAGCTTGGCGGGCCGCGGCGGCCTGCACCGCCCGGTCCTGCTCGGTACGCATCCGCCCGACCGCATCGGCTAGGACAGCGAGCTGCGCGAGCAGGGCCAGCATTTGCGCGGTCTCCGGCGCCCGGACCAGTCGGGCCGCTGCTAGCAGCCTGGACGCTGCCCGCACCCCCGCCCCGGCCGGCGTGGCATCGGGCAGCCGGCCCCACGCCTGCCGGGCGGCCCGGTCGTAGTCCTCCGCCGCCTGGTGCAGCACCCCGCCGCGGCGCCCGCCGATCACCCGAGCTGCCGCGGCAAGGAAGTCCGAGCCGGCCCACGCGGCGTCCGCCGCACCCGCCGGATCCGCCTGGTGTGCTCCGACCGCGGCGCTTGCCCGGCCGGCGGCGTCGATCGCTTGGGCCCACAACGCGGCCCGCTGCTCGCCGGACAGCCCACCGTCGCCGGCCGCCGGTCGGGTCCTGGGCCGGCCGGTGTCTCGACCGGGCACCCCATCGGTCCCCGGTTGGCCGGCGGGTGCCCAGCGGGCGGCGAGTTGGGCAGCGTGAGGTCAGTAGCGAGTTACCGCCGGAGTAGAACACCGGCACACCCCGGCATAGCCGGTCAGCGCCCCGCCGAGCTCGCTGCGCCGCTCGCGCACCATCCAGCCCGACGTCGCGGAGCCGGGCGAAGAACGCCTCCACGCTGCCGGCCCCGCCGGCAGCGGCGCGGACCTCCCGGCGAAGCGCCACCCGCACCGGCACCTGCCCCCCGGTCCGGGTCGCCTTCTCGGTCTCGGCCCGGGTCGGGCGCTTGGCCGCGGTCCGGTCCCGCTCCCCCGTGGCGCGCAGATCGTAGCGCTGCTCGGCGGCGCGGCAGCCCTCCCCGATCCGGTAGAAGTCGTTGCGGGGCCACACCCGCCGCCCCGACTCCGACGCCAACGTCGCCACCACATGCACATGCTCCGCACCCGGGGTGTCATGGCGGACCGCGACCCACCGCACCCCCGCCCCGTCCGGCTGGGCCAGCCCGGTCCGTTCCATCAGGTCGGTGGAGATCTGGGCGAACTCGGCGTGGGCGAACTCGGCGTCGGTCAGCGGCCGGTCCGCTGCCAGTGCCCGCCCCGCATCGGCCTTCGCCGCCGCGACCACCAGGTGATACACCGCCCGCTCGCCCGGACCCAGACCGGCCGCCACCAGCGGAGCGTTCAGCTGGTCGGCCAGCCGGCGCAGGTCCGGCCGGCCATCAGCCCGTATCGCCGGCTCGAGCACCGCCGGGTCATCCCACCCGGCGACCAGCCGCGGCCGCAGGTGCTTGTTGGCCCGGCCCGGCCCGTACAGGTAGCGCAGCAACCCCGCCGCGTCCGACCCCCGCAGCACCTTCCCGATCACCAGACGCCCCGCCCCGGCAGGTGGTCATCGCAGGCTCCGCATCACAGCCGCGGTCGCCTCATCGACCCGGGCCACCGCCGCATCCGTTGCCTCGACCGCCACCTCCAGCCACTCCGGAACCTCGCCACCGGCGTTGAGCACCTTCGCCGCCTGGTTCACATTGGTCGCGTAGCCCCGCAGCTGCCGCCGCGCCGCCATCAGCTCCCCCAAACACCACCCGCACAGGCGACCCACCCGGCCCCGACTCACCTGACATCGCCTGGCCCCGCGCCGCGGCCAGCACCGCCGAGGCGGTGAACCCCGCCGCCGTCACCCCCGCCGCGCCCGCGGCCGCCACCACCTCGCCATGCTCAGCCGCCGATAGCCGCACCGTCAGCCGCGACACCCGCTGCCCACTCCCCCGCGCCCGGCGCCGCGGCGCCAGCACCACACCCCCACCCGCATCGCCGTCGTCGCTGTCGTCGTTCCCGCCCGCCGCCGAGCCGCCGTCCCTACCCTCGATCGTGACGCCGCCGCCGGCGCCGCCCCCCCGCAACCGCCGGCGGCGGTACTGCCGGACAAGCCGGCCTCGAGCTCGCCCGGCCCCCCGGCCACGACGCCCCCCGCAGCCTGCGTCTGGTCCTCGGCCACGACGCCCCCCGCAGCCTGCGTCTGGTCCTCGGCCACGACGCCGCTCCCCCGCTCCTACCACCGACCGCGCCCGGTCGGCACCCTCAGCTTCAGGTCGCCCAATAGGCCCCGCAGGGCTGGTTGGGCTGCCCAAAGCATGTCTTGCTTCCGCTTCCGCTTCCGTGCCGGCTTCCATAAGCCGCGCTCAGCGGTTTGCCCAGGACCGGTGCCCGGCCGGTTTGGTCTCCTGAATCGGGTGAGCCGACCGATGTCGTGCCTACAAGACCGTCCCCGTGCCCCGGGAGCGGCTTGCTCGGCTGAGGGTGATGCTGGCGTGACGAACAGTGAACCGCCCGCGGTCCCCGTCACGAAGACTGCCAGTGGACATCTCGCTGCGTGAACCCTGGCCGCGTGAGTCCTGGCTAGGTGAGCCGGTCAGGTGACTGACGTCGCCGGTTCCCGCGCCGCCGACACACCGGCCGACCAGCCGGCCCGCGACTGGCCGGCATCTGAGCTTGCCGCAGGTCACCCCGGCGCGCCCGCCTCGCTGGCTCAAGAGCTGGAGGACGCTTTCCGCTCGAGCCACCAGCGGTGCCTTCGGGCGGCGGTCCGCATCGTCCGGGACGCGGCACTGGCGGAAGAGATCGTCCAGGAAGCCTTTCTGGCCGCGTGGCAGCATGCGCCGACCCGGTATGACCCGGCCAGGGGTCCACTGGTGTCTTGGCTGGTGACGCTGACCCGACACAAGGCGATCGACGCCGTCCGGCACGCCGAGCACCTGCGGCGGGTGCAGCGCTGCGAGCAGGCGGTGACGTCGCTGCAGCAGCATGAGGCGGCCGCCGAGGACATCGCGGTCCGCGGGTTGACAGCTCGCCGGTTGCGTAGCGCGGTGCAGGAGCTGTCCGCCGACCAGCAGCGGGTGCTGCTGCTCGCCTACTGGGCCGGCCTGCCGCACAGTCAGATCGCCCTACGGGACGGCACCCCGCTCGGCACCGTCAAGACCCGGACCGCAGCCGCCCTGGGCCGGCTGCGTGAGCTGCTGGCCGACCGTGAGGACTACTACTGACCGGTGGCCAGCAGCGGCACTTCGCAGGCTTGGCCGTTGAAAGCGCTGACCCGGGTGGCCCGCTGCCATCAGTCGCGGCGCAAGGCGGGACCCCGCGGCACCTGCCAGCGACCGCGAGGCCCCGTCGAAGACGTGTCGACCAGCCGCACCGGTCCATGACGCCTCGGCGCTGCCGGGCTGCGTGGCGATCACTCCCGGCCCGGGCCTGACCGGTCGCCGCCGTGGCCAGGCGCGCCCACCCTGCCCTGTTTGGCCTGGTACATGTCAGCATCAGCCGCGGCGCAGGCCTCGGGCAGCCCAAGGCCGGCCCCGCGGGTCGCCACACCGATCGAGGCAGGGACGCCGGCGGCGTCCAGCAGGGCCTGGAGCCGGGCGCGTTCCTCTGCCGCGGCGCCCTGGTCTGTCTCCACGCTCAGGACCGCGAACTCATCACCAACCAGGCGGGCCACCACGTCGGTGGTGCGGACAGCGCCTTGCAGCACCCGGCCGGTCCGGGCCAGCACCGCGTCGCCGGCAGCGTGCCCGCGGTGGTCGTTGACGGCCTTCAGACCGTCGAGGTCGAGCATCAGCACACTGGCGACGGTGCCGTACCGGCGCAGCGCTGCTCCTCCCGGTCGACCAACAACGCCCAGCCTCGCCGGTTGCGCCGGCCTCGGCCCGTTCGGCGTGTCAGCCACCTCCGACATCGTCGGTTCCTACGAAGGCGACCAGGGGATTCTGCGCGGTGCGGCCATAACCGCTCGTGCCCCGCGCCGCCCGGCGCGAGACTGGGCGGATGGTGACGCCCGAGCAGCTCTGGCCGCCGTTCGCCCTGACTGTGACGGCCGGTCCGCTGACCCTGCAGGCGCTCCGGGACGAGGACATGCCGGCCGGCGTCGCTGAGCTGGGCGTGCAGCGAGGTCCCGGCCCAAACGACCGGGCCGACCTCCATACCGTCTAAGGGCGGCCGAAGAACGCTCCAGGCCAGGTCTGCTCTTGGTGGATGCCGGCCCCGGGGTTATCAGCACTGATCATCTGGCCACCCCCGACATAGATAGCGACGTGGTAAACCCCCCACGGGCTGCCATAGAAAACCAGGTCACCCCGGCCGGCCTGATCAGCCGAAATCGGCGTTGAAGCGTCGTACTGCTCCTGGGCAGTGCGAGGCAGCGTCCGCCCGGTCTGTGAGAACACGTACTGCACCAGCCCCGAGCAGTCGAACGCGTACGGCCCCGTTGCGCCGTACACATACGGCAGGCCCTCCTTGGCTGCCGCCAGCGAGACCACATCCGAGCCGGCGGGGACGTCGCAACCTGCCACCACACCAAAAACGGCGACAACGCTCAGGCTTACAGCTAAGACCCTGCGGCCCCGGCGCCGATAAGTCGACCCGGCTGAAGCGGACACAGTTGAACGAACAACTGGGCAGGCAGCGGACACAGATAACCCTTCCCGACCGCCTACGGGGTTAGCTGTCGGGTTCGGGCTGGGCTGCCCGGCCTTTTGCGCATCGCGCCTCTGGCTTCACCCCGAGCGCGCCACCAACGGCGCGCAGTCTGGTTCCCCCGCTCCTACCCGACTAAATGGTGAGTTGGAAGGCTTGAAGCGCGGGCAGGACTTGGCGTTCCGCTACAAGCCGGGGAGTTGACGCTCGAAACCATAGCTCCCAAGTAGGACGACCCCAGCACCGGGCCTCAAGTGGCCCTTACTGGCTATGGCAGGGCTGCCCCCACCCGGCCGGTTGTGTCAGATCTACGTGGCCTTACCACGGCCCCTGTCGCAAGAAGTGTCAGTGCTGGTGACCTACCTGTCGACGTGTCGGGTGGTCTTGACGGTGATCTAAGGGTCCGGCAAACCCCGCCGGCCGCAGCACCGCCAGCGCGCACGCCGCGGGTGTTCGGTGAAAGCAGCCCGCTGTTTGCTGAGCCCAGCCAAGCCGCCGCACCGATGACAGGACCCTTGCCGGCACCACCAGCGTGACCAGCACGCTCACCAGATGCTCCCCGGTAAGTTCGCGACGCTTCCTGCTGCGCCTATACCGGTGGCCGGCAGTAACGCACCTGGCCGGGACCGCCACCTTCGACGACGGGCCCGGCGTGTTCACCCCGCAGATCCTCGCCGTCCTGCGCGCCAAGGGGGTCCGGGCTACATTCTTCTACACCGGCCCACGACTCGTAGTTCCCAGCCACACCACCCAGGCCGACCGCAACGATCGTCGCCAATGCCGAAGCCGGGCAAACCAGATACACCCGATCCCGCTGATGCACACCGCCAAAGGCCCGTCACGAACCGGAGTGGCGGGTCTCGAGCAACCGCAGCAACACCTTCGCCGCGCTAGCGACAGTCATCGGCTTCTGCCGACCCCGCGGCTACCTGTTCGTCGACCTGCTCGGCCGCAGCTGAGGCCTTACCTATACCGACCGATCCGCCGAGCGGGCCTTGCTGCTTCTCGATCGCCGGCAACCGAACGAGTGTCCACCGGCGCAGGCCGCCTCACTCTGCCCGCCGTTGCCGGTCTCCACCCGCGAAGTGATCGCTCGCACCTGCACGATGTGCTCCCCCTGGCAGATGGGACATGACGCGCTCAGCCCGAGGACCCCCCGAGTGTGTCGCTGCCGCCTCCGGGGGCACCGCACGAGTCAGGCAGCAGTAGCCAGGCGCACCATTAGGAGATCACCGTGCAGATCCAGCTCGCGACATATCGCGCAGTGGCACTTGCGAACGACCTCGAAGCCCGAGGGGTGGCACGTAAAGCCGGGCACGCCATCCTGATCATCGTCATCATCCTGGTCGTCCTCGGCGTCCTGCTCGGCGTCGGGCTGACCACCTTCCTGCGGCGCCGCCGCTAACCCACCACGAGCAGGGCTGGCTGTTCAGCAGAGCCCTGCCAGCCGCCGACATCCCCGCCCCCCCGCCCAGCCGGCCCGGCCGGCCGGGCAGCAGCCGGCACCGACCTGTGTCCCGCCCGCGTCAACCCCGCAGAGCACACGCGCGTTGCGGCCGGCCGCACTGAACTCGGCACACTCACCGGCGCCCGGCGAATACCCCAGGCACAGCCGTCGACTCCGGCGCCGCCACAACCGCACGGGCTACGCCGGCAACCGGGGCTGGGAGCATGGTCCTAGCAGCCGTCCCCGCCCGGTACGGGCAGCACGTCGGCGGCCCCGCCGGTGGCCGCACGGGTGAACACCGCTGCCGTCGCGGAATCGAACGGGGCACTGTAGGAGGTCCACGGGAAGCAGCCGCCTTGGTGCAGGCCTCCGATGACGCCGACGACGCTCGGGTCCCCGGCACCCGGAGCCGGAGCGGGGGCCAGCAGCCACGGACTGCCGCTGGTGCCGCCGGCGAAGCCGCCGCAGTCGAACGACGGGAAGCCGCCGGTGCGGTAGGTCGCGGCCGTGCACGACACCTGCCGGCCGGACATGTACGCCGGGACGGCAACCTCGGCGGTGAGCGGCCCGGCAGATGACAGCCGTTCGGCTCCGGTCAGGTCCTGCACCTGATGGCGCCGGCCAGCGGTGACCTGCGCCGCGAGGACCAGGAACGCGTAGTCGTGCAACGGGTCACGCGAGAGCCGCCATCGCCGGTCGACGTAGGCGGCTGTGACAGTCCACGTGCCGTACGGGCGGGCACCCCCGGCGTACCCGGGGACGAACCTGGTGCCGGCTCCGGTCCCCACCGGGCAGTGAGCCGCTGCCAGCACCACGTTGCCCGGGACGCTGCGCACCACGCTGGCGGTGCAGCTAGGCGACGAGCTACCAGCGGCGAACAGCTCACCAACGCTGCCCCGAACCGGGGAAGGTGCCGCCGCCCGCGAGGCCGGCGTACAACCGGCGACAGCCAACACCAGGGCAAGGCACGCGACCGCGGGAACCCCTCGGGTAAGCACCGCTCCCCATCGGTCAGCACAAGGCAGCTTGGAGCCCGCGCTCAGCGTTCCCGCCGAGGCCCCGACCGCTCGTCCTGGTGCAAGGACACCGACTCGCAGGCCCCGGCTCTGCAGAGGGGGAGGTCGAAAGCGCTTCGGCGCCTCGCCGTCGTGGACCGCAGGCGTGCGCATCATCGTCAGGGATCGGCGCGCAAGGCCCGCGATCTGCGACTCCCCGCCGCGACAGCGTGCCGAGACGACGACGGGGTCTGTTCGTAGGCGACTTGGTTCCAGAGCCGCAGGAACTCCGCCAGCTGTTCCTGCGCCCAGGCGGCGTCCAGCCCGGTCATGACGACGCCGCGGCAACGAGCACCAAGCCGGACGGTGGCGCGACCCCCGCACGTCGAAGACGTCGCCACCTAGATGCCGCGGCGTACATCCGTGGGCTTGGCGAACCCTGCTCGTAGCCGTCGCCGTCGCCGGTTGCGCAGCGAGTCCCGTCCTGTTCGGCCATCGCCGGTCTCGACCCCCGGCCGCGCCGGAGGGCCAGCTGGTCAGCCGGCCGGCGTCGCACCAGCCGGCACAGCCCCGCCGTTGCAGAGCTCCGTCTCGGTCCAGGTGCAGATCCCGGCGCTTGCGGTGGACTCCCCACTGACTGGTTTGGGGCTGCAGCACGACGGGACCATGCAGACACCGCCGGCCGGATTCCCCGCCGGCTGGTACACCGGAGCGCCGACCATCGCGCTGGCCGGTCACGGCCGCACCGCCCGACGACTGGCCTACCTCGCCTGCACCCTGGAACTGACCGGCGTGGTCACCGTCGGCACGCTGAGCGTGCTCGACCCCGGGGCATTCCCGGACCCGAGCGCAGCGGTCAGGCACCGCGACCCGTTTGCCTTGGCGGGGTCAGCGACCGCGCTGGCGCACCACCAGGGCCACCAGGCCGAGCTCGGCCATCACCTTGGCGATGGTGTTCTCCGACACCCGCTAGCCGACGGCCCGCAGCTCCAGGGTCACTCGCGGGCTGCCGTAGGTGCCGCCGGAATCCTCGAACGCGGCACGGACGGCGCCCGCCAGCTCAGCGCGGCGGGACTGCCGCGGCGTCGGCGGCCGGTCGCGGTGCTTGAACTACCACGACTCGCTCACCCCGAGCGCGCGGCACGCCACCCGGACCGGGATGTGCTGCTCGGCTCTGCAAGAGCTGATGAAAGCCGTCACGGTCACCGGCCCATCGCCTCCTTGACCCACAGAGCCACGGACCGCTTGAGGACATCACGCTCCATCTGCGACTCGGCCAGCTCCCGGCGCAGCCGGTGCAACTCGTCGCGTTCCGACTCGCTCAGCGCCGGATCCACCCCGCCGCGGGTCTGCCGCTCCCGGGCCAGCCAGTTACCCAGCGTCCCCTCGTTGACGCCGAGCTCCCGAGCCACCTGCGCGCCCGGCCTGCCCGATTCGATCACGATCCGGACCGCCCCCTGGCGGAACTCCGAATCGAACTTCCGACGTGTCTCTGACACCTGGCCTCCCTCAAGGCTGGCATCTACACGCTACGAGGGGAGGGACAGTTCCGCGACCCACGCACCACAGACGACTGAGGGGCAGCGACCACAAACCCTTTGCGGAGGATCCTGCGCCGTTGCTGATACCACCTGGGTGTGCGAGTACGGACGGCGGTCGAGCTGATCGGTAGCGGCGCACGCCACGCCGAAGCACCTGCCCGTCGACGGCCATCCTCGCTCG
>JAABUR0100008348.1_pt1 | contig 11985 bp, 12 predicted proteins | sample 5560091 | NCBI WGS metagenome assembly JAABUR01 (sample SAMN10711879, study PRJNA513375) | rock metagenome | isolation source: Antarctica rocks | place: Antarctica: Victoria Land, University Valley sud
CCACATCTCCCACAGCTGATCCTGCTGCTCAATGCTGAACCCCACCGGACCGACACCCATCCCGACCTCCACCAGCACATCGTCCTCGACCTGCACTGATGCACCGACCGGTTGAGATCAAGACCGTTTCTGACACTTGGGCTTGGGTGTTGCGAAACCTGCTCGTGTGACTCGCAGCGCTATCTGGCCGGGTTCTCGCAGCGCTTGCTGGCCGCTCGGCCGCAAGGTCAATGTCCTATGAGGAGCGCTTCGCGGGCGGCCTCGACGACTTCGGCGGTGACGGTGTCGAGGTGGTTGATCTGCAGGATGCGCTGGACCTGGCTCAGCAGGCGGTCGACGAGGCGGAAGTTCCCGCCCGTGATGCGGGCGATGGTGGCGATGGCGACGCTCTCGGTGAACTCGTCGCTACTGCTGGCCAGCCCATCTGTGTGCCAGCGACGGGTGAGGACGGCGGTGAGTTCCTCGGTGGTCAGGGTACTCGTGGGCGAAGCCGATCCGGCTGTAGAGCTGTGGGTAGCGGGCCAGGCGCTTGTCGATGCCGGGCATGCCGATGAGGATCACGCCCATGGTGTGCCGGTCGTAGTAGTCCCGGACCTGCTCGAGGCCGGTGGTCTTGAGCTGGTCGGCCTCGTCGACGATGAGCAGCTCGGTGAGGCCGGAGGCGCGGGAGGCGTTGTGCACATACGGGTCGACCTGGCCGTACTGGTCGTAGTCGACGGCGTAGGAGATCTGCTGGCAGGCGCGGGGCAGTGCCTGGGAGACCTCGCGCGGGCTGGCGGTGACGGTCGGCGTCCAGACGGCGGTGCGGGCTTGCAGGACCGGCTCGGGACCGGTCCGGGCTGGTCGCGGAGTCGGCCGCGTCGAGGTCGCGTTGCCACTGCTCCCAGTCCTGCAGGCCGGCGTAGCGGCGGGCGGACAGGGTCATGCCGACGCCGGCGGTCCCCAGCCCAGGCCGATGTAGCGGTGCTGGCGGACGGCGTCGGCGAATTCGGTGAACCGGCGGTGCTCGCGGGTGACCAGGAACGGCGTCGCAGCCGCGGGCTCGGCGGGCGGGTGGCCGGAGAGTTCGCCGATGCCTGCGGTGAGGAAGCGGCGTCCGTCGTCGTTCTTGCCGAGCAGGCTGCGCTCGGCCGCCCGGTCAGTCGGTGGCATAGGTCCGCAGCCGATGTGCCGGTGTCGCCGCGGGCGGCTCGACGGCGGAGGTGCTGGCAGCCGGCTCGAGCACGTCGGGCGGCGCGAGCAGGTGTCGCTGGTCGGCGGGTAGGGCGTCGGCGAGGCTGCGCCGCTCGCGCAGCTGCTGCTTGAGCTGCTTGCGCCGGGCGGTGCGGGCCTGCTGGAGCTGCTGCAGGGTGACGGCGTCGGCGGCGAGCTCCGGCGCGATCGCGCGGCACAGGTACTCGTCGTGGTGGTAGACGCGCAACTCCGCGGCGTCCCGCGGGTCGTACCGGATCGTCACGGTCTCGCCGACGTAGGCGGCCAGCACGGGCGAGACGTAGCGGGTGCTGGCGAAGCGGATCCCGTCGCGCTGCACGACCCGGCCGGTCGCAGCGGTGAGCAGCAGCAGGTCGAGGTCCTCAGGGTGGGCAGGGGTCCGCGGGATCCAGCCGTCGCCGAGCCACCGCTCGACGGGTGGCTGGCCGGTCTCGGAGTGCGGGCGGGCGTGGTAGTCCTCAATGACGAACCGCTCAAGGATGCCGTGGAGCTGCCCGATCGTGACCGCCGGGGGCGTGACGGGCTGGCCGCGGGTGCCGTGCGGGATGTGCCCGGGCAGGTGCGGCAGCAGCTCGGTGGTGACGGTGCCGAAAAACCGTTCGATCTTGCCGCGGCCCTGCGGTATGCCGACCCGGGAGTGGATCAGCTGGATGTGGGTGTCCAGGCAGACCCGCTCCAGGCGGCCGCTGGTGAAGTCGCTGCCGTGGTCGCTGTAGAGCACGTCCGGCAGGCCCAGCACGGGCCAGGCCGGGTTGGTCTTGCGGCCGGCGGCCTGGTGCAGCGCCAGCGCGGTCTGCTCCGCGGTCGGGTCACCAAGGAAGACGGTGTAGCCGGCGACCGCCCGGGAGTGGTCATCCAGCATGACGGTGAGCCACGGCCGGGCCGGCTGCCGCTTGGCGTCCAGGACCTGCAGGTCGAGCAAGGTGTGGTCGGCCTGCCACTGCTCGTTCGGACGGGCCGCGGTGCGCCGATGGACGAGCTCGAACTGGTCCCGGTAGGCCGCGTCCCCGACGTGGGCGAGGGTCCGTAGTCCCGGGTCGATCGCGGCCACCACCGACCGGACGGTGGAGTAGCTGGGCGCGGGCAGGCCGCGGTCACGGGCGAGGTCGCTGACCCGCCGGTGCACGTAGGCGGTGGTCGGCGCCGGCCGGCGCAGCGCCTGCGCCTCGATCGCGGCGACCAGGTCCTCGGGCAGCCGGCGGCGGCCGAGGTCGCTGCGGGCCTGCCGCTGCAGCGAGCTAGCGGTCGGGTCGGTGCGGTAGCTGGCGGCCCAGCGCCGCAGCGTACGGGCCGGCAGCCCCGCGGCCGTGGCGAGCCGGGTCAGCGGGACCCCATCGTCCATGTGCTGGCGGATCAGCGCGGCCTTCGCCTCCGAGGTCAGCCGCGCCGAGGCCATCACCTTGCCCCGGCTACTGCGCCGGCCCGACGGCGGCGGCTCCGCGGTCGTTCAGGTGCCGGTAGATCGTCGGCCGGGACACCCCGAAGGTGTCGGCGATCTCCTGCACGGTGTGCTTCCCGCCGTCGTACATCGCGCGGGCCTGCGCGATCTTGTTCGGTGTCATCTTGAACTTCGGCCCGCCCTTGCGGCCCCGGGCCCGGGCGGCGGCGAGCCCGTCGTGAGTGCGCTCCACGATCAGGTCGTGCTCGAACTCCGCGATCGCCGCGAGCATGTGGAAGAACAGCCGACCGCCAGAAGTCGTCGTGTCGATGCCCTGGCTGACCGCCCGCAGCCCGACGTCGCGGACCTGCAGGTCGTCGACGACCTGCTTGAGGTTGCGCACCGACCGGTCGAGCCGGTCCAGCTTGGTGACCACCAGGGTGTCGCCGGCCCGCAGATAGGACAGCACCTCGTCCAGCGCCGGGCGCCTCGCGAGCGTCCCGGACGCGTGGTGGGTGAAGGTCTTCACACAGCCCGCCGCCGCCAGCGCGTCGGTCTGCGCCTCGGGGTGCTGGTCACGGGTCGAGACCCGGGCGTACCCGACGAGAGCCACCCGAGGACAGTAGCGCGAACGTACCTGGCGTTACATAGATCGCGGACATGAGTCGCGAGACGCTCCTGCTGCTCCTAAGTGTCGCTTCCAGGTCGTGTCTCGTAGACGACCGTTCGTGTGCAGGGAACGGGTGGAAAGCCCCACCCCCTTGCCGGCATGGGATCTCAGGCAGTAAGCCCGCGCCCATCTCTTTCTTGCCTGTGTCAACTCGATCTGGCCCCATCGGGACGGCTCGATCTGGCTCACCGGGCCACGGCGGTTTCGACGCCACTGGCGGACCCGGGCGGACACTGGCCGTAGGGGTACGGCGGCGATCTCGGGCAGCTACAGGGTTCGGGAGGGGCTGTTGCCGGGTCTTGCGAGCGAGCGACGCGTGACTCCGCGCTGGTGCAGGCGCCCGGTCCGATGTGGGCTGCTAGCTGGCGTGGCGCAGAACCACCCAGGTAAACGGCTGGGCGACGCCGGCCGGGGTGGTGTGCTGCTCGCTCTCAACGTGCTCGAGCGCGAAGTCGGGGGCGAACTGCCCGGCCAGGGTCGCGGCGTCGTACCGGGCGGTCGGCAGCCCGGAGCAGGACGTCGGCCCGTCGGGCCCGAACGTGCTCAGCACCAGCGCCCCGCCGGGTGCGACGGCGCGGCGGGCCGTGGCCAGATAGCGGTCCCGGTCGGCCGGGTCGACGAGGAAGTGGAACACAGCCCGGTCGTGCCACAACTGGTAGGCGCGGGATGGGGTCCATGTGAGCAGGTCGGCCACGGTCACCGTGAGCGCGTCGCGGTGCTCAGCGAGGTAGCCGACTGCCTGCTCGAGGCCCTGCGCGGACACGTCGAGCACCGTCACGTCCGACCAGCCCGTGGTCAGCAGCGCACCCGCGAGCGGGGACCGGCCGGCACCGACGTCGATCACCGCGCCGGCCGGGCCGCCGGCGGCGGTGAGCAGGCGCAGCGAGGTGTCCGGCCGCTCCTGGAACCAGCTCACCGTGTCGGCCGGCTTGCTGGCGTAGACGGCGTCCCAGTGCTGCCCGGCAGCCCCCGCGACGACTTCGGCGTCGCTCATGCCGGACCGGGAGGTGCGGGATCAGGGACGCGACCCCAGGCGGCGAAGATCGCGATTGTGGCGGAAACCCCGACCGAGGTCTTGGAGGCGATGCATCACTGCATCCCGAGTGAGGCGTAGCCGTATTCGGCCAGCCTGGAGCGGTCGAAGAACGCCTGGACATCCGGCGCGGAAAACCCGAGCCACAGGTCGGCCTGCTCGGTGCGCATCCACTCGTAGCTGTGCTCGACCTCGTCGGTAACCGCGACGATCCCGCCCGGGCGGACGACACGGGTCATCTCGGTGAGCATGCCGGTCGGGTCTGGGGCGTGGTGCAGCACCATGTTCGCTACCGCCGCGTCGACGCTGTCATCGGCCAGCGGCAACGCGACCAAGCCGCCCTCGACCAGCGCCACGTTCCCCAGCGACAGCGTGGCCGCGTTGCGGGCGGCAACGGCGAGCATCGCCGGAGAGGAGTCAACCCCGACGACGTGCCGGGCCCGCGGCGCCAGGCCGGCGGCGATGAACCCGGTGCCGGTCCCGACGTCAAGCACTCGGCTGTCCGGGCCGACCTCGGCGCGGTCGGCGAGCGCGTCGATCACACCCTCGTTGTAGAAGCTCGAGCGCATCTCGTCCCAGTCGACCGAGACCCGCTCGAAGAACGCCTTCACCGCCGAGCTGTCCACGCCTCTGAGCCTGCCAGACCAGCCCGCGGCCGCACCGGACGGGCAGCGGCGCGGAACCCGGCGATCAGGGCGGCGCAGTGCGCTGCGCGCAGACAGCGTGCGCGAACTGGTAGCGGGAAGCCGGACTCATGGCCGGCGACAGACGTGGGAACTGGGTCTACTACTCCCCGGTCCGGGACGCCCTCGGCGCCCTCGGCGCCGGCTCCTCGACCCCGCCTGCTGCTGAACCTCGCCGAACCGGCCAGTCAGCGGGCCGATCGCCGGCCACAGAACGCTGCCAGAACCCGGCCAGATACCGCTGCGAGTCACACTCGCGACTTCCGCTACACCCCCATCGACGTGCCAAATACGGTCGTATATGGCACGGGTCCGCATTCGTCGCCGGGAAAGGACTCGACGGCCATGGCTAGCAACGCCATCGAGTCCAGGGCCGGCGGCGTCGGTACCGGGGGCAGAGGCAGCGCGAACAGTCCCTACCCGGCCGGTCATGCAGATGAGGTTCGCGGGCGTGCCCGCAGACGCACCTCATCCTGCCTTTCCGGCTTCGGACCTGGGCCATTACGTGGCGCCGTTGGCCGTTCTTCGCGGCCTCGGTGATAGCACCAGTGGCCGGGTCGGCTAAGTTTGTCCCTCGCTGAGGACCCGATCAAGGACTTCCCCCGTGACCCTGCGGCCCGGCAGGTCGCACTCGGCCTCGAGGGGCGGACCTGTCCCGGATGCGATCAGCGCCGGTGCCTGCCGGGGGGACGCCGTTCCTGTCGGTGCGGGGTGGTAGGAGGACGGGCGCATGCGGACGGCGGTGGTGGACCGGTGGCGGTTCGACCGCAAGGTGGTGTGGTCCCCGACCTGCCTGTGGTGGGTCGGGGCGATCGCAGACGACGGCTACGGCCGGTTCGCCACCGGCACCGGCCAGGTGATGAGCGCCCACCGCTGGCTGTGGGAACAAGACGTCGGACCACTACCCGCCGGGGTGCGGCTACGGCACTGCTGCGACGAGACCAGCTGGGTGCGCCTGGCGCACCTGCTGCCCGGCAGCCACCGGCTCAACATGGGCGACATGCCCGCCGCGGACGCGCCGGCGGCCCGCACCACCACGGCCGAGCCGACATCCGCGGGGCGGCTGGCCGGGCCCGGGCCATCCGCGCCGCCCTGACCGGCGGCTACCACCCCGACCGGCTCGCTGTCGCCATCATGGCCGGCGAACCCTGGCGAGATCAGCTCGCACTGTTCCCTGACCCCGACACCAGCTGAACCCCGGCAAGGCCGGTCAGCCTGGGCCAGGCAGTCGCCCCTCCCCCACCAGAGGCCGGCCGGCTGCACCTCGCCGGCCCGGGGTGGCGGCGCGTCTGGGCGCCTTGTTTGGCTTTGCCGTCCTACCGTTGCCAGGCGCTGTCCTAACCCTGGGGCAGCAGTCAGGAGCAGAACGTGAACCGCAAGGAGCTCATCGCCGCCGTGGCGGGCAAAGCCGGCGTGGCCGAAGGCGACACCGACAAGGTGCTCGCAGCCTTCCAGGACGTCGTGTTCGACGTTGTAGCCGACGGCAAGGACAAGCTGACGCTGCCGGGCTTTCTCACCTTCGAACAAGGTGCCCGCGCCGCCCGCGAGGGTCGTAACCCCGCCACCGGCGAGACGATCCAGATCGCGGCGACCAAGACCGTAAAGGTCACCGCCGGAAGCAAGCTCAAGGCCGCCGCCGCCGGCTAGCCCTGGTCGGGGGAATGCTCCCTCGCTTCGTCACCGATACCGGTCCCGGCGTGCTGGGCTGCCGCGCAACCAGCATCCGCCGGCCGACCAAGGTCAGCACCGTCTTGGTCCGCGTGCCCTTACGGAAGTCAGCCAGGTTGCGGCCGAAGCTGGGTCGTGCTTGTCATAACCCAGTGCTCGCTCAACTCCCCCAGGGGGTCTCGAGCACTGTCCTGGTCAGCCCGGTCAGCAGCTGCCCGCGCGATGATGGTGTGCCTACGGATAGCCGTCATGCCACAAACGCTCGTATGTGGGATGGTCCGCGCGTCGTGGAGTAGACCCAGCCGGCATGCTTAGGGCCGTCTGGCGTGCACACCCACCGTTGTACGACGTCAACAGACGGGCTCATCCCGGCGACTGCGCCGGTTGCGGGGCTGTAGGTGCTGCTAAACGGTGCCCTGCTGCCAGGGCGGCGGGACTTGGCTGGGAGCTGGACTGCGCTGGGATGACCGCCGGTGTGCCGGTGACCGGCAGGGTCCGGGTCATCAGCGACCGGGCGACCTCGAGCACGAGGTCGCGTCGTAGGTCAGTACGTAGTCGAAGGTGCGTCCGGCGTCGGGCCGTCGTCACCTAGGTCGCGGGCGACCAGGGCGGCGGCGAAGTGCGGGCCGACCACGGCGATGTCCCACTCACCGAGCACCGGGTCATCGGCTTGCAGATCAGCGCCGCGTACACCAGGTACCGGTTCGGGCGGCATGCCGGCGCCGAGCGCGACGACGAACGCCGTCGAGTTCGCCAGAGCGGCGTAGCGCTTGGCCGAGGCGGGGGTGAAGAACCGGGCTTGTTCAAAGGCGCGAGCACGACGGCGAGGCCGTGCAGCTCGCCGGCCTGGCGTTCGAGCAGTTTGCTGACCGCGACCAGCAGGCTCTTGGCCCCCCGCTGCGGTGTCCGCAGGGCGGCGGCGGCGTACGGGCTGCGGCTCACCGGCCGCTCGTCGGCTCCGGGCAGCACCAGCGGTCGCCGCGGCGCCGGCCGGGCGGCGCTGTCTGCCGGTAGCGGCGCCGGCCGGCCGAAACGCCACCCCTGGCCGAGGGTGGCGCCAAGGCTTCGAGCCATCTGCTCGTGCTCGGCGGTTTCGATGCCTTCGGCGAGGATGTGGGCGCCGGACTGCTCGGCGTAGGCGGTGACCGCGGTCATGATCTCGGCGACAGCCTGGTCGGGACGTTGCTGCACCAGATGCAGGTTGAGCTTGACCACATCGGGGCGCAGGAAGGGCATCAGCGCCAGCGAGTCGGGGTCGGCGCCGACGTCGTCCAGAGCCACCCCCCAGCCGGCGGCGCGGGCCCAGTCGGCCAGGGCGAGCAGCCGGGCCGGGTCGTCGGTCAGTGCCCGTTCGGTGAGCTCGATCACCAGACCGATCCCCCTCTCGCGCAGGGCGGCGAGCAGCGCCGTCGGCGGCTCTATCCCGCTGACTGCGGCGGGTTCGACGTTGACGAACAACCCGAACGGAGCAGCGACGCCGGCGTCCAGCGCGGTCTGCAGCGCCCGGGCCTGGCACAGCCGGTCCAGCTCGTGGACCCGGCCGGCGCTACGGGCAGCCGCGAACAGCAGTCGGGCATCTGCAGTGGGCTGCCGACCGGACCGCGGGCGAGCGCCTCGAACGCGACCGCTCACCAGTGCCCAGGTCGACGATCGGCTGGAAGACCGGACACACGTCCCGCGCTGCCAGCAGCGCGTCGAGTTCACCGGCCGGGTCAGGGGCACATGCTTGCCGCATTGACTGCGCATCGGACGCCGAAGGCGCTGACTTCAGTGCCCACACCGGGGCGATCGGGGACGGGGTAAGGCCGACAGCGACGTCGTCAACCTGGCGCGGCAAGCTGGACGTGGACTCGGGTTTGCCCGCCCAGCGGATCTGCAGATGACCACGATGCCGGTCTGGTCGTGGAAGGTCACCGCGAGCAGACCCTGCTCGGCCGTTAGTTGAGCTTGGGCCGGTCGGGTGGGTCAGGCGGCGGCTGGTTGGCAGGTGCTGGTGGCGGTGAGCCGGCCGAAGACTGCCAGCCGGCTGGTCGCCGAGTACGCCGGGGTGCAGGTAGTGAGCACGATGGTGGGCTGCGGTCCGTGCGGCCCGGCGACGTTTGCCAGGACTTTGGTGTCATCGGGTGGCACGACTGTGCTGCCGGTGACGGTGTAGGTGTAGACGGCGGTGGCTGTGCTGACCGCGATCCGGTCACCGGTGTGCAGCCGGTCGAGGTGGTAGAACGGCGAGCTGTAGGTGGTGCGGTGCCCGGACACGGCGAACGTGCCGGGCTGGCCAGGCAGCGCGGTGCTGGCGATGTGACCCGGTCCTTTTTTCAGGTCCCCGGGGCGGGCGCCTTCGACGATGACGTCGTCGACGCCCGCGGCGGCGATCCGCAGCTGCGCCAACGCCTGGCCCAGACGCGGGCGGGCAGAGCTGGACCCTGCCGGGCGCCGCTGCCCCGGGCTGGTCTGGCTGCCGGCGGGAAGCCCCTGGGGGCCGCACGCCGCAATCTGCGGGGAGCTGGCCAGCTGCTGGCGCAGCGCGGCTTGGGCGTGCCGGGCGCTGGCAGCGGTCCCGAACAGTTGGTATCCGATCGAGGCGAGCGGGAACGCCGAGGCCAGCAGCAGCGCGAACCCGGCGGTTCGCCGCAGCCGCCGACGGCGCGCCACCGAAAAACGGCGACGCGCCACCGGCTGGGCTGGGCGGTACGCAGGTTGGGCTGGGCGGTACGCAGGTTGTGCTGGGCGCACCGCCGGTGCCTAGCTGGCCAGCGAACGGCGGCGCCGCGCTGATGCCAGCAGCCCGAGTCCGACCAGCAGTAGACCGCCGCCGGCAGCCGCCGGCGGCACCAGGTTCGTCCCGGTCCGCGGCAACGGCCCAGATCCCGACCCTGCGGCTCCGGCGCCGGTGAGCACGTCCGGGCCGAGGGCGCCGCAGCGGGACTGCCCGACGATGATCTGCCCGGAGGTGCCGGGAAGCAGCGCCGGGTCGATCCGGACGTCGACCGCGTTGACGGTGATCGTGCTCTTCGCCCCCGGCTGGCCGGTGACAGTCTGCTCGTTCAGCGTCACCGACCCCACCCCCGGCAGCTGCACCACAGTGTTGGGCGCCGGAAGCGTGGCGGTCACGATCCCGGTCACCCCCTCCAGAGTGGTGGACCCGGTCGACCCGTCCCCGTTGGAGGTGCAGCGGCTGGTCACCGTCGAGGCGGAAAGCCGGCCGGCGACGTTGAGCGCGTCGACGGTGGCGCTGCTTCGGGTGGTCCGCCCGTGGCTGACCTGCGCGTCACCGAAGGTGCTGACAGTCAGCACCCCGGTAGAGGCGAGGCTGCCGACTGTTGCCTTGGCGGCGGTGCGGGTGATCGGACCGCCACCCGTCGTGGGCAGCACCACCGACGGACTCGGCGCCAGACCCAGCGCCCCGGTCACCGGCACGGTGACCGCGGCTGACACCCCGAACGCGCCGCCCGCGACCGAGGTGACGTCCGCGGACGCCGGACCAGCGACGCACACCATCACGGTGGGAGCGATCACCGCACTACTGAGCAATACGGAACGAAGACGTGGACGAGCCATGGAAAACCTCTCCGGTGCAGGGGAAGAAGACGCCGCGGGACCCGCAAGCGCCAGAAGGAGGAAAACTGAGGTGAGGGGAGAACCGGCAGGATCACCCGAGCGGGGCAGGGACGCCGACACGAGAAGTCAGCGAGCAACCACATCCCGCGCGGTGACGTAGTCGCTACACCGCGAAAGTTAGAGGCCGACGATCAAGCAATCAACCACCGTCATCGGCGTGTCGCCCCCAGAGAATGGGTCGAAGAACCCGTCGACGTCAATTCAGTAGCGACTCGCCCGCCTTTCAGCCGGGAAACACGTCGACAACAGCACATTCTGTTACGGGCGGGCATCGCTTTCTCCTAACAGGCCCCGACCATTGAACTGAACCGGCAACAGAAAGTGACAAAGCCGCCGATGGCGGTGCCTGACGGCACCGCCCTGGCGCGGGCACGAGGCGCTCTCACCCCCGGGCAGTCTTCACCCGTTCGTGGCCACGCCCTGCCCAGCAAACGGGCTCTTCGCGGTGAGAGGTGATTGCTACTGCCGCAAGCTCCTGCAGGCCGGCGTGCCGGTCGTGGGCCCGGTCAACCTCGGGCTCACCCACCCCCCGGAGCTGATCTACCGCCAGGCCGTACCCGAGGAACACTTCGCGGCCGTCCGCGACATCAACCGGTTCGCGCAGCCAGCCTCTGAGCCGAGGCATCGCCTATCTGTGCCTGCCGTGAGGCGCCCAGGGCGGCACGACCACTGCGGCCATGGCTGGGAGAACTGTTCCCAGGGCCAGGTACTCGCACGGCCAAGAATCCGCTGACCTGTCCGAGTCAGGTGTACTCCAACCTGACGTCAGGGACCTAACCAGTAGGGCGTCAGGTTAGGGCCGCAGAGCTGCTTGATGACACCTGTGCCGCGCAATCTGCTCACTGGTGCACCCTGTCTGACTGGCCGAGGGCGCGGTAGATAGTCGCGCGGGAGCCGCCGAGCTACGGGTGAGCTCGGCGATCAGCTCTCCCTCGGCCCGCAGCGTCCGGACCTGGCGAGCTTGGCCAGCGGTGAGCTTCGCGGGCCGGCCGGTGTACCGCCCCCGGACCCGGCCCGCGGCCCGGGCGGCCGAGGCGCGCTCGTGCATCAGCTCGCGCTTATAGGCGGCGAGCGCCGCACAGATGCCGGCAACCATTCGGCCGTTGGCAGTGGAGTAGTCGATCCCCTCCCGAAGAGAGCGCAGCAGCACCCGGGCCTCCTCAGCTTCTCAACGGTGCGGATGACACCGGACAGCGACTGGCCGAGCCGTCCAGCGACACGACCACCACCGTGCCCCCGGAGCGGACATAGCCGAGCAGCTCGGCCAAGCCGGGGATCGTCCCGGACGCCGGAGAGCGGGGCGGTCAGCAGAGCCGTACCTGTCCCCACGGCCGCGACCGTGCGACGACCAGCTTTCTCATCACAGTGCGAGCGTTGTCAAAGGAGACACGCCGTAACCGACGGCAGGCGGCCCTGATAAACCGGGGGGTGCGACAGGGGGGTCACCTGACCTGCAGGGCTGCGGTGGTAGGCCGTGGTAGGCCGTGGTAGGCATAGGTGCCTCCTTGTGCAAGGGGAGGTGGGCCGCCCCGGGCCACCGCATCCCCGGGGCGGTTCTTGTGCCGTCGGGTGCTGGTTTGCCTGGGCAGCGAGCGGCGGTGCCGGTGCGTTGAGCGGCGCGGGGTCGTAATCGATGACGGGACGGCCAGCAGTCGCCGGCAGGGAGAGGGTGTGCTGGCTCAAAGCCGCTTCTTGGGGCCGGTTCGCGCTCGGCAGCCAAGGG
>JAABUR0100008351.1_pt1 | contig 11983 bp, 23 predicted proteins | sample 5560091 | NCBI WGS metagenome assembly JAABUR01 (sample SAMN10711879, study PRJNA513375) | rock metagenome | isolation source: Antarctica rocks | place: Antarctica: Victoria Land, University Valley sud
TTGCCTGGCAGCCCCCATCCTCGGGGGACGGCTACAACTTCTGGCTGGCGGCGCCGGGCGCCAATGCGATGCGCCAGCAGTTCAGATACCTTGCAAGCAAGAGCGCAGCGGCAAGCGCATGATCACGCCGCCGCGTTGTGTGTAGTAGAAACATATGGTGACCCGGCCAGCCCACTTCCTAGGTGCAGCAGGGAACTGCGCTCAGCTTCAGCCTCTGGCCAGGTCCCAGGATCAGAAGAAAAGCCCGACACAAGCAGACGTGTTACTTGCAGCTTGGTCCAGACGAGTTGCCTCACTCGGCCGCGGATTTGCGCTCCCTGGACAGCTTTTTGAGCCTGTCAGCAGGGATGTCAGATTAAGCAAGTGAGAAAGCACCGACACAAAATGTGTCTGACAGTGGTTGTCATAGATGCAGCACGTGCCACGGTTTACAACATGCAATGCAATTGCATGCAACGCAACCCATGCACGCTTCCAGACTGCAACAACAACGCGCACTGCAGCATGTGCCCGTTCGTGGCACATGCAAGCAGCAGCTTCTGCACAACAGCCAGTCTGGGGAAGCAGGAACAGGGTGCAAGCACACACAGAGCAGGCACATGAGAATGTTCTCCTGGGGCTGCATCAGTGATACAAGTACACAGGCGCTTGGCTTCATACTTCGATATGAGACACAGTCAGACTTGCACGCCGACGACCTGCCGCACTCGCCCTCGCATTTGCGGCAAAGCCGCTGCGGGCGGCGAGCCTGCTGCCATGTCCGGGACACTCTGCTCGGGTCCAAAGATGTCGCGCACGTTGGCCCAGCGCTTGGCCGCGCGCGCCTCCCTGCAGAGCACTCGCTGTTTTGTGGAGCTGAAATATTTAAAGCCCGGCCAAGATGCCTAGGCGTACATGTGATGCACCCTCAAACATACAAATATGATGTGTGCTGCGATGTGCAGGCGCCCCAGCTTACCTGCGCTTCCTGAGCAAGGTGCATGCTGCTGAAGCTTGACGGTAGCAGCCCCCAGCTTTGCCAGGAGGTGGCCAGGCTTGGTGCCAAGTCGCTGCCTACAAGCAGGTGCTACGCCTCTGCACAAGCGCTGTTCCCTTCTGGCAGGCCCACGCAGACAGGCAAGGTGACCACGCACCAGTAGCCGCCCGTGTACACGAACGCCTGCTGCTCGCCGGCCACAGCGCCCGGCACCGGGTTGAACCAGCGCGGGCGGATGGGCTCGCCGCGGTCGGCCGCCTTGCGCGCGGCGCGCTGCTTCGTCTCCAGGCGCAGCTTCTCCAGGTTGGCCTGGCACCCCGTAACTGCATTCGGGTCAATCACCTTGGGATGTCCGCACACATTCACACCACACCTCTGCATGCACATAGAACCATTTGAAAGAGCAGTCAAGGCGGGTTCCTGCGCGGGCCGGCATCAACGCGGTCGTTGCTCGTCAGCGCGCAACGCTGCATGCAGAGCCAGAGAGGCAGGGCGGGCGCTTGGGGGCGCGGGCGCGGGCCGGCACGCGCCTGGTCGTACTGACCCAGCTCCAGGCAGTGCTGGTCCGGGCGCAGGCGGCAGTCGGTGGGCGCCAGCCGCTCGGCCAGGCCCGGCGTGACCTCGTTGAGCTTGATGGCCCAGCCCGTCAGATTGTACCTGCCGCGCAGCCGCGTCGCGCCTCCTCAGCCGCACCCCAGCTCTGCACGACGCGGCCCTGCACTGCGTGTGAAGGACCGCGGAATAATTAGTACGGATGGGGCGCCACAGCATGAGTCGCGGTCCCTTTGCCTGTTCCAAGCACAGGGAGTTGGCACAAGGCGCAAAGGCTCCTGTGGCCCCACCTCGCACCAGCCAAAAACTAAAAAACTTATTTTACACTCAGCGAGCGCCAGTTGAGATACGGGGAGCATGCAGTGGACGGCCAACGGCACATCGGCGGCGACGCGCCGGGGCGCGCACCGCGTGGGGTCGGCCGGCGGCGGATTCTTCTGCCAGAGCAGGCGCTGCGCGCCGCCCGGCAACTCCGCGTGCATCGCCTCGTCCCATCGCCCGTACAGGCTAGGGCCCGGCACGCGCGCGCCGTTGCGCTCCAGGTGGCCACGCACCTGCACGCGCGCCGCATATAAGTGTATAGGCATACCCTCTAGAATGTGACCCTCGACGACCATACCCTGCTCTCATGCGCCTGCTGCCAGCTCTCATGCGCCTGCTGCTGTCATGTCGAGCCTATAGCCTTAACTGGCGGAAAGGCGTGCACGCATGCTGCAAAGCCTGCAGCATCGGCCTGTATTTGATTCCTGGGTCGCTTGGCAACGCAGACCGGCTGGGAGCGGGGGGCCAGGGTGCGGGCGCGCGCCTCGTGCTCGTTGTGCGAGCGCAGGAAGGAGTGCTCGCGGAAGCGCAGCTTGGCGACCAGGCCGGTGGCCGCGTTGCGCACGCGCATCACGCCGCCGTGGTCGACGTAGATGCGGCCGATGATCAGGTTGTTGATGCTGGTCACCACCTGGCCCGGCGCCCGCAAACCCCCTCAGTGGGGTTCATACCCTGCCTGTGCCAAGGGACATCCGACGCTGCAACGGAAGCGGTGGTGCAAGGAGCTGTGTCTGTGATTATGAGCAATGACACTGTCAGACATGTGCCACAGACACCGCAGTGGAGACTGCCATACAGACACGCACATGCAGCCGCGCGGTGTCGCAGACGCATGCGCACAAACGCATGCGCATGAGCGGCAACACCGCTGCTGTGCAGCCGGGCCGCGGGGCGCGCCTTGCTCCAGGTGTACTCGTCGCCGTCCGCAAAGGTCAGCCGCAGCAGCCCGACCGGGTGCAGCTCGATCGAGCGGCCCCAGAACTTGCTCCGCAGCTCCGCGTCGCCCTCCAGCTTCCAGCGGCGGCCCTCGCTGACCGCCGCGATGATGGTCGGGTGGTGGCACACCTGCGACCAGGCCCGGCCGCACTGCTGGCTGGGGCTGTGCACACCACCTCTGGGTGCAGACTAGCATTCAAAGTCTTAAAATCACTCTCTACACTTCGTGCGCATGCCTGATGCTCAAGCGCGAAGTTGACTTCTACGCACGAAGCGTATGCCTGACGGTACACCATGCACCAACATGACATGGTACGAGGGGGTGCCGCTGGAGGTCGCCGTCACTCTGTGCATAGGGTTGGGGTGTGAGTGAGGGCGGCGAGGAAGGGAGCGACACCTTCTCCGCCAGCATCCGGAAGCCCTTCTCCGCGCACAGCAGCTCGTACGTCTCGCCCAGCAGCGGATTGAAAGGCTTGTTTGTGCGGCCCGCCGTGCCCGAGTACCTGGAAGTGGACAACACATTCAGCAGCGCGCGGACGCCTGTTGCAACTTTGCCGCACTCGCAGGCTACTGGCATGTACAATGAAAGCAAATATGCGCTCGCTCATAGTAGTGCGTGCAAAAGTGCGCTTCACAGGTGAGTGCAAAAGAGATGTAGCGCTGCAGGACCTGAGCTCGTGTCCCTGAGCAATGAATGCCTGATGTGGGCAGTGCACGTACCCGCTCACGGCGAATGCCGCAATGTGCAGCATGCGCGCGTCGCTGCCGGGCGGCTCTGCTGCCGCCTGCGCAGTCCAGGCTCATCAGCATTCATGCCTCTGAGAGGCTGGCCCGCAGGTGCATCTCGTGCTGACCGCGCTGACATGCATGTTTGTTTGCGGATGGCAGAACAGACACCTCACCTCTCCAAATACCATCACATGCCAAGGCAGGCACACAGAGGAGGCCGCGTGTTCGACCCAGCAGGCCCCAAGTACGCCAGATACCCAGCCAGCAAGCCAAAGTACCACAGCCAGATCAGGAACCTCCACAGGCTGCGCGCCAGATCCAGCAGGCCCCAAGGACTCCACGTCATCAAGACCAGCGAGCTGTCATTGTAGCAAGACCTGGTTTCAATACCCTACACAGCCAGATCAGGCACATACAGCAGGCTGCGCGCCTGGTCCAGCAGGCCTGAATACTCCAGGTCCTCCGCCAGCTTCTGCAGCGCGGACAGCGGCTCGTTGAAGTAGACCGGCAGGCACACGCGCGACAGGTCCTTGCCGACGTTGTCGCGGATGATCGACCACAGCGACACGCTCTTCTCCTGCGCGCGCGTGCGCGGCGTGCACGTGCCTGAGCGCCGAGGATGTGCGGTGCGCTCCCTGATCATACAGCAGCGTGCTCCATCCACGGGACGACAGACGCAGCACACGCAAAAAGGTGTTCGGGTACTGACGGCACCATGCCGAGTTTTGAACGCAGCACTTACACAAGGTAGCAAGCGTATGGATTATGACAGCACCCAAGTGGGTTGAGCGCAGCACCAAAAGCGCGCTTGTCCCAGGGAGCAGGGGCTCAGCACGTGCCAGTGCAGAGCTCACCTGCTGCGCCGGAGGCGGCAGCCGCTCGCGCCGCTTGGGCGGCGGCATCTCCGCGCGCAGCCACTCCGGCATGTCGCCTGCATCCCTGCGCCGCCTTCCATGCAACGGTCGGCATGCTCTGCCTCCAGGTACGTCCCGTGCTGAGAGGGGCCATTGCTGTAGCGGGCTGTGCAAGGCCGGCTGCCTCCTGCACATCCTGGCCTACACCTGGGTAAGTCACATCGAGACAAGGTCATGGCTATGCAGGCAGTGCAGGGCTGGGACGAGCGCCACACTCGCAGACAGGCCAGCGGCCCTGGCGAGGCCCCTGGCAGCGGGCGCGCGCCCGCTGCGCTCGCCACTGGCCGCGAGGCTGCACGCATCCAGGTCCTCCGGTAGCGTCATACTGGGCCGCTGCAGCTCGCGCGCGTCGAAGTAGCGCGCCTCGTCGGTGGTTTCCTCATCGGAAGAGTCCACGCGCGCGTGCGCGCGCCCGCCCTCCAGCGACGGGTCCGCCTCAGCGTCGGACTGCTCGCTGTTCACCTGCGCGTTCACCTGTTCACTGATGGACCCGCACTGGCCCCCGCTGCCGGCGGCTCAGGGGCTGCGGAAGCACCCCTGGGAGGCGGCGCGGTGACACTGCTGCGCGCTCGCTGTCCTGGAGATCGGCCTGGGGAAGCGGCCAGCCTCTGTGACCAGGCCGTGGCTGTTCACCTGCGTGATGCAGTGCTGCGCGCGTGCCTCCAGCACGGGCGGAGCATTCAGGGTGCTAGTGGCCATGTTGCTGAACACGACGTGTTGGTGGCGGCACTATCCGCAACCGACGCGTACAGCATAGAAAAGTGCGCCGCCGCAGGCTGAAGCGCTTGCGCATATCAAGGTCCTCGGGCGAGCAGTCACCAGACGGCCAGCAGAGTGCGAGCAGTGCGTCATGCCAGACAGCCACATGGACCCCGCGAGACAGAAGCGTGGGCATCAGAACTGCCGGCCATGGGGTTATGGGTCAGAGTGTCAATCGCACCATGGTGTTCCCCCACCCCCAATCACCTCCCAGCAGCGTGGGGGGGGGCGCGCCTCGGAGTCGCCGCCCTCGCCGGCCTCCAGCGAGCGCCGGGAGCCCTCGCCGCGGCGCGCCCTGTTGACCGCCGAGCTCTCCACCACCATCGCCGTCTCCAGCTGCCGCTTCTCATTCTGCGCGCGGCCCAGGCGTCGAGCAGACCGGGCGCCCACTTGGCCTCAGTGCAGGCCCTGACTTGGCACCATGAAATAAACCAACAAGGAGGGCCGCCCATGCGCCGCGGCCCATTCCGCACACGCCGCCCGAAGCCTGCCCGCACTCTTCAGAGACGCATGCGCGTCCGGGCGCCAGGCGTGGCCGGCCGCCGCGCCTCTCTGCCAGTCGCGCGCAGAGCAGGCGGTGCCCCTTTCGCAGGCAGTTCTCTTCGAGCAGGGGCGCGCCTCCAGGCTGCGCACGAGGCCCAGCAGCGTGCGCCGCTTGTCGGCCTCGGCCGCCATCCAGGCGTGGTAGCGCTGGTGCTGCGCCACCAGCACGTCCTCCACGTGCGCGAGCACGCCCGGCGCCGCGCCGCGCTCGGCCAGCCGCCCGCGCACCGCCTCCAGCTCCGCCAGGAACGCGTTGTCGCTCGAGGTGATCCTGCGCGGCGGCGCCTCTGCTGAGGCTCGGCCGCCCGGCCGCGCGCCGCGTCCAGCTTCCCGGGGGGGTGCGCTGTTGGTTGAGGCAATCCTGTAGACTCCTGAACTCTTGTTATTTGGCACATGCAATGCCTGAATGAAAAGCACACGCTAGCACCGCCTCTGCACGGCATACACGCAAATAGAGCCCTAGCTTATGGCCTCCTCACAACACTCAAAGCAACCGTGCCGCACGAGTTCGTGGCCGGTTTTGTGACAGATTTGAAGCAGCTTGTCACATGCTGAGTAAAGCAGACGAGCAAACACAAGCCTCGACGTGCGGACTACCTGGCAGAGCTCTCGGCAGGCGAAGTAAGTGCGTTTGCGACCTCTGGCGCAACATCTCCCCACGCACCCTGCACAGGCGCGGCAGTCTCAGGATAAATCCGTAATGCCTCTCAGCTCGCTCTACTGAAGCTCGGAGCGGCAAACCCGGCCCGCAAGGCATGGGCACAGGTGAGCAGTCGCTTTCAGCGACAATCCTGCCGCATGTCTGCATCCTTCCAATAACTTGCAACCTCAACGCACGCCGGATGTGCAAACCTTTGCGGCTACCAGGTAGGTGACCCAGGCATTCCGGTCCGCCCTGCACCCAGCCGCCACAGCTTGAGACCTCTGGAGGAACGTGTCCATGTGAGGCGACATAGACAGGAAGGTTGACAGCGCAGGCTCAGCGAGCCGTATGCATCAAGGCGCGTCCTGCGTGAAAGGAAGACCGCGCTCACTTGGTCTCGGCCCGCAGGCGCATCGTCGTGGCGCCGTTCTCGAGGTAGAACTTCCGGTAGTCTGCGTCGGACTCGGACACCTTTGCCACCTGCAGCCGCACGCGCGACATATTTGACACCTGGCGCCGTCTTCTGACAAAATCATGCTGTGCCAGCGCACCCTGACTGTATGAGCAGGGTCCCGGCCAAGACACCGCGCGGCTGCGGCACTGCAAGGCACAGAGTCTGACTCCCAAGGCCGTCCGCGTGCACATCACACGCGCAGCTCCCCGGCATGCGCCCCCGACCAAGGGCGGCAGCGTGCGCCCGGGCCGCGCGCGCGCGCGCCTGCAGGTGGACCTCGCCCTGCGGCACCGCGGGCCGGCCCGCGTTGCCGCGCGCGGTCGGGCTGAGGCAGCCGCCGTCCTTGGCCTGCTGCGCCGCGCTCCTGCGCGCCCGCAGGGCAGCATCGCATCTGGAATCAAAGACAGGCTCGCAGAGCACGTGGAGACTCAGCGGCTGTTGGCGGGAAGCCAGACCCGGGGCGGCAGGCGCAGCGTGTCAGGCGGCCAAGGCTGGCATACGAGGTCGCGAGCGCGGCACTGCTGCACCAGAAAGTGTGAGAGCAGACATGCAGATGATATCAGACTGCCGCTCCAACGCGCGCTTCGAGACCCCATAACATCTTTCTGCCACTTGGGGCCAGGGCCAGGAGGCGCTGTGCTGCCGTCGCTGGCGATCCAGGTGGTAGGCCTGACCAACAAGCAGGCTTGGAAGGCGCCTCAACAGCACTGCAGCGCACTGCAGCGTGCTTGGAGGTAACTGGGCTGGAGGCAGCGCCCTAGCTTCCCAGTCCAAGGCCGTGCACGCTCGAGCGCGCGCGCAAGACGCGCTCGGCCCCAGGGCCGGCGCACCGTATCCACTTGTTCTCCGTGATGCCGGTCTCCGAGCCGATGAGCACCACGTCGCCCTGCTGCCGCAGGCCCTCCAGCAGCGCGTGCAGGTTGATGCGCGTGGGGCCGAACACCTGCGCGCGGGCGCCGCGTCAGGCGCCGCGGCAGCCTTGGGGAGTGCCGCGGGAGCGCGGGAAGGCCGCCGGCCACAGCGCCGCGCCGACGAGGCGAGCGGGGCGCCGATTGGCACTCCCCAGGGCGCGCGCGCCTTGTAGTACCGCAGCACGCCGTTCTGCAGCACGAACAGGCGGTGGCGCCAGCCCTTGGCCAGGTTGACGTACTTGACCAGCACGCCGACCACTATCTGCGCGCGGGGCGGGCGCAGCGTCGCGCCTGCGAGAACCTGCCCGCAAGGACAGGCAGCATTGCCCCTAGACTTCATCAGGGCTGATGCGGGAGCGCTTCAGTGCACCCACCTTGTTGCGAAACTCTGCCAGGCGCGAGTGGGGCCCCATTGGGTCCTGCATTGCGGCCTCCTCCTCGGCGCCCCGGCCCTCTCCCATGGCGCCCGCGCAGGGCTACCGCACCGCGCGCTGCTGCAGCCTGCTGGCGGCCCAGCAATGGCGCCTGCGGGCGGTCAAACTTGCTCTGTGATGGGCCGCACAGTAGCCGGCGAGCGGTCAGCAAGGCACAGCATGCTTCACCGCAGTGCACAAAGGAGCCCCGAGGCCGCTCGGGAGCTTGCTTTCGAGCTGTTGCACCGGACCTGACCCTGTCAGGAACCCGCCAGCAGCAAGGCTTTTGAGACCCAGGATAAAGCGCACACGTCGGCAGAAAAAGTCCTGTAGCCTGCTGATCGAGTGAACTGATCATGAAGCTCATCAGCGACAATGGAGTGGCGAGGCGCTGCCCGCCCTGCCGCGGCGTGGCCGCTCTGCCTCGCCAGAGCACAGGCGTGCAGGGGCGCGCCGCACCTCGCACGCGGGCTGCCCGGCGAAGGGATGGCAGGAGACAGCGCAGCGCGGCCGCGCGCAGCCAGGTGCTGTTCCCGCCGGCCTGCAGCCTGTTCTGGCTATGTTGTTCTTCGGCGCGCTTGCCGAGCAGGCTTACAGCGGCTTCTGACGCGCGGCGTGTGCAGATGCAAGCCAATGTGCCGCAAACCAAGCAGCTGGAAGACAGCTACGCCCTGCCGGGCAAGTCTGCATATGAGAGCGTGCCGAGCATGTGCGCGCGCCTCTGCTCGCCTGCGCTGCACCTGTTGCTCCTCCGGTTGTGCAGGTAGCCCCGTGCGGTGTGCTTGTGAAGCCAGCAACGTCAGTAAATTCTCTGACCGGAAACTGGGCCAGGCGCTTGCTAGCTCAGCGCCGCGCCTCGCAGGTGGAGGGCGCTGGCAGAGAGGCACGCCGAGCAGCTGGCCGTCATTGACCCGCACAGGAAGCCGAGCATGGAGCTGACGTACAGGCGAGTCGCGCGCGCCGCCCGCGCCGCTCGTTCTGGCCGTTTTGGCATGCAGGCGCCGCTGTCGCTACTTCCAGCGCGGTGCGAGCGGGAGGAGCTGAGTGAGCGGTCGCGACAGGGAGCTGGAGTCGCAGATTGAGGGCTTTGCTGCTGGCCTGCAAGCCTTGGGGCTCCAGCCGGGAGACCGGGTGCGTACTGTGCACGCCAGTCGCCACGGTGTTGCTCAGCCGAACTACATCTGTGTTGCCTTGCACTAGGTAGTATGTCGTGAGCTTGGGTTTACACTAAAATATCAAGCTTGGGAGCTCACTTACCGTGTCCAGCCTGCTGCGTGTTGGGGTATGGTGGAACCGCAATGGAACCGCACGCTTGCACAGGAGCATACGCACGTTTGACACTCAGGTAGCACCCACGCGCGGGCCGCGCCCGCAGGTGGCCCTATTCAGCGAGAACGGCGCGCGGTGGCTGGTGGCGGACCAGGGCATCATGATGGCGGGAGGCGCGCGCCTGCTCAGCGTTGCAGCGCCCGGCGGCTGGGTCACAGCACTGAGCTGGCTGCATGCAAGCGGGCTTGGCCGCTTTGGGTTGCGTGCAGTGGGCCGCGGCCTCTGCATCCAAATGCAAGCATTTGGGCCGGCGTGCCAAGAGTGCTGGCGCTCTGTGCCTAATGTTGGCCGCTTGCAGCGCGGGCTGCTCGATGGTGCGTGTGCACTGGTGCTTGACGTGGGCGGCGCTCACTTGCAGAGGAGATGGCATTGTCTTTCACGGACGGCTTTTGTCAGGGCCGTGCAGCCTTCATGCGCAGCGGCGGTGGCCGGGCAGCATTTGCCAGCGGCGGACACCCGCGCGTCCTGCGTCGCCGCAGTGCGCAGCCCCGACGCAGCCGCGCCCTCGCCTGAGTCCTGGTGCGGCGGCGCGCAGCCGCGGACGCGGTGCGCGGCAGCACGAGCCCCGCCGAGGAGCTGGCGTACATCACGCGGCACTGCAGCGCGGCGGCCGTCGTCTGCCAGGACAGCGCCGCGCTGGAGAAGCTGCTGCCCGCGCTCGCGGCGCTGGATGCGGGGCGTGACGGCGGCGGCACCGCGAACGGCAACAGCGCGAACGGCAGCAGCGCCAATGGCGCCGGCGGCGGCCGCAGCGCCAGCGCCAACGGCGCGAGCGCGAACGGCGCGGGTCACGATGGCGCGGCGCCCGCGGTGCGACACCCCGCTCTTGGCTCGGGGTCCCGCGAGTTATCTGGGCGGGAAGCGGCGTCTGTGCGGGTGTCGTTGCTCAAAGCACAATGAGGCCGATCTTGCTGCTGGCCTGTGCCTGGCTGCGTAGCGGCCGCAGCAGGCTGCCTCTGCCCGGTGGCGAGGGGCGAGGGCGCCGCTGACGGCGCGGCCGCGCGCAGGCGCTGCGCTTTGCGGCGGTGCTGTGGGGCGACGTGAGCGACAAGTGCCGCTTCGGCCTCGACTGCCCCGTGCTGTCGTTTGCGGAGGTGATGGCGCGCGGGCGCGGCGGCGTCACGCCCGTGGAGCTGCGGCCGTCCGACCTGGCCACGCTCGTGTACACCTCCGGCACGACCGGCAAGCCCAAGGTGGGGACCGGGGTATCCTGTGTGTCCCTGCGCATGCATGCACATTGGGTCTAGCGTAGGGACAGGGATGGGTGATTGGGGCAGGGGCACTGACCACGGGCTGGAAGCGCCGGCCGGGGCTGCTCCCTGAGTGCAGGCAACCGTGGCAGGCTACCACCTGTGGCCACCGAAGGCCCCCTGGCATGTTTGTGTGAATCAAGCCTGGCAGGCGCACTGTGGGCGCCAAAGCGGAGGGCGCGAGCGGGCGAAGCAGGGCGTGGTGTTGACCCACAGCAACGTCATGTACCAGGCGTTCTTTGCGTAAAGCGAGCCTGGCAGGCTCTGCGTGGGCGCTGACGCGGGAGGCTGCGGCGCGCGCGCAGGGCGTGATGCTGACGCACGCCAACCTCATGTATCAAGTGACCAACCTCAGCTTCTTCCTGCGACCGGCGCCCGGCGAGCGCACGCTGAGCCTGCTGCCGCCCTGGCACATCTACGAGCGCGCGGCCGGCTACTTCTGCTTCGCCTGCGGCGTCACGCAGGCGCGCGCCGCTTCGCCGCCTTCGTCAGTGGTGTGCAGCGACACAAAGCGCGCGCTCTGTTGAGTACAAGAGAAGACGCGAAACAAAAGCGGCGCTTTCATTGTGTGACGGCCCGCAGGCCCGTGTGATGGCCCGCAGGCCCAGAAGGCATGTGCCTGGGGCGAGCGGGCGCAGCGTGGGGCGCGCAGGTGTACACCAACATCCGGCGCTTCAAGGAGGACCTGACGGCCTACCCGCCGCACTTCTTCATCTGCGTGCCGCTCGTGCTGGACACGCTGTACAACCGGGTGCGCCGCGCCCGCCTCGCCGCACTCGCCGCGCCGCTCCTGCACCGGCTGTCGAGTGCGCTTGCGCGAGGCGCGGGCGCTTGCTGGCTGGGTCGCCGCCGCGCGCGCCCAGCAGCACGGCCGGTGCCAGGCGTCCACCCCTGCTGTGCAGCCGGGGCTCTCAGGATCATGGCAGCCGGGTTGCACTAGGCATGTGCCGATTGTTTTCAGCGGCGTCAGGTGGCGCGGGGGTTGGTCATAGCCTCCCGTTGCACGTGCGCAGCACGCCTCCTGTGCAGCCGGAGGGTGTTGCTCGTGAGGAAAAGCGTCTCGGCGCACCGCAGGTGCGCGCGACCATCAAGGCGGGCAGCCGCAGCAAGCGCGCGGTGGCGGGCGCGCTGCTGGGCGCCAGCCTGGCACACGTGCGCGCGCGGCGCCTGACGGGTGGCGTGGACCTGCGCTATGCGCGGCAGCCGCCGCCCGCGCTGGCCTTGATGTGGGCGGTCGCGGTGGCCGCGGCGAC
>JAABUR0100008352.1_pt1 | contig 11983 bp, 9 predicted proteins | sample 5560091 | NCBI WGS metagenome assembly JAABUR01 (sample SAMN10711879, study PRJNA513375) | rock metagenome | isolation source: Antarctica rocks | place: Antarctica: Victoria Land, University Valley sud
CAGCGGGCCTGTGCAGTGCGCTGGCGCAGGCAGCCTGCTCGCCTGGGCGTGCGGCGCACGCAACCATCGGTGCAGGCCACGCCTGTAGCTAGTCTGCCATCGAGCAGACCGTCAACATCTGGCATGGCGTGCCCGCCCTTGTGAGGACTGGCATCAGAGAGCGCGCAGGCGCCATGCGGCCGCACATGCAGCGCTGTAGCCCTGTTGAGGACCACAAAGCACCGGTCAGACTGCTGGACATGCCAGCATGGCATGCACATTCCTTGATGGGCCACAGGCAGGATGTCAGGCAGGCAGCGCCTGGCAGCTGCGGCGCGGTGCAGGGCGAGTGTGCCACACACTTCGGAGGGCACGCGCGGCCACCACGCTGGTTACTGACTGATGGACGCGATGCTGCAGCACTTCAGTGCATGACGTAATACATGAACAATTCATTCTGCTTCAGCCTTTGCAGATAATGGCATGCCTGGTATGCGGGCGACGCAGCTCAGCAGCCTGCGCAGACACTCATAAAATGTTCATGATGGTATCATGCATGATGCACCCGCTTGGTGCAGTTGCGCGCACAGGGCGCAAAGAACACATGGCCATGGCGGACAGCACTCGTCTTTTCAGGGATCGTTGGCCTCTCTTCGACTCTTGGACCCTCCAACTCCAAGCGTTTCTTGGCTTCCATCTGTCCAAGGCGCAACGAGAACAGCACCTGAGCATTGAGCGATGTGATTGGCCTGCTTGCAGCCTGCAGGCCTGCCATGGGCACATCCTGCTGGCTCATAGCGAGGCAAGCTGCACACAAGCCTCAAACGCTTGAACGCAGCCCTGCCAGTATGCTTGGGCGCCTCCCAGCCTCACCATCGTGAACGTGCGGCGGGCGATACATAGAGTGTCCTGGTGTCGCATGAGCATGTCCTGCGAGCTGATTATGTAAGCTCAGCTGATGTAGACTCAATGGGTTCGTTTGGGTGAGCCCCCGGGGGCAGCGAGGCAGGAAGGCGCACTTCTTGGAGGCTGCAGCTTGCTTGGCTCGATTCGGCCCCTGCCGCAGTTGAAAGCCGGCCAGGCGTTCAATGCTCCGTTGTCACAGGCAGCATGCAGTCGGTGGATAAGGGCTTGTTCACCGTGACAAAGGTGGGCGCCTCGCAGAGGGCTGCTCTGTGGTGTTGCTTGTGCATAGAGCACTGACACTGCCACGTATTGACAGCTGTACCGCGACTCGCTACGCCTGGCCAACTACGTCAGCTCCAAACCGGTGAGGGCACCGCGGTGACTGGCAATGCTGCGTGCACGCTTGCCTGACTCTGCGTGGCCACGTGTAGCTGAACGCAGCTGCCTGGCCACGTGTAGCTGAACGCAGCTGCCTGGCCAGGGCGGCGCAAAGAAGAAGGTGCTGTGGGACATGGTGCGGAGCGCCTACCGCAAGAATGCCGGCGAGACCGACCCGGAGAGGTTAGCGCAGCACAAGGACGCGTGCGCTCCCCACCCGCCTGCCCGCAGCTGCCAGTTCAAAGAAGACTGCACCAGCAGGCGCTCGCAATGTGTTTGCATGCGAGCAGGGCAATGCAAGGCCTGTGCAACTACATGTTCCTCGAGGCGCAACGCATGGCAAAGGTGCGCCGCACACGCGCTGCGTCAGAGTGCGCGGGTCCTTTCGGAGCCGAGCCTGACGCGCCCACCGGCGGCCGCGCAGGAGCAAGCAGGCGTCGGCAGCGCAAAACCTGACGCGTGAGCCACCGAGCGCAGCGTAGCACGTCCGGACAGCCGCAGACGCCATGCCGCACAGCCACACACACGCCGCCGCCCGCCCGCACGCCAAGCTCAGCGAGAGTCCGCAGACGGCGTGCGCGCTGCCACGGCAGCGCCCCGCCCATGGCGTGCGCGCTTGGCGGAGCGCGCAGCCTGGGCAGGGCCTCGCCGCGCGTCCAGAGCACGCGCTCCGCCTTGTGGCTGCAACCTCCGCGGGGAAGCACCAGAGCAGTGTGCGGGTGCGCGCCGCCGCGGCTGCCAGCCCGCCCGTCCCCGGACGGGCGCGGCGCGCCGCCTTTGCGGGCGCCAGGGAGAGTCTTGGGTGCACCCAAAGACCGCAGCGCCAGTCGTGCGCGGCGCGGGCGCGGCGCGGGGGCGTCGCGGACCCTGAGACCACTGGCGTGGTGTACGAGCCGGGCGCGGCGGGCGAGGGCGAGCTGTCGGCCGCCGAGAAAGCGGAGCTGGACGCGGCCGCACGCGAGCTTGTGCGCCGGGCGGACGCCGACGCGGCGGCCGCCGGCGGCCGCCTGGGCGCCGCCGCGGCCTGGCTCGACGCCGATGCGCTGGAGGCGGCGGCGGACGCGGCCGAGCGCGGCGCCGGCGACGGCGCGCCTGCTACTGACTTGCCGGCGGCGGGCGGCCGCGGCGGCGCGCGGCGGCGCGCGGGCGGCCCGCCGGAGCCGCGCGGCCCGGAGGTGCCGCTCGCGCTGCTGCCCAAGGCGCGCGGCCCCCGCACAGCGCCCGCTGCCCGTTTGCTGCGACGAGGGTGCGGGTGCTCGTGGCCGCATGGACGGCACTGCAAAGCCTCTGTGGCTGTCTGCGTGCGCGCGCCTCCTGCTGCTACCGCGCGGGACAGCCGTGCCGCGCTCGGCACGGTGCGCCTGCAGCGGCGGTGCATGCGGAGCCCGCCGCCAAGACCGACACATCCATGCTCGCCGGCATGCCGTGCATGTGCACGCCAGTGCGCTGGGCCCGGAGCGCCGGCGGACCTGCAGCGCCGCGCGCGTCGGGCCGGCCGCCGGCGCCCCGCTGACCCGCGCCGGCGCGGCGGGCGGCAGGTCGCCATCGTGGGCCGCCCCAACGTGGGCAAGTCGGCGCTGTTCAACCGGCTGACGGGCGCCAACACGGCCATCGTGTTCGACTACCCGGGCGTCACGCGCGACCGCCTGTACACGCGCGCGGCCTGGGGCGCGGCCGAGTTTGTGGTCGTGGACACGGGCGGCCTGGTCAGCGACGCGGCCGCGCTGCCGGACGCGCACCGGCCGGCGCCCGGCCGCCCGCCGCGCGCGCTGGAGCCCGGCCTGCCGCAGGTGCGCCGCCCGCGCCGGCGCCCGCGAGCGCCCAGGGCGGCGGGCGAGCGCGCGGCTGCGGGCAGGGCCTCATCTCAGCAAGCGAAGCGCCCCCGTCGTCGCTCGCGCGGCTGGCCTGGCATCAGCATGCTGTGCGAGCGCATGACCCTCGTGAGGTCTAATTGGCCCGTGCGCGTGGCCGGCCGGCCGCGGCGCGCCGGCCGGGCCCCGCGCGCGCTGACGTTCGGGGCGGCGCAGGCGATCGAGCGGCAGGCGGCGGCGGGCGCGGCGGAGGCGGACGTGCTGGTTATGGTCGTGGACGGGCAGGCGGGCGTGACGGCGGCCGACGAGGAGATCGCCGCCTGGCTGCGCCGCACGCACCCGGGCACGCCCGTGCTGCTGGCCGTCAACAAGTGCGAGAACGCCGCGCTGGCCGACGTGCAGGCGGCCGACTTCTGGGCGCTCGGCCTGGAGCCGGTCGCCGTGTCGGCCATCAGCGGCTCCGGCTCGGGCGACCTGCTGGACCGTCTGGTCGCCGCGCTGCCGCCGGCGCGGCCCGAGGACGCGGCGGCGGCCGGTGAGGCGCCGGTCGCGGTGGCCATCATCGGGCGGCCCAACGTGGGCAAGAGCAGCCTGCTCAATGCGCTGGCGGGCGCCGAGCGGTCGATCGTGTCGCCCGTGGCGGGCACCACGCGCGATGCGGTGGACACCGAGGTGGTCGGCCCGGGCGGCGCGCGCTTCACGCTGATCGACACGGCCGGCATCCGCAAGCGCGCGCGCGTGTCGGGCTCGCCCGACGGCGCAGAGCCGCTGTCGGTCGGCCGCGCGATTGCGGCCGTGCGGCGCGCCGAGGTCGTGCTGCTGGTCCTGGACGGCAGCGCCACCGCGCCGGACGGCCGCCTGGACGTCGCGCAGCAGGACTTTCGTCTCGCCGAGCTGGTGGCGGCCGAGGGCCGCGCGTGCGTGCTGGTCGTCAACAAGTGGGACGCGGTCGCCGGCAAGGACAGCGACACGCTCGCGCGCGCGCGCGCCGAGCTGCTGCAGCGCCTGCGCCCGCTGTCCTGGGCGACCGCAGTGTTCACGTCCGCGACCACGGGCCAGCGCGTGGCCACGCTGCTGGACGCGGCGGCGGCGGCCAGCGCGGAGCACCGCCGGCGCGTCAGCACGGCCACGCTCAACCTGGTGCTGCGCGAGGCGGCCAACTGGCGCAGCCCGCCCACCATGCGCGGCAGCGCGCGCAAGGGCCGCATCTACTACGCCACGCAGGCGCGCCGCGCGCTTGCACTCCCACCAACGGCCGCCTCCACCGTCCGCTTGCGGCCCTGCAGAGCCTGCATGTCTGGACAGGCGACGTGTGTCGAGGTGGCAAGGAGGGCGCGACCCAACCTGCCTGTGCGCCCTCAAGCGCACCACACATGCATGCCGAGCCCCTCAGTGCTCTGGCAGGCGACCCTTGACGCCTGCGCTGCTGCTTCAGAATCCGAGCACCTGCCATGCACGATGACTCTCACCGCGCACGCTGAGGCGCGGCGGCGCGCGCAGGCGGCGACGCGGCCGCCCACCTTCGTGTGCTTCGTCAACGACGCGGCGCTGTTCGCGGACGAGTACCGGCGCTACCTGGAGCGCCAGCTGCGCGACAACGTCGGCTTCCCCGGCACGCCGCTGCGCATCCTGTTCCGCGGCAAGGCGCCGCGCAGCGGCGCCGGCGGCGGCCGGCCCGGCGGCGCGGCCGCCGCTGACTGACGACCCAGTGTTTGGCGCGGCCTGTGGCCAGCTGCATGCGCGCACGGTTGTTGCTTTGCGTCAATGAAGCGGTGTGGGTGCTTGCGGGGTACCGTCTCTGCTCCCTGGCCACAGCGACAGGTTTTGCTTTGGGTCATTATATAGGGTCATTATGCAGTGGATGCAGTGCGGGTGCAAAGCTGGTGCTTGGAAATTACCATTTCTCCTCCCTGGCCGCAGCAAGGCTTGAGAGTGGGGCATGTTGGGTGTCCTGGCCTGCGGCCCATGCCAGCACAGTCATGTGCCGGGTGGATGCGGCGCTTTGTGTTGCCCCTCCGCTCGAGTTTGTTGAGCTGGCCGGTAACGAGGCTGCAACGCGGCGCGCTCGCAGCATGCAGTGGTACAGCTTTACACGCGCGTGCACATCTGCATGATCGCATCTTCCAGCTCCCTTTCAGCCGCAGGAGCAAGTCATGAGGCCGCTAGCGATGCTGCGCTCATGCACCAGGCTAGGAAAGCAGCAGCCATCCTGCTCAGAACCAGGCAAGACAGGCTGCCGCCTGGCATGCACCCGCACCCCGGCCTCTGTACGCAAGCGCGCTGCTGCTCCGCGATACACAAGGTCTCGCCGGCGGCTCCCAGGCCGCTCAGTCGCCGCCGCCGGTGAGGCCCATCGTGCCGCCTGCTCGCCGCCGCCGCCGGTCAGGAGTCGCACGGTGGCACAGGCCGCGACTACAGGACAGGAACAGCAGCAGGGAGGCGGCGTGTGCGGCGCCGCCGCGCGGCCGTCACCTGGCAGGATCTTTTCGATTTTGGCAAACTCCCACTCCTTGTTGCACAGCGGGCAGGCGGAGCGCGTCTTGAGCCAGCGCTGAATGCAGTCCAGGTGGAAGACGTGCCCGCAGCAGCCCCACGCGATGCTCAGGCCCGGGTGGTCCGCGTCCCCGGTGGGGTTTGCCTGCGCGCAGCACGCCCCCGAGCGACTTATGGCGCGGCGCGTTTTGCTTCCGACAGCAAGCGAACCGGGCCAAATCCCGGGCTCACAGTGTGACACGCGGCTGGCGCCCCAAGCAGCGCCAGGCCCATGCAAGACAGCAGGCGCGGCAGGGCTGGCGCGCCAGCAGCGCCGGCCCCGAGAGAGGCAGCCCGGCCGGCACAGGCGTGGGGGGCGGGCCCAGCGCGGCGCGCCTGGTACTCGATGCTGGGCTCGTACAGGTTGTTTCGGCAGATGGCGCAGGTGTCTGTGCAGATGGCCCAGGACCACATCGCCACCGCGTTCCACTTTTTGATCTCAAAGCGCTTGCCGCCCGCGGCCGTGCGGCCCTTGCCCTTCACGTCAGGCGCAGGCGCCGCCTGCTCCACCTCCATGTCCTCCATCTCCGCCATCCTCGGCCGCGCCGCGGCACGGGCCCGCCCCTGCTCCCTGCGCAGCGCGAGTGCAGCGCTTATGTAACTTTGCTCGCCTGCGAGCCCGTCGCACAGCGCGGCGTGCAGGAGAGACGAGCAGCAGCTATGCTCAGCCTTCCACGCGAGCAGGCTGCCACGTTCGGCAGGGCGCTCTCCGCCAAGGGCATGCGCACCAGACCCGCTCGAGCGACGCAGGTGGTTGTGCGCAGTGCTGTGCAAGGCAGACGACTGCTTATTTCTTTCTTGCGCTAAAATCGGTATGACAGGGAGCCTCCTCTTGTCGCGCAAGTAGCTGGTATGGGGTTGCTAGGGTGCCTGCCTCTGTGTTAAGCCTCTGATCATGCAGCAGGAGCATGCATTGGCATGCATGGCTTACGCTGCCTATGCAGCACACACTGCATATCCTGCAGCTTTCCTCACGCTGTTGGCAGCGACCTTGCCCTCATGAGTTGCTAAGAAGAAAGCAGACAGGTTGCAAGCCAGTGCTGTTGACATCTACATTCCGCTGGAGGCCTCTGCTCAGCTGGCAGAATTCGCATTGTCTTCCTACACATCAGCATGGTTGAACAGAGTGCACGAAGCACGCATGGCAGACTTGCTCCCTGGCCCCGGCCCGGGGCCTTCGAGAAGCCTCAAGGCCGTCAATACACGCCTGCATGCACAAAGCTGCGGGCGCGAGTATGACAGAGTCCACTTGGCCATGCCCCGCCCACCAAAGCGCTGCCTAGGGGTTCAGCTCCTGCTCATGCCAGGTGACGGGCTCCTCCCCAGCCACCGCCGCGTCCGCGCCCACCCCGGGCTCCCGCTCCCAGCGCCGCCGCTCGTTCGGCAGCAGGACATAGTCCACGCTCTGCGCGTCCACCAGCACCAGCGCAAAGCTGGGCACGGCCGGCACGGCGCCCTCGGGCACCGGGTGCTTGAACGCCGCCTCGTCGGGCTCGCGCGGGTCGCCCGACGTTGGCCACGTGAACCAGGCGCGCCCGCCGGTGGACATGGCCTCCCAGGACGCCTGCCGCGCCTGCGCAGCGGCGCCCCGCCCTGCTCGCTACCCTGCCGTGCACGCCCGCATGTTATGGCTGCAGGCCACAAGACAGCACGCCCCCGGTCGCCCGCGCTCGCAAGACGTCCGACGACGTGTCTTGCCCATCAGCGCCGCCCTGCTCAGAGCACCTCTGACCAACGGATGCATGCGAAGAATATGAACAGCGACACCGCATCCTAGCCATAACAGTGACAGGGGGCAGGCAGCCTGAGCCACTGCATGTCTAGTGCAGTCCCGGCAGTGCCCAGAGCAGGGCCCGCCTTGCGCAGCGCGTCGTCCGGGAAGTCCTCGCCCACGAGCGTCAGCTTGCCCGCGACGCGGAACTGCTCGCGCGAGTCGGGGAAGTACCAGCACAGCTCGGCCCACGCCTGCTGCTGCAGCTGCTCCACCTTGGGCGTCCTGCCGCGGCGCCCGGGCTCCGCTATGCTGTGCACAGGCGTGCTTGCGCTGTCTCTGCCAGCACGCAGCCAACGGGAGGGCCAGGAAGCAACCTTGCACGGCAAGGCAGGAGGGCCGGCACACAGAGGGCAGCGGGGACTCGCCGCGTGTCCGTGTTGAAAGTCAGCATGTTGCTGTCGTTGTGGAACCCGCGGAAGACCACCGTGCGCACGGCTGGGCGGCCGTCTGTGCGCACGGTCGCCAGCTGCGGCAACAACACAGGATTTTCCGTGCAGGCGCGAGCGCATGCTGCGTATTAGCAGGGCAAGCGCACTGCTGGCAGTAGGGGGCCTGAAGCAGCACTGTGTGCGTCCTGTACCCGCAGTGAGCACACCTGCATGAAGGTGGAATACTTGAGATGCTTATTTGCGTCCAGCGACTTTGCCAGCGCTTTGCGCCAGGGCGCAGCCATAGCGCGCGACGTCTGTGTCAGCAGTGCTTGCGAGACGCAATTCCAAGAAAGCTCGCAGGCCCAGCGCTGATGACTGCTAGGGGTGCGGCTTGCTTGCAATTTTCAGCAATCAGTGAGCAATACGCACACAGCGCCTGAGCTGGCTGGCGCTATAGAAAGCAGCGGGAATGGCCAGGCAGCACCGTAGCTTGCGCTTTGGAGCAACAAGGCTTGCGAGCGCGCTGAATTGTGAGGCAAGGTGTCGTGCAGTCTCCTTGGCTCGATTTGGCCAGCATGCCTGGGGGCCTCCACAAGAATGGGGGCACCATGGGGGACCACCAATGATTACTCCTAGATAATTGGCCAATGGGTGCTGCTAGCTGGTGTGGATTGTTTGAGTGGAGCAATGCAAGGTGCATGTTGTGCGGTTGTAACACATGCATGTAGGAACAACAAAGGCACAGAAGTGACCCGCCAAGCGTTCCCAGCACGTCTTTACACCCGACCTCACCAGTACACAGCCAGCGACAAGGGAGTCTGGAGGACCTGGACCTAACTCGCACAACCCAGGACATGACACAGCAGGCGCCTGTTTGGTGACCAACACACGAGCGGCAAAATGCGCGCTGCCAGATGACACTAGTTGAGAAAAAACAAACCCTCAGGGCTTGGCGTCGTGCAGCACAACGCCCGGCGCTGCCCCCTCGTCGGGAAAGAGGGCGTCCAGGCAGTTGTGCCGCCAGCCGCGGTCAAAGGGGTTGGCGAAGGACTGGTCCGGGGCGCGCAGGTAGCGGTAGCGCGGCCAGTTGGCCATCTCGTTGGTGGTTATATTCCGCGCCACCTGCGTGGCCTGCGCGCACCACGCATGCCGCATGAGGTGGGGCCGCCTTGCTGGTACGGCATACTACGCTGACTCCAAGCAAGGCCACGTCATCTGATAGACACAGGGCTTGGCTAGGGCCTGGGTCGCCAGCGCTGGGTCAGGGGCCAATGGGCGGGCGGGCGGGCGGGCGAGCGGGCGGTGCCACAGGCTCAAATCGGGCGGACGGCGGCGGGCGCGCCTGCGTCACGGCGAGCGCGCCCACGCTGAGCGCCAGGAAGCAGTCCACGACCAGGAAGGCCGCGCCCCAGGCGACCGCGGAGCCCGGGCGCGGCCGCCGCGCGGCCGCGTGCAGGCGCAGCGCGCCCACGGCCGCCGTGATGCCCAGCGCGCCCAGCTCCAGCCAGAGGAAGGCGAGGAAGAGCGCGCGGTTGCGCCGCCCGATCGCGTTGCCGACCCAGGGGCAGAAGTGGTCGAACTGCTCGATGCAGCGGTCGGAGGCCGCGCAGTGCTTCGCGCGCAGCGGGCGCACGATGCGGCACGTCACGCACAGCTGCGCGCGCGCGCGTGCGCGCGTCAGCGCCCGGCACGGTCGTGCGTAAGCACATTTCCAACGGGATTGGGCTGCGGGCGGGCGGAGACATGCAACCGTCTGCACGCGCAGCTTGCCACGCAGCAGCTCCCAATGGTGGCGCGCATGATGCCATGGTGCGCGTGCGGGACGCCCGCGCAGGCTGCCATGTCAGCAGCGGGCGCAGGGGCGCGGCGGCGCGCCTGCGACCAGGCGCCGGCGCGCAGCGCGGGCGAGTCGAGCACGCGCGGTGGCTCGCCCGCGTGCTGCAGCAGACCGCCCGGCACCGCGCCGTTGGTCTGCGCACGCGCGCGCGGGCTTCGGACCCTTCATGCCCGCCTGGGCTTTCATGACAGGTGGGTCCTGTCTCACGTCCGACTACATACATCGACTCCGAGCCAAACCAAACCACATAAAATGAGATCGGGCGGCAGGTAGCCCGCTGCGCTCTGTGCGGGCGGCCGCCTCGCGACCTGCCAGCAGCGCGCAGGCCTCCCCTCCACCAGGCCATGCAGGCGCGGTGCGCGTGCACGGGCAGGCGCGCTGCCGCGCGCGCTGCCGCGCAGCAGCATGCGCAGCGCGACCGAGCGGGCGGGAGGCGGCGCGCGCGCCTGCGGCACGTGGGCGCCGGCGGCCGGCCCGCCGCGCGGCAGCAGGCCCGGGTCGGATGTGGTCACGCGGAGCAGCACCGCCAGGCCGCTCAGCGCAAGCAGCACGCCCGCCCAGGCCCAGGCCGCCACCGCCACGCGCGGCGGCTCCAGCGCCGGGTGCAGCACCACCTGCGCAGCGCAGGCAGCGTTCCAGGCAGGGTAGGGTAGGGTCCGAGCGCGCCGCTCCGCTGGCACCCCGCTGCCCGGCCAATCCGCCGCAGCGCGCCGCTGCCGCACCGCTCGCCGCCGGCAGGCCACCGCAGCCGGGGCCGCCAGCGCGCACTCGGCCGATGGCAGGCTCCGGCCGGGGCTGCACCGCGCCAGAGCTCTGATGCTGCATGGTAGCCCGCGTGCCGCACCTGGCTGACAAAGACGACCAGGAGCACCAGCACGAGCACCCACACCAGCGGCGCCAGCTGCGTGTCCGCCACGCGCCGCAGCAGGCCCGTGCGCGCCAGCCGCCTGCACAGGCGCGCACATCAGCGAGCGCCCAGAGCGGCGCATGCTGCCCGCCTGCCTATCCCCAGCGCCTGCGACGCCCTGTGCCTGCTTGACAACGCATGCCATCTGCAGCACAGCGCGCACGTCCCACGCCCGCCTGCCCGGTCCTGGACCCATGAGCACGAGGGTCTGGCACACGTTCGCCGAGCTCCGCCGCGCCATCGGCGCACGCCTGCCCATGCGCGCGTCCAGCGGCGGGCGGGGGAGCGGGCCGCGCGGCGCGCGCACCCCTTCGTGCGCGCGTGCTTGCGCGCCGCCTCATCCAGGTACATGGCCAGGAAGCGGTGCCCCTTCTCGGCCGCCAGCTGCGCCGGCGTGGAGCCCGTCAGGTCGGTCGCGGCCAGCAGCCGCCCCGCGCCCGCCTGCGCCCCGCACACGGCCTGGTCTGCACAAGTGGTAACCTGCCAGGCGACACTGCTGCACACGGCCCGGGCAGTTTGTGCTGCCGGATGCGGCACCTGGGCTGCACTCGCACAATGGCGCCCCGCCCACATGCGCCTGCGTCACGCTAGCGGCCTGCCGCAGGCACGCGGGCGCCGTGTGCGCTAAGTGCACGGGGCTGCAGCGCACGGGCGCCAGGTGGCCTAGCCGTGCGCCGTCAGCGCCCACTCAGCCGGGTATTGGCGCTGTTGGACCGTGGCGCAGCACCATGCGGGGCCGCGGGGGCGGGGGCGGGCGCGCGCGCGCAGCAGCAGCGTGACGGCCTCGCCGTTGCCGCGGATGGCCGCCCAGTGCAGCGGCGTGCAGGCCTCGCGGTCACCGCGAGCCAGGTCCGCGCCAGCCACCAGCAGGAGGCGCAGGGTGTCCGCGAAGCCCTTGTACGCGGCCCAGTGCAGCGGCGCGCGGCTGTCCACGTCCAGGCTGCGCCGCGCGCGCTGCGTCAGCACGCGCGCCATATGCACGCATAGGCGCCGCCTGCTGCCTTTACGAAGTGTCCGGCGGCCGCTCAGGCAATAGGCCTGTCCGCTGCGGCCGCGCCTGCACATGCACTGCCGCACGTGCCGGGTCTGGCTCCGCGGCTGCGGTGGCCTCATGCCCCACAATAGGCTTCCCAGCCTGACGAGGCGCCCCGATCAGCGCGCGAGAGGCGGCGCCAGCAGCGGCGGGCGCGGGCCGGGGGCACGCGCCAGTCGACGTCAATGCCCCAGCGCAGCGCCAGGCGGTGCAGGAAGGCGGTCTGGCCGTACTGCGCGGCCACGTGCGCGACGGTGTACCCGTGCCCGTCGCGCGCGCCGGGCGCCGCGCCGCCGCGCAGCAGCGCCTCCGCCGCGCCCACCGCGCCACGCACGGCCGCCCAGTGCAGCGCCGTCTGGCCCGTGTGGTCAGGCCTGCACGCGGCAGGCCGGCGGTGAGGCGCGCTCCCGCCGCACGGCATGGCCATTCGCAGGCGCCTAGAGCGCGGCGAGCCT
>JAABUR0100008354.1_pt1 | contig 11982 bp, 9 predicted proteins | sample 5560091 | NCBI WGS metagenome assembly JAABUR01 (sample SAMN10711879, study PRJNA513375) | rock metagenome | isolation source: Antarctica rocks | place: Antarctica: Victoria Land, University Valley sud
AGCGCACCGGCTGCGGCTTTCGGAACATGGACAACTACCAGCGGCGCATCATGAGCCACATCGCCATCACCAGAACGGCGACGCAGGCAGCATGACGAGGACACCCCGCTCAACTCCGAAGAGCCGGCTTACCCCGATGTTGTTGCCTTACCGTAGCGTCGGCGCATGGAGGCCCCATGAGCATGGAGTTCGGGCTGTGGCGGCTCGGGGCGACTACGGAGCGCATCACCTCGCAGCGCATGCCCCAGGAAAAGCAGCTCGAGGACCTCATCGAGGCCGATCCGAGCGTGCTCGGGGCTCCGCTGCTCATCATCGGCCGTCAGGTGCCCACGGCCTACGGCCACTTCATCGACCTGCTCGCGCTGGACGAGTCCGGACTCGTTCACATCCTCGAGCTCAAGCGCGACAAGACGCCTCGCGACGTCATCGCGCAGGTACTCGACTACGCCAGCTGGGTCAGCACGCTCGGGCACGCCGACATCACCGCGATCTTCACCGGCTACGGCGGTAGCGCGGCTCTCGAGGAGGCGTTTGCTGCCCGCTTTGGCACTGCCCTGCCGGACGAGCTCAACACCGACCATCGTCTGACGGTCATTGCCAGCGCCCTGGACGCGCCGACCGAACGCATCGTGCGCTACCTGGTCGAGCAGCACGGGGTACCCATCAACGTCGCCTTCTTCCGCTACTTCAAGGACGGCAGCAGCGAGACCTAGCCCGGACTTGGCTCCTGCCGGAAGCCGCCGCCAGCGAGGAGGTCCGCCGGCCGGTCACGCGCAGTGCCACCCGTGAGCCTTGGAACCGCACTGACATGTACGTCGCGTTCGGAACCGACTCCGGCAACAGGGCGTGGGAGGACGCCCGCACCTACGGCTTCGTCTCCGCCTCTGGCGGCGCCTGGTACACGAGCAAAATCCGCGGCTTGCCTGAGGGGATGCGCGTCTGGGTCCACGTGCCCGGCTCCGGGTACGTCGGGACCGGCACGGTGACCGGCCCCGCTGTGCTGTTCCGAAAGATGCGCGTCGGACCGGACGACCAGCTGCTCGTGCAGCAGCCGCTCGAGGGTGCCTACCGAGACCGTGATAGCGACGACGACGAGGCGGCCGAGTGGGCCGTGCCCGTTCATTGGGACAAAACCGTTGATCAGAAGGACGCGGTCTGGAAGCCGAGCATGTTCGCGAACCAGAACATCGCCTGCCGGATGACAAGCTCGTTTACCCTGGCTGAACTCGCTGCCTCTGCGCTCGGTCTGGAGTGACCGCTGGTGTGCGGCTCGGGTCGTCACGGAGCCCCACCGTCCCCACCCCCCTTCGACGTAACAACCGACGAGCTTGGGCCCGTTTAGGTGAGCGGCGTCCCGGCGCGCCGTGCGTAGAGCCGGAGCAGCCGCTCAAGAAGCTGCACGGCGGCGAGGTTCGGGTAGAGGGCTCTCGCTCTCGAGCTCGTGAGGCGCACGCCTAGGACATCTGACTCGCTCGTCTTCGTCTCCTCCCGGATGGACACGCCGAGGTATGCCCACGGGCGGCCGTGCGCGAAGCCTGAGCAGATCTGCCAAGGAAGCAGGACATGGAGCGGCAGGTCCTGCTCGTTTACGTCGGCGTACTTCACGGCCTCCGAGCTGTTGTAGCCCGTCCGGATCGCCTTCCGGTCGAGAGCGCGCTTCGCTGCTACTTCGTCGAGCGACGCGAGCTTGTCGTCGAGCGACAGGTGCCCGGCCAGGTTCCGAGCCCGGACCGCCTTGCCCGCATCCCTCATGTTCTGCGCCTGCCAGCGCAAGGCACGGGTCACGCGCTCATCGCGCGAAACTGGATGGAGCATCCAGTACGCGGCGGACAGGGTTTCCAGCGCCCCGCGGGCCAGGGACGAGGGGGCAGCCACATGGACCGTGCCCTGATCGACAACGACCACCTTCGCGGCATGCAGGTGGTCAGTGGCTGCCATTAAGCATGCCCGGACGGCGTGGGACAACTGATACGGCGCTGAGGCCTGGTCGTCACCAGCCAGCGACGAGCCGGGGGCAAGGCCAAACTCTCCGTCTGTCCCGACGCGCTGCATCATTCGATCCAGTAGCGGGGCCAGCTCCAACCACTTGGCGGTCGCTGCGGTCTCATCGAATCCGGGGTTCTCGGTCACCCGTGGAGCGTTCCACTTGGCGGACCCAGCGTGCCGGAGTCGGCCGGTCATGAGACTGGTGAGCTCGCTTCTGGGTGGGTGAGGTCGCGCCAGCGCGGACTGGCGCCGCCGCCGCAACAACTGCCTATGTACCTCCTGGATTCAGTCTCGAGAGCACTCCTCGAACCTGCTCGGCGAACCGGGCACCGGCGAGTGTGAAGGCTAGGGGGCGGCCGCGTTCAGCGCGTCTGAGCAGCCGGTGTCCAGTGATCTTTTCCAGTGCGGCGACCTGCTGAGTCAGTGTCCCTTGGCTGCAGCCGAGCGCAACTGCTGCCTTGCTGAGGGTGTCGTATTGAGCGAGGGCGATGAACCGGCGTATCCGCTGCTCCCCGCCCTGACCGGCGAACGCCGTCCAGAGCACGTCCGGGACTGTGGCGCGGTCAAGGACGCCGTCGAGCGCGTGGGCATGGCTACCGCCGCCGCGTTTCCGGAGTGCGAGGCCCTGAGCCCGTGCGATGAGGGCGAGGTTCGCCGGGGAGCAGCCGACGTCGGCCGCGATCGACGGAAGCGGCCGTCCGAGCGTCTCGTACTGGCGGCGCAGCCAGACCGGGTCGACGTGGTGCCGTGCCGGAGCGCCTACCGGGCCGACCTGGACTTCCGCGAGTCGCATTGCCTTGACGACCTGCTGACGAGAGACGCCGAGATCGGCGGCGACTTGGCGGGCGGGTCGTCCAGCAGCGGCGGCGGCGAGCGCCTCAGGGGTTACCCGGTCGCACGGCCGTTCGTACGGCCAAGGCAGTGGCTGGGTCTCGACTGTCAGCCGCACACGTTCGAGGGGTACGCCGAGTTCGGCAGCGATCCTGCCAGGGGTCACACCGTCCAGAGCGAGCTGCTCAAGCCGTCCGCGGTCGAGCTGGTTCAGAGCCTTCTCGGGCTTGTCCACCCAGTCGGCGTCCGGGGTCCAGTCGAGCGGCTCTTCTGCCAATCCGCTGGCGTCGAGGTGGTTGCGGGCCTGGTTGCGGAGGTGTTGCCAGGCGGCTGGGGGCAGCTCCCACCGGAACCGGTGCCAGGAGGCGCAGGCCTCGCTCGTGACGATCCGAAGGCCGATCCCGAACGGGGCGCGATGTGGGTCGCCGCCAGTGATCGTCTGCCAGAGCAGCCGCCGGGCGTTGGTAGCCCGCCGTGCCGTCGGCTTCCAACCAGCGGCTCGGCATGCTGCATCCCAGTCGAGCCGGTCGAAGGGCAGGCCGCGGGTGGCGAGTGCGCGGCGCCGCGCGTAGTCGACGGGCGGCGGCTCCCTGTCGAGCCAGTCCCGAAGGGCCACTAGAGCGGTGAGGGAGCTGCCGTCGGGCCGGTCGTCTATCAGCATGGAAGTGAGGTGCGCGAGCCCCTTCGCGGTGGCGGTGTTCTCGAGGGCGTGACACGCATCGGCGTACGTCGCGACGCTGCCTGGCAGGAGTGTCAGCGCAGCGAGCGTGGCGCACAGCCAGGGCCGGTCGGCGTCGCGGTCGAGCAGGCTCAGCGCGACCTCGGGCCACAACGTCGCGGGAACTGTTGCCGCTCGGACGATGCTTGAGATAGCCGCCGGTAGGCCGCGTATGGCGAGCGACCGCGGCCGGCGTCGGGTGCGTCGGTCTGCCCGACAAGCCACTGCAGCGTCGGCGAGTCGCCGTGATGACGTTCCAGTTGTACTGCGACGGCGGCGGTCAGTCCGACGGCAAGGACGTCTGGTCCACCGTCGAGCACGTGCCGGTCCTGGGTCCAGTCGGGCGGCAGCATGCTGACAGCCGCGGCGAGCGCCGGCGGAACATAGGTCGGTTGCGGGGTGAGCGCGGACAGCGCTCGACGGGCGAGCAGGTCAAGGTCCCTTAAGTCTTGAGAGGTGGCGGCCCGGCTCGCCCGGTCACCGTCGGGTGTTCGATGGCGATCGAGCAGGGCGAGGACCTGGCGCTGCGCGGCGACGACGGGGCCGTCCGCGTCGACGGGCCGGCGCGCTGCTCTGGTCAGGGGTGCTCCGCAGTAGCCGCGGCGATGCCCTGGCCGGGCGTCCGGTGCGGTGACGTGCGCTTCGCACAGCGTCGGTAAGGGTGTCCGCTGCTGCAGCGGCATCCCCGTCCGCGGCTCTCGGTGGCAAGTAGGGCAGGTGTCTTCGAGAAGGAGCGCATGGTCAGGGCAGGCGAATGCCCAGCCGCTTCGCCACCACAGCTGCCACCGTCCTCCGGCGTCCTCCAGGCATTGTGGGCAGCACGGGCCGAGGCGTAACCGGCGCCACCGGCCGACAGGCTTCAGCCGACCGGCCCCAGCGCCGGCAAGGTCGAGAACGACGCCGTCCCAGCGGGACAGCGTCATCGGCGGGAACGTGGCCGCGGGCAGCCCGGTCGCGGCAGCGAGCGCGTCGGCGTGCTCCGGCGGTACTGACCGCGACCTGTCGCCCGTCGGCGGCAGGGCGAGGTGGCGGTTCAGGTCACTGGGCGGGATGTCGAGGCGCAGCGTGATCGCATCCAGGAAGCTTCCTAGGCTCTCGCCGGGCAGCGGCGGCACTGTCATTGGCAGCCGGGTGACAGCCGCGGGGTTCATGCAGCTGCCGCCTTCGTGGGCCGGGACGTGAGCCGTCCCTTGGCGAAGGCCGCGGCCAGCTCGCGCCGGACAGCCTCCGCTGCCGCGTCGTTCTTCACTTGGTCCATGAGGGCCTCGGTGAGCCGTTCCTCACCGGTTCGGACTGCCCGATAGCAGCCCCGCTCGATCAAGGTCATCAGACTGCTGAAGTGCCCGCTGCTGCGGGCGAACAGGTAGTCCGAGAGGTCCTCGGCCAGCATGCCCGGGGTGAGGTTCGTCAGGACGAGTTCTTTCTCGATTGCCTTGAGCAGCGACCTCCACGAGCGGCGGCCCTGTTCGGTCTCGACTTCGAGTGGAGTCATGTCGAGCGGTGTCCACCGTCGGGCTGTCTGTGGGTCGTCGAACAGACCCCGTTTCCGAAGGTCGACGCCGACGAGCAGCAGCGTTACCGGGAAGGTGTTGGCGATCCACTTGAAGTGGTTGGCAATGTCTCTACCGGCCTTGCTCCGGAGCTCCAGGAAGTGCACGTCATCGATGATCATGAGTCGTGTTCCCGTGCTGATCATGCAGTTGGCTGCACGGTTGCCGATGCGGTCGGCGTTGCCGCTGTCCGCGCCCGGATGCTCATAGAAGCCCGCTACGGCAGACGAAAAGCCCCGCCGAGTCGTGTTGCTGGACAGGCTGACGTAGCCAACTGGCACATGCAGATTTCCAGCTGCCGTCTCGTCCCCGCGCAGTTCGATCTGCTCGCGGTGGACGTCCTTCCCGAAGGCCTTGACTACCGTGGTCTTTCCCAAGCCGGGCGGGGCGTCGATGACCATCGCCGGCTTGACCTTGTGACCGTCCTGGCGGGCAGCGCCGAATATTTCATGCATGTCGGCATGAATCGCGGCCACCTGAGGGGTGCGGATCGGGCCGATGTTCGCATGCCAGATCGCTCGTACCTCGTTGAACAAAAGCCGGTCCCGCCCCCGCAGATCGGCAATCTCGACCCCGTCCGGCGGCACGGGACGCTGACGGTCGGCAGCTTCCGCGTACCTGAACCAGCCGGTCTTGCGGGTGATGCCCTCGCGCCGCTCGTCCGGGGGAGTCGCCGAGGCCGGGCCGCGGGTCACAGGAGTTCCAGGGCATCGTCGTAATAGCCATCGGGCCCGGTCTCGTCGGGCGCCGCCGCTTGGACGTCGGTGTCGTCGTCGTCATCACTGACCGCTGTCGGGGTGTCGTCCTGCACGCCGGGGAGGACGGGCTTCGCCTCGGGCCGGCGGTTCTCGACCTCGACGTCGACGTCGACGTCGGCGTCGGCGTCGGCGTCGGCGTCGGCGTCTGTCGGATGCAGTAGGTCATGCCGACTCGCGTACTCGACGGCCTTTCTCCGTTCAGACTTGTCGGCGGCCCGGCCGCTGTCCCACCGGGACAGCAGCTGCTCCAAAGCGAGCGCTTCGTCCGGGAAGCGCATCTCCGTCCGGGCCAGACGCCGGGCGATCTTGAGCGCATCCTGACCGAAAGCCTGTCCCATCGCCCCGGCGTGCTCCCAGGACAGGGGCGACCACTGACCGCCATCCGGTTCCTGGAACCAGACCTGCCGGATGTCTCGAGGGTCGTAATGGATAGGCCACTTACCGGGGTGGGAGCCTCCCAGAGAGCTCTTCTGGTCCCGGTGGGCGTTGAGGGCCGGTCCGTTGTAGCGGAGCCCGAACAGCTCGACGCCGTAGTGCTGGATAGTGCGCCACGCGACCTTCAACCAGTCGAACGCCCAGTCCTGGCGTGCCGGGACCCGCAAGTGGCCGGCTCGGGCCACCCCGTGCTCGAGCATGTCCAGCGGGCTCATCTCCAGGCCCGGAACCTCGGGTACACACAGCCCGTCGTGCGGGGTGCGGTGGTAGACCTCCACGACCCACTCGCGGATGATTTGCTCGATCTCGTCGATGAAGTAGTAGGCGTCCTCCTCCACAGACCGACCGCGGGAGGCGATGTCGGCGCCCTTATACCCAGGTAGCGCGACCAGCAGCTCATCCTTGAGCGTTCTGAACAGCCGCTCGACGGCAGCCTTATCGGTTGGTGTGTACGGCCGGGCGGGCTGCACGCTGATCCCCTGGCGTTGGCAGACCGAGTAGACGTGGTCCGACACATAGACCTTGCCGTGATCGACCACTATCGCCTCAGCTGCGACGGACGGGAGCAGCGGCCGACCCTTCTCGTCAACCATCTTCTCCGCGTCAATCAGTACCTCGGTCGGATGGCCTGCGTAGGCCAACGTCCCGTCGGCGACAGACGTTGCCGGGTCCAACGCCTCCCGCAACACCCACGACACGTCGATCGACTTCGTCGTTGGCGTGACGCACAGGCCGAGGATCGCCCGCGAGTACAGGTCCATCGCCACGGTCAGCTCGACCCGGTGCCATTGCAGCGTCCGCGGGTCCATCGCGAACACGTCCAGGTTGTTCGTGTCCAACATCATGTACTCGCCTGGCCGTGTAGCGACCAGGCGGCCGTAGGCGCCGTCGGGACGGTTGTCGATCGAGCGCTTGCCCTTCGTACTCCCCTTGAAGTTGTTCGTACCGGCGCTGAGCTCGGTGAGCACCTCGTAAGCGATGGTCTTGCCGGGCAAGGTGACAACGTCTGGCCCATACTCAGCCAGCACCAGCTTGGCCACCTCCCGCAACACCAACTGCTTGGTCGGAAGGCTCCCGGGGACCCGCGACTTGAGCTCAGCTTTGACGATGGCCAACCACCGAGGATCGACCCGATGGCTTGCAGGACGCGCGGCGGAGACCGCATCCCGATCCGTAAGCCCGAGTGGGCCCTCGCGCTGGTAGTCAGCGACCCATCGCCGGACGGTGGTCAGACCCGCTTCGCACTCCCGCGCCTTCGCCTCGTACCGCCGCATCAGCGGCACGTCCTCCGCGTACTCCAGCCGCGGCTCGCCAGCGGCAGCAAAGTCAGCGTGGCCGGAGCGGTAGCCGGTCAACACCTCGCGGACGTGACCCAGTCGAACCTGCAGCTTCACCCGCTCCTGCTTCGGCAGATTCGACAGCTCGGCATCCACCGCATTAGGCGGCTCGGCGGCAGCGTCGGCAGCCAGCTGACGCAGACCCGGCTCGGCCAGCAGATGGACGAGACGCACGTGACTGACCTCGCCCACCCGGACCTTTCAACACCAGTTCCGACCCGGAGAACTCGACGATCTCCCACAAGGAGCCGTCACGGACCAGTTGCGTCCCGACCCGGAGGATGACTGCGGTACTCATGACGCTCTGCGCAAGACAGTGCGACCATCCAGCGGGGCGTTGTCGAGGTCGCAGACCAGTCGCTGCTCCCACAAAGCCCGCAGCAGCACTCGCCGGACAACGCCAGCCGGCCGCCGATCGGCCACGCGCAGCTCTACCCCGACGATCGAGTCGCCGTCCGTCACGCCCGACAGGACCGTCTCATCAAGTGGAGCGATGTCGGGACGTCGGTAGCCGGCCAGGAAACGCACGTTCGCGAGCCGCTGTGCATCGGCGCCGGTCCACACCTCGTAATCCCACCCGTGCTCGACCAGCAGATGCCGCGGCCACTCCAGCGCCTCCGCGACCTTCGGCTGCACGGCCTGGTCTGCCGGCTTCACATTGACGATGAGGGCCGTGCCGTCCTTGCGGAGCAAGAAGTAGTCCGGCACATGCCGTCGGACTCGGCCCTTGACCGCAGCGACCATCTGAAACGGCTGGCCCACGATCGCGACCACGTCAGGATCGAAGTCCGCCAGCAGCAGCCGGGCAAGCTCCAGACGCGACTCGAACACAACGTGCGTCCTCGTCGTCGCCGACCAGTAGCGGCCCGCGTAGTGCGGATGTCCGTGCACCGAGCGCACCGTCCGGATTGGCAGCGCGCAGCCGACGTCGCCGACCCGCAACTGGCTCAGGCGGAAACGGGTCGGCTCACGAAGCGCCCCGTCTCAGCAGCACTTCAGGTTCGGCGAGCTGCGCTCTCTCAGTCACGTGCCGGACGGTAGAACTGAACTACGACAGGTCCGCCAACTTTCGCGTCCATAACCCGCGGCCCCCGGCTCTCCTCCCTCGGTGGAGCCTGGCCCGGTTCCCCCTGCCATGGGTTCTATCAGTGCGACAATCGATGATGGGGTGATGAGTCGGTCAGACATGGTGTGGGACGACGCCGTCCGCATGGGGCGGGAGAATCAGCAGACCGTGGAGTTCGCGCGACGTCACTGCCTCAACATGCAGTTTGTCGAGTCCGGTGGTCGGGGGATGGCCGAAGAGGCAACCGGCCTGCCGATCAACATGCGTCAGTGTCCGGTGGCCTTCGGATCCATGTCCGGGAACCTGCTTGCGGTCGCCGGGCAGTTCTACGAGGACCACTGCGTCGGGTGCTCATTGCGGCGGCCCACCGGCGAGTTCCCGAACTTGGCAACGGTCATGGATGAACGTGCCGCCGAGCGCTCCAAGCAGGCCACTCGCCGCGATGCCGCCGTTGAAAGAGCCAGGCTCCGGTGGGCAGCCCGCACCGAGCGGCGCCAGACGGTCGCGGCCTCCCACGGCGAAGCGATGGCCGACGCGTTGGCCAACATCGGGCTGCTCGATGCCGAGCCCGGAGGCAGTGTCGACCCCGACGAGGGAGCGGGCGCACAGGCGCGACTCTCGGCCCTTGCCGATCGGGCCCCCCAGGTGTTCACCGAAGAAGTGGTCCTGCTCGCCGTCGAGTTGGTGGCGGTCGTCGGCGTCGCGGATGAACTGGTTGACCCGCTGCGTCGCCTGGCCAGGCGACGGCGCGAGATCGCCCCGCATGTTCTCCGTGCCGCGCTGGCTGCGCTGCGGCGTGGACCGGCTACCGCCGCCGGACGGTGCGTCGCGGACTTTCCGGAACTGGTCTCCCCCAGCGACTTGGACGAGCGGGTGTGCCATTCGCTGATCCTCCTTGCGGGGGCGCCGCGACGCGACGGCGCCGGTCGCTCACGTCCTAGCCAGACAGCTGATCCCACTGGTCTGCGTGCTGCTGCGCAGGTCGCACCCGAAGCAGTGACTGCGGTGCTGCGACGGCTGCTTCCACCGCCAGTACCTCCTCAGTCGCTCATCCTGCTGAGCCCCCCACCTCCTTGGCCGGTGGTTACGGACTACGAACGCGCGGCAGCAGGCGCAGCGACCACCGCCCTGGTTGCCACTCATCCGAAACTGGCAGAACAGCTGATCCCGACCTTGATCCTCGACCTGGGGGTTCCGGCCGTCGACCAATTCGATGATCCAGCCTTATTCGCGGTCGGGCACGCTCTCGCGGTGATGCTGGCTGTTGGGGTTGGCGACGTGGTGGCGACAGCCGAAGACGCGGGCGGTCACGGTAGCCCAGAGCTCCGCGAGGCGCTTTTCCGGGTGTTCGTGCGAGCCGTTGACCTGCTCGACCCTGAAGGATCGCGACGTCAGCCGGGCGACCCGCTGATCGATGCAGAACGACGCAGCCACGTCATGACGTCGGTGTTCACGGTCGCGATGGCGCGGGTGGCGGGCGACTGGGGCGACGACTTGCGAGATGAGGCCGCCCGGCTGATCAAGCAGCTGGCAGAGCTCGACCCCCAGTGGATGCTCTCCAACCTGTCGGCGCTGCTCGGCGCGCTGCTCGAACTAGTGGATGACCTCAAGACTCCGCTGGCTTCGACGCTCGAGGTGATTACAGCTGCCTCGCCTGCCATGCGGGCACTCGAAAAGATCAACCGAGACACGGCGATCAGCGCCGCAGCCCGGGACGTGTTGGACGCCGTCGAGGTCGCAGCAGCGATCGACCCACTGTCCGCGGTCAGCGCGCTCACGGCCCTCATCACCGAGGAGCGTGATTCTGACCGAGGAGCGGAAGTGGTATGGCGCCTGCTTCGGCCATTGGGCCGGATCGGCCGTCGGCATGGCAGCGAGCTGGGCGTGCTCCAGGCGATCCTTCCGACGCTCCACGGCTACCTGGTCGACGCCGACGCCACCCTGAGAGCAAAGGCCATCGAGCAGTGGGTCGAAATCGGCAGCAGGCACCAACTGCCGGCCAGCCTGAAGGACCTTCTGCCGGCTCTCGTGACCGATTCCCACACCGTGGTGATCCGCGCTGTCCTCGTGGCGGCATGCCGACTGAACTGGTCTGAACAGGCCAGCGCGCAGCTCCGAGGGCATGCCATCGACATTCTCGTCGGACTCGACCCTGCGAAGTACCCGGACGAGATCATCGAGGCGATCAGAGCTGCCACCCGGCTGGCGCAAGGCAATAAGACGCTGCTTGCCGCAGTCGAGCTCCTCGCCCTGGAGCGCGCCGCGCTCCTGGAGCCCTACGACCTCAGCAAGGCTCTGAGGCGCGACTGGCTGCAGACGACGAGCCAATCACCGCAGATGGCCGAACTACGGCTCCGTCAGGCCGCAGACCCGGCGATCAACGACCGGTTCAACGCGGGCGACGACCGGGAGCTGTGCGCACTGCTCGACTGCGGCCCCGGCCTCAGCGCTCTGCCGACCGCTGACCTCACCCAGGCCGCGCTGGACGAAGCCCCGCAGTACCCCCTGCTCAGCGCAGAGTTCGCCGAGGTGGCCTGGCGAGCCGCCCGTCCGGACGACGCCGCGAATGTGATGCGCGCGGTCGCAGAGACCATTCCCGCCGTGCCGGCCTTCGCGTGGCAGGACCGGTTCACCCAGGTGATGGTCGACGCAGCCGCGGCGGATGCAGCGGCGATGGCCGGTCAGGACTGGCGGCCGGCCGCGGCTCGTGCAGTGTCTCGCGCAGCGGAGATCGACGACGAGAACTACGACAGCATCCGCGATCCCCTCGCCGTGCTGACAGCGGCAGTCGACGTGCGGCGCCTTCTCAGCGGCGACCCGACGTCCGCTCCGGGCAGCTCCAAGGGGGACCTAGAAGCTGCGCATCGGGATCCGGCGGAGCGGATCAGGACGAGGGCACAGGCCTTCACCTTGGCGGGGCAGGCCCTGGCTGATGCTTCGCTGCCGGTCACGGCGACCGGCGCCTACCTCCGCGGCATCGCCAGCCTCTGCCAGGTCGCCACCCACCTGCTGATGGCAGACGCCGCCATCCTCGACGCAGACACCAGCGCCGTCGCCGCGCACACGACTGCGGCTCAGCGACGCGCACAGAACATCCTCACCGAGCTCACGGCTCGCTTCGACAACAACGACCCGCTGGCTAGCCCACTGATCGCCCTCGTGGAAGCCGTATCGCGGCTCTTCAACATCAAGCGTGGTGAGGGTGTCGACGACACGACGTTCAGCCTGACGTAGGGGGCAGGCCTGGGGCCTCACGATCCGTGATCGACCAAGAAAACGATCCGGAGGCCCCAGGTGAGAC
>JAABUR0100008357.1_pt1 | contig 11980 bp, 13 predicted proteins | sample 5560091 | NCBI WGS metagenome assembly JAABUR01 (sample SAMN10711879, study PRJNA513375) | rock metagenome | isolation source: Antarctica rocks | place: Antarctica: Victoria Land, University Valley sud
CTCCGCCAGGCGCGCGCTCGCGCTAGGGGTGGTGTAGCGAACGTCTGCTGCTGCGGTGGGGGGCACGGCGATCTCCTCGAGAGTCGCTTGACAGTGAGCGAAGCTCGGAAGTCAGGCGATGCTGCCCAGCCCTCAACACAGGCCAGACCCCCCCCGCAGGTGCCCTCCAGACCCAATAAGATACTCACGACAAGCCCGCGCCACAAGGCCTAGGCGAGGCCAAGGTCCCAAGTTGCCAGGCGAGCTCGTGATCAGGCGGCGTCGCGCGGCTCGCCGCGGCGGACCTTCTGGTGAGCATCGAAAGGATCTCTTGCGGCGGGCCCTCGAACCGCGCGCCTGAAGCTCAGCGCTTCAGCTTGCGCCCGATCGCCCGTGGTGCGCTTGCGGCGAAGGCCTTAAGCGACTCACTTCCTACGTGGTGACGCCGGCGGAGGACCTCACCGGCGAACAGCGCCAAGCCGATCGTCGCCACCAGTTCCACGGCCCGCCTGCCGGTGAACGACGAGTGGCCGTGCTCGCGCTGGCGCATGTGCACCGGCACCTCCTGGAGGCGAAGCTTCGCGTCGGTGATCCGCACCAGCGCCTCGACCTCGGGCGCGTCGCACACGTAGTCGTCGGCCAGGAGCGACAGCGCTCGAGGGCCGACCGCGTACATGCCGCTCGTCCCGTCCGAGAAGGCTTGGCCCAGCCGCAGGCGGAGGAGCAGTCGCAGCAGGGAGGTCCCCACCACCCGCTCGGGCGCCGGCTTGTAGCGTTCGCCGTCCTCCTCGCCGGACTCGGCCAGGAACCGCGAGCCGACCGCGACGTCGCACTCGTCGGCGCGGACGAGCTCGATCATGCGGCGGAGCTCGGCCGCGGGATGCTGGCCGTCGGCGTCCAGCCGCCCGCACAGCTGGTAGCCGTGGTCGACCGCGTACCGGTAGCCCTCGGCAATCCCGAATCTCAGCCCCCGGTTCTCGGGAAAGGAAACGACGAGCGCGCCGGCCTCCGCGGCAACCTGCGCCGTCTCGTCCGTCGACCCGTCGTCGATGACGAGCAAATCGACGCCGGGCAGGTCCTCCTTCGCTTCCTCGAGTACGCCCGGAAGCGACTTCGCCTCGTTCCAGGCGGGGATGAAGACCACCGTGTCGGCGTCGGTCATCTCGACCGCGCCAGGCCTCGGAGCCGAGCGTCAGAGCCACGACACCCGTGGCGAACGCCCATCGCGGGACCCGGTCTCGCGTCGACACCGGCCAGAGCACGGGCGTGCCGCTCGCGTCCGTCGCGTCACGAAGCAGATGCGACCACAGCCCGGCGAACACGGCCCACCCGTACCGAGACCCTGCCATCCGCCAAGCCGCAACCGACACCGCCGTCGCGAGGATGAGCGAGTGCGCCCGCGGCCGCGCGGGAAGCGACCACAGGTCGGCCAGCCTCAGCGAACGAGCAGAAACCGCATGGTCGACGTCGATCAGCGTCCCCGCGGCGACGCCCGCCACGAGCGGCCGCCACTGCCCGCGCTTCGCGAGCGGGCTGAGGACGGTCGCGGCATAAGCGGCGTGCACGAGCGGGTCGGTCACCCCGCGAAGCCACCGAACCCGCTCGGCTGAGACGCTCGATGGCCGCCTCATGGGACGAGTACGAAGCTCATGGAGCCGGCAGCGGCTCGGAGGTCGTCGTCGAAGCAGGCAAAGGCTCCACAGTCGGGGTCAGCGGCGCGCGCGGAGATCGCGCTCGCGAGTTGGACGGCATCGTAGGCCCGAAGTCCGTGGGCTGCTGCCCGAGTTGCCGCGTCCTCCAACACATCAGGACCGGCCGCGACCACACCGAAGCGAGGCTCGCAGTCACGGTCCCCGCGATAGTGCCGCTCGAACACACCGGTCAGGACAGCTGTCGCGGACACATCGAGCTCGCCCTGGCGGTGCTTGCGCCACAGCGCAGCGGGCACCTCCACGCGCGCCAACGCGGAGATCGCGATCGCATCGAGCCCACGTACGGTCTCGTGACCCGGCTCGTCGGCATAGAGCTTCACGAGAGCCGAGGAATCGGCAAAGACGCTCAGCGCCGACCCTCGGTCACGAGATCGGAGAGCATCGTTCCGCGTCCGGCAGCCGCGCGCGCCTCCTCGAACTCGCGGTCAGTCGGTCCCACCCGCTCGGAAGGGCTAGCGCGCTCCAGCAGCCCGGCCCGCGAGAGCCGCTCGCGAAGCCTCCCAATCTCGTCCCCCGCAAGGTCGGGATCGACCGCCGCGGCCAGGACGCTCGTCGCAAATCCATTGACACTCGTACCCCGCGAGGCGGCCACCGACTTCAAGCGGTCCGCGAGCGACTCTTCGATACGTAACGTCAGCTGACGAATGCTGTCATGGTAGCAAGCGTGCGTTGCCTGCTCTCGGGCGCTCGTCATCGACGAACCTATGCGCGTCGGGACCATTCATTGGGGCGACTAAACTGCCCCTCCCCGCCGGAGTAGCTCAGTCGGTTAGAGCAGCGGAATCATAATCCGCGTGTCGGGGGTTCGAGTCCCTCCTCCGGCATGATGACTTCCCTGCAAATCGCCGATTTATTGAGTACAAGTTTATTGGCTGCGACACGAAATGTGTCCCGGATGTGTCCCGAAATTGACAGCTCTATCTGGCCGGCTTTACCGGCGCGGGCATACCGTGAGCGCGCTCCCCGGAGCAGGCGATGCAGGCCTCGCGCGACGTCTCAGGCCGGCGCTATAGACCACGTCGAGGCGGTTGCGCCTCGAGGTCGCGTAGCCATTGGTCGATCGCTTCGCGTCGGTAGCGTCGATAGCGGCCGAGGCTGATTGAGGGAATGTGGCCGCCGCGGGTTTGGGCCCAAACCCACTCGACGCTCATGCCGAGGAGCTGAGCGACTTCCTCGGCAGTGAGGAGCTCGCGCCTGCCGTTTCGATCGGGTGGCCGTGGTTCGGGTGGCGCGTAGGGGGCGGGTCGGGAGCTGGGCATGGATGCTTCCATGTCGCCATCAGGGCCGCCACCTGCACCCAATTCGGTGCCCGGATGGTCTCGGCGGCTCACGGGAAGGCGTTAGAGGTCGAAGTCAAAGCCAACGTCGGGTTCGGGGGCGGGTAGCGTTGGTTCGGGTAGAGCCCATTCGCGGGTAGGAGTCGTGTCGGGGGCGTCGGGCTCGAGGTCGAGGCTCCTCGGCTGCTCGCGACTTCTTAGCGCGCTGGCGGCGGTGGTGTCCCAGGCGTCGCGTTCGGCGAGGCCGAGTGGCCTGGGGCCGTGGCGGTCTTCGAGCGCGGCCTGGAGGTCGGGGTCGTGGCGGGCAACGATCATGCGTTCGGCGTGGGGGTCGAGGTTGCGGCGCTCGAGCTCGGCTTGGCGGGCCGCGTGCTCGCGCGCGGCGGGCCCGTAGCGGTCATCGAGGGCCTGCTCGGCGGCGTCGATCCTTGGGCGCTGGGCCGCGTGCTCGCGAGCGGCCTGGTCGAGCGCTCGTGCGTGGCGGCGGTCGCGCCGGTCGCCGGTGACCTTGGCGTTCTGGTGCGCGGCCCTCGCTGCGTAATGGGCGCGCTGGATCTGGCCCCGGGCGTAGTCGACGGCCTGCGCTTCGGTCGCGTAGCGCTCGAGGGCAGGACCGAGCTGGTCGGCTTCCTGGCGCAGTTCTGGGGTGGGCTGGTCGCGCAGCCGGTTCGCGCGGTGTTGGACGTCGACGGCGAACTGCTTGGCGCGGCTGTGACCGAGGCGGCGCTCGAGTTCCTGGCGCCACCGAGGGTGGGCGCGGCGGTCGGGCGTGGTGGGACCGGGTAGGTCGGCGTCGACGACGTACAGGCGGAAGTCGTGGCGGTGGCGGGATCCGGCGACCAGGGCCGCCTCCTGTGAGGTGTGGTCTGAGCCGAGGTAGTGGATGGTGTCCAGGGTGGCGCCTTGGGTCTTGTGCACGGTGGCGGCGTAGCCGTGGTCGAGGTGGCCGGCTTCGAGATAGTCGGTCGGGATGCGCACGTCGCGGTGGCCTTCGCGGTCGAGGCGCACGGTGAGCGTGCGGTCGTCTGCCACCTCGACGACGGTGGCGCGGTCGCCGTTGCGGAGTCCGAGGCCGCGGTGGTTTCGCAGCGCCAGCACCCGTTCGCCCTCCGCGAACGCACGGCCCGCCGCGTGGAGTTCGCGTTGGCCGAGCTCGCCAGCTTCGTGTAATCGGTCGCGGGCGAGGCGGTTGAGGTCGCGGACGGTTTCGCGGCGGTCGGCCAGCATGATTGTGGCCTCCATTCCCCGCTGTTGGGTGTCGGCGAGCCAGCCGTCGACGACGGCGCGTTGGGCTTGGGGGGCGGTGGCGCTGACGGTTACGCGGCCGTGTTCGATTTGGGCGCCTAGCCAGCGGTTGTGGTCGCCGCGGTGGAACGCTTCGATGGCTTCGCGGTCCCAGGGTTCTTGCTGGCGGCGGATGTGGTGCAGCTCGGCGGCGCCGAGCCTTTCGGCGAGCGAGCGCAGGGCGCCGCCGGTTTCGATCTCGGGCAGCTGACGCGTATCGCCTACCAAGACGAGCTTGGACTGGCCGCGCTCGGCGCCGCGGACGAGCGCTGCAAGGTCGCGGGTGCCGACCATGCCCGCCTCATCGACGACCAGCACGCACCCGCGGGGTAGGCCGTGGCCACGTTGGGCGTCTGCGCGTAGCTGGGCGATCGTCGCGCTGGGGATCCCTGACTGGGCTTCGAGCTCGCCCGCCGCGCGCGCCGAGAGCGCGGTCCCGAGCACTTGCAGGCCGGCGCTCTGCCACGCCTCGCGGGCGGCGTCCAAGGCGTAGGTCTTGCCGGTACCGGGGCCGGCGCGGACGACGTCGATACGGCGGCCTGAGGTCGTCAGCCAGCGGACCATGTCGGCCTGCTCGCCCACCAACTCGGGCCGCGACGCCAGCACCTGGTCAACGGTCGCCCGGTCGACGCAGGCGACGTTGGCGTGCACGCCGCGCTGCGCTCGTTCGATCATCGAGCGCTCGAGGTCGAGCAGCTCACGGGTGCTGAAGCGATCACCGACCGCCAACGCCCGCCGGCCCGCCTGCTCGGCCGGCTCGACCAGCTCGACATCGGCCCGCTCGAGGAACCCGCGGGCCGCCGCTTCGAGATCCGGGTAGTGCACGCCGGCCGGCGCGCCGGCGGCCAGGTCGGCGACGACGTGGCGGTGCTCGAAGATCGAGCGGCCCCTCGTCAGCCCCTCCCGGCCGGCCAGGCGGTCCCCGAGCTCGGCGGCAGGCGCGGGGACTGCGCGGTCGGCCCGGTCGACCAGCCCGGCGGTCTCCTCGTGTCCGAGGCCGTGTTCGGCTGCCCGCGCGCGCCACCCCGCCCGGAGCTCCTCGAGGTCCTGCGGCGCCGCCTTCGCCGAGCGGGTGTCCAGCGCGGCGGCCGCCTTCGCGCCCGGCGAGGCCTCGACGCCGACGCGGTCGAGGATCTGCGCGCGGCGCTGGGAGTGCTCGTTGATCACCGACTGGGACACACCCGCCACCTCGAAAGTCCCGTCCGTCCGTCCCGCCACCCAGGCCAGGCCGAGGAGCTCGGTCAGCGCGGCACGCAGCTGCGCTTGGAAGACGCGATCGGCCGCTCCGCGATGCATGTTGAGCGCGTGCTCGTCGAGGCGCAACCAGCGGCCCTGCGCGTAGGTGAGGTTGGCGATGACCCCGTGGACGTGGTACTGCGGATCGCCCGACCGCGACGTGTCATGACGGTAGGTCGCTGCGACCAGCCCCTCCCCCCGGACCCGGACCGCCCCGCCAGCACCCCGGCGCGTGAAAACGGCGTGGTCTTGGAGGTAGCGAAACGCCGCGCCCACCCCCTCGTCGATCGCCCGCTCCACCTCGCCACTGACGCTGGGGTCGCCGACCGCCCACAGGACCGACACGCTCTTGGGCGGCGCGAACTGCGCATCCCACCCCGCCCGCGCACAGAGCGCCTGCTCACGACCATCAGGCCCCCGCCGCCGCCGATCAGACACCCGCCGACCCAACCGCTCGCCGCTGCCCGGATCGCGCTGCTCGAGCAACGCCGAGAGCTGACCGTACTCAACCTCACCCGAAAGGCCCAGCCGCCCGGCGAGATCGCCGACCCAGCGACCGGCGCGCACGTCGGTCTCCCGACCAGAGCCCTCGCTGTCATGACGACCCGCGACATAGCCCTCATAGCCGCCCGCCGGCACCGCCGCCGTGTCGCTGTCGAAGTCGGCGCCGGCGTCATCGAAGAGCTGGAGTTGGACGGGATCGCGGGCTCGACCCTCGTAATAGGCGACCCGACCAGCATCGATGCGCGGCAACGTGAACATCCCTACCGGGTTAGTGGCCACCAGACCGCCGGATTTCCCCCCCGGCGCGCGAAGTTTGCAGCGACTTCCCGCACTCCCAACGCGCCCACGCTGCCCGGCGGGCGGCCATCATCAATGCGGGGCGACAAAAACATCCTCTACATGCTTGGAGGACAGCGACCCCCCAATTTGGACCCCCCAACCACCGAATTTCTCGACCCGCACGCGCCGCCTTGAACGCGCCGGGCCCGCCCACCGGCCGGCCGCAGAGTCGGAGAAACGTGAGCATCTACCCCATAGAGGCCACCAGGCGGTCTAACTGCCCCCCCCCCTCCCCCGACAGTTCACCCGCCCAGCCCGGCGTGATGGGGTGAACCGAGGGCCCCGAGCGAGCCGGGAAGAAGCATGCCCGCCGTTCGAGGAGAAGCCGTCTCCGTTTTTTCCTGGAACTCGAAGAGTGCGAGCGTGTGAGATGGGGGAGGTGGTCGGAGGTGCTGCGGCGGACGAGGTCCGGGTGAGTCGCTGTCGGGCGGCTGAGGCTTGGCGATCGGGGTGGTGTTCGCGGTTTGCGGCGTGGTCTTGGTTGGTGAGAGGCGGCGGCCGGGGCGCGGTCGGTCGGTCGGCGAGATCTTGTCGTGGGCTCGTGCGAACGTTCCACCCGTTCCCGAAGCCACCGGCCGCCGCTCTGCTCGAGAACCCGGTCTTCGGCATGGCCGCAAGGCCCGCCCACCAGGTGGCCGTCGCCTTCGAGGACGAGCCCGGCGCCTCACGCCTCACGTGCGCAAATGCAGGCTGCGTGCTCGCGCTCAAGCAGGCCGCATCGGCCGCACCCGCCAGCCAGGCGACGTGCTCGTCGAGCGCGACTACCATGATGCCTACCTCTTGATCTCCGCCGTACCCGACGCCGTCGTCGCGGACATCGCCGCCGCCGAGCACGAAGTGCGGCGCAGAGCGGCCGATGCCGTCGTTCAGCTCGCCGCCGGCGACGACGACGCGACCATCGCCGCCGCCCACCAGATGGTGCGACTCGCCGACGCCGACACGCAGCGCGAAGCCGAGGACAGGATCCAGCGCGCCGCGAGGCGCATCCAGCGACGGCTCGACGCTTGATTGCGCCTCCTGACCTCGCTTCTGCCGCCGACTCGGCGGGGGGCCTAAGGTGACCGGATGAGCGACTTCCGCGACTACGAGAACGGCGTCGCCGACATCCTGAGCTTCCTCGTCGGCGGCGAGGCGACGGTCGAGCGCAACGTGCACGTCCCGAGTCGGCGAGGGCGAGGGACGCGCCAGGTCGACGTCCTGGTGCGCGGCCGCGTCTTCGGACTAGACGACACGACACTCGCTGTCGACTGCAAGCGCTGGAAGCGCAAGGTGACCATCGAGGACATCGATCGCTTCGTCGGGTTCCTCGACGACCTCGGCGCCGACCTCGGCCTGCTCGTCGCGAGCTCCGGGTACAGCACCGCCGCGGAGGAGCGGCTGCGTGACGAGCGCGGGACGCGAGTGGAGGTCGTGACCGTCGACGAGCTGGCGTCGTGGAGCCCGAAGGGCACGATCCACGCGTCGTTCCGCGTCCCGACGGCTGACGCCGAACGCGCGTCGGCCGCGCTTCGCAACGCCGGGATGCGGGTCCGGCCCGACCCCGGGCTCACGCAGTCCGACGCCGAGGTCGTGCTGCAGGCCTACGGCCACTTCGGCACCGGCGACGCCGACGAGCAGCGCGAGCTCATCGAGCGAGCGACGCAGGCGCTCGACGCCGGCGGGATCGCCACCGAAATGGCGGCCAGCGGGGTGAGCGTCGACGGCGGGACGCCCGCGCACCGCTGGCTGCAGGTCACCGACCGCGCCGGCGATCACGTCGGGATCAAGATCCTCGCCGACAGCGAAGCGGCGGTCGACCGCGCACTCGACCGCTTCGCGAACGACCTCGGCGTGCCCCGCGAGGACCTCGACGTCGAGCGGCCCGAGGGCTGGCCCGTCACCGGTCTGTTCGGGTTGAAGCGGTAGGGCGCGCCGCTCAGCCGAGACTGTCGAGGGCGCGTGTAAGCTCGGCCTCGCGCGCCTCCGCCGCCTCCGTGGAGAACCAGAGCCGCGCCGCTCCACTCGCAACCCGGCCGTGCTCGTCGATGTCGTCGCGGGCGAAATCGTTGAACGCCAACGGGGGCTCTTGCCTGCTCCAGTCCGTGAGCACTCGGCCAACCCAAACGCCGTCGACCTTGCCCGCGGACGCGAGACCCTCGCGGGAAAGCGCGTCCTTGAGCTCGGCGACGAGCTCCGGGACCGTTGCCGGCTCGAGGCGATCGAGCGCGCGGATGAACTCGCGTTCTATCGCCCGGTCTGCTGTCACCGTCGAATCCCTTCCCGAACCGCGGCCAGCAAACGCCGCGAAAGCGGCACGGCGCTACGACGGCCGGGGCTCAATCTCACGTCGCTCATCCCTTGGGCGGGTGTGGGTCGTTGCCGTAGCTGCGCCGCTCCCCGATCGTCCCGTCAACGCGGTGACTGATCTGTTCGACGCCACGGCGCTCCGCGGTGTCGCGACCGATCGCCTCGGCCTCCGACTTCGTCGGCGCCGGACCGAAGCCGCGCTGCGAGCCCTCGGTGCGGTTGATCCAGCCGTCGTCGGTCTTGACCGTGTGGATCGCGGGCTTCTTCGCCATTCGTGTTCGCCTCCTCCGGGCAGGAAAGAACGTGTCGAACCAAGATACGCAACGCCGCGGATAGAATAAGTGTTTGCGAGAACAAATGTTCGCAACTACCGGGCCTGCTCCCGCTGCCGTCGAGCAGTGGTAGAAGTGAACGGCTATGAGTGACCGCCCGAACGTCGCCTTCTATTTCCCGGGTGTGATCTGGGAGGACGCGAGCTGGGTCAAGAGCCTCACGCTCTTCTTCGACGAGGTCGGGCTGCTCGTGCCCGACTACATGAAGGACAGGCCCTTCTGGCTCGACCCGGCGATCGCCGAGGGGCTCCGCGGCGCGGGCCTGCTGCGGATCCTCTCCCCCGAGAAGCTCATCGACAAGCCGGCGGCCGAGGCCCTCGCCACGCAGATGGCCGAGGTCCTGCTGAGCGGAGCGCTCGATGAGCTCGCGCCCACGGAGTTCTTCCACGAGCTGTCCATGTCGCGGATGGGATACGCCGGGGACGACACCCTCGGACGGATGCTGTTCGACGAGCTTCAGCAGCGCGGCCTCGCGCGAGCGTCGGAGGATGGGGTGTCCATCCCGATGCACCCGCTCGCGCGCGAGCTGATCCTTACCCTGCTGGCGCAGATCCTTCGCGAAGGCGGCGAGCGAGAAGGCGTGGACCTGTCGCCCGCTACTGACAGGCCTGACTTCGTCGAGGCGCTGCTCAACCTGCTGCGGATCGGAGCGCCGACGCCGGGCGGTGGAGATGTCGTTTCACTGGACCTCGAGGCGGTCGGTGCGGACCTCGGACCGGTCGGGATGGACGAGCTGCTCGCCTTCCGTGACGAGCACGGCGCCGAGTTCAGGGCCTACGCCCGGCGGCTGCGCGAGGTCGTGCGCGAGATCTCGATCGCCGAGGACCCCGCGTCCGTTCTGGCCGACCGGCAGGAGGAGATGCGCGACACGGCGCAGGCGCTGCGCTCCGGCCCGCTGAGCAAGCTCGGCGCCGCGGCGACCGTCGGCCTCGGGATCGCCGGTGGGGTCGCCAGCGTCGCCGAGGGGTCCCCTGTCGGCGGGATCCTCTCCGCGGCGGCAGCTGCGGGTGGAGCCGCGATGCTCAAGACCAAGACGGTGACGCCCTACTCCTACCTGTTCTCGATTCAGAGGACATTCGGGTAACTGGCCGGCGAGCGTCTGTCCCGCAGCCGGGAGGGCGACCCGGTCACGGCGGCACACTGCACGGCGATGGCCCAGGCGCTCATCGCACTCACAGCCGGTGTCGGAGGCGTCGTGCTCGGGGCGTTTCTGTCGAGGCGCAACGAGAAGCGTGCCGCCGTTGACCGGCTGCTCGTCGAGGCCCTCAACGACCTGGTCGCGGGAGTGGCTGATTCCGCGAACGGCGTCAAAGGGGCCGACGCTCGTTGCGCTTCAGCGATCGCCCGCCTCGGCCTGCATGGATCGCCGGAGATCGTCGTCGCACTACAACGCTTCCGCGAACACGACACGACTTGCACGGCGGACGGAAGAGCCGCGCTCATCCATGTCTTCACAACGGCGCGACGCGAACTCGGGCAACGCCGGATCGACGACGCGCAACTCGCCGTCCTGCTGTTCACCGAAGGGCGCTGACGCCGTCGTCGGCTCGCTCGCGCGCATCGCCTCCACCACCGCTCGGTAGCGGTCGACGGACGCACCCATCGCGACGCCGACGTCGAGTGCCTCTCCCAGCCAGTCCAGCGTCGTTCCGTCCCACGAACCGCGCCTCGAGCGCCCCCGCCATGCGATGCGCCGCTCTCCCCCACGCCTTGTCATGCCACACGAGCAGCGCCGACGCACGCCCGGGTCGCGCCAACAGTCCCCGCCGCAACCGCAAGTCGTCGACGGTCACACGTCGAGCGCCAGCGTGCGTGCCAAATCCCGACGGATCCGCGCCGTTTTCGTGCACCACCCGCGCCTGGCTCATCCCACTCGTCTCCTCCGACAAGGCCACCCGCGGTTGAATGTGACCACGTCGTGGGGGCCGCCTAGAATCGACGGCATGTCGGGTTACCTCGACGCGCCCAAGGGCGGACCCCGACTACCGCAATCGCGGACAAGAGCGGGAGCCAGCCAGCCGGCTATTGGGTGGGCAAGAAGCTCTGGATCGCGGGCCGCCAGTCGAGTTCACTCGCGTCACCTTTTCTCGCCGCCTGCGTCGACGCCACCGCAGGATCGTCGTCGCACCCGAGGTACCACCCACTACGTGTGCATACAGGGCTAGGGCGGGCTAGGGCCTCACAGCACAACGAGCTCGTGCTGGGGCTCCGTGTCGGAGCCGAATTGGAATCCGAGTACGGCGCGCGCTTCGAGCGCGTCGGCGAGTTTCTTCAGCGTCCGGGCGCTGGTCGCGCGCTGGCCGCTTTCGATGCGCGAGATAACCGACGCTGTTGTGCCCATTCGCTTTGCCAGCTCGGCTTGGGTGAGGCCGAGGGCGCCGCGGCGCATGATCACGATCCGGGCCAGCGCCTCGAAGGGGGCGAGCCGCTCGTGCTCGCCGCGGTACTCGCGATCCTGGAGTGAGTCTTCGATGTCGTCGGCGACCGACGTGCCGATCGGGCTGATCGGCCTGTTGGGCTTGCTCATGGCGTGAGGTTAGCAATAGTGCTAACACTCTCAGGGCGCGTCGTGACCTGCCGGTCGCGGCGGTCGCCGGGGCATGTCGTCCATCCTCGCCTTGAAGTCGTCCCAACGCTCCTGCGCGATCTTGATTTCCGCAGGCGGGACCTTGCCCGTCTTCTTCCTGAAGACGTGGAGGAGCATGATCAGGCCGGCGGAGCGTCGGTAGAGGACTCGGTACAGCTCTGAGCCCACGTGGCAGCCGCAGCTCGCGGAGCTCGCCCACGATCTGGGAGCTGTGCGGAAACGGGAGGTGCGGCTGGGTGTCGCTCAACTCGTTGAGGCGTCCGAGCTGGTTGAGCAGGACGGCGCGGCGCTTGGCGTCGAGGTCTCCGATGAAGTCCCGCACTGGCTCCCGACCGTCGGCGGCCCGGTAGTAGACGGCTTGAAAGTGGGTCATCGCAGCCTGACTATCGGGCAGATGTCGGCGGCGTCACCGGGCACCGCGGTTGACTGCGGACCCCTCCATCT
>JAABUR0100008358.1_pt1 | contig 11980 bp, 13 predicted proteins | sample 5560091 | NCBI WGS metagenome assembly JAABUR01 (sample SAMN10711879, study PRJNA513375) | rock metagenome | isolation source: Antarctica rocks | place: Antarctica: Victoria Land, University Valley sud
TCGCGGCCCTCCGGGGCTGGGTGATTCGACACCAACCACCCTCGGAGGCCGTGAGCCTCACAGCCCGCTACGACACACCCACCAAGATCAATCACCTTTCACCGCGAAGAGCCCTCAAAGTCTGCTTTGCCACCAACCTGGGCCTGACGTTCGAGACCACGCAACCCCTGAGTGGGCGCATCCTGCGGGGGTCCTTCGACCGGCAACGGCGAGGCTGTGCACCACCTTGCGTTGGACCGAGACGGGGACCTTGGGGCCAGCGGCGGCTCGCCATGTTCGCCGAGCGCGGCTTCACGCCCACACAGGGCAGGCGCTGGCTCATAATTCGTTTTCCCTCTTCGACAACGGAGCCGCCACAACCACGTGCCTCGAGACCTACCACCTCCCGGACGAATTCGAGTATCCCGAGCCCGAATGCTGCTCCCAGGTCCCCACCGAGCGCATCGCCTTAAGCGGCGAGCTGCGGGACCCGGTCAGGTTCGCCGCGTCGTCGATCTGCCTCTTACGCAGGTTTCGTCGTCGTCGGCTGTTGCACCTCGGGTCGGGTCAGCGCGCGAGGCGCGAGTCGCAGCGAACGTACGTGCTCCGCGATCTGACCGAGCGGCGCGCACCAAACATCCTCGGCGGCTGTTGCCCGTTCGACCAACTCCTCTAGTGCTGCGGCTCGCGAGGGCCGCCCCGTCAGGAACGGATGATTAGTAAGCACGAAGCAGCCGCCCTCGGCCCGCACTGCTGCAAGCTCAAGCGTCCACATCTCCAACACTTTTGCGGGGCTCTCTATGAGGCCACTGCCGGTGATGTCGGGCAGGTAACAGTATTGCTCCCAGTCGTCGAGTCCCCACTGGATAGGGATCTCGACTAGGGAACGACCCCCCACGGCCAGCTCGTAGGGAAGGTCAGCGTCCATCAGGCTCGAGTCGTACAAGAAACCGCGCTCAAGTAGCAGGTCAGGTGAGTGCCAGTTCAATTCCCACATCGGCGCGCGGTAGCCGACCGGCCGGACGCCGGCAACCTGCTCCAAGGCATCGAGTCCGCGGTCGAGGTAGCCCGCCTCGGTCTCGCGGTCCACACCAACAAGCGTTTCGTGAAGAAAACCGTGATGGGCGACCTCGTGGCCGGCCTCAACAATGCGGCGGACCACGTCCGGATACCGCAGTGCCGTGTAGCCGGGCACGAAGAACGTGCTGGTCACCCTGTGCCGCGCCAGCAAGCTGAGCAGCTTCGGCACGCCGGTCACCGGGCCGTACGCCTGGTGGGTCATCACGCTCATCCGGTCGGCGGACGAGGGATCAGCGAACAGGATGGCCGACTCGGCGTCCACATCGAAGCTGAAGGACACGGCTGACCGTGCCTCGCCTGGCCAACGCACTGGTGCCGCGGGTTCCACGGGTGCTCCTTCGCCATCAGGCTGATGGATTCTTAGGCGACGTTCGCGGCTGCCACCGCGCTGACCTTGGTACTGCCGTACGCAGGACACGGCGGACTCGGGGCTGTAGGGGCCGCAGCACCCGCTACATTGACACATCGCGCTGGGCCTCGGCGGCGCCCGGCCAATAGGTAGCGCAGACAGCGAAGGAACGCTGGCGACGGGCGCTGCCCCGGCTGCCGATGTTCTGCCGCCCGGGCAGCTGAGCAGAGTCGGAAACTGTCGAAGCGTGGGACCCGGAACGTCCTTCTAATGGACCCGTCAGTTCCGCGGGCAAGTGATTCCTTCCCGGCCGCTCGTGAGATCCTCGAACGGGTGGCGCCGCCGATGGCTGACAACTACTTCCCATCCGGTGCCTGCGGGGGTCGGCTAGGGAGGCTGGTACCGCCGTCTCCTCGAGCTGATCCACGCATACGAGGGCAGCCTGCGGACTGGAAAGTTGAGGGGCAACTCCTCACGCTGGTTCGGGGGCGAAACAACCCAGCCGGTGCCGCCGCCAGTCTGCGCAAGGACCTGATTGAGACGCTGACAGTGCTGGGCAGCCCGTCCCCGGGCCACATGGGTACTTCATGCCATCAACATCCCGCCGTTGATCTGGACGCACTCGCCGGTTACGGCCTGAGAATTGGCAAGGTAGACGATCAGTTCAGCTACTTCGTTGGGACGTATCAGCCGCCCGATGGGCATGTCGGCGATGTACATCCGGTGTAGCTGCGCCATGCTCACTCCGTTGAAGTTTGCATCGCGGGACAGTTGCTCGGTGTCCGTCGGCCCAGGAGCAATGGCATTGACCCTGATCTCGGGAGCAAGCTCGCGGGCCAAGGACCGTGTCATCCCAAGCAGCCCCGCCTTGCTCGCCGCGTAGGCACTAAAACCGGCCTCCCCCCGCAGCCCCGAGATGCTGGTGATGTTGATCACCTGACCGTGAGCTTCGCGTAGCGACCCGGCCGCAGACTGAATTAGCCACAACGGTGCGCTGAGATTCACGTCAACGTCCTGCCACCAAAGGTTCATAGTGTCCACCGCGGGCTCCACAACCGTCATGGTGGCTGCGTTGTTGACCAGCAGGTCGAGCCGGCCGAATTCGCTCAGCACGACATTCAGCAACCGGTGGCATTCGTCCCGGTCTCGCAGGTCGGCAGCGACCGAGAGGTCCGTTCCCCGTGGATCCACTTTTCCGGGCAGGTCCGTCGTGGCGACAGTCCAACCATCGGCATGCAGCGCGGCCGCGATCTCACGGCCGATGCCGCCCGCCGCACCAGTTACGAGAGCTGCTCTAGGCGAGGTCACTGAATCACTACCCCACCGTTGGGTGAAACGACCTGTCCGGTCAGCCAGGTCCACTCCGCCACGTCGACGATGGCCCGGGCCAGCTCTTCAGGCGTGCCCAAGCGCCTCAGGGGGACGCCGTTTACATAGTCAGGCTCCCGCCAGCGCTCGGTCAGCAACTCTGTGTCCGTCGGGCCCGGAGCGACGACGTTGAGCCGGACCTGGTCGGGCCCGTACTCGCGGGCCGCCGACCGGATGAGGCCGATCATGGCAGACTTGGCGGTGACGTACGGAACGTGGCCGGCGTCACCAAGTAGGGCCAGCTCTGAGGAGATCCCGACGATCGACCCGCCCTGCCGGGCGCGCATCCGCGGCCCCACCGTCGCGATCATGTTCACGCAGCCGCCCAGGATTACCCGCAGGCTGCGGTGCGACAGCTCCGGGGTAACCCCCTCAAGCGACACCTCGGCATCGAATCCGGCGCACGCGACGGCTACCTCGATCGGTCCGAGGTCCATTTCTACCGAGGCCACCAGTTGATCCATTGCCTCGAGGTCCGCGACATCGGCCTCGTACGCGAGTCCGCCGGTGTCATTAGCGACTTGTTTGGCTTCCGTGTCTCGACCGATGTGGTCGATCGCGACGGTGTAGCCCCGTGCGGCCAGTGCGTAAACCGTGGCCCTACCAATGCCACTTGCGCCACCGGTCACAAGCGCAGCTCCCGGCACGTCAGTGCACCTCGTCCACAGTCGGTGAGACCAAGTCCCGTTCTGCCGCTGAGAACTCCGTGCTCAGAATGCCTAGAATGTGGGCGACGATCCGATCGGCGAGCAACTTACCCTTGGCCCCGCTGGCCGACTTCGCCGAGGCAAGAACTCCGGTCGGCGTGGACATGGAAGGATCAATTGGCAGTACGTCATAAGGGACGTGCCGTAGCGGAGCATCGTTGACGATCCGGTCTTCGCGGACCGTGGCAGGGCAGAGGTACTCGAATAAGGACGTTTCAATAACCGCAGCGTGCTCAAGGGCGAAACCTGGGAACCCATTGGGGAACAGGACGTCAAGGTCTGCTTGCGCGAAGTCGGGCATCGCGTCTTCCACTACCACGATTTTCACATCGGGGCGACGCCCCGAGACCAGGAAAGCCGGCTCATACACAAGGTTCCGGTTCTCATAATGCCAGCTGTACAAGAGAATTCGCTTGAATCCTGTTCGTATCAGCTCCTCCAGCAGGTCCTCGACCATCGCGATGAAAGTCGTCGCGCGCAGCGATAATGTCCCAGGGAAATGCTGCCCTCCACCGCTGGCCGGGCGGGAGCGGTATCCGAGCCGCAACGGCGGACCGACAATGAACGGTCGACTCGCCGATGCGAGCCGGATCAGAGCCTGCGGGATGACCCAGTCGGCGCTTACTGGGAGGTGCGGACCGTGCTGCTCGGTTGAGCCAACAGCGACCACTACGGGTGTGTCTGATGCGGCCGCCGCAGCGATCTCCTGCCAGGTCATCCACTCGTATTCGACGGTCCCCGCCCCTAGGAGCGGCGTTATAAGATCTTCCGTCATCTCTGCCTCCGGTCGAACGTTCTAGCAGTCCACGCGCGGAGTCGCTGAACTGAAGTCTAAGGCCGCCGAGCGGCCGGGCTCCGTTGTACCACGAGGGCGCAAGGTGCCGCATCAACAAAGTATCCCAAGCGGTCCTTATTCACCCAAGAGCGCTAGCCGTGTGCCTAAATCTCAAAGCGACCACTCGAGTCGAGCCAGGGAGGAAGGACTGTGCCTATAGCTGATCTCAGATACACGCGTCCGTAGCCGGTAACCGGAATGTCTCTATGCGGGCGTGCTGTCCTCGACGAGCACGAGTCCCACCTTCTCATACCTCAGACGCTCGGGACGGGAACAAGAAATCAGCTGAGTGGATGCGGAGCGGAGAGCTGCGTATCATAGGCTGTGGGTCTTCTGTTAGTCTCAGAACGTTAACGGAGGAGGATGGATGATGGCGGTATCGCAAGAGTTTGTGGGCGCATGGCGACGCGTCGGGCTACTGATCGACGGGGTTCGGCGTGTTGATTACTGTGACGTGCTCTGGCTGCAGTCTCCCGACTGGTTCGTCGATATACGGACTCTGATTGTGCCCGGTCTCGCGCCGGAAGCCGGTGACGTCCAGGCCCATTTCGCGACGGAGTTGAGCTTCGCAGGTACGACAGAGTTCAACGGTGCCAAGCTGCACTGGCGGCACCTGCTTGATTCCCGCGGAGAGGCGCCGCCGGATGAGAACCTCGTGGTCTGGCAGGACAGACTTCTGATCGAAAGCGGTTACTTTGGCTGGCACGGTCGCGAGGTGCCCTTCGTGGAAGAGTGGGGCTTCCTTGGTCGCGAGGGAGTGAAAGGGGTGGGCGAGGACGGACACATCCGCGTCGAGGCGGCCGGCTTTGCCAATGAGGCACAGCGGACGGGGGCCGGTTTCAAAGCAGTCAAGTATCTATACTCTGCTGAGGTTTGGACTAAAATCGGACAGGTGACCACCCATGGGTAGTCACTGGCTTATATGGAACTTCAGACCGCAGTGCTGGCGAGCCCGAGTCGCCCAGCCGAGGGCCGTGGGAACATAGTTCGGCAAAGGCGAGGATGGACGCGGTGCCGCGGGTTGAACCAGGGAGGGCCCCAGTCGAAGTGGTTGTGTCGGACTCACCTTCTTCAAATAGGAGGCCCTTGTTGGCTTACGGTAAGGCTCGCATCTCCGTGCACGGGCGGCTGCTGCTCGTTCTCGCCGGCCATAGCCCGGTGAGGTCGTCAAACAACTCAGGGTGTCCCGGCAGACGGTCTACAAGTGGGTCCGCCGCTACCTCGCCGAGGGACTGGCCGGGCTTGGCGACCGCTCGTCGCGCCCGCACACGCTGGCCCGACTGACGCCGGAACCGGCGCTCGCCAGCATCGTCTCGCTGCGTGACGCTGCATGCCGACGGTCCGGCTCGCCGCGAAGCTCGGCAAGGCTGCCCCCACGATCGGGGCGGTACTTCGTCGAGAGCAGCTGCCGCGGCTGTCCGAGGTGGATCGGATCACCGGCGAGCTGATTCGCTCGCGCCGGCACAGCCAGGTCCGCTACCAGCACCGTAACCCGGGCAGCCTGCTGCACGGCGACGTGAAAAAGCTCGGCCGGATTCCCGCCGGGGTTGGCTGGTCGGCCCACGGCCGGCAGATCACCGGTCCGACCCAGCACCGCACCTCCCGCAGCTGAGAGCACATCACGTTGCGATCGACGACTCCACCAGACTTGCTGCACCTGCACCTGCACCTGCACCTGCACCTGCACCTGCACCTGCACCGCGCCGCCGCCTGGTTGGTTCCGCGACCCCGGCGTCACCGTCCGGCCGGGTCCTGACCGACAACGCCTTGGCCTACCGGCGCGGCACCGCCCAGGCCGCGGTCTGCTCCGCACTAGAGGTCAAGCGCCGGTGCACCCGGCCCCGCGACCCCTGACCAACGGCAAAGTCGAGCGGTTCAACCGGATCCTGCAATCCGAATGGGCCTACTCGACGGCATGGACCAGGCGCGCCGGGCTTGCTCCCTGGCTCCAGCACTAGAACGCGCCCGCACCGCCCTGGCCGACGACACCCCGCCAGCCGCCTTACGCGTCAACAACGTGTCTGGCTCCGACACGTAAATCCGTAGCGACGCCAGGCGCACCATCGAGGGAGCGCCGCCACACTACAGTCACCAGCGGTCCCGCAAGAGAGACGTTGGCTATTCCACGGGGAGGAACCCGCCGATGAGCGATCACGATCACGATCACCTGCAGGAGTCTGCCCGCCGACATCTGTGGATGCACTTCTCGCGCCTGGGCTCCTACGTCGGATCGGAAATCCCGGTCATCGTGCGCGGCGAGGGGTCCTACGTCTTCGACTCGCGGGGGCGCCGCTACCTCGACGGCCTGTCCAGCCTTTTCGTGTCGCAGATCGGGCACGGTCGACAGGAACTGTCCAGCGCCGCGGCGAAGCAATCGAACGAGCTTGCTTACTTCCCTGTATGGGGCTTCGGCCACCCCAGCGCCATCGAGCTTGCTGAGCGGCTCGCGGACCGCGCGCCCGGCGACCTCAACCGAGTGTTTTTCACCACCGGTGGAAGTGAGGCAGTCGAAACGGCCTACAAGCTGGCGCGCCAGTACTTCAAGCTCGTCGGGCAGCCCGGCCGCTACAAGGTCATCAGCCGGCAGTGGGCCTACCACGGCGTCACGATGGGTGCGCTTTCGCTGACCGGTGTGCCGGCCATGAAGGCGCCGTTCGAGCCGATGGTGCCCGGTGCCGTCAAGGTTGCCAACGCCCACTTTTTCCGCACGGTGGAGCATGCAGGTGACGAGCAGGCATATGGCCTGTGGGCTGCCGACCAGATCGAGCGGGCGCTGGTTATGGAGGGTCCGGACAGTGTCGCTGCAGTGTTCGTGGAGCCGGTACAGAACGCCGGAGGCAGCGTCCCCCCGCCTCCTGGCTACTTCCAGCGGGTACGCGAGATCTGCGACAGGCATGGTGTCTTGCTGATTTCTGATGAGGTCATCTGCGCGTTCGGGCGCCTGGGTGAGTGGTTCGGAGCGCAGCGCTACGGCTTCCAGCCCGACATGGTCACCTTCGCGAAGGGCGTTACGAGCGGCTATGCACCGCTGGGGGGCGTGCTGGTTAGCGACCGCCTCGTCGAGCCGTTCCTAAGCGGCAAGACCTCCTTCGCACACGGCGTCACCTTCGGCGGCCACCCGGTCGCCTGTGCGGTCGCCCTGGCCAACCTTGAGGTCTTCGAGCGCGAGGGCCTGCTTTCGCACGTCCGCTCGAACGAGGGTGCGTTGCAGGCCGCGTTGGACAAGCTGCGTGATCTGCCTCTGGTAGCCGACGTCCGGGGAGCTGGCTACTTCTGGGCGCTAGAGCTAGTGAAGGACAAGAACGGCAACGTCCGCTTCGACGCTGATGAACGCGAGCGGCTCCTCCGAGGCTTCCTGGCCCCGCGGCTACTGGAGGCCGGTCTCATCTGCCGCCCGGATGACCGAGGTGACTCAATCATCCAACTGGCCCCAACGCTCATCAGCGATCGCGAGCAGTTTAACGAGATGGAGCAGATCTTGCGCTCCGTGCTCATCGAGGCGCAGTCGGTGCTGTAATTGTTGCTGGGCATGAGCCAGAGCCACGGACGCGGGCACGCGACCGCTTGCAGCGTGCAGGTCGACTCCGAGCCGGCCCGGTGAGCCGGCCCGGTACGTTGCCCTGGCCGGCGGGGCTTCTGTCAGCGACACTCGACCGATGACCCTTTCCCCTGACCTGACCGAACTACCGATCGTCCGTTCTTGGGCCGATGGTGCGCTTTCCGGGAGCACTAGCCGGTTAGCGGATGTCTATAACCCAGCCACCGGGGCGGTATCCAAACGGGTGGCACTCGCGGACGAGGCTGACGTTGACTTGGTAGTCAATGCGGCGGCGTGTGCGTTCCCGAAATGGCGCGATACGTCGCTGTCCCGCCGCGTGGCTGTACTGTTCACGTTCCGAGAGCTACTCAATGCTCGCAAGCAGGAACTAGCGGAGATCATTACCGCCGAGCATGGGAAGGTGCTGTCCGATGCGCTGGGCGAGGTAACTCGCGGCCTGGAGGTTGCTGAGTTCGCCTGCGGCATTCCGCATCTGCTCAAGGGCGGTTTCTCTGAGGGGGTGTCGACTAACGTTGATGTTTACTCGATCCGTCAACCCGTCGGTGTGTCCGCCATCATCAGCCCGTTCAACTTCCCGTCGATGGTGCCCTGTTGGTTCTTCCCAATCGCGATTGCTGTGGGTAACGCCGTGGTCCTCAAGCCCAGCGAGAAGGACCCAAGCGCCGCGAACTGGCTTGCCGCGCTATGGCAAGAGGCGGGGCTGCCAGACGGCGTCTTTAACGTTCTGCACGGCGACAAGCTGGCGGTCGACGGGCTGCTCGAGCACCCAAAGGTCGCGACCGTCTCCTTCGTGGGCAGCACCCCAGTCGCCCGATACGTGTACGAGACAGGCACGGCGCACGGAAAGCGTGTACAGGCGCTTGGTGGCGCAAAGAACCACATGACCGTGCTGCCCGACGCCGACCTCGACCTCGCGGCAGACGCCGCGGTCAATTCCGGTTTCGGCTCGGCTGGAGAGCGCTGCATGGCCATCTCCGCCCTGGTGGCAGTGGACAGCATCGCCGATGAGCTGATCGGCAAAATCTGCGCCCGGATGGCGACGCTGCGCACCGGCGACGGCCGGCGCGGCTGCGACATGGGCCCGCTTGTCACCGCCGCCCACCGCGACAAGGTGGCTTCTTACGTCGAGGACGGCGTCGCCGCAGGCGCCCGGCTCGTCGTCGACGGACGTGCGCCGCAGGTCGACGGGGAGCCGGACGGCTTCTGGCTCGGACCGACGCTGTTCGACGAGGTGCAGCCGGACATGAGCATCTACACCGACGAAATCTTCGGCCCGGTCCTGTCGGTCCTACGAGTCCCGTCTTACGACGCCGCGCTCGAACTCGTCAACAACAACCCGTACGGCAACGGCACCGCCATCTTCACCAATGACGGGGGAGCCGCACGGCGCTACCAGAACGAGGTCGAGGTCGGCATGGTCGGCATCAACGTTCCCATCCCGGTGCCCATGGCCTACTACTCGTTCGGCGGCTGGAAAAGTTCGTTGTTCGGCGACGCGCACGCGCACGGGACAGAGGGAGTGCAGTTCTTCACGAGGGGCAAGGTCGTCACCAGCCGCTGGCTGGACCCTAGCCACGGCGGACTCAACCTCGGTTTTCCCCAAAACCAGTAGCGCGGTCAGAGCGCGGCTGATCCTGTGCACCGTCGCCACTTGCTCAGCGGCCTGGGAGGTAACAGTATCCAGGCCGCGAGAGTCGGCGCGCCGTCCCGCTATTTCCGAGCCCGATTAGTGAGCCGAGCAGCGCGTTCACCTCCTGGGGGGCTGCTGCACGAGTAGGTGACATCTGACCTGTGGTGCCGTGAGGTGCCGTAACCGTCGTCCTGGGAGGCGTCGGTATCGCGGAGGCAGTCAAGACCTTCATTGAGTCCGTGAGCGGACTGCGCTTCGTCGAGACCTACGCCGGCGCTGACCAAATTTCCCCTGACGAGAAACCGATCGGCCCACCGGCCAGGCTTGCCCGCACCACGACTCCTACCGGAGCCGGGACCTCATAGGAGAGCGTCCAGGCGATCCGCGGAACGAACACGAAGATCTTCAATGACGTGGGCATACACCTGAGACGTCACCCTCGTGTCGCTGTGCCCCAGCCGCTCGGCGATCACCTCGAGTGGCTCCCCTTCCGCCAGAAGCAGGGTCGCGCATGTATGCCTCAGGTCGTGAACCCGGATGCGCGGCACCCCCGCCCGCGCGCACAGCTCGTCGAGGTTCCGATTCAGGTTCCGGGGGTCAATGATCGTCCCTCGTGGCGTTGAGAAGACCCGCCGCTCATCCACCCATAAGTCACGAGCCAGCGACTGCTCAGCAGCCTGACGCTCCCTGTGCTCGCACAACGCAGCCACGCTGCCGGCGCCCAGACGAAGGGTCCGCAACGACTCCCTCGTCTTCGGCGGCCCCTCAACGAGCCCTCGCCCCGCCTGCCGAGACACCGAGCGGCGCACCGTCAGAACGCCGCCGTCCAGATCGAGGTCGTCCCAGCGCAACGCCAAGAGCTCGCCCTTCCGCAAGCCGGACGTCAACGCCAGGCGCCACATCGCCGAGAGCCGCGTGCCATCAGCAGCGGAAAGAAGGGCGCGAGCTTCATCCGGTTCAAGGTGCGACCCACGAAAGGACTGCTCGTCCGCTCGAGGGGGCGCCACCAGCTCGCAGACGTTCCTCGAGATCAGGTCATCCCGCACAGCCTGAGACAGAGCCGACCGCAGGATCGCGTGCAGGTACCGAACCGAACGTGACGACAGCCGTCGACCGCGAGCACTCACTTCCGTGCTCTTGGCGCGGAGAAATGCTCGCACATCCGTCGCCGACAGCCTGTCGAGTCGAATGTGCCCCAGCTCCGGCGCGATGTGCCGATGCACCATGTCCCGGTACGACGCTGCGGTAGCCGGCTTGCGATCCGGTTCGATCACTTCCCACAGCCAATGCTCGAGGTAATCGCCCAGCCGGCGCGAGTCGTCGACCACCGGGCGCCCGGACGATCTGGCCTGATTCATCGTGGCCAACTTCTCAGCGACGGCCCGCCTCGTCCTGCCGTACACCACCTTGCGAAGTCGCTTACCGCCGGCGTAGCCCAGGTCGACGCTCGCACACCAGACGCCGTCAGCCCGCCTGTAGATGCCACCTTCGCCGTTGCCACGCTTCCCCATACGGACTCCTTCTGCGGAACCGGGCGACGCTGAGCAGCGACGAACGCGACCAAGGCTTCTGTGGGGATCCGCCGGCTCGCGCCAATCAGGACAGAGTCGAGCTGTCCACCGCGGAGCAGTTCGTAGACCTTGCTGCGGCCGATGCTCAGCGCACGCGCAGCGTCCTCAGGCGTCAGGAGCAGCTTTTCCATCGCGTCCTCCCGCGGTCCGGTCGTGCCGCGCGCGGCGCTCAAGCCTTGAGTCATCGGTGAGGTGGAATCGCACTCGTGCCGGCGGCAGGCTGCCGTAGACCAGCACGCCTGACCCGAGCGGCAGCTGACGCAGCACCCGGCCGGGGCGAGCCGCTCGCGTTGCTGGCTGCGCGAGGTCGATTGGCCGCCGCCGGCCTGGTCGGTGACGCTGACCCGGTCCACGTCCTGCTCGCCGAGCAGCTTGGACAGGTAGTCCAGCGTTCCGAGGTCGGTGATTCCTGATAGGGCGAGCTTGCCGCGATGGTTGTTGACGACGGTCGAGGCAAGCCGGCCGTAGCGGTCGGTCAGCTGTGCGAGGTCCTGCCAAACGGAGACGACTTGGATGCCCTGGCCGCGTCCGGTTGATGCGATCGACGGCAGGTCCCGAAGGGGTGCGACGTTGCCGGCCTCGTCGAGCAGCAGCAGCAATCCGGGGTCGCACGGCCGGCCGGCCTGGGCGCGGTTTTGCGCCTCGCGGACCACGGACATGACGAGGGCCTCGAACAGTGGCCGGAGGCGGTCCTGCGCATGCGTGGGGGCTACGAGGTACAAGGTTCCGTCGCCGTCGATCAGGGCTGCCGGGTCGATTTCGCAGCTTTCGGCTGAGGCTGCCACGTCGGGGTCGGTATAGCAGTCCAGCACCGCTTCCGCCGTGGCGTAGACGCTGCCGAGGGTGTCACCTGGCCTCTTGCGGCTCGCGATGAAAGCGTTCGCAGCCGCAAGGACCCCCAA
>JAABUR0100008361.1_pt1 | contig 11979 bp, 12 predicted proteins | sample 5560091 | NCBI WGS metagenome assembly JAABUR01 (sample SAMN10711879, study PRJNA513375) | rock metagenome | isolation source: Antarctica rocks | place: Antarctica: Victoria Land, University Valley sud
GACCCCGCTCGACGAGGCCCGCGCCTATCGCCGCCTCATGGAACGATTGGGCTTGTCGATGCGCGCCTTGGCCGACCGCCTGGGCAAACACCATTCCGTCGTGCAGGATCGCCTCAAACTGATAAGCGACCCCCGTATCGAGGCTGCGGTCGAACGCGGGACACTGGGGGCGAGCGCCGCCGTGGAAATCGTTAACGTCGAGAGTGAGGAAACGCGTACGGCCCTCCTCGAACGGGTCGCGCGAGGAGAACAAGTCCGCCTCAAAGACGTCCGCGCCACCGAGCCCCGCGCGTGGCCGGCCGTGGCGGAAATTCCGCCACAAACTCCCGTCGCGACAGGGACCCCATCCCGCGCCGAGGCATCGGATACCGAAGTGGCGGAAATTCCGCCACCCGAACAGCGATCAAACACAACGACCAATGATGCTCTTTCCCAAGGCAGTGTCGTCGGGCCACGTCCCGCGCCAGCATCGCCGCGCCCGTATCAACGGGATAGCGCCGACGTGCCCACTGCGGCAACGGGGAAGTGGGTGCGAGCCGAAGACTTGCAGAACTACGCGCTCCTACAAGCTGGGGGTGGCCGTGCGGACCGGGACCAACTACAGGCTGCGTTATGGGCGGACCTGGAAGCCTTGGGCGGCTAGATGGTGCACATGGCTGGTGCATACGGAGACGACACGACGGGACACGCCGACGCGCCGATGCAAGTCACCCTGACCACGGATCACGTCACGGCCGACGCCGCCGGCTCGCTCGCCGACGCGCTACACGCCGCCGGTGTCACGGTCGAGCGGCACACGTTCCTCCCTGTGCGCGGGGAGGAGCAGCACCCCTGGGGCGTGCTCCTGCTGGCCGCATCCGGCCCGCCCCTGCCCCTGGCCCGGCTCGTCGTCCCCGCGACGGCCCCGGCCGGCGTCGCCCCAGCCCTCGCCGCCGCCCTTGGGGATGGGGAGCGTTCGGCGCCGGCCACACTCCAACTCAAGGCCGACGGTGTGTTTGTCTCCATCAGAGGCCGCGATCTACGCGACATAACAGCGGCGCTCGATGCGCTCCCGGCCCAGCTCGCGCGCCTGGACACGCGCCGGGGGGAACGCCGACCGGTGTACGCCGAGGGTACCTGGCGCATCGACCCTTAACGAGAGGACACAGGATGGAACATGACATAACAATTGAGGGAATGCCGGGCGAGACGGCAGCCCCACCGGCACCGGCCCTAGCGGAGACAACGTCTGAGCGGCACGGGGCACGGGCGATGAGCGCGGCGGCGCACGCCCTGGCTGCGGAGATTACCACTGCGCTCGGCGAGACCGAGCCCGGCCCCGTGGGGCAGATCGCCCGTGCCGTGGACCGGCTCGGTGTCGAGCGGGCGCGCGCGTTCCTCACCCAGGTACAGGACATCGAGGCGGGGGGTGGCCGGATGCTGCCTGATAGCAGCCGGCGCCGGACACCGGGGGGCTTGTTCTTCCTCCTGGTGCGCCAGAGCGCGGACGTGAGCCGGCGCGATAAAGTCTACATCTTCCCCCAGCTCTTCCAGCAAAAGAAGCCACGGGCCGCGACGGGAGAAAACGCCGCGGCCGCGCCAGCGTCCGTCGCCTGGACCGACGACACCTATCAGGCGCTCACGCAGCAGCTACAGCAGGAGCCAGGGAGGGCAACCACCGTGAAGATCACCGTCATCGGCCGACCCGGCGCGTCCGTCGAGCAGGGTCAGGCCGTCGTCCTCGCCCTCGTGAGCGAGAAAGTGCCGGCTGTGCCCAAGGGCCTCCCGGAGCCGCCCGCCGGCACGCGCTACACCGTCTTCGTCGCCCGCAAGCAGTGGGGCAAGATCGCCGAGGCCCTGGCCGCCGATGCGGAGGATGCGGCGATCATTGAGGGCTACGCCGCCCTTGACCCGCGCGTGGAGGGCATCGCCGTCTACGCCACCAGCGCCACCACCAAGCGCACGCAGGCCGCCAAGCGCGCCACTACAACGGCGGCGACACCATGAGAGACACGGGCGCAAAGATCTCACTGCGCTTTCGCCGTGTCGAAGGCCTTCGGCGAAAGCCTTTCGCGCCGAGTGCATGCGGTCAACGGCAGCCCCATTGCTAGCGTGGTTCATTCCAGCATGCCGGCTACCGTTCTCCCGTGACCAGGACAGTGCGTACTTGACGTTGGTGTCCGAGCGGATAGGCACGGAACGCTGTGCGAGGCTGTCCTAAATAAAGTAGCCATTATCTCTGAGCGATCAGCCTCATTGAACCGATAGGATCGCATAGTTTATTTCGGAGCGGGCCCTTAGCTGCCGCGAAGAGGGAAAAGAGAGGCCTGTGGCGTGCCTTTTCATCCGACGTTAGCGTCGCTGTTGCCGGCGCGGCCCGTTCCCCGCGCCAGCCGAATCTTGAAGTCGGTGGGGTTCTTCTCGGGGTAGAACCGGACCGACGCGGGGACATAGCGCATCGTGTAGCCGCAGCGCCGGAAGGGACTCGTGTTGGGCGTTGCGCCGTGGATGATACGGCCGTCGTGCAACGAGCACTCCCGCGGCTCCAACTCGAAATAGACGGCCCTGGACTCGTCGACGTGCGTGATCCGCGCCCCGAACGTCTTCTCGCTGTAGTCCCCGGTGACATACTCGGAAAACCCATTCGCGTGTGATCCCGGGATAACGCGCATGCAGCCGTTCTCCCGCGTCGTCCGACCGAGGGCCAGTCAGACGGTGACGATCTTGTCGTAGCGCTCATGCGCCCCTCGAAAAAGGCCGCGTCCTCGTGCCAGGGCGTGGCCCGCTCCGTGTAGGGGTCCTTGCAGATGAAGCGGCTGGAAAACAGGACGATGTCGGGGCCGGTGAGCGGCTCCACCAGATCCAGCGCCTCGTCGCTGAGGAGGGACTCCAACAGCCGCGGATCGCGGAAATGCGGAGTGTCCAACTCGTCGGAGAGCGTGCTGTCCTTCTCGGCGAGGTGTTCCTCGAAGCTGCCCTGCAACCGCCCGTGCTTCTCCGCCGCAAACAGGGGCTGGTGATGGAGGACATAGCCGTGCTGGTGATAGAAGCGTACGTCCTCCGGCGTGAGTGTGGTCATCCCTTGTCCCTCCTCAGTCGCTAGCCCACGACCGGTGTGCCCACTGAGGGGTTGATCCCACGGAGCATCAGGCCCTGCCCCGGTTCTTCATGCCCCCCTTCGGTTGGGGCATTGGCGGGGTCGCGCATCTGCACCAGCAGCGTCGTCCGGGCCTCGTCATTCATGTTGATACCCGAGCCATGGACGGTGAGGTAGCTGAAGAACAAGGCATCACCCGCCGCAGCGGGACAGGGGACGGCCGCCTCGAGGGGGTACTCCTCGAACGGCAAGTGCCACCCGCCGCTCTCGACGTGCGACAGCGGACCGCGCTTATGGCTCCCTGGCACGACGCGCACGCAGCCCTTCTCGACCGGCGCATCGTCAAAGTGGATGATCGCGGCCAACATGCTGTGCCGCCGATGCGGGAAGAACGGGTAGTCTTGGTGCATCGGAAAGGGCGACCCCTTCTCCGGCGGCTTGATGAACATCTTCGTGTGATGCAACTGGACGTTCGGGCCGTCCATGAGCGCCGCGGCCACACCCGTCAGCCGCTCGTCCACGATCAACCGGCCGAAGGCGGCGGCATAGAACTCCACGTTGTGACAGTGCACGATGGTCGTCGGTTGCCCCTGCGCAACAGCGCCCCTGGCGCTGCCCCAGGTGGCGTCGATGGTGCCGTGCGCGGACAGCCGGTCCGCCAGCGTGTGGCACTCGCGCCGTAGCGCATCGGCTTCGGCGCGCGGCAGCAATCCCCTTATGACGACGTAGCCGTGCTCGTGGTAGAACGCTCTTTGGTCCTGCGTCAACATGCTGTCCCCCTGTCCCTGGTGCTATGCGTTGGTCTCCATACAGATAGTCTGACCGTTACCAACGGCGGCGACAAGAGGATGTAGGGGACACACTTGTTGAAGAAAGGGACATCGCGGCATGGCATAGTGACCGGCCGTTCGTCACGGAGTGCGGAGAAAGCGCGTGCCCCCTGGCGGCGGAAGGCGGCCGGCGTGAGGCCCATGCGCCGCTGGAACACCGTGATGAAATACCGCACGTCCGGGTAGCCGACGGCGTGCGCGACCTCTTTGGTCGGCCTGTGGCGCTCCAGGAGGAGGTGCGCGGCGTGGTCCATGCGCACGCTGGTGAGGTACTCCATGATGGAGATGCCCATCTTTCGGTGGAACACGCGGTTGATGTGGCGCTTGCTGAGATGGACCTGCGCGGCCACGTCGCGCAGGGAGACCTCGAAGAAGGAGTGGGTGTGCAGGTAGTTGCGCCACCGTCCCCGCTCCAGTGCGATGAAACCCCAGCTCCGCATCTCGCCGTGGAAGTGCCCAATATGGAGAGAGACCGGTAGGAGATTGAGGTCGATGAAGTGATCACCGGGACTAGAGCGCGCCATTCCATCCTCACTGCGGTACTGCGATACCAGCCGCTCGACGCCTTGGTTCGTCTTTGCGTGCAAGGTTGAGCCGCAAAATGGTGCAAAGAAGCTCTTCAAGGCACACCGGTTCTGAAGATGAGTCGCCCTCGCGAGGGGTGGCTTAGTTCAACGCAGCTTCCATAACAGTGGGCCGACTATTGACGAGCGGCACGACCGGCATCTAACCCGGACGACGTGACGGATGGCGACGAGAGGGATCACCGCGGTGATCCCATGGCCCCTCGGGCATGGCTACCGTGCCTACATACAAGTCAACCACGGTCGGTGTCGCCCGTCCGATATTGGCCTGGGGTTAACCCAATCACCCTCTTAAACGTCTTGGAGAAGTGGTGGATGTCTGAGAACCCGCAATCGTCGGCGACACGCTGGAGCGGCAAGTCGGTCCTTTGCAGCATGTCCTTAGACTGTGCGATCCGCAGCCGCATGAGGTATTGATGTGGGGCAAGGCCGAACTGCTGGCGGAAGATGGTCGAGAACCGGGATGGTGACAAATGCGCGCGCCTCGCCAGGTCCGCCACATAGAGGGGCTCCGCCAGATGAAAAGACAGGTACGAGGTGATCCAGTCAAGGGATTGCGGCCGGGGCGGCATGATCAGCGCGCGATCGATATAGGTCTTCAGGAGGGTTAGGATAAGCTCGGTAGCGAGAGCTTGGGCCTGAAGCTGGCTGATAAGATCACGCTCTTGCCACGCCGCCACCATCTCCAGCAGTGTCTCCCGAAAAGCAACTGCATGCAGGGGCTTGACGCGCGCGGGGATGGACACCCCTTTCATATCGTTGAGCCGCGGCTGCAGCAGATGGGCATAAGCGGAGATATCCACCTGTCCCGGCCTCGTAGGGAAACTCTGCTCACGGCATGGATTGTAAAAAACGTCCATGTGCGCAAAAGGGGTGATGGTGTTCGTTGTGCCGCACAAAGTGTGGACGCAGTTCGGCTGGATGAGACAGAAATCACCCTGATGGAAGTCGAGTTGTTCGCCATCGATCTCCACGATGAGGTGACCTTCGGCAATGTAGATCAGGAGGTAATCGAGCAGGCACCTCTCCATCGTGCGCCACGGTCGTCGCACGGCGAAATCAGACTCGCGTATGAATGGCAGAACAGGCAGCTGGAATAAAGTGCCGTCCATGCGCTCTCCTCTCGGAAACATCTCTCCCAGACGTGGTCTGCAAAGGCCAAGAACTCTTGACCATGGTCATCGCCGCGCGCCGTGCTCCTCCTGAGGAGAGAGTGCGTACTTGACGTTGGTAGCCGTGTAGCGACATGTGCCTGGCCGTGCACGCAGGGGCGCTGGATGTTTTTCAGAGGGTCGGATGGGCCCGTATCTGCCAAAAGCTAGCGCCCTCGGCCACATAGAACCGTATGTTCATGCGACCCGCCAACGTCAAGTACGTAGTCTCCCTGAGGATAGCATAATTGTGCATATACTATCCCTGTAAATAGGCAGATCCCTCCTCCAAGATAGTCGCTTTTGACAATAACACAAAACACCTGCACAAAGACTTTCTCGTGCCCTTTCCCTACACTAATTAGGTAGATGTGCGGCGGTGTCTCGGGGACAGGTACGTCGAGGCCTACAGCAGCGAACGCATACCTCGACGTGTAACAGACGTAACGTGGAGAGTGCCAGGTGTGCCTATGAAACGCGCGGAGATCGACCATCTAGGGATATTGCCCCTGGCGGGGGTATGTACCTATGACGAAGCCTGCAAAGCTGGCTACGATGTCGACAGGAACGTCAATCTGCTGAAACGCTACAACTACGTCCTCTCCTCCCTGAATCGCATCCTTGCCGCGCATATCGCGCGAACCCCAGAATGGGAAGTGAAATGTGCCTTCGGCCTCCATTCCTGGCTTGTCGCGGAACATGCGGCCGCCTTACGCACACGCGTCGCCGAGATGCGCGAACCGCCCCTCCACCTGGATACGGTCCCGGATGTGCGGCTGCAGACATGGATGGACGAGGTGATACGCGCGACGAGCACCGCCGAACTGCTCACTGGTATCTATCATGTGGTCCTGCCGGAGTTGGTTCGCGCCCTGGACAAACATGTGGACGAAACAAACCCGCTGGTGGACTATCCGACCTGTCGCATGATCAAGACCATTCACCGAGAAGCGCGCGACATGGTCTTGTGGGGGGAGCAGGCGCTCACGGCGCTCACGCAATCGCCGGAACAATCCCGGGCCGCCGACTTATGGGCGGACCATCTTTGCTCGTTCCTCCGCGCCGCCGGTGGCATCGCGGACGACCTGCCGGAGTTGGATGAGCAGACGGCCCCGCGGCCCCGCGCGCATGGTCAGCCCTACGATATGGACGCGACGCCGCAACGCGACCATCGCTTTGTCGATCGCTTCAATTGCTCCGCGCGCATAGACGAGTATTACCGCGATGAGGATCTCGAGCCCGAGGAACGCGTCTATGCGCTGTTGTATAAGAGGTTACGCGAGATGGATGTCCCCGAGTGGATGGGGCCGATCCTTTACAAGACCCAGAATAAGCCGTGGGACTATTACGTGGATCTCAGTCGGCAGCTCTGGGACGAGGTGCGCCATGCCATGATGGGGGAGGTGAGTCTCTACCGGGCTGGTGTGCCATTCTATCGGTATCCGATCAGCATCATCTCATCCGCCGTGCTTAATCACGCGTTCACACCGCGAGAGGCTCACCTCTTCTTATGGGGCATCGAACAAAGCCTGATGCCGCGGACGACCGGGAAACGGTACGAGTGGGACATCGCGCGATCGTCCCACGATGCGCTCGCCGTCACCTACCAGGATTACGACTGGGCCGACGAGGTGTTGCACGCCCAGATCGGTCGCCGCTGGCTTGTGCCAGACTATGGGAGCATGGACGAGATGCGTGTGGCCTTCCAGCTATTGTTGGCTAAATTCTATCGGGAGGCGGACGAATTTTCTCCTCTCTCACCCCAAGAGGAATGGTGGCCGGCATTCGTCACCGAAATCCGACAAGGACGCACGCCTGATGCGCCAGTGCTCGGCGCGTCGTAGGCGATCCTCGCGGGCCAGCGTGGGCGGGCAACGTGAGATGGCTGTAACGGTTCACACTCTGGAGAATGCTGATGGCCCATGAACGGACGGCGACTGATCGGGCCACGGGACCCGGAACTTCCCTACGTGACCTTGCGCGTGCTCGGACCGGCAGCCGACGACGCGCCTCGAGTTGGGATCGCAGCGGCGGCAACAGCGACAGTTTGCGCATCGCACCCGGAGCTGTCGCGCCCCTGTTGGACGTTGCGGGCGTCGGTATCATCACCCACATCTGGGTCACAACGGCCTGTGACGAGGCGCACCATCTGCGCAAAATGATTCTGCGGATGTGGTGGGATGGTGAGACAACGCCCTCTGTCGAGGTCCCCCTCGGCGACTTCTTCGGCATGGGTCACGCCCGCACGCGTCCCTTTCACAACGCCGCCTTGGCCATGAGTGCGGAAGACGGGAAAGCGCTCAATTGCTTCTTCGCGATGCCCTTCGAGCGGGGCGCACGGATCACGGTCAGCAACGAGTGCGCCACGTCCGACGCGATCTTTTACTTCTACATCGACTATGAAGAGCACGATCAACTCGACGACGACTTGCTTCGCTTTCATGCCCAGTGGCGGTGCGAGAACCCCTGCGACGGCCTGACGCCGACCGAGGCGGCCGCCCTCTCGAACGACGAGTACCTCGCGGGGGGCACAAACATCGGAGGCGCGGGCAACTACGTGATCCTGGACGCCCGCGGCCGCGGGCACTACGTTGGCTGCAACCTCAACATCACGAACTTGCGCGCCACCGATGCCTGGAACTGGTATGGGGAAGGCGACGACATGATCTGGATCGACCAGGAGCCAGCGGACTGGCCGCCCTGCCTCCACGGCACGGGGACAGAAGACTACTTCAACACGGCCTGGGCTCCGACGGTCGTCGTCGCGGCCCCCTACCACGGCGTCACCCTCCCCGGAGGACCGAATTGGTCGGGGCCTATCAGCCTCTACAGGCTCCATATCCAGGATCCTATCATGTTCGAACGATCGATCCGCGTGACAATAGAGCATGGTCACAACAACAGGCGTTCCGATGACTACGCCAGCACCGCTTATTGGTATCAAACGGAACCTCATGCGCCGTTCCCTCACCTACCATCAGTCCCCGAACGGCTGCCTCGATCCGAGTGACGGGTCTCGGCGAGGCCTAACGCCGGCGATGGGGCGTCGAAAGTTGCCGCAAGGACCTATACCAACCTGCGAAGAAAGGAGGACCACTAGCACGATGAGCTAGCCGACATATGTCTGCCATATATCTGTGGCGTGCCGCGCCGAAGGCGCGGGTTGTCGCGGACGGACACGCCACCCAATCCTGACCCCGATCAAGATACGCGGTCTCCGTTTCCGTATAACGCGCAATTGCCCCTACAATAGATCGGTAACGATCCGAAAGAAGGTCGAAACACAATGAAAATGAATACGTCGCGTCGTGTTACCATGCAGCTCGTCAGCCGCATCTTTCTTGCGTCGGCCTGCGCCCTTGTCGCCGTCGGCGGAGCCACCGTCCGCGCCGCAGTCCACCGCACCGCACCGATCACCTTGACCTTTGCCGGCTGGGATCCGCAGGATATCCTTGGGGACCTCGCCTCCCCCTGCCTCAAGCAACTGCCGGGCGTCACCGTCAGGCTACAGTTTATTCCCCAAAATGGGTACGAGACCAAGTTGCAGACTGGCTTTGCCGGCGGTACCGCCCCCGATGTCTTCTATTCACTAGAGGGCGACGCCCTGAAATGGGCCGCGGCGGGCGACATCATGAACCAAACGCCCGCTTTGAAGAAACTCGGGGTGTCCGTGCGCAACATCCTACCGGCGGCGCAGTGGAAGTACCAGAATCAGTACCTCGGGACGTCGTTTGGCACCACCGACGTCGTCCTATACTACAACAAGGCTGTCTTCAAGCAGGCCCATCTGCCAATCCCGCCGACGAACGCGACCCACGCTTGGGCGTGGTCCCAATTTGTCCGCGTAGCCCAAGAGCTGACGATCGACAACAAGGGACGCCATCCCTACGATGCGCACTTTGATCCGAACCATATCGCGCGCTACGGCGTGACGATCGGAGAGGATTGGTTCCATCTACTCCCCCTCGTCTTCTCGAACGGCGGCGCTCTCTTCGACAGCGCGAACCGCCATTTCACGCTGAACCAACCCGCGGCGGCGACCGCGCTCCAGGCCTGGGCCGACCTCGCGAACAAGTATCACGTCATGCCAACGCCATCCCAGTCGGCATCGGGTGCCGGCAGCATCTCCCTGGCGAGCGGCAGGATCGGCATGCAACTCGACGGCACATACCTGTTGTGGTTTTTCCAGCACACCTCCCAGGATACGCGGACGACGGGGGCGTTCCCGATTGGGATGGGAGTGCTGCCCATCTTCAAACAGTACCGCACTGCCATCGCGGGCACGGGCATAGTCGCTTTCGCCCACTCCGCACATCCCACACAGGCACTGCAACTAGCCATGTGCATCACGGCGACGGGCGGCACGGGCTTTTCGGGTGCCAAAGCGATCCAACGCCGCATCTTCACGGAAGGCTTGGCCATGCCGAACCAGTACGACCTCCTGCAAGGGGCGAACTTCGAGCTCTGGGCGGCAAACAAGTTCCACCCCGCGGAGTTCCGCACGGTGGCGGTCGACACGCTCAAATATGCGCCGGAAATTCCTTACAAGACAACTACCCAGTTTGGCACGGTGTGGAACACGCTGGTCACGCCGGCCTTGGATCGGGTAATTGGCGGGCAAACGAGCGCGCGCGACGCGTTGAATGGGATCGCTCCGCAGGTTAATGCCTTGCTTGCGCAGGGCCACTAACACCCGCCAGCAACCGACTAACGGCCCCCGACCGAGACCGACGAAGGTTCCGGTGGGGGGCTGGGAAGGATGCCAATGCAACATACTGTCTTCGGGAAACGCATCGATCGCCGGCGGACGAACTCACGCTCGCGTGCCTGGAGTTTGCGGCAACGGGAGCAGGCTGCGGGTATTCTTTTCGCCCTGCCCGCCATCCTGGGCTTCGTCCTATGGGCAGCCGGACCGATGATTGCCTCCCTTGTCATCAGCCTCACTGACTGGTCGCTGCTCACGCCCCCCCATTGGGTAGGCCTGGAGAACTACGTCGGCGGTGTTACGCCGTCCCATCCCATCCCCGGAATGGCAACTGATCCGCTCTTCTGGACGTCGCTCCGTGCCACCCTGTATTACACTGGCGCGACGCTCCCTCTGACCATGGTCGTCGGTTTCATCATTGCCCTCTTGTTGAGCAAGCCCATCCGACTGGCGGCCCTATTCCGCACGATCTACTACTTGCCTGCGGTGCTGCCGGCTGTGGGCACGGCGATCGCCTGGCTCTGGCTCTTTAACCTCCAGTTCGGCCTGTTCAACACCTTGCTCAGTGCGGTGGGCCTGCCGACCAGCCAGTGGATCTTCAATGAGGCGACGGCCATGCCCTCCCTGATCCTCATCAACGTGTGGGGCTCCGGGGCGCTGATGTTAACATTCCTAGCCGCGATCAAAGGCGTGCCTCGCGAACGCTTGGAAGCGGCAGCCATGGACGGTGCGGGATCCGTGATGAGCGTGTGGCACATCACCGTTCCCGCCGTCTCCCCGGTCATCTTATTCAATCTGGTCACGGCGCTCATCGCGACGTTTGCCGGGGGCTTCACGCAGGGCCTGATAATCACCAACGGCGGCCCGAACAATGCCACGCTGCTGTTCGTGCTCTACCTGTACCGTGAGGCCTTTCAAAACGGCCTCTTCGGATACGGCGCGGCCATGAGTTGGGTGATGTTCGCCCTCCTGTTGACTGCCACATTGGCGATCTTGGGCGTCGCTCGGCGCTATGTCTATTACGAATACGGCGGGCATTGATGAGCGAGCACGATCGTGCGATGCTGCGGGCCGTTGATCGTCTCGTAGCTCCATCCGCTATCATACAGCGCCAAGAAAGGACACTATGATGCACCGGCGTGCGGGCGTCGCCCGCTTCTTCGTTTATGCCCTGCTCGTGGGGGGGGCCGTCTTCGTACTGCTTCCACTCTATTGGATGGTGAGTAGCTCGTTGAAGACCAACATGCATGTCTTCGATTACCCCCCGCAATGGATACCGCAGCCGGTGGAATGGGGCAACTATCCCGCGCTGCTCTCGTACATGCCGTTCCTGACCTTCGCCAAGAACACGCTGATCATCGAGGCCTTCGTGATCACGGGCACCCTCCTGTCGTCCTCGCTCGCCGCATATAGTTTCGCTCGTCTGACGTGGCCCGGTCGCGATGTCGTTTTCGTGATCCTGCTGAGCGTCCTGATGCTGCCCACCTTCTCGACGCTTGTCCCGTCATTCATCCTGTGGCAGCACCTTCATGCCATCGATACGTTCCTGCCGCTCATCGTGCCAGCATGGTTCGGTAACAGCTTCTTCATCTTCCTGTTGCGCCAATTTTTCCGTAGTATCCCGCGCGACCTG